>Ga0315903_10008815_pt1 | contig 12330 bp, 14 predicted proteins | sample LakEriMetagenome_7_FD_203524 | JGI IMG/M metagenome (GOLD analysis project Ga0315903, IMG submission 203524) | Freshwater fungal communities from buoy surface, Lake Erie, Ohio, United States - Buoy 2 MA119 | ecosystem: Environmental > Aquatic > Freshwater > Lake | place: USA: Lake Erie, Ohio...
AACAAGCGGGACTTCTGGGAGAGCGAGAAGATCGACGCCCGCACAGTCGAGGGCACCGACAAGAGCATCTATCAGCAGATCATCGAGGAGTACGGCGAGGACTCCGACGAGGCCCGGGTCGAGGTCTACGGTGACTTCCCCAAGAGCGGCCAAGACCAGTTCATCGCACCGCACCTTGTTGACGACGCCATGAAGCGCCCCAAGTACAAGGACATGAGCGCCCCCATCGTGATCGGCGTGGACCCGGCCCGAGGCGGCATGGACTCCACCGTGATCGCTGTGCGTCAAGGGCGCGACATCGTGGCGATCAAACGGTTCCGAGGCGACGACACCATGACCACCGTGGGGCACGTCATCGACGCCATCGAGGAGTACCGGCCAGCACTGACCGTGATCGACGAGGGTGGCCTTGGCTACGGCATCCTTGACAGGCTGACCGAGCAGAAGTACAAAGTGCGCGGGGTCAACTTTGGCTGGAAAGCCAAGAACCCCTTGATGTGGGGCAACAAACGAGCCGAGATTTGGGGAGCCATGCGCGACTGGCTCAAGTCGGCCAGTTTGCCGCAGGACAGGCTGCTCAAGGCCGATCTGATCGGGCCGATGAAGAAGCCCAACTCTGCGGGCACCATATTCTTGGAGGGCAAGAAGGAAATGAAAGCCCGTGGACTGGCCTCACCGGATGCCGCTGATGCCATCGCCGTGACTTTTGCGTTCCCTGTTGCACATCGGGAGTACAATGACCGCGCAGTCCCACGACGCAACGCGCAAAACGGGGCTGTTTTAACATCTTGGATGGGGGCGTGATGGCAACGAAGAAGACTGTTTCTCTGAGCGTCAAGAAGGGCGAAAAACTGCCCGTGTCCAAGGGTGCGGGTCTGACCGAAAAGGGTCGCGCCAAGTACAACCGCGAGACTGGTTCGAACCTCAAGGCTCCGGCCCCCAACCCCAAGACCAAAGCTGACGCAGGCCGCAAGGCCGGCTTCTGTGCCCGCATGGAAGGGGTCGTCAAAAACGCCAAAGGTCCAGCCGAGCGGGCCAAGGCATCCCTCAAACGATGGAAGTGCTGATCATGGCTACAAAACCCGGCCTCTACGCCAACATCCACGCCAAACGCGAACGCATCAAAGCCGGTTCCGGCGAGAAGATGCGCAAACCCGGCGCCCCGGGCGCACCCACCAACAAGGCGTTCAAGGAGTCTGCCAAGACCGCCAAGAAACCCGCAAGGAGCAAGTGATGCCACTCGTGAAATCCACCTCCAAAGAAGCGTTCCGCAAGAACGTCAAGGCTGAAATCAAGGCCGGAAAACCCCAAAAACAGGCCGTTGCCATCGCGTACAGCGTCAAGCGAGAAGCGGCCAAAAAAGCCCCGATGAAGGCCAAAAAATGAAACTTCAGGCCACCCAAGACTGTCTGATCGTGCGTCCTGACATGGAAAAACACGACCTTTTCATCCTGCTGCGTCAAAAGCAAACCGGCACCGGCGTTGTCATTTCCGCTGGTCCTGCTGCCAAAGATGTCAAAGTCGGTGATCGGGTGCTATTTGGCGATTCCATTGGTCAAGACCTACAATGGCAGGGCGAAGACCTTCTCGTGATGCGAGAGGAGCACACCCTCGGAGTATTTGACGCATGAAAGACACAACCGGAATCGTGGCCGCAGCGAATGTGGCAAAGAACGGCCCGTACCCGTCAAAAGGCGGTTCCGAAGACGTTCTGACCGTTGCCCGTAGTCGCATGACGATGGCGATTTCGGCGTTCTCCGAAACCCGTGAAAGCGAACTTGATGACCTGCGGTTCTACGCAGGCTCCCCGGACAACCAGTGGCAGTGGCCCGCTGACGTGCTCCAGACCCGTGGCGCGGTCCAAGGTCAGACCATCAACGCCCGCCCCTGTCTGACCATCAACAAACTGCCCCAGCACGTCAAGCAGATCACCAACGAGCAGCGGATGAACCGCCCCGGCATCAAGGTGATCCCTGCTGACGACAAGGGCGATGTCGAGGTGGCCGATGTCTACAACGGCGTGATCCGTCACATCGAGTACATCTCGGATGCCGACGTGGCCTACGACACCGCCTGCGAAAACCAAGTCTCCTACGGCGAAGGCTACATCCGGCTGCTGACAGAGTATTGCGACGAAGACACCTTTGATCAGGACATCAAGATTGGCCGGGTGCGCAACAGCTTCTCGGTCTACATGGACCCGCTGATCCAAGACCCCACGGGCGCAGACGCCCGCTGGTGTTTCATCACCGAAGACCTGACCAAAGCTGAGTACGAGCGTCTGTACCCCAACGCCGCGCCGATCAACACCCTCATGTCGCTGGGTGTGGGCGATCAGTCGATCAGCCAGTGGATCAGCGAAAACACGGTGCGGATTGCCGAGTATTTCTACATCGAGTACGAGAAGGCAACGCTCAATTTGTACCCCGGCAACGTGACCGCTTTTGATGGCACCCCGGAAGACAAATCGCTGAGAATGATGTTTGGCAAGCCCCTGCGCTCTCGCCAGTCGGACCGCAAGCGCGTCAAGTGGTGCAAGATCAACGGGTACGAAATCCTTGAAGAACGCGACTGGGCTGGTTCCTTCATCCCCGTGGTGCGCGTGGTCGGCAACGAGTTTGAAGTCGATGGTCGGGTGTACGTCAGCGGTCTGGTGCGCAACGCCAAGGACGCGCAGCGCATGTACAACTACTGGGTGTCGCAGGAAGCCGAAATGCTGGCGCTGGCCCCCAAAGCCCCGTTCATTGGCTACGGTGGTCAGTTCGAGGGTTACGAGCAGCAGTGGAAAACTGCCAACACCCAGAACTGGCCGTATCTGGAGGTCAATCCAGACGTTACAGACGGTCAAGGCAACATCCTGCCCCTACCCCAGCGGGCACAGCCTCCGATGGCTTCCAGCGGCCTCCTGCAAGCCAAGGCGGGTGCATCGGAAGACATCAAATCGGCCACCGGTCAGTACAACGCATCGTTGGGCATGTCCAGCAACGAGCGTTCTGGCAAGGCCATCCTTGCGCGTCAGCGTGAGGGCGACGTAGGAACCTATCACTATGTGGATAATCTGGCCCGCGCTATTCGCCATGTTGGTCGTCAACTGGTGGATTTGATCCCCAAGATTTACGACACCGAGCGCATCGCCCGCATCATCGGCGAAGACGGCGAACCATCGACCGTCAAAATGAACCCGATGCAGCAGGAGCCGGTCAAGAAGATCGTGAACCCTGAAGGCGTTGTGATCGACAAAATCTACAACCCGGCCGTCGGCAAGTACGACGTGCGCGTCATCACCGGCCCCGGTTACGCCACCAAGCGTCAGGAAGCCCTTGAGTCGATGGCCCAACTGTTGCAGGGCAACCCGCAACTGTGGAGCGTGGCCGGTGACCTGTTCGTCAAAAACATGGACTGGCCCGGTGCCCAAGACCTCGCCAAGCGGTTCCAGAAGACTTTGGACCCCAAGGTGCTGGCCGACGAGGATAACCCTGCTCTGGTTGCTGCGAATCAGCAGATGGAGCAGATGGCCCAGCAGATGCAGGCCATGCAGGCTATGCTGGAAAACGTGCAGCAGAGCATGGAAGCCAAAGAACTTGCCATCAAAGAGTTTGAGGCTGAGGTCAAGGCGTACAGCGCCGAGACACAGCGTATCAGCGCCGTGCAGGCCAGCATGACGCCTGAGCAGATTCAGGACATTGTGATGGGCACCATCGCGGCTGCGGTGGACACCGGCGATCTGGTGGCCGGTGCGCCTCAAATGCAACTGCCTGCCGAAATGCCCGAGCAAGGAGAGATGAATGAAATGCGCTGATTTCGTGGGCGAGTTGTTCTTGGCTCGGGATGTCGCGCATTCCGTCCACTTGAACACCCGCAGCTATTCCAAGCACAAGGCCCTGCGTCACTTCTACGAAGATGTGCTCGAAGCGGCCGACAAATTCGCTGAAGCCTACCAAGGCCGTCACGGGCTGATTGGTCCCATCACGCTGCGCAGCGCCCGCAAGACCGCCAACATCATCGAGTTTCTGGAAGACTCCCTCAAGGAAGTCGAAAAGATGCGGTACGAGGTCTGTGAAAAGACCGACACCCCGCTTCAGAACATCATCGACGAAATTGTCGCGGTCTATCTGTCCACCCTGTACAAACTGAGGTTCTTGGCATGAGCATCGAAGTCGCATCCATGAGCCAGTTCGGGCGCACGGAGCCTTTTGGGCTTCAGGTTGCCCGGGGGCTGATCCCGTACCACCAGTCGATCCAAATTTTTGGCTACAACCCAGACGTGGACACGACCGAAGAATCGGTGTGGCCCGATGGCGGCGTAGTACCCCACCCCACGGTGGCCTCTGTCCTGAAGGTCAGTTCGACCAGCGCCAGCGACACCTCCGCAGGGACCGGTGCTCGCACGGTGTTCATCGGCGGCTTGGACGGCGACTACAACGTGATCGGTGAAACCATCACGCTCAACGGTCAGACCGAGGTCAACACCACCAAGTCATACCTGTACGTCAATGAGTTCTACGTGCTCACGGTTGGCACCGATGGGCACAACGTCGGAACCATCAACGCTGGCACCGGCACCGTGACTGCGGGCGTTCCTGCGGTCCTGTACGACCTGATCGCGCCGACCTACAACATCCGCACCACCGCGCACTACTGCGTTCCCGTGGGCTACACGGCCTACATGGTCGAAGGCATCATCACCACAGGTCAAGCATCTGGCAGTTCTTCTGTAACTGGCTTTCTCAAGCAGCACGGCACGGACGGCATCTTGCGTGTTGGGGCCGTCACGACCCTGAACAACGGCTCTGCGCAGTACGATTTCGACCCGGCCTACCGAATCCCGGAAAAGAACTGTGTTGGGGCTACGGCCATCGGGGCTGCGGGCAACAATGCCGTCAGCACCTTTTTCAACCTCATATTGATCAAAAATGTCGGGTATTGACCGACCCATTGCATAAGGAGAAACCCTCATGGCTTCGACGTACACCCAAATCAGCGCCAGCACTCAAATCAAACCGATGGCTGCGAAGCTGAAGGGCATTTTTGTGAGTGCTGCGTCCAGCACCCCCACGATCACCGTGTACGATTCACCGGATTCGGATAACACCGACCCCAAGATTCTCGACACGTTCACTCCTGTCGCGGGCACCAATTACAACTTCTTTGACGGCATGTACACCAACAAAGGACTGTATGTGGTGATCTCTGGCACTGTATCCTGCACCATTGCATACGAATGACAATTCGTGTGTAATACAAACTGTACCGGCCCAGTAGACCGGGGTTCCTTTGGAACATGCAATGACTGATGAAGTCCAAAACCTAGCGGAAGTTGACTCCGCGCCAGCGCCCGAGGTGACGGCCACCACGGACAACGCTACAAACGCGCCGGAAGTCGCTGACCAGAGCAACGAACAAGTCGAGGAGAAAAAGTTCTCTCAGGCCGAACTCGATGCGATGATCGGCAAGCGCCTCGCAAGAGAGCAACGTAAGTGGGAACGTGAGCAGCAAGCCAAGCAAGCAGAAATGCAAGTGAGGCAGTCGGTGCCGTCAGAGTTGCCGCCTGTTGACCAGTTTGAATCTCCTGAAGCCTATGCGGAAGCATTGGCGATGAAGAAAGCCGAAGAACTGATCGCACAGCGCGAACTCCAAAAGCAACGCGCTCAGATTGAAGACGCCTACGCTGAAAGTGAAGAAGAAGCCCGTGGCAAGTACGACGACTTTGACCAAGTTGCCTACAACCCGCAGCTTCGCATCACTGATGTGATGGCCGAGACAATCAAAGCGTCCGACCTCGGACCTGATCTGGCCTACTGGCTGGGCAGCAATCCGAAGGAAGCTGATCGCATCTCGCGTCTGTCGCCACTCCTGCAAGCGCGTGAAATTGGGAAGATCGAAGCCAAACTTGGTGCCGAACCTCCCCAAAAGAAAACCACGTCTGCGCCAGCACCGATCAAGCCGGTGACTGCCCGTGCAACGAACCCCGGTGTCACTGACACCACCGATCCTCGGTCTGTCCAGACCATGAGTGCATCGGAATGGATCGCGGCCGAGCGTCAACGACAAATCGCCAAAGCACAGGCACTCCGCAACCGTTAATTAGGACATTTCAATCATGGCAAACAGCCTTCTTACCATTGACATGATCACGCGCAAATCTCTGGAAATTCTGGAGAACAACCTCGTGATCACCCGCAACGTGAACCGCCAGTACGACGACAGCTTCGCTGTTGAAGGTGCGAAGATCGGTTCGACCCTGCGTATTCGCCTGCCCGACCGCGCTCTGGTGACTGACGGTGCCGCCCTGCAAGCTCAGGACGACAACGAACAGTACACCACCCTGACCGTGGCCTCGCAGAAGCACGTTGGCATCAACTTCACCTCTGCCGAACTGACCATGCAGTTGGACGACTTCGCAGAGCGCGTTCTGAAGCCTCGTATCAGCCAGTTGGCCTCCACCGTAGACGCTGACGTTGCCAACGCATTCAAGCAGATCGGCAACAGCGTCGGTACCCCCGGCACCACGCCTGCCACCGCTCTGGTGATGCTGCAAGCCCAGCAAAAGCTGAACGAAAACGCTGCCACCATGTCGCCGCGCTACCTGACCGTGAACCCCGCCGCCAACGCTGCGCTGGTCAACGGCCTGTCCGGCTTCTTCAACCCCCAAGACGTGATCTCCCGCCAGTTCAAGAACGGTATGATGGGTGAGCAGGTTCTGGGCTATGACGAAGTGAACATGAGCCAGTCGATCAAGTCGTTCACCACCGGTTCGCGTACCGCTACTGGCGGCACTTTGTCGGCTGCTGTGACCAGCGAAGGTGCTACCACCATCGCCATCACTGGCGCTGGCAACGCTGGCACCATCAAGATCGGTGACGTGTTCACCGTGGCTGATTGCTACGCTGTCAACCCTCAGACCCGTGAGTCCACCGGTTCGCTGTTCCAGTTCGTCGCTACCGCTGACGTGACTCTGGACAGTTCTGGTGCCGGTAACATCACCGTTGCCCCGATCTACTCGGCAAGCAACGCTCTGGCTACCGTCAACAGCCTGCCCGGTTCCGGCAAGGCCGTGGTGTTCGTGGGTGCCGCTTCGACGACCTACGCTCAGAACATCGCCTACCACCGTGACGCCATTGCGTTCGCCACCGCTGACCTGTTGCTGCCCCAAGGCGTTGACATGGCTAGTCGTGCCGTTCACAACGGCATCAGCCTGCGTGTGGTTCGCCAGTACGACATCAACAACGACCGCATGCCTTGCCGTGTTGACGTTCTGTACGGCTACAACACGATCCGTCCTCAGATGGGCTGCCGCGTTTGGGGCTAATCTGAACCGAGGGGCTTCGGCCCCTCTTTTCTGAAACTCATTTTCAAAGGAAATCATCATGGCTCTCCCTAACGGTGCAGGCGGTTACCAACTCGGCGACGGTAACCTGAACGAAATCACGATGGGCTATTCTGCTGCCCCTCAAACCGCCACTTCCACTGCCACTCTGACTGCTGCTCAGATCACTGGCAATTTGTTGGTCGCCAACCCCAGCACTTCTGCTGCCACCTACACGCTACCCACTGCTTCTGCCATCGACGCAGTTGTGTCCAGCGCCAAAGTCGGTAGCACGTTCCTGCTGAACATCGTCAACACTGGCACGTCTTCGGGCACTGTCACGTTGTCTATGGGCACCGGTATCACCGACGGCGGCAACGCTGCTGTCGCTGTGGCCGTCACTTCCAGCGCCGCATTCCTGTTCCGCAAGACCGGTGATGCTGCTTGGACGGTTTACAAGATTGCCTAAATCTTGAGCAACTGGTAAAACGGGGCTTCGGCCCCGTTTTCACATGGAGATTCACATGAACGTCGTACTCGTACACCCCATTCACGGTGCCAAAATCGCCATCAATGAACAAGAGATGGAAATGGATGTCAAAAACGGCTGGTCGGAGTACAATCCTGACACGCCCGCCGAGGTGGCACCGAAAGCAGACAAGCCTGTTCGCAACAAGCTGTCGCGCAAAGTGACCGAACAACCCATCGAACAGCCCAACGAAGTCCCATCCTTTTTGACTTCGGCAAGCGACGAATCCGAAGGAAGCTGAAATGGCAACGACCGCTGGCGATCAAATCAACCGAGCCTTGCGCCTGCTTGGTGTACTGGCCGAGGGTGAGTCTCCGTCAGCGGCGACCAGTCAAGATGCCCTTCTGGCGATGAACCAGATGATCGACTCGTGGAACACCGAGCGGTTGTCAGTCTTTGCCACCCAAGATCAAGTCTTCAGTTGGCCCGCAGGCGAGATTCGCCGCACCCTTGGTCCCACTGGTGATTTTGTGGGCAACCGCCCCGTACTGCTCGATGACGCCACCTACTACATCGCTCCCAGCGGCGTGTCGTATGGTATCAAGTTCATCAACCAAGACCAGTACAACGGCATCGCCGTCAAGACGGCCACATCGACTTTCCCACAGGTCATCTTCGTCAACGAGACATTTCCCGATGTCGAGATGTTCATCTACCCCAAGCCCACGCAGGTCTTGGAGTGGCACTTCATCTCGGTGCAGGAGTTGACGCAGCCTGCCACGCTGGCAACCCAGTTGCACTTCCCGCCCGGGTACATGCGGGCCTTCACCTACAACTTGGCGATGGAAATCGCGCCCGAGTTTGGTGTCGAGCCGTCGCCGCAGGTCCAGCGCATCGCTATGACCAGCAAGCGCAACCTCAAGCGCATCAACAACCCGAATGACATCATGAGCCTGCCTTACGGTGTCGTGGCGAACAAGCAGCGATTCAACATCTACGCTGGTAACTTCTGATGAAGACGCCCATTCTCGGCTCCGCTTACGTTGCCCGTAGCGTCAATGCTGCGGACAACCGCATGATCAATTTGTTCCCCGAGATCATTCCCGAGGGTGGTAAGGAGCCTGCGTTTCTGAATCGCGCTCCGGGTCTTCGACTGCGAGTAGCTGTCGGTTCCGGCCCGATTCGTGGCATGTGGGAGTTTGGTGGCAACTTGTACGTGGTCAGCAACAACACCTTGTACAAAGTCGATTCGGCCTACACGGTGACCACGCTTGGTATTGTGTCGGGCACCAGTGGGCCGGTCAGCATGGCTGACAACGGCACTCAGTTGTTCGTAGCCTGCGATGGCCCCAGCTACATCTACAACGCCTCGACGGGTGCGTTTGCCCAGATCACAGATGGTGACTTCCCCGGCGCTGTGACCGTGGCCTATCTTGACGGCTATTTCGTGTTCAATGAGCCGAACAGCCAGAAAATCTGGATCACGAGTCTGCTGGACGGGTTGAGCGTGGACCCACTGGACTTTGCCAGCGCCGAAGGCTCCCCGGACGGCGTAGTCGGCATCATCGCAGACCATCGGGAAATCTGGGTGTTTGGCACCAACTCTGTCGAGGTTTGGTACAACAGCGGCAACGCTGACTTCCCCCTGTCGCGCATCCAAGGCGCATACAACGAACTGGGATGTGCCGCCCCGTACTCGATTGCCAAGATGGACAATGGTCTGTTTTGGCTGGGCAAAGATGCCCGGGGTCAAGGCATCGTCTATCGGGCCAACGGCTACACCGGCCAGCGCATCTCGACCCATTCTGTCGAGTGGCAAATCCAGCAGTATGAGAACATGTCGGACGCCATCGGGTACACGTACCAGCAGGACGGTCACAGTTTCTACGTGCTGATTTTTCCGCAGGCCAACCGCACTTGGGTATATGACGTGGCAACGCAAGCATGGCATGAGCGGGCCGGGTTCGCCAATGGCGATTTCACCCGTCACCGCAGCAACTGCCAAGCCTTTTTCCAAGGCGAAGTGCTTGTGGGTGACTACGAAAATGCCAACGTGTACGCCTTTGACCTTGAGAACTACTCGGACAACGGCAGCATTCAAAAGTGGTTGCGGTCATGGAGGGCGCTGCCCACCGGCCAAAACAATCTCAAACGCACCGCGCAGCACAGTCTCCAGCTTGACTGCGAGACTGGTGTCGGTTTGGTGTCAGGGCAAGGCAGTGACCCGCAAGTCATGCTTCGCTGGTCGGATGATGGCGGTCATACGTGGTCGAACGAACACTGGGTCAGCATCGGCAAAATCGGTGAGTTCTATCGCCGCGCAATCTGGCGGCGTTTGGGCATGACCATGAAAATCCGCGACCGTGTGTACGAAGTATCGGGCACCGACCCCGTGAAAATCGCCATTGTGGGCGCAGAATTGATTGTGAGCGGCACGAATGCCTAACCCGCTGAACGTCCCCATCACGCCCCCACGGGTTGCATTTATCGACCCCCGCTCGGGCACTGTGTCGCGTGAATGGTATTTGTTCTTCTTGTCGCTGTTTCAGTTGACAGGGGGTAGCAATATCTCCCTCGACGACGTGCAAAAAGGGCCACCGGCACTCACGATTGACGAGATCAGCCACGCCGTCAACAAAGCTGTCGAAAATCTGACACCGTCACCCGGCACGTCCGAGTTGCAGGCCGCGCTGGACACTGTGCGTCAAGAGTTGCAAACGCTGCCTCGGCAAGAGTTGGGCACGATGGCCGCGCTCCAGCAGGACAACGTACCGTGGCTGAAATTCGACACCACGCCTGCCGGATTTCCGACAGGTGCTGCCGCAGCCGGTACGATGTATTGGGATGATGCGGACGGCATCAAGACACTGAACCTTGTCATGGAAGACAGTGGTGGTGTGATCCAGCAGATCGGTGAGGAAACCTACTACCGAATCAAGGCCAGCGCAGCCATCACCAATGGTCAAGTCATCATGTTCACCGGCACCGTGGGTGCCTCGGGTGGACTCAAAGGTGCCCCTGCCACCGGGCTGACGGCAACTCAGAACGAATACATCATGGGTGTCGCCACCCAAGACATTGCATTGAACGGCTGGGGCTACGTAACGTGGTTTGGTCTGGTGCGCGGCATCAACACCACAGGTGGTGCAGAGGCTTGGGTTGACGGACAGATTCTGTACTACAACCCGGCTGTGCCCGGTGGCCTGACCAAAACCGTTCCTGTGGCCCCCAACCCCAAAGTCATCGTGGCTTCGGTGGTTCATGCGGCCACCAATGGGTCGTTGTTTGTTCGACCCACGTTTGGGTCGGCCCTCGGCAGCACAGACTCCAATGTGCAGATCGGCACTCTTTCCGACGGCAACCTGCTGATCTACAACGCCAGCACTTCGCGTTGGGAAAACGCCACTCTCACGGCGGGCACCAATGTCACCATCACCAACGGGCCGGGGTCGATCACGATCAACTCCAGTAACCCGGGCGGCACGGTCACGAGTGTCGGACTGTCCGCGCCGACGGGTTTTTCCGTCAGTGGATCGCCCGTCACCAGCAGTGGCACCCTCGCCCTGTCGTTTGCTGCCGGATATTCCCTGCCGACCACGGCGTCACAAACCAACTGGGATACGGCTTACACCGACCGACTCAAGTGGGATGGCGGCAGCACGGGCTTGGTAGCTGCAACAGGTCGCACTTCGCTGGGTGCAACGACTGTCGGCTCCAATCTATTTACGCTGACCAACCCCAGCGCCGTCACTTTCTTGCGGGTCAATGCGGATAATACGGTGTCGACCCTCGATGCCGCCACATTCCGCACCGCCATCGGCGCAGGCACAGGTAACGGCACCGTCACCAGTGTCGCCACCGGTACTGGGCTGACCGGTGGACCAATCACCACGACTGGGACGATCAGCTTCTCTGTGGCAGCAGTGGGTACATGGGCTGCAACCCCATCATCGGCAAATCTTGCCGCTGCGATGACTGACGAAACCGGTAGCGGGTCGCTTGTGTTCGCTACCAGCCCGACGCTGGTCACACCCACTGTCCAACAATCTGGGTCCAGTGTTCAGTTGAAACTGGAACGCACGGGTGGATCAGCCGGTTCTGCATGGATCGGTGCTGACAACACAGAATTTGGCATTTACGATTCTGGACCGACGAACAAGATGTTCTCGGTCAATCTGTCCACGGGTGCTGTTCGCGGTCGATCCACGATCAGTGTAGGCGATGTCACACCGGCAACCACTGGTGCCGGTATCACCTTCCCCGCTTCCCAATCGGCAAGCAGTGATGCCAACACCCTCGATGACTACGAGGAGGGCACATACACTCCGTCGATCACGTTCGGTAACGCCACAACGGGACAGTCGTATTCGGTTCAAACTGGCCGCTACACCAAGATTGGACGCATTTGCCAAGTGCAGGCGCAGTTGATTTTCACCAACAAAGGAACGGCTACCGGCACAGCCCGGGTGACGTTACCTTTCACGGCAGCGGGTGCTGGTGCAGCAGCGTCTTTGTATTTTGTGACTGTCACCCACGGAGGTTTCATGCAAGGTTT
>Ga0315903_10008816_pt1 | contig 12328 bp, 21 predicted proteins | sample LakEriMetagenome_7_FD_203524 | JGI IMG/M metagenome (GOLD analysis project Ga0315903, IMG submission 203524) | Freshwater fungal communities from buoy surface, Lake Erie, Ohio, United States - Buoy 2 MA119 | ecosystem: Environmental > Aquatic > Freshwater > Lake | place: USA: Lake Erie, Ohio...
ACGGGCGCCGGCACCCTTGTCGCGAGCGCCGGGGTCATCACTACCGGGACCGCCGCCCTGACCGGGGCGGGCACCCTGGCCGCCACCGGGCAGAACCAGGCTCTCGCCGCGGCGGCGCTCGCCGGCGCCGGCGCCCTCGCCACCGATGCCGCCGCCACGATCCGCTTCACGGCCGCGCTCGCAGGCGCCGGCAGCCTGGCCGCCGACGCCACGGTGCAGAGCGGCGCCGGCAGCCGGGTCCGCCTCGCCTTCGCCGCCCTCATCCTGCCGGACATCGGGGGCTCGACCGTCAGCGCCTCGGCCGCCCTCACGGGTGTCGGCGCGGTCGCCGCGGATCCCGCCGCACAGATCCGGGTCACCGCCGCGCTGTCCGGCTCCGGCGCGGTGTCGGTGGACGGCACCAGGGCCGCCTTCGCCGCCGCGAGCCTCTCGGGGGTCGGGACGCTCGCCGCCGACGCCGGCGTTCTGCTGCGCGACGCCGCAGCCCTGGCCGCCGTCGCCGGCCTCTCGGCCGATGCCCGGGCCCATCTGCGCCTCGCCGCCAGCCTGGCCGGCGCGGGCTCCATCTCTGTCACCGCCGAAGGCACCCAGTTCGCCTCGGCCGCCCTGTCGGGGCAGGGCACCCTCGCCGTCGATGCGGGGATGCGGGCCGCCGCGCTGGCTGCCCTGGCGGGCGCCGGTGGGCTCTACGCCGACCCGGTCGCCCTGGTACGCGCCGCCGCCACGCTGGCCGGCAGCGGCACCGCCACCGCCGACAGCCGCCGCATCGCGCTCGTCGCGGAGCTGCTGAGCGGCGCAGGCGCGGTCTCGGCCGACGCCAAGGCGCTGCTGCGGCTCGCCGCCTCCCTCTCGGGCGCCGGCAGCCTCTACATCGTCGCCGAAGGCACGCAGCTCGGCACCGCGAGCCTCACCGGCACCGGGACGCTCGCAGCCGACGCCCGCGCGCTCCTGCGCCTGGCCGTCGCCTTCTCCGGCGCCGGCACCGCCGCGGCAGACGCTCGCCGGACCTCGTTCGCCACCCAGGCGCTTGCCGGCGCCGGCACCCTCGCCACCGACGCGCGGCGGATCGCGCTGGCCGAGGCGGCGCTGGCCGGGGCGTTGTCTCTCACGGCCGAGCCACAAGCTCGTTTGTCTATCGCGGCGGCCCTCTCCGGTATAGGCAACCTCGCCGCCAGCACGACGGGCGGCGCCTCGATCGCGGTGGCGCTGTCCGGCGCTGGCACCCTGGCTGCTGAGGCGGGCCTCTGGGCGCGCGCGCTGGCCTCCCTCACCGGCGCTGGCACTCTTGCGGCGACGCCCCAGGCGCAGCGGCTCGCCGCGGCGGCGCTGGCGGGGCAGGGCGGGCTCTCGGGGCTGGCCCGGCTGGATCTGGCCGCCCTTGCGGCACTGGCCGGCCAGGGCGGCCTGGTCGCGCCGGAGCCGCGCATCCTGCTCGGCGCCGAGGCGCTGCTGCTGGGCCAGGGTGATCTGCTCGCCGAGGCCTACCGGACCGCCTTCGCCGAGGCCCTGCTGGCCGGCGAGGCGGGCCTCGAGGTCATCTTCAACCTGCGCTTCGCGCGGGTGCTCGCGCGTGAATTCCTCGTGAAAAATATCCGGGCCGGGACTTATCCGGTGCCGGGGACGGTAGTGTGGCTGCGCTCCCCCACGATCGCTGCGCGCGAGCGCGTCGTTTCGGTGCCTGCGGCCGAAGACCAGCCTCGGCAGAACATCGTGGTGCGGGAGATCTGAGCCATGAAGATTTACACGCTCGGCCAGACGATCCGGCTCGACGCCTCGCTGCGTGACGAGGACGACGCCGTGATCGAGCCGACCGGCATGCGGCTGTTGCTGTTCGGTCCGGCCGACAACGTCGGCCAGATCATCTCGACCAATCCCGATCCCGACGACGCCAACCTGCTCTACGCGGAGGTCTCGCCCTCCACCGCGGGTGTCTGGCGCTGGCGGTGGGAGGTCCCCAGCGGCACCAAGGCGGCCCGCGAGGGAGCCTTCCAGGTCGTCGCGCGCACCGTCCCACCGCCGGCGTGAGAACCTCCATGTCGCTCATTCCCGCCCGGCCGCTGCCCGAAGACCCGAACAACCACTGGTCGTTCGACAAGAGGATCCCGCTGGCCCTGATCGCCACCCTCACCATCCAGGCCCTCGTGCTGATCTCCGGGGGGGCCATCGCCTACTACCGCCTCGGCGAGATTGCCGACCGGGTGAAGACGCTCGAAGATCGCGACCGGGCCGACATGCGCGACCAGGCGGCGCGCGAGATCGCCCAGGTGCGTGTGATGACCGAGCTCGACGGCGCCGTGAAGGCGCTGCGCGAGACGGTGGCCGACCTGCGCGGCGCGGTGCGGGTGCTAGAAGGGCGCTTGGCGGTGCAGCAGGGCAGCAACAGCCGCACGCCGCCGAATTGAGGAGCGCACCATGACGCAGTTCGACTTCGGCACGATCGACCCCGACACGAAGTCGGGCCCGTCGCTGGCCGACGACCTCATGGACCAGCGCGACGCGCTGCACACGCTGCACCGCGGCGCCACCAGGCCGACCTATGTGCAGCCGGGCATGATGTGGATCCAGGAGGTGTCCGGCACGCGCTGGGACCTGATGATCTTCATCTCGGTCGCGCTGGGCGACCTGAAGCTCGGCGAGATCAATCCGACGACCGGGGTGTGGGACCTCTATGTGCGGGGCGGCACCTTCACCCAGACGCCGGTCGGTCCGTCGTCCGACCCGGCGACGGACGACGCCTTCGCGCGGAAGGCCTACGTCGACGCGAAGGTCGGCACCTACTACCCCTCTGGCACGACGATGCTGTTCGTGCAGAGCGCGGCGCCGACCGGCTGGACCAAGAGCACGGCGCACAACGACAAGGCCCTGCGCGTGGTGAGCGGGTCGGTGAGCTCGGGCGGGACGCTCGACTTCAGCGCCGCCTTCGCTGCGGCCCGGGGGCTGAGCGGCACGGTGGAAAATACGACGCTGACCGAGAGCCAGATGCCTACCCATTGGCACTCCGTCGTCGGGATCGCGGGCGATGGTTCGTTCGGCCCCGGTGGCGCGGCGCCATACCCGGCTGGGTCGTCGACTACGGGCGCCACCGGTGGCAGTCAGCCCCACAACCACATTCTTGCGATGGACAACCTCGACATGGCCGTGAAGTACGTCGACGCGATCATCGCCGCCCGGGATTAGTGAAATGTCGCAACTTCGCAGCGAGGCCCTTTCGACGAAGGATGCCGCATGAAGATCGAGCCGAAGGCGAATTGCCCGCTGGCGGGCTTCGAGCCGTGCCGCAAGCTCGACTGCGCCTGGTTCACCCAGATCCGCGGCACCAATCCGAACACGGGCGCGGAGGTGGACGAGTGGGGCTGCGCGGTGGCCTGGCTGCCGATGCTGCTGATCGAGAACGCGCAGCAGTCGCGCCAGACCGGCGCCGCGATCGAGAGCTTCCGCAACGAGATGGTCCGCGCCAACGAGGCCGCCGCCCACGCACCCATGCTGCCGCTCGCCTCCCTGCTGGGCCCGCTGGTCGGCGCACCGCGGCGGCTTCCCCCCCAGGAGAACTGACCCATGCGGATGACCATCCTGCCCGCGCAGCGCATCGTCATCATCGATGGCCAGGCGCGCGGGCCGCTGCTGCTCGACGTCGCGGCCAACATCCATGCAGTGCAGTGGTATGGGGCCAAGGGCGAGATCGAATTCGTCGACCATGATGGCGACGGCCCGATCTCCCGCCCGCCGAACGAGCGGTTCACCGACATCGGGCGCTTTCAGAGCGCGATCGACGCCTGGAGCGCCTGGACGCCGTCGACGCCGCCGCTGCCGCCGGGCAGCACCGTGCCGCCGGAGATCACGAACTTCCAGGCTCGAGCGGTGCTGATGGGCATGCCCGGCAGCGCCGAGGGCAGGACGCTCTTCGAGGACGTCGACGACACGCTGCGGGCGATGGGCGGGACGGCATGGCAGGCGTGGGAATACGCGAACACGATCACCCGGAACGGGGTGCTGGTGCAGCAGATGGCGGCCCAGTTCGGCCTGACGGACGCGAACCTGGACGAGATGTTCCGCCAGGCGGCCCTGGTCTCGGCCTGAGCGCCGACGACGAGGCCTGGCTGCGGGTCCGCGCAAAGCGCGTGACGCCCTACCTGCTGCACCCCGGGGTGCGCCGGGTCGAGGACGGTCAGTGGGTCCAGCTGGTGCTGCCGGACGGCTCCAGGATGCATGTGCGGGCCCGCGAGCTGCCCGCCTTCGAGAGGCTCGCGCACGGAGATCCCCCATGACCGATATCGGAGACGTGGCCGGTCGCACCATCGCGGCCGGGGCCACGGGGTTCGTCACCGCCGGGCCGCTTGGCGCGCTCGTCGGTGTCGCCACCACGCTCGTGCCAGAGCTGGTCCGCACCCTGGCCGGCGAGACCGCCGGGCAGGCGGCTCAGCAGGCGGCGACGGTCGTGCAGGCGGTCGCCGGCACCGATGACCCCGTCCAGGCGGCCGCGGTGTTCGGCGCCGACCCGCAGAAGGCCCTCGAGGCGCGGGTGCGGCTGGCCGAGATCGTCGCCGCGGCCGAGGATCGGAAGCGCCAGGCCGACCTCGAGGAGCTGCGCGTCGCACTGGCCGACGTCGCGAACGCGCGGGGGCAGACCGTGGAGTTGGCAAAGATCGGATCGAACCTCGCCTGGATGCCGGCATTCCAGACGGTGGCCGTCACATCGCTCTTCACGATGACGCTCGCGGTGCTCCTGCTGAACATCGGCGGGGTCGCGCGGCTGCAGGACGGCTTTCGCGACATCCTGATGGCGCTGGTGGGTGCTCTCGTCGTGGAATTCAGGGGGGTCTGCCAGTACTGGGTCGGTGGCAGCCGTGCCGGCGGGCTGGCTGCGACGGCGGCGGTGCAGCGCTCCGTGGCCGCGAGCAGCGCGATGGCCGCGGGGGAGCGATCGCCGCGCTCCTCCATTTTCGGCAGGGGGCACTGACCATGGCGGCGATCCCGCTCAACACCCTCATCCGCCCGGCGGTGGACCACATCGCCACGACCTACGGCGCCTCCGGGGGCGCGCCGGCGATGGCCATGATGGCCGCGATCGGCCTGCAGGAGAGCGGCTTCGAGGCGCGCGACCAGCTCGAGGTGCAGAACGGCCGCCTGGTGCCGGGCGCGATCGGCCCGGCCACGGGTTTCTGGCAGTTCGAGCGGGGTGGTGGCGTGGCCGGGGTCATGCGGCACCCCGCGTCCCGGTCCGCCGCGCAGGACCTCGCCGCCGCCGGCGGCGTCCCGTTCGACGCGGACGCCATCTGGCGGCACTTCGCCACCATCGAGGGCGACGAGCTCGCCGCCGCCTTCGCGCGGCTGCTGCTGCTGACCGACCCGCGGCCGTTGCCGGCTCCGGAGGCCGTGAACGAGGAGGAGGCCTGGCAGTACTATCTGCGCAACTGGCGGCCCGGGAAGCCGCACCGCCAGACCTGGGGCGGCTACTGGGCCGCCGCCTGCGCGGCCGTGGCGGGCCAGCCGGCCGTGCCGGCCGTGCCGCGCCCGACGGCGCCGGTCGCCCCTGCCGTCGTTCCCGGCGGCGCAGATCCCGCTCTCGCGGCGCGCGTTGCCGCGCTCGAGGACATCATCACGAAGCTGCGCGCCGCGCTGCGTTGAACGAAAGGGAGATATCCATGGACATGGCGACCAAGCGGGGCCTCGGCCCCTCCCTGCTGCATGTGGCCGGCGCGATGCTGGTGACCGGGCTCGGCGCGCTGGCCTCCGGCTACCTGCTGCGCGACGGCGCGATCGGCGCCTTCTACGGCGCCGGCATCGCCTCGGTGTGGTTCCTGGCACGCGAGATCGCGCAGATCGAGCCGCACTGGGGCTGGAAGACCTGGCGGCTGCGCGCCTCCGTCGAGGAGCGCCAGCGGCTCATCCGCCAAGCTGGCTGGCCGGCGCTGGTAGCGCACGCCCAGGCGGCGGCGATCCTGCTCATCCGCTACGTCTGAGCTCGCCGGGCGGCGCGCCTGGCGGAACCACTCATCCCCAATCGAGAGGATCCAGCGCCGTCTGGACAGGCGAGGGCGGCCGGGGGGTGGTCCCCCGGCCGTCGAATTGTGACGCACGAAGGCCCGCCGGGCCCTGGGGATCACTCCCTGGGGCCCGGCGGGCCTTTCGTCGTTCGTGGATCAGATGAACTCGATGCCGGTGTAGACGCCCGCGGCGCGGACCGTCTCCCGATATCCCGCCTCACCCTGGTCATCATCTTGTCCCACTTCGATCCGCCCGGGTCGTAGTGGCCGTGCAAGACCTCCGACACCCGGCCGCCCTTCACGTCAAACCTGTGGCCGACGTCCTCTTGGCTCATGCCCGGGTGCAGGCGGCAGCGCTCTTCACGATGTCGGGCAGGTAGGTCTGACGATGTCGGGCAGGTAGGTCTGGCGGTAGTCGCAATGCGCGCAGCGCAGCACGATGCGCTGCGCATGCACGAGCGGGAACAGGGGAGGGTGGTTGCTGTCGTTCCCGCAGGTGAGCGGATGGACGCTTCGCGCCACCTGGTGGTGGCAGATCGCATTCATCGCGCTCAGCAGCTCGGCGTCGGTCATTGGTCCTCCACCCGCAGGTAGGGCATCCCGCCGGGCAGGATCGACCAGAGGTCCCGCGGCAGCGTCCAGCTCACCAGCCCCGCCGCCACGCCCAGGAGCACCAGCTGCTCCATGGCCGTGTGCTCGCCCGTCCAGAACCGGCCGCGGCGGTCCGTGCAGGCGTTGAGGAAGGTCCACCCGCCACCGGCGCTGCGTCGAAACTGCTCCGGTAATTCCAGCAGAAGGACCTTGATCTCGGCGGCATGGTTGCCCACGCGCGTGCGGCTGAAGGGCACGCTGGTGATGATGCCGTCGACGCGCACCAGGTCCTCGGGGCGGTCCATCGCGTCGACGAAGAAGCAGGCGTTCCAGATCCGGAAGACCGCGTCCGGCGACAGGATGGGCGTGTCGCTCGCCGGCGATTCGCTCATGCGGTCTCGACGGCAATGCAGGAGGGCAGGCGGACCAGCGCCGCCGAGGTGGTTGTCATCGCTCCACCGTATCACAGGAGAATAGGAAAAAAACCTACCGATCGTATGAAGCCGATGTGAAGTGATGTGCTGGCGATGTGGTGCACCAGGCGGCGCCCTGGAAAATTTGCCGGTTCAAGGCATTGATCTAGCGCAAATCGTGGTGTCCACGTTGGTAACACGGGTTCGAATCCCGTACGGGATGCCAGAGTAAAATCAATCACTTAGAGCCTTCTCCCGCCGCCCAGATTTGTCATTTGCCACTGATTTGCCACCTGCGCGGGCCGCGCGCCCGGTCACACCGCTGAATCGGCGCTCGTTGGATCCGGCGAGCGCGTCCTCGATCACTGGCCCGAAGACGCCGGCGAGCGCTTCCTGCGCCTCGCGCGCGAGCGGGTAGTGCTCCACGCCGCGCAGGTAGACCTCGAGGTTGCGGTCGGAGGTGTGCCCGGTCAGCGCCCGGATGGCGCGGTTCTCGAAGCCGAGCATCTTCAGCGCCACCGGGCCTGTCGCCCGGAGCCCGTGCAGCGTGTAGCGCGCCAGGCCGAGTTGCTCGAGCAGCCGCGCCAGCGTCTCCTGCGCGTTGGCTGTCGTCCATGGTCGGCCGCGCGGGGTGACGAATAGCCTGGTCGCGCCGCGGCCGCGCATCGCCTCGATCGCGGTCGCCAGTGGCGCCGGCACATGGATCCGCAGCGGCACCTCGGTCTTGCCCTGGCTCAGCGTGAGCGTCCGGCTGGCGGCGTCGTACTGCTCCGGCCCGAAGCGGGTCACGTCGCCGCCGCGCTGCGCCGTGAGGAGGTAGCCGACCAGCAGCGCGCGGAACTCCGGCGTCGCCGCGCGCAGCGCGGCCAGGAGCACCTCCGGCGGCCAGGGCCGGTGCGCGGTGCTGACCGGCGGCTTGAGGCGGCGGGACGCCTCCCATGGGTTCGCCAGACCGGCCTCGGGGTGAACCCGCCGGTAGTGGCGCATGGCGCTGATCATGCGCGCGCGCAGCGCGTTCCACTCGATCGCGTGGCCGGCATCGCCGCGGCTGTGGTCGGGAGCGTACCTGGCCCGCAGTTCCTCGATCCAGGGCTCGGTGAGCGCAGCCGCCGGGAGGTCGCCGAAGTGGGTCCGGAAGCCGTCCAGCACACGGCGGTAGTCGGCGCGGGTCTTGGGCGCGAGCTGGCGATAGTCGGCGCTGTCGAGGTAGGCGGTGATGACGTCCTCGACGGTGTGGCGCCCAGAGCCAGGGGGAGCGAAGGCGCCCTCGAAGAACCTCTCAGCCTGCTGGTAGGCGATCCGGAAGGCTTCCGACCCCTCAGGGCCGGGAAGGGGGATTCGCCGGCCGTTGCGGCGGTAGTAGAGGTAGGTCGCGCCGCTGGCCGCCTGCACGGCCTGGACGTAGGCGGGCCGGGCCGGCGAGCCCCTCAAGGCGCTGCTTCGCTTCCCTGATCGCATCCCCTGGCTCCTCCGCCTGGCGCATCCCCCATGCGCGGGCGATCGAAGCATCCACCTCGCCGCGGTGCCAGCGCAGCTGGCCGGGCAGGTGCTCGCGCGCCGGGGGAACCAGGCCGGCGGCCAGATAGGCCTTCAGCTGGCGACGCGTCAGGCTCAGGTAGCGCTGCAGCGTCGGCTGGTCCATCAGGAGCGGCCAGTCGGGCAGGCGGAGCGCCGTCATGCGACGCGCTCCAGGCCCTCGAGGAAGGCGCGGACGTGCGCCCGGGCCTTGCCCTTGAGCTTGTCGGGGTCGGGCAACCGGGCCATGAGCGCGCGCGCCGCCGCGGCGATCGCCGCCTCGCGCGTCTCCCCGCGGTGGCACAGGGGCGTGCCGCCGCCGCAGGCCGTGCCGTCCGGCGCGTCCCAGAAGTCGTAGGCGTAGGCGGCGAACCAGCAGGAGCGGTCGGGCGCCTGCACCACCTCGATCACCCATTGGGCGCCCTTGCCGCGCGACACGGTGGCAGCGACCTTCCGTTCGCCCCATAGCTCGTCGTGCAGCCAGTCCGGCATGGCCATGCCGCCGTGCCGGTCGGAGCCGTCGGCCGTGTCGAACAGCCCGAGCTGCGTCATGGCGCCTCGCGCTTGTAGCGCTGCGCCAGGGCGCCGGCCTTCCGATCGGACAGCGGGCGGCCGGCACGGGCGCCGAAGGGACATTCGAGCCCAGGACCGGCCACGGCGCCGAACATGCGGCACATCAGCGGGCGCGCCTCGTAGACCGTGCAGCGCTTCTCGGCGTCGAGCATGGCGCAGCCGCCCGTCACGGGGTTGATGAGCATCACCATCTCGGTGGGGCCGGATGGCGCCGGCCTCGACAGCGTTCCCGGCGGGATGCGCGATGCCACCCGCTCGAGCTCCGCCGGCGACCAGGGCACCGGGCCGCAGCACTTGCCGCAGCCGGTCAGGCAGCCTTTCACCTCGGGGACCTCGCGGTAGAGCATGCGGAGGGCGCGGGCGGTCATGCCAGCCCCTCCCGCAGGATCCAGGTCCAGAGGTCCTGCATGTCGTCGGCGGCGCGGAAGCTGACCGCCTCGCGGCGCCGCGCGCCGGCGTGCTCGAGGCGGATCCAGCCAGCGAGGATCTGATAGGCGGCGTGCCGCTCGTAGTGCCCGGTCATGGCGCAGCCTCGTCGATGTTCCTCTTGGCCACGCCGAAGGTGATGGCGACCACCCAGGGGTTCGCGTCCCAGGCGCCGGCGCCGTGGAGATCATCCCAGAGCATCCCGAACGCAGCTCGCGCCGTGGCGCCTGCGCGAGAGAGGCCGTCGTGGCTGTGCCACCAGCAGTCAGGCACACCGCGGCCGCCGAGATTGATCATCCCCTCCGCCATCGCATCCGCCTCGCTGATCTGCTGCAGCCGCTCCACGCGCACCGCGGTCACGTTCAGGGTGAAGCGGCTGGCCCAGCGCGGCATGTGGATGGAGGGGCGCCATTTGACGTCCACCCGGGGGCCTGCGGCCGTGGCCTCAGGATGATCGAGGCGATACCACGGCTTGAGATCTGGATTCGCGCTGGTCGCGTGCGCCTCCCGCACCCACAGGCGCATGCCGGGGCGGTAACGCACCTCCTGGCGGGTGATGACGCGCCCGATCGCTACCTTGGGCCAGGGCTCGCTCTCGGTATGATGCAGGATCACCGGGGCGTCCTGCTCGACCCCGTCCTCAGTGATGCGGAAGGTCTTCGGCTGCGGCTTCAGGATCCGCCGCGTCTGGGTCTTGCGTCCGTCGAGCAGCGCCCTGACCATGCTGCCTGAAAAGATTATGGGGCGGTCGGTCATGCCGGCGCCCTTTTGCCCGCGACCAGGCGCACCAGTTCGCCGGCCTTGGCGTCGTAGCGGAACGGCACGGAGACCCAGGCGTAGAAGCGCACCGTGTAGGTGCCGGGGTCCAGCTCGTCAGCCACCTCGCCGGGCTCGACGCCGTAGATTTCCGGGTCGTCGGCCAGGCAGAGATGCATGTCCGCCCCTGACGGGGCCGCCGGCATCGGCGGGTCGATCGTCCAGCGGCTCCAGCCGCTATCATCCTCGTCCTCGTCGGGGAGGTGATGCACGGTGAGGGTGCCGGTGCCGTGCTGCGTCCGCCGATCGAAGCTGATGATGTCGCCGTCCTTGAGTAGCGGCACGTCGTCATGCGGCTCCTCTCCGTGCTCATCGCCGAGGACATGCCCGGAGCCGCGGGGGATGAGCCATTCCGAGGGGTGGTCGGTGGTGTGGTAGATGATCTCGTCCGAATAGTCGGTGGGGATCCATGCTTCGGCAGCCGGACCCGGCACGGCAGCTTGCATGTCGGGGGCGTCGGTCATCCCTTCACCTCCTCGATCGCGTCCGCGAACGGGCGGCACACAACGGCCTCGCCGCCATCCTTGAACGCCCAGGCCTGCCACGCGCTCAGGTCGACGCCGGCGGCCGCCATCACCTTGGGCAGGCGGCGGTGCACCTCCGCCTCCGTCTGGAAGTACTCGCGCTCGATGAGCGTCCTGGCGACCTGCATGCCCGCGAGGCCGTGGGCGAACTTGCCTTCCTGCTCGAGCACGCTCCTCGCCGCCCGGAGGCCCAGCATCGCGAGCACGAGGACGCGCAACTTCGGGTCGGCGATGGGAACGACGCGCCCGTCCGCCGGTACGGCCGCCGGCATGTCGAGACTGGGTTGCTTGGTCACAGGTTCTTCTCCGCGAAGAGGGCGATGCCGGCGATCACCAGGATGAGATTGCTCAGCACCATGAGGACGACCATCGCCGCCGCGAACGGGCCCTTCTCGGAGAGCGGCGTGGATGGGCCGCCCAGGGCAAAGCTCTTCCCGGTCCGCAGCTCATAGACGACGGCGTACAGGAAGAACGAAGGGATGACCGCGCCGGCGAGCACGATGATCGCGAGGCTCAACGTTTGCATGCGCGCACTCCGTCTGGCGTCGTCTGGCGCTCGAGGCGCCGGGCCATGGCCAGGGTGTTCTGCAGATCGCGGCGGGGATGACCGCTGCATGTGCTGGCGGCGAACAGGGCTGCACCGCTGGCCCTGTGGCGGAACCGGAGGTGGTGGCCGCCGGTGAAGCCGTCCCACACCCACGCATCGCCCAGGGCGCCGAGGATCTCGCGCACGCGCTTGGGGGCGCGGGTCATGTGCCGTCTCCCATGAAGATCCGCTTCGGCGTCGCGCCGCAGGACGGGCAGCAGAGCCCTTTCACCAGACGCGCGACCTTGAGCGCGTCCATCGGCAGCCAACAGGCCGTCCAGACGTGCTTGCAGTCGCCGCAATGCACGACCATCGGTTTGCGGTCGGCCCCGGGCGCGCTCATTGCATCCGGCCTTCGCCGGACGCGGCGGGCTTGGTGCCGGCAAGCTCGGCATAGGCGGCGCGGATCGCGGCCGGCTCGACCATGAGAATGGAACCGTCCCGCAGCTCCATCGTGGGATGGATGCGCGCCAGGTCCGCCTTGGCGGCCTCGATGGCCTTCGCCTCGTTGGGGGCGATGGTCACCAGGGTGTGGTTGAAGACGCGATTCCGCACGGGGTCGCGGAGCATCGCGACCGAGATGAACAGCGGCATCAGCGGCCTCCCGAGCGCAGGTGCGCATCGAGCTTCTGGGAGAGGGCGGCATGCACGGCCGCTGCCGCGTCGCGGTCCCTCGGGTTGTTCGGGTCGAATTCCACCCCAGGGATGCCAACCATCAGCTGCGGCGGCAGCGGGATCGGCGTCGCCGGGTCGGCCGGCTTCCAGAGGTGCAGCACGTAGGGGTGGTTGCTCACCCACTGGCTGCGCGGCGGGTGCAGCTGCATCACCGCCTCCTCCTCGTCCCAGAACAGGCGGCAGGCGAACTCCATTTCCGCCCAGTTTGGCGTGCGGCGGGCCGTG
>Ga0315903_10008817_pt1 | contig 12326 bp, 11 predicted proteins | sample LakEriMetagenome_7_FD_203524 | JGI IMG/M metagenome (GOLD analysis project Ga0315903, IMG submission 203524) | Freshwater fungal communities from buoy surface, Lake Erie, Ohio, United States - Buoy 2 MA119 | ecosystem: Environmental > Aquatic > Freshwater > Lake | place: USA: Lake Erie, Ohio...
TTTCTAGACGCTACACAACAGGCTGGGAGCGCTATGTCCGTGAACTGGCTCATCACTTACCAAAACTCATAGATGCCACTATTTGGACTCCAAATACCAACAATCGACTGGCTTTATTGATAAGTGATTTCCAAACAGCCCAAAGCCAAAGCGGACACCAAGTTGTCCACTTTCCAACCTACCCACCTAGAAACAAAAACAGTGAAACTTCACAAGTTATAACTGTGCATGATTTAACTTGGTGGAAATATCCTGAAACAAGTTCATTCTTAGGTAAAAACTATTACAAGAAAAATATAACCAAGGCAATTTTACGATCAGATTTAATAATTTGTCCAAGTGATGCCGTCCGAACAGAAATACACAATAAGTTTTCTATCCCGACATCGAAAATAGTTTCTATATCTCATGGAAATTCTTTACCAAAAGGAACAGTGAAACCTTTATCAAAACCATATTTCTTATCTATTGGCACAATTGAGCCAAGAAAAAATTTAGATTTTTATGCTCAAGCAATCAAAGAATCAAAGTTGGAAGTTAGCTTTGATTTCTTTCACGTAGGTCGAAAAGGATGGGGAAATATACCTTCTAATCTAAAAAACATTAATATCCAAAATGACCAAGAGCTAGCTAATTTGATAAACAATGCTCAAGCTGTTGTGATTCCATCCTTGTACGAAGGTTTTGGGTTACCCGTTTTGGAATCTCATGCTCAAGGAACGCCTGTTGTTATCAGTAATGATCCTGCTTTAGTTGAACTTTCAACAACTAACGACAAAATTTTTGAGTTAGGAAGCCTTGATTCACTCAATCTTGCCCTAAAACACTTTGCTGAATCAAGACAAAAACTTGACTCAAACCAAATTTCAAAAGCCCAATCAATGACTTGGGCTAATTCAGCGCAGAAACACGTTGAAGCATACTTAAGATTACTTAAATGACAAAAGTAAATCTAGGTTCATTTAAAGTTGATGCTCTTTCTAAGGAAGAAGTAATAACTCAAATAAAAAGTAAAATACTTAAATCCGTTGAGCCAAATATACTCGTTACACCAAATGCTGGTCATCTAACAAATATTTTTGATAACCCAAAACTAAGTGAAATCTATTCCACTGCAGAACTCTCCCTGATTGATGGCTGGCCAATTGCAGTAGCTACAAAAAATGCCTCAAAGTTGAATATCACACGAGTAACTGGAAGTGATCTTTTGCCAGAGTTATTTTCTCAACTAACAAAAGATGTAAGAGTTGGAATCATCGGTGGAAGTAATGAATCACTTATTCGACAAAGTTTAGAATCAAAATTTCCTGATTTAAACATTCAAATCATTGATACTAGACAATGGACAAATTCTGTTTACGATATTAGAAGACTACGAGAATTAGTTCAATACAACGCTTTATCAATAGTTTTACTTTGCTTAGGTCACCCAAAGCAAGAATTGCTAGCAAAGGAGTTAAAAGATTATGATTGGGCAGGATCTCGTCCTGACTGGATAATGTGTGTTGGGGCAACTATTGATTTCCTCACTGGAGAGCAAAAGCGTGCGCCAAAAGCGTTTCAAAAAATAGGTTTGGAATGGTTTTTTAGGTTAATTACAAATCCAAAAAAGTTTACTCAAAGATACCTAAACGCTGTGATTCCTTCTTTGAAATTAATTTTTAAATCATTTAGAATGAGAAAGTTTAATTAGCTTTGTAATAAAAGAACTAAAAAAATTGTCATACTTGCTTTGTAAAATCAAATCTTTCCAATCCTTACCAGTTATTTTTCCTCGACAGTTTACTTTTCCACAAAAACACTTAAATTCGTCATATTGAGATGAATCAGTCATCGCATAATCAAAAGTCAACTCTTCCCCAACTTCAATATCTTTCATCGTTATAACACTTGAAGTGCCAAATGCCCCACAGTTAGGTTCGCATGAATGATTAATCATGTCACCAGGTTCTGGAGTTGGGCCAGACAATAAGTAATTTGTTTGATTGAGTTGTAGGGATCTTGCAACTCGATCTGTTGAATAGTCCTTTAAATCTTTTTGTCTGACTACAAATCCACCAAAGCTTGCTACGACTTCCCCTTTTGTGATTTTTTCAATAGCAAAACTTCCTGAGCCTTTTCCTGGGGTTTGGCGCATTTGGGCTTTAGGGGTAAGCCAGTTGTAATCCAATGGTTTTTCCTTAAATTGAGCAATTAGCGCTCCAAGTGTACTCATTCTTGATAATCAAATCAGTAGGCTGTCAACTGTGATAAATCCTGATTTTGTGAGAAACAATCCTCAGATTGTTAAAGACTCCCAAAGTGCTCGGGGAGAAAACCCAGCACTAGTTGATGAGTTTCTCAAAAACGATCAACTGTGGCGAAACCTCACAGTTGAAGTTGATAACTTACGTGCTGAACAAAAATCTTTAAGTAAAGAGATTGGCAATCTAAAGGGTCAACAGAAAAGTACTCCGGGTCCAGAAGTAGACAAGCAATTAGATGTTTTGACTAAAAAAGGAACTGAGCTTTCAGACAATATTGTTGCAAAGACATCAAAACAAGAGGAAGTTAAAAAGTTAGCTGATAAAGCTATGTCTGGTATCTCAAATCTTGTTCACAAAGATGCACCAATTGGTGAAGAAAAAGACTTTAAAATAGTTGAAACAATCGGCAAACCTAGAGATTTCAATACTGAAGGCATAAAAATAAAAGACCATGTTGAACTTGGTGAAGAATTAAAGCTAATTGATTTAGAACGTGGAGCAAAGGTCTCAGGATCAAGGTTTTATTACCTTGTGGGAGATGGCGCTCTTCTTGAATTAGCTTTAGTTAATTTTGCAATTGATATTGCACAAAATCACGGTTTTACTCCAGTTATTCCACCTGCCTTAGTAAAACCTGCCGCCATGGAAGGGACAGGATTTTTAGGACAAGCTGCAGAAAATGTGTATCGAATTGAACAAGACGACATGTATTTAGTTGGAACAAGTGAAGTTCCTTTAGCTGCTATGCATATGGATGAGATTTTGAATAACAAAGAATTACCAATTAAGTATGCAGGGTATTCACCATGTTATAGAAGAGAAGCTGGATCTCACGGTAAAGACACCAGAGGAATATTTAGAGTTCATTGGTTCGATAAAGTTGAAATGTTTATATTCTCCAATATTGAAGATGCAGACAAAATACACACAGAACTATTAGAAATTGAAAAAGAGATTCTAACTAAACTTGAATTGCCTTTTAGGGTGATTGATGTGGCAACAGGTGATTTAGGATCAAGTGCTGCAAGAAAATTTGATTGTGAAGCTTGGATTCCTTCGTCTAATGAATATCGAGAACTAACTTCCACCTCTAACTGCACAGAATTTCAAGCGCGACGTTTAAAAATAAGAACTCGTGCAGGGGATAAAACAAATTATGTTGCAACCTTAAACGGGACACTTTTAGCTGTTACTAGAACAATTATTGCGTTGTTAGAGAATCATCAACAAAAAAATGGAAGCGTGCGTATTCCAGAATCTTTAAGAACATATTTGAAAAATAGAGAATATCTGAAAATTTCAAATTAAAATATAAATTAAAACACAGAAAATAGGCCATTTTCTTATACAGGATAACAAGCCACCAATTATCCCACGAATAGTTTCAACCCAGGATTTCTCCCTTTCGATGGGGAAATACGCCTTAAAATCTTAAAATTCTAACTTTACTTGGGATGAGTGGCTTAGGTAACAGAGAAAGCATCACATGGGTATTATTGACATAATTTCGTAACAAATGTTTAATACCGAAGGGAGTTTATAAATTGGGCAATATCACGCACACTAGTTCCTTGAATGTAGTCCCAAAGGTAGTAAATATTGGACATGACGAAAAAGTTAAAAAAATATCAATCGGACCTGGAAATCCATTAGCCCTCATAGGTGGGCCATGCGCCATTGAATCAAAGGATCATGCTTTCTTCATGGCAGAAGCCATAGGCAAAATTGTTACTAAATTAAACATTCCTTGGGTCTACAAGTCCTGTTATGACAAAGATTGTCGATCATCTCCTGAAAGCTTTCATGGTTGTGGTTTAGAAGATGGTTTGGAGATTTTGGCATCAATTCGAGAAGAATTTGGAGTACCAGTTGTTTCTGATTTCTCGGATACTTCATGGGCAAAAGCCACAGGGGAAGTTTGTGATCTTGTTCAAATTCCAGCTTATCTTTGTCGACAAACATCAATATTGCGTGCTGCAGCCGAAACTGGTCGCCCTATTCACTTAAAGAAAGGTCAGTTTATGAGCCCATGGAACATGAAAAATTCTGTGAAGAAGATTGAAGCTGCTGGTGGCAATCAAATAATTCTTGCCGACAGGGGCACTTTTTTTGGGTACAATTCTTTAGTTAATGACTACAGATCTCTCACAATAATGGCTGAAACAGGCTATCCAGTTTGTTATGACGCCACCCATTCAATTCAAAACCCCACCTCAATGGGAAATATCTCTGGTGGAGAACGACAATTTATTCCTTCACTAGTCCGCGCTGCTGCAGCTGTTGGAATTGATGCTTTATTCATGGAAATACATAATGATCCAAAGAATGCAAAATCAGATCCTAATACTGTGATAAATGTCAAATACATTAAAAATGTCTTAATTCAAGCAAAAGCAATGCATGAACAACGACTTGAGTTAATTTCTAAATTAGGAGTGGACAATGTCGAATAAAACTGTGATTGAAAATATCATGATTAAGCCTGATAAATTTACTGTCGTTACACCTGAAGTAACTCTTGTCACAGTCCTTGAAATAATGTCAGAGTTTAGAATTGGTCATGTTTGCGTAGTAGATAACCAAATGAAATTAGTTGGAGTCTTTACTGACGGAGACTTTAGAAGACTAATCCTAAACATTCAAAAACCTCTTCCTGCGTTATTATCCGACGATATTATTAAATACGCTTCAGCAAATCCAAAGACTATATATTTAGATAGCAATTTTTCTGAGGTGAAAAAAATAATGTCAGAGAATAAGATTTGGGATTTACCTGTCATTGATCGAGATCAAAAGTTAGTAGGGCTTATTCACATGTCAAGTCTGTTAAAATAAATTAGATCCGAGCATTTAAGTAGTGTATTATCATCCTGATAGTAAGGCTCCGTATTATTTCAATGATAGATTTGAGGGGGGCTAATTTACTTTTAGCGCTCGAATCTAGAATGGAAAATCCTTATGTGGCTAGAATTATGAGTTCGAAAATCTGTGTAATTATTCCTGCTAGATTATCTTCGTCTAGATTCTATGGCAAAGTTCTATGGAATTTTAGAAAGATCCCCATGATTGAACATGTTTATAGGCGTGCATCTTTGGCGATTTCTAGGGACCATATTTACATAACTTCTGGTGATAAAGACATTTTGGATTACATGGGTTCAATAGGAGCAAATGTAATCAAAAGTAAAAAGGTACACAACAACGGAACTAGTCGTGCTGCTGAAGCGTCAATAAATTTGCCTTACAAGTATGTCATAATTTTACAGGCAGATGAAATTTTGGTTGAACCTGCCCATTTGAATAAGCTAATAAATTCTATTACAAAAGATGGAGTGGAAAATTTTTATAATCTAATAACTTCATTAAAAGCTAAAAATGATTTATATGATGTAAATATTGTGAAGTGCTTTACTGACAAAAATAATTTTCTGAATAATTTTTTTAGAACACCTGAAAATACTCAGGTAGGGGTCACAAAAGTTAGTAAGGTAATTGGAATATTGGCTTTCAGAAAAATAAGTTTATTAAATTTATCGAGTATGGAAGATACGAGTTTGCAAACAAAGAATTCTATTGAGCAATTTAAAATTATTGAACATGGTTTTAATTTGAAAGGAATTCTGGTAGATTCTGATTACCCTTCAATAAACACGGAGTCTGATATAGCGCTTGTAGAGAAATTTATAAAGAAAAGCTTGGTCCAAAAAAAGATATTAAGTCAATATGTTAATCAGTGAGAATAACATTGAAGATCATAATTTAAGATTCAAATCACTGGCTAAAAAGTTAGAGACTACTCTCAAATATTTTAGCACCGATATTTATATAATGTGCAATACAAACTTACAGATAAGTAGACTTCACCCCGAATATTTGGGTATTTGGAAACCTTTTATTCTGCAGCCTACGCTTACAAGGATTGATAAATTAAAAATGATGCTGAATTTTATAAGAGTTATTGCTTACTACTATGTAAGCATTTTTATAAAATTTATAGATTCAGAAAAGACAATGATTAATTTTGATTTATTTGCCAAAAATCTAGATTACTTATTCGTCTCACACCTCATAAAAAAAGATGAAGATGATTATGATTTCTATTTTGGCGATATATTAAGTGTTTTATCGGCAACGAAAAAAACAGTACATCGGTTACTAATCCCACATGAGGATATATCCTTGAATTCATGCAAATCAGTTTCGTTTAAAACTACAATCCTTAGCAAGAAAATGACTAAAGTTACTTTATTAAAATATGTAGTGCTCAATACTATCTCTGTATACAATCTCTTTATCTATTGCACTTCTAAAAAATTTACAATCTACGAAACAATTTCTATCATCATCGGTCAACTAAGTAATATGTCCATTTTCTGCATTGCAGCTCAGATTCGAGGCGCCCTCATGGCTCTTCGACCAAAAAAACTTGTTTTCACATACGAGGGTAACGCCATAGAAAGATTAATCTTTTCCTTGTGCAGTGAATTTGGCGTACATTCTATTGGATATCAACATGCGCCAATTATTAAAGGACAATATGCGGTGTATCGGACACTAGGTGACGGATTAGATCCAGATACCATTCTTTGTTCTGGTCCCCATTACGCGAGCCAATTTATAAAAAAACTGCCAAATAAAACTAGTATAAAAATAATTGGTAGTCCAAAATATTTTGAATTTGGCCAGGATTTTTTCATCAATAAGCAAGACAAGCATATTTTGCTCACCCCAGACGGGAATAAAGGAAGTATATTAAAATTTATTGACTTAGGATTGGAATTAAATGATTCTAAAAAGTTTGATAAAATCACGATTAGATCACACCCGTTGTATCAGAAATATTTATCTAATGAATTAAAAAAATGCGCACAAGAAATTGAAACTAAAATAAATATCTCAACAAATCCACTTGATTATGATTTGAAAAAATGTTCGTGGGTTATTTACCAGAACTCCTCTACCTGTATTCAGGCATTGTTAGCTGGCTGCCAAGTCATTTATTATAGTTACAATCCAGTAAACGTTGATCCGTTGTGGGAATTAACTAGCAGTAATAAAACTGCTCATACTTTATCCGAAGTGTTACAGATAACAGAAAGATATCCACGTGCTTCACTTGAATCTGCAATTAAACTTCACACCAAAGGAGAGCTCTTATTTTCAAAATTAAATTATGATATTTTATTAATGTAAATCACCTATAAAAGTGTTTTTAAGATAATTGTGAGTGGCTACCCTAAGATAAATATCTACACTTTAACTTAAATTACTTTCGTGTAAGAATACTATTTTATTAGTATGAATATTTACTTAAAAAATAAATATCTTTTTTTAAAATCCGAAGGTTTATTTAATATCTTGACATTAAACCTAAGATATATATTAAATTTATGAGCTTGTCAGAAAGTAATGAGTTATTTAACTTTATCATTATTTTATATTGTCAATAAAATATTTTCGAAGTTGTTTTTCCCCATATACAATATCTATTAAACCCAGGTATACGGGATTGCACAATTCTCTCAAATAAGGATAGTAAAAAACTGTATTGGTGCCCACTTCTTTTCCAATATATGCGATACTCGTAAAAGGTATAGAAATAATCAATTTAGATTCCGCGACTAGGTCATAAGGATTTCTATCCCAAGGCATGATTCTGACTTTATTTAAGTTGTGGAGATTCTCTAAATAATTTATATAATCAACTGAATGTAAACTCTTATTAAATTGTCTTTTTGATTTTATCTGAATCTTAAAATTTTTAAGGGTTTCAATATCTTGTTTAACGAAAATGACATCAGATATAAATTTTTTTAATAATTCATCACTATAAAACATTTTTTGATTATAATTAGTGAAGGGAGTAACGTCAAAAATAGTAATAATATCACTTTTCGCCACTTCTAATCGTTTCCCAGGATTTTTAAAGGTTATAGACCCAACAGCTTTAAAATCAATAAAACTGTTAAATGTTTGCAAATAATCCGCGTAACTTTGAGTCCACACCCAATGAATATCCCCCAGACTCTCAACATCCACCAAGCCATTTTTTGGCATAATTTTTTCGTCTTCAAATTTTATCTCAACACTATTTTGACTGTAATGTATGACGTGCGTTGCATATCGTCTCGAAATTCTTGGAACGTAAAACTCGATGGGATATGATTTTACTCCGCTTATGGTAGTAAAAATATCAAGATTTTCATAATTATTCAATATTCTCGTGATAAATGTTTGACATAACATATTATTATTCAAATTAAGTTTTTCCCCTGGCAACAAAAGTTTTTTAAGAGACTCCCTGAAACCCATTATCTTTATTTTATGGACTAGTAAAAAAATTAATGGATGCGGTACAATTATTACGTACGCGTCATTTTGCTTAATGCGCTTAAACTTTTTTGCACTAATTATGATAATTTTTTTATCTCTAAGTGCATAAATTGGGAAATTTGAATTAAACCTGACGTTGTAAAAACTTTCTATAAGATCATTTATTTGATCATCGTTAAGAGTATATAAAACTCCTGCATTCTTCACTTCCATATCTATTTCTCTAGCAGCATAATAGTAATTGAAAAGGTATCTTAGTTGCCCTAAAATCCTTAAACTTTGGCGTATTTTCAACATTTGTTTACTCTTAAAATTTTTCATAAATTTAATATTTATCTATAATTTTTATTTAAAGAATTGATAAATACTGTCAGTGATATATTTCAGATTTGATTCGGTCAATTTAGTGTGTAAAGGGAGAGATATCTCTCTACAGTAGAAATCCTCAGCATTGGGGCACAATCCTTTTTTGAAACCTAAGTCTTGAAATACAGGATGGAGGTAGACAGGTAGGTAATTTACTTGAACAATTATTCCTTTTGCTCTTAGGTAATCAAATAATTTTTTTCTCGTATCTTTAGGAACCCTTATTGGAAAAAGGTGCCAAAATGGATCGGAACCAGGGGTCCTTGTGGGCAAGTCAATTTCAGCGATAGGGGATAAAGTCTTAGTGTAAAAATTAAATATATTGTCTCTGATTGACTTAAATTCATTAATTTTCTTTAGTTGGCTAAGTCCTAAAGCTGCATGAATATCCGATAATCGATAGTTCAATCCAAAATTAAGGACTTCTTGATGCCAGTCTCCTTCCGAAGGGTTTCTTAACTTTGACTTTTCCCTTACTAATCCATGCATTTTGAAAGACCGGGCTTTACTCAATAATTCTAAATTATTAGATACGACTGCTCCACCCTCACCGCTGGTTATATTCTTTGTTGGAAAAAATGAAAAAACAGTTAAATCTGCTTCCTCGCCTACCATCTTCCCTGATAACTTTGAGCCCAAGGCGTGCGACGCATCATCAAATACCAAAATATCTTTATCCTTTACTGCGGTTTTTATTCTAGTGATGTCTACAGGATTTCCTGCATAGTCCACACTTGTGACAACAGCAGTCTTTGAAGTTATAAGAGAACCTATTTCGTCTGGATTAATATTTCCTGTTGCAGCCTCCACATCACAAAATTTAATATTTGCTCCTTGTAAGACTGCAGTTGAAGCTGTAGCCACAAACGTCATAGGTGATGTAATTACCTCTTTACCCTTTAAATTTATTGTTGAATACGCGCAGTGCAATGCAGCTGTTCCAGATGACACGGTAACCGCAGCGGCTGTCTTAGTAAACTTTGCTAGTTGCCTCTCGAACTGATCCACGAAACTGCCCATAGTGAGATTGCCACTACGTAAAGCTTCAGTGACTAAGTTAATGTCATCCTCAGATACGTCTTGTCGACCATACGAAATCAAATCCATAGCCAAATAGTACCATCATATTTGGCTTATCTTCGTGTGTATAACTAATGAAGAATTAGGTATCGAAAAGTTCCTAAATGTTGTGGGATTCATAGGTTTTGTACTAAATTATTTATGTGATTCCAAAATTAAAAACACTTGAGACGTCTCGATTAATAATTAAACCTCTTTCGCAAACAGATAATATTGAAGATTACTTAAGTTGGATGAAAGATAAATCAAATATTTTTATTAGTAGCGTAAACCCAAACTATACAAATGCAGATATTTATAACTTTATTTGTGAAAAAAACTCCGATCCAAACGCGTTACTTTTGGGTATTTTTGATAAAATCACAGGTAAACATATAGGTAATGGAAAGTTCGAACCGATAAACTTTGATGAGAAGTATGCTGTATTTGGAATCCTAATTGGTGATGTTAATTTTAGGGGGAAGGGTGTCGTAGTCGAATTCATTCATGCTTGCTTTCATGAAATATTGATTCCGATGAATATTACTAAGCTGGTTCTTGGTGTAAATAAGTTGAATAGAAACGCGATCAAAGCCTATTCAAAAGCTGGGTTTATGCCTTCATCTCGACCTGTTTTAAAACTAGATTCAATGTCGCTTGAGCTAGAGTTAATAAGTTAAACAAACTTTCTACTAGTGCAAATAATGAAATAAAATTTGAGCACTCGTGTTTTACTTAATCTTTTAAACTACCAGTCTCGATAGAATAAGTTTCACATTCTTTCAGCGGAGGATAAGGGATTTGAACCCTTGAGGGATTGCTCCCAACTGACTTTCCAAGCCAGCGCCATAGGCCACTAGGCGAATCCTCCGTATTGAAGCGTACTTACTTTCCTTCCACTTAACTACAAGTCATAGTCTTGTTGATGACTCTTCGTGCGGTAGCGCAACTTGTAATTAACCCCAGGGTTGAAAAACAGCAAGGTCTTTACTTGTTTGCTTGCTAGGTGTGCGAAGAGTCGCTTCTTTCATTAGCTCTATGTCTTAGTTCTGTAACTGCTGCAATTATTACCAAAATAAATGTGACACCTATCAATGCCGAAACAACTGTTACGACTGAGTCACTAGTAATTAACCAAACACTAATTGCCGCAAAAATTGAACCAACCCATAGAAGAATAGAAACTTTTGTGTCTTCTCGAGCAATTCGTCCATAAAGCAAAACTTGAAGTACTGCAAACAAGGCTCCCTCTATCGCAAATAACCAAACTTCTGAATAAAGCTCTGCGTAACCTGAACCACCAATAGCATTAACCACAAATTCAGAAGCAAAATAAGTTACAGAGATATAACCTGCGCCAATTAATGAAGTACCCAAAACTGCTAAGCGAAGTGCCGAAGAATCATTTTGACCCATCTTCGGAAATAGCACAACAGTTATTGCTTGAGGCAAAAAGAAGGCAATTTTTGCAACCAACATTCCAACTGTGTAGATTCCTGACTCTTCCGGAATTAAAACAATTCTTGCTAATAAAACATCGATGTTTACGAGAACATATAGCGCAAATAAAGCTTGGGTTGCTCTCCATAATTCTCTAATACTTTCATCAGCACGTTCTGTTTTCCAAAACTTTTTGCTATTGCCCAAAATAAAATGAGCAACAATTGCACTTAAAAGTGTTCCGCCAAAAAATCCAATTCCCACGGAAATAAGCTCTGGATAAATAAATAGTCCAACGATCGCAGATATGCTTCGTCCAATTCCAAATACAATATAAATTCCGGCAAGTTTTAAATAAAATTCTTTACCTTGAGCAATTCCTAATTGAGTGCTTATGAAAACAAATGGAGCAATTGCACCAATTGTTAACACTAGAACTATGTAATCAATATTAAATATTGATGATAAAGGAAATGAAATCAACAGGGTTGCGAGCATGACAGCAATTGATATTTCTAAGCCAAACCTCAACAAATCGTGGTGTTTATTTGCAGAATTCTTAACAAGTCTTCGAGCAGCAATTGCTTGAATCGCCAACCCAATTGGTGTTCCAATTTGAGTAATTCCTTGCATTGCACCAAACGCACCAAATTCAGCGGGAACAAGTAAACGTGCAGCAATCACACTTGCGGCATAGGCAAGTACTTGTGGCACAGCTAAACCTGCACCTACAACGATGACTCCTTGAATGAGTCGTTTTCGTTCTTGCGGCGTGCTCACCATTGTTTGTTTTTAGTCCATTTCCCACAAGTAACACTTGTTGCATCTATTGCTCGCTTTGAGTCTAGAGATTATCTAGTCTGTGTAGGTATTAGGCGAGCA
>Ga0315903_10008819_pt1 | contig 12323 bp, 7 predicted proteins | sample LakEriMetagenome_7_FD_203524 | JGI IMG/M metagenome (GOLD analysis project Ga0315903, IMG submission 203524) | Freshwater fungal communities from buoy surface, Lake Erie, Ohio, United States - Buoy 2 MA119 | ecosystem: Environmental > Aquatic > Freshwater > Lake | place: USA: Lake Erie, Ohio...
GAATACGCCTGGCTCGTGGCCAACACGGAGGGCGACATCGGCAAGGCGCTGCGGTATTCGAAGCGGTCGCTGGAGCTTTCCTTCGACAGCCCGAGCTACCTCGACACACTCGCCCACTGCCGCGCCGCGTCGGGCGACGTGGCCGGCGCGGAGCGGACGCAGCTCCTCGCGGTCCGCCAGGAGCCGCACAACGTCACGATCCGCCGCAACCTCGAACGCTTTCGCGAGGCCCGTCGCACACGTTCCCCGTAACCGCAGGTTGAAAACCTGCTCTCCGTTCCCTCACCCATACCCCGTCGTAGCACAGGTTTCCAACCTGTGCCGAGTTCCGAGCAGGTTGAAAACCTGCTCTACGGTTCGATGCCCATGCCCTCAGTAACACAGGTTTCCAACCTGTGCAAAGTTCCGAGCGGGTTGAAAACCTGCTCTCCATTCCCATGCACACCCACCACCTCGCGGTCCGCGACACCCGCCTGACGGTCCACTCATCGGGCAGCGGCCTGCCCGTCGTCCTGCTCCATGCGTTTCCGCTCGACCACGGCATGTGGGAGCGACAGGCACCGCTGACAGAGTCGGTGCGGCTGATCGTGCCCGACCTGCGGGGTTTCGGCGGCAGCGGCTCCGTGCCCGACAGCATCGCCGGGTTTGCCGACGACGTGGCCGCGGTGCTCGACGCGCTCCACGTGGAGCGGCCGGCCGTGATCTGCGGCATCTCGATGGGGGGCTACGTGGCGCAGCACGTGGCGGCACGGCACGCCGACCGGGTGGCGGCGCTGGTGCTCGTGGACACGCGGCTCGAGGCCGACACGCCGGAGGCCCGAACGAACCGCGTGGAGCTGGCCGGCAAGGTGGGTCGGCTGGGCCAGTCGATCCTGGCCGACGCGATGATCCCGCGGTTGCTGGCGGCGGTCCGCAGCGATGCCGATGCCACGGCGATCGCCCGTCGGGCGGAGAACGACGCGCTCCTCCGCGAGATGATCGAACGGCAGCGGGTGCCGACGATCCAAGGGGCGCTGGCGGCGCTTGGCGACCGTCCCGACATGACCGAGGCGATGCGGCACGTTCGAGCCCCCACGCTGCTCGTGGCGGGCGCCGAGGATCAGATCACGCCCCCGGCGTGCCTGGAGACTGCCGAGGAACTGATCCCGAATGCCAAGCTCCTGATCGTGCCGGCGGCGGGGCACCTCGTGCCGCTGGAGGCCCCGGAGATCTTCAATCGGGCGCTGCTCGAGTTTCTCGCGGAAGCGATCCGCGGGTGATCGGGATCGCCCATGATCCTCGCGATCGAGAGAGTGGCGAGTGAAAGCCGAGCGGCCGTGAGGCCGCGGGGCTTCTCCACACGTCCGCGTAAGGCTCTTGGAGAACCCGCCTGAGGGGGATTGATGGTTGATCGAGTATCCTAGGGTGGCCATGACCATGCTCCCCTCTCGCTCACCGACCCCGGACGACGCTGCTGATCTGCGGTTCCGAGAGCAGTGCCAACGCCAACTGGCGCGTTCGGTTGAGACCCGCATGAAATACGGCTTCTGCCGTGTCTCGAGGCCTGGGCTGGATACGCCAACCTCACGGGTTTTTGCCAGTACCCGCGCCTACCGCGAGTGGTGTGCCGCGAACCTGCCCGCCTACCTCGGCTATCAGCCCGCCCCCCCGGAATGAACGATCGCTCGCAGTTCAATCCGTTGCAGGCGCAAGAAGTGGCCGCGGCGTTCGCTGACGCTGGGGTTGATTACCTTTTCATCGGAAAGGGCGGCGCGATCCTCTTGGGTTTTCCGGGCACGACACAGGACGTCGATGTGTTTCCCGCAAAGAATGCAGACAATGGCCGCCGCATCGTCGCCGCCGTTCGCCAACTCGGCTTCGCGATCGACGAAGCGGTCGAACGCGACATCATCGCAGGTAAAGACTTCATCCAGTTGACCGACGGTCCATTTGACCTCGACATCGTCTTTGCGCCCGACGGAATCGAGAGTTTCTCCGAGGCAAAGCGTCGAGCAGTCACCGAGGGAATCTTTCCCGTGGCCAACATCCGCGACATCATCGCCAGCAAGAAGGCGAGCAATCGGATGAAAGATCGGATGGATCTGTACCTGCTGGACCTGTTTCGTATCGAGTACGAACAACGCCACTGACCGGGACGCGGAAAACCGTCAGTTCTCCTCAGCCGCCGCTGATCCCTGCTCTCGCGAAGGCTCCGGAGGCTGCCCGGCGGGCCGTGGACCGACGCGATCGCTCCGCGGGCCGTCCTCAAACCGTGGACCCGGCTCTCCGCGGCTCCGGCTGTCGCCCCGCGGACCCTGCCAACGCGGCCGGCCATCGCCCGGGATCCCTCCTGGCCCCGGCACGCGCGGTGGCATCGGGCCGCCCTCGATTCCTGGCGGAGGGCCGCGGCGTTCGCCCATCCATTCGCGAAACCGCGATCGCCGTTCGAGCCATTCAAGCCGGCCCTCGGGATCGAGTTGCACGATGTTTCTCCGATCCGGTGGATCGCTCGCCGCGATGATCAGGTGCCACAACCGGGCGGCGGCTCGAAGTTCGTCCCGCTTCGGGTCGGCCAGCGCCGACGCCACCGTGGCGAGGTCTCGCCGCTCCGTCGGGTTTAGTTCCTGAAACGCAGCAGCCGACCGCTCGATGGCGTCCCGCTCGTCGCCGGTCATCATGGAAATCGTCATACGCCGCTCGTCGATCAGCGGACGCGTCACGGTTCCCCAGGCATGATCGGCCTCGAGATCGGCGACGGCGGCATCAAACTCCTGCCCCTGGTCCCGCAGCATCTCGGGCGGCATGCGGAGCGGCTGCTGATTGCGGCGGGCGGCGAGCGTCTGCAGAAACTTCACACTCCCGGCCTCCTGAAGGAGCGGCAGGTGCCTGACCAGCGGCAGGGATTCGAGGATCCGCAGATCGGGGTCCGGCACGGTGACGCGGCCAACCACGATCCCCGCGATGAGGCCTCCCGCCACGGCGACCGCAGGGAGCAGCCAGCTACGCCACGACGTCGGCCGGCCGCGTCCCATGCGGAGGGTGTCCCGAGGCGCGGACCGGCCCGTCGTGACAGCGGCCATGTCAATCGTCGAAGCAGCCATGTCGATCGAAGCGGCCGCCCGCGGCAGGGAATCAAGCGCGATCCAAATTTCCCCGAGATCGCTCGCCGGCACGCCGCTTCGCGAGGCATCGCCCGAATGGCCATTCGGTCCTGTCGTATGGCCGTCGTTCATGATGGGTCTCCCTGCAGATACGGCTCGAGCGTGGCGCGGAGCTGGTCGCGGGCCCGAAAGAGCAGCGACTTCACCGCCGGCACGGTGAGCCCCATCGCCGTGGCGATCTCCTCGTAGGAGCACTGTTCAAACTTCGCCAGCAGGACCGCCATTCGCTGCCGTTCGTTGAGCCCGGCAATGGCGTCGCGAACGATCGCCTGCAGCTCCGTCCGGTCAACGCGCCGCGTCGGCAGGAAGCCGCTGGCGGCGACGGCGATCTGGTCGAGGCCGATCGCCGACGACGAGGCTGATGTGGTGGCCGGCACGCCCCGCTCGAACCGTCGGTACGCACGCTGGCGGAGGTCGCTGGCCACGTTGTTGGCGATCGTGTGGATCCAGGTGGTGAACTTCGCGGTCGGCTGGTAGGTGGCTCTCGCGCGATAGACCCGCAGAAACACCTCCTGCGCGAGATCCTCGGCGGTGGCATGGTCGCCAGTGTGATGCAGGAAGAGCGTGACGAGCCGATCCTGCCAGGCGACGACGAGATCGGCGAAGGCTTCGGCGTCGCCGTCGCGCACGCGGAGCATGAGCTCCGTGGAGGGATCGCGCACCGGCTGAGGCATCACCGTCGAATCCGTGGCCATGCCACGATTATGACGTCGGAAACGCCGCATCGCAGGCAACCGCCGACAGAAAGCCCCGAGCGGCAGCGAGGGGATTCACGTTGGAACCGCCGCAGAGCCAATCCCCTCGCTCGCGCTCGGGGCTTCCTGGATTGGCCCAACCAAGGCCCGGAGGGCCGAGTGAGAGCATCAAGGCCGAAATGGCCGTGCATGGCTAGACCGAACCTCAGGCAAGGCCCGGAGGGCCGCGTGAGAGACTCAAGGCCGAAATGGCCGTGCATGGCTAGACCGAACCTCAGGCAAGGCCCGGAGGGCCGAGTGAGAGCCTCAAGGCCGAAATGGCCATGGATGGCATTTCGGCCGTGTAATGGAGCGGAGGAGGATCGAACTCCCAACCTCGGCATTGCGAACGCCGCGCTCTCCCAGTTGAGCTACCGCCCCGGGCCGGGGACGGCCGTCCGGCCGTTTTTCCCGCGGGAAACCCGATCGTACGGCACTCGGCGGGGGCTGTCCAGCGCTACAATACCGCGGCCCATCCCGCCCAAGCCACGCGCCGCCAGCAGCCCATGCACGTCCCGCCGATCGTTGTCCGCGGTGCCCGCGAACACAACCTCCGCGACGTCACTGTCGGCTTGCCCCGCGGGCGGCTTGTCTGTCTGTCTGGCGTCAGCGGATCGGGCAAATCGAGCCTCGCCTTCGACACGCTCTACGCCGAGGGACAGCGACGCTACGTCGAAAGCCTCTCCACGTTCGCCCGGCAGTTCCTCGGCCAGCTGCCGAGGCCCGATGTCGACAGCGTGACCGGGCTTTCCCCGTCGATCTCGATCGCGCAGAAGTCGGCGGGCACCAACCCCCGATCCACCGTCGCCACGATGACGGAGATCCACGACTTCCTCCGCGTGCTCTACGCGCGGGTCGGCACGGCCCACTGCCCCGAGTGTGACGCCGTGCTCGAGGCGCAGCCACGGGATCAGATCGTGGAGCGGATCATCGCGGCTCGCGGTGGCAAGCGGGTGATGCTCCTCGCGCCGCTCGTCCGCGACGGAAAGGGCGAGCACCGCGACCTCTTCATCGATCTCGTCCGCCAGGGCTTCACACGGGCCCGCGTCGATGGCACCGTCTGCCGCGTCGAGGATCCGCCGCCGCTCGAAAAGCAGCTCAAGCACACGATCGATGTGGTGGTCGATCGGCTCGTACCCGGCGACGCCACGCGGAGCCGGATCGCGGAAGCGGTGGAACTCGCCCTCAAGACCTCCGGCGGCCAGGTCATCGTGGCGAGTGAAAACGGGGACGGGAGCGATTTTCCGGCCTCCGAAGGCGGCACGGTCCCGACCGGCAGCGTTGGTCGGGGTGCTTCGCAAAAATCGCTCCCGTCCCCATTTTCCGATCTCGTTCTCTCCAGCAAATACGCCTGCACCGCCTGCGGTGTGAGTTACTCCACGCCGGAGCCGCAGCTCTTCAGCTTCAACAGTCCCCAGGGAGCCTGCCCGACCTGCGAAGGCCTCGGCGACATCTACGGCATCGACCCCGCCAAGCTCGTCACCGAGCCCGACAAAACGCTTCGCAAGGGGGCGATCGGCGTGCTGGGCACGTTCCGCGACATGCCGCGGTGGCTGCGGCGACTCTTGAACAGCGTGGCGGCCCACGTGGAGGCCAAGAAAAAACTCGACCCCGGCACACTCCTCGACACGCCCTGGAACAAGCTCACCGCCGCCCAGAAAAAACTCTGGCTGAGCGGCACCGGCCTCGAGGAGATCAACGTCTCGTGGAAGCGGGGCCGGGCAGAACGCGGCGCGAAGACGAAGTTTGAGGGGCTCTGCGGCCTGCTTGCCAACCGCTGGCGAACTGCCAAGAGCGGGATCATCCGTCGGATGCTCGAGAAATTGATGAGCGTGACGCCCTGCCACGACTGCCAGGGCAGGCGGCTCTCGCCACAGGCCCGCGCCGTGCGGATCACGACGGCGTCGAAGTCCTGGCTCGCCGCGACGAAGAAGGATCCCGACGGCCATCCGGCCCAGCTCTCGCTCGATGCGCTGTGTGCCCTGCCGATCGCCGATGCCCGTGAGTTTCTCTCCGCGCTCGTCCTCGACGCCACGCAGAAGCTGATCGCCGTTGAACTCATGAAGGAGATCTCCAGCCGGCTCTCCTTTCTCGATCAGGTCGGCCTCGGCTACCTCGCCCTCGACCGCAAGGCCCCCACGCTCTCCGGCGGCGAGAGCCAGCGGATCCGGCTCGCAGCCCAGATCGGCTCGGGGCTCTCGGGCGTGCTCTACGTGCTCGACGAGCCGTCGATCGGCCTGCACCCCCGCGACAACGTCAAGCTGCTCGGGGCGCTCGAGGCCCTCCGCGACAAGGGCAACACCGTGATCGTGGTCGAGCACGACGAAGACACGATCCGGGCCGCCGACTGGGTGGTCGATTTCGGGCCCGGGCCCGGCAAGCGGGGCGGCGAGGTGGTGGCGGCGGGCACTCCCGACGACGTCGCGAACAGCGAGCGGAGCGTCACGGGGGCCTTTCTCGCCGGCCGCGATGCGATCCACCTGCCGGCCGAACGGCGCAAGCCCAGTGACAAGACGCTGCGGCTCGAAGGCGTGCGGCACAACAACCTCAAGAATATCGACGTCGACATCCCGTTGGGGCTCTTGGTGTGCGTGACTGGCGTGTCGGGAAGCGGCAAGAGTTCGCTCGTGGGCGACGTGCTGGAGCCGGAACTCCGCCGGCTCCTCGGCAGCGAGGTGGCGTCGCCCGGCGAGTTCGACGCGATCAAGGGCGCCGACGCGCTCGACAAGGTGATCGTGATCGACCAGTCGCCGATCGGCCGCACGCCACGGAGCAATCCGGCGACCTATGTGAAGGTCTGGGACGACATCCGCAACCTCTTCACGATGCTCCCAGAAGCCAAGAAGCGGGGCTGGAAGGCGGGCCGGTTCAGCTTCAACGTGTCGGGTGGCCGCTGCGAATCCTGCGAGGGCAACGGCTCGGTCCGCCTCGACATGGATTTTCTGGCGGACGTGTGGGTGACGTGCGACGTCTGCGGCGGAGCCCGGTTCGCGAAAGACACGCTGGAAGTCCGCTGGAAGGGCAAGAGCGTCGCGGATCTTCTGAACATGGAGGTCGGCGAGGCGCTGGAGCTCTTTCAAGACGCCCCCGACATCGCCAGGAAACTCCAGACGCTCTGCGACGTGGGGCTCGACTATCTGCACCTCGGCCAGCCGTCGCCCACGCTCTCGGGCGGCGAGGCCCAGCGGGTGAAACTGTCGCGTGAGTTGGCAAAACGCTCGACAGGAAAAACGCTCTACGTGCTCGACGAGCCGACGACGGGCCTCCACATGGCCGACGTGCGGCAGTTGCTCACCGTGCTCGAGCGGCTCGTGGAGGCGGGCAACACGGTGCTCGTGGTGGAGCACAACCTCGACGTGGTGAAGCGGTCCGACTGGGTGATCGACCTCGGGCCCGAAGGCGGCGGCGGCGGCGGCCGGATCGTGGCGGAGGGTCCACCCGAGAAGGTCGCCAAGGCCAAGGGTTCGCACACGGGGCAGGCCCTCGTGCCGATCCTGGCGGCGGCGACCAAAGCATCGAAGCCCGCACGGAAGTCCGCCGTTCGTCGGAAGAAGGTGGAAGACCCGGCGGCCGCGGTGGCGGCGATGCTCGACACGGTCCAGAAGACGTCTCGCGACCCGGGTCCGCCGTCGATCACGGTCCGCGGTGCCGCCCTCCACAACCTCAAGCAGGTCGATGCCGACATTCCCCGCGGGCAACTCACGGTCTGCTGCGGGCCAAGCGGCAGCGGCAAAACGTCGCTCGCCTTCGACACGCTCTATGCCGAGGGGCAGCGACGATACGTCGAGAGCCTGTCGCCCTACGCCCGGCAGTTCGTGGGCCAGGTGCCGAAGCCGCTCTTCGAGAAGATCGAGGGGCTGTCGCCGGCGGTGGCGATCGAGCAGCGAAGCACGGGCAGCACGCCGCGATCGACGGTCGGCACGCTCACCGAGATGTACGACCACTTTCGCGTGCTCGCCGCGAGGCTCGGCCGGATGCACTGCCCGGACTGCGGCACGGCCGTGGGGACCCAAAGCGTCGATCAGACAGTCGAAAAGATCCTCTCGCAGCCGGACGGCACGAAGCTTCTGATCCTCGCGCCGATCGAGCTCAAGGTGGGCCAATCACCGGAGTCGCTCTTCGCGTCGCTCCAGGCGGCTGGCCACGTGCGCATTCGCATTGATGGCCGCACCATGCGGCTCGATGAAAAGCCCGCGCTCGACCGCAAACGGAAAAGCCGGCTGGAGATCGTGATCGACCGCGTCACGGCCGATCCGGCGAGCCGCAGTCGGCTGGCCCAGAGCGTGGAGGCGGCGTTTGATGCGGGGGGCGGCACGCTGCTCGTAGCCCTCGCGATCGACGGCCACGACGGCAAGCCGCTCGACGAGCCAGACTGGCCGGTCGAGGTATTGAGCCGCCGGCTTGCCTGCCCCGACTGTGGCCGCGGCTTCAAGCCGCTGGAGCCGCGACAGTTCTCCTTTAATAGTCCGATCGGCTGGTGCCCGAGTTGCGACGGCCTCGGCACGCGAACGGGCATCGACCGCTCGGCGCTCGTCCGCGACGCGACGAAGACGCTCCGCGAGGGCGCCCTCGACCTCTGGCCAATGCTTGACGGACCCACAGGAAAACGGATCGGGCGGGCGATGCTCGAAGCCCTCGGTGCCGCCACGGGCCTCCCGCTCGATGTGCCACTGGGCGATCTCTCGGGGATTCAGCAGCGGGTGCTGTTCGAGGGCACTGGTGAAAAGTGGATCGACGTGCCTCTGCCCCAGGAAGCCCAGGGCCGTAAGGCCCGGGGTCCTGTCTCGGACGCAAGCCTGGTTCCCGCGCGCTCCGCCACGAAAGCCCAGGGCCGTGAGGCCCGGGGTCCTGTCACTCCCTGGTTCTCCTACCAGTTCAAAGGCCTCGAAAACGCCTGCGAGGAGGCGGCCCGGCTCGTGGTCGCCCTTCGCAGCAAAGTAGACGCGGTGATGGACGAGGTGCCGTGCAGCGAGTGCGGTGGCAGCCGGCTGGCCGATGTCGCCAGCGCCGTCTCGCTCTGGGGACGCACGCTCGACGTCTGGGGCCGGATGCCGCTTGGCCGACTCCAGCAGGAACTCGCTGCGGTGAAGCTCGACGACGCCGACCGGAAGATCGCCGGCGACCTGCTCCGCGAACTCAATGCCCGCGTGTCATTTCTCGTGGACGTGGGCCTCGAGTATCTCGACATGGCCCGACCGGCCGGCAGTCTCTCGGGTGGCGAACTCCAGCGAATCCGGCTGGCGGCCCAGGTGGGCAGCGGCCTCACGGGCGTGCTCTACGTGCTCGACGAGCCGACGATCGGCCTGCATCCACGCGACACGCACCGGCTGATCACAGCGCTCGGAAAACTCCGCGACCTGGGCAACACGGTGGTGGTGGTCGAGCACGACCGCGACGTGGTGGCGACGGCAGACCACGCGCTCGACTTTGGTCCTGGCAGTGGCCGCGAAGGCGGCCGGATCGTGGCCCACGCCGCTCCCGCGAAACTGCCGGCGATCAAGGAGAGCGTGACGGGGCCGTATCTCACGAAGCGGCGGGCCTGCGACGCGGTGCTCGCACGGAAGGCCGAGCACGGTCGGCGCGAGCCGAGCGGCTGGCTCGACCTCCGCGGCGTCCGCCATCGCACGCTCAAGGGGATCGACGTGCGGTTTCCGCTAGGGGTGCTCGCGGCGGTGACCGGCCCAAGTGGCAGTGGAAAAACGTCGCTCGTGCTGGAAGTGCTCTGGCGGGCGCTCGCCCGGCGGCTGCACGCGGCCCGCGAGCAGCCGGGGCAGTACGGTGCCCTCAAGGGCCTCGACGCGATCGACAAGGTGATCCTCGTGGACCAGGAGGCGATCGGTTCGACACCGGGCTCGACGCCGGCCACCTACACGGGCGTGTTCGACCACATCCGGCAACTCTTCGCGAAAGTGCCTGAGTCGCGCACCCGCGGCTTCACGCCCCGCACCTTCTCCTTCAACGTGGCCGGCGGCCGCTGCGAGGCCTGCGAGGGCTTGGGCCAGCGTCGCGTGGAGATGCACTTCCTGCCCGACGTGTGGGTGGAGTGCGAGCACTGCCGCGGCCGCCGCTACTCGGCCGAAACGCTGCATGCCAAGTGGCACGGCAAGAACATCGCCGACGTGCTGGAGATGAGCGTGGCCGATGCGGCGGCTTTCTTCGATACGGTGCCGCACGTCGCGCGGATCCTGGGCACGCTCGTGGACGTGGGCCTCGGCTACATCACGCTCGGCCAGCCGGCGCCGCAGCTCTCGGGCGGCGAGGCGCAGCGGGTCAAGCTCTCGCGCGAGTTGGCGAAGCCCGGCACGGGGAGCACGCTCTATATCTTGGACGAGCCGACGACGGGCCTGCACTTCGCCGACATCGAGAAGCTCCTGCACGTGCTCGAGCGACTGGTGGACGCCGGCAACACGGTGCTGGTGGTAGAGCACAATCTCGAGGTGATCTCAGCAGCCGATTGGGTGCTCGACCTCGGGCCTGAGGCGGGCGCTGGCGGCGGGCTCGTCGTGGCCGAAGGGCCGCCGGAAGACATCGTGATCCACGCCCAGCGGTGGAAGAAGCAGGCCAAGCAACCGGCCGCCGCCGACGCCCTGCTCCGCAGCCACACCGGCGAAGCCCTCGAAGCCTTCGCCGCCCTGCCTCCCCCGTAGCACCGCTTCCCCCGTAGCACAGGTTTTCAACCTGTGCCCACTTCAGCCGCCCGTCCTTCTCCGCAGGTTACCAACCTGCGACTACACGTTCTTCTACCAACCTGCGGCTACGGGTTCTGTGGGCCTACCAACGTGCCTCAAGACCCGTCGAAAAGCCCTGCAGAAACACCGCATCGTTCACGACGATCGTCGCGGTGTCGGAGCCAAAGTTGGTCAACGGAAACTGCTGTGCGGCAGTGGCGACGCCCTGAAGCCAGAAGAAGTTGTAGCCGGCCCGCCAAGCCAACCAGCGGTTCAACCAGAGCGTCGAGTTGATCCCCACCTCGCCGAAGAAGGCGACGGCATCGTCGTTGGCGCCAATCGGCCCGAACTGCTCCCCGTCAACTAGTGCCGTAGTCCGCTGGTAGGCTGTGTTGCCAAACACGCCTGCTTTACCGACAGCCCCTACCTGCCACTTCCCCAGATCCCAGAAACGAAGTCGGCACCCGAACTGTCCACCGTAGAGGTCATTGCCGACGTTGGCCTGGATGTTGTTGGGCCTGTCATCGCCGCTGGTTTCCTGCATGTCGACCGTGGCGACCTCATTCCATTCGACCCAACGGAAGCCCGCCAACCAGATGATCCGCCTGCCTTGGCACCACCTGTAGTTCAGTTCCGCGCTCTTGATCTGGCCCCGCGTCGTATAGTCCGCTGATCCAATGTCCGTAAAGGCGAGGTCGGCCAGCCCAACCGGTGTATAGGGTGACCCAACCCCGTCGGTGGCGGTGCTCCCCTGGATGCCACCAACATTGAAATAGCTGCCTTCGATGGCTCGGCCGCACCCCAGGCTGCGAAGCACACCGATCCGCGGCCCTGCTGCCGCAGCCGTCTGAACGTCGCCAGCATCAAGGGTGACCATGCCGTTGGTGCCCGTGAGCAGCGGCTGATTCTCGATGTTGTTTCGCCACAGGACGAGCGCATCCGCCTGGATCGCCCACAGGGATCCCGGCCTACAACCGTCATGGCAGACGCCGCCTCCGGAGCCGCAGAAGCAGTCCCCAAACGCGTCTTGGCAGGCATCGCTGCAGGGCCCACATTCGGTGCCTCCGTGGCAATGACCATTCGCAACGCAACCAGCCGATCCGCCCCACCGCACTGCTTCGGCCACGGCACCGGTGGGGTCAAAGTCACATGAGAACGACCCCATCACCGGAACGGCGGATTCCTGTTCGACGACGCCCATGTTCGACTGATCTGGCATGGAGATGACATCGTCGCCATCACCTATCAGCACCGACTCGTAGCCGCCGTCCATTGACGAGAACGAACTGCTCGCCTCTGGCATTGGCACCGCGATATCCTCGACTTCGCCCGACTCCCCCGCGAAGGCGAGGCCTGCGGCCATAAGGAATACGCCCAAGAAAACCCACCGGTCACGACGAACCGCCACCATGGTGCGGCACGAACCTCGGAACCCCGCCAGGCAATATGATGAACGATCCGCAAGGTCAACCCCACGGGCATGCGCGGTCATTTCGGTGTACTCCTCCGAAGGCGAACGGTCCCCCTCGCAATCGTCGTCCGGCTATCCGGGTCGTTACCGATGAACCCGAAGTGCGGGTCGCGGAATCCTGGTGACCCACGCAAGCGAAGCAGTGCTTGACGCCTCACGAGTTAATCAGCCGACGATTGTGAGGGGGCTAGGCAAGCCGGGCAGTTGTGGCGAACGCAGCCCGCGAGATCGCACATGCGATTTACCCGGGGAATCCTGCCCCGATTACCCAATCTTTGACGGGCTTCGGATGGGGGGGTACTCTCCACCG
>Ga0315903_10008822_pt1 | contig 12321 bp, 10 predicted proteins | sample LakEriMetagenome_7_FD_203524 | JGI IMG/M metagenome (GOLD analysis project Ga0315903, IMG submission 203524) | Freshwater fungal communities from buoy surface, Lake Erie, Ohio, United States - Buoy 2 MA119 | ecosystem: Environmental > Aquatic > Freshwater > Lake | place: USA: Lake Erie, Ohio...
CCTACGGGACAGGACGATGGACTTTTACTTTGAGCTTCGCTAGGTAGGACGAGAGATTGATTACTTCTCCAACTTGTTTTCTAGACTGCCAATACGCTCCTCATGGGCAAGAAGCTTGTGAGAGACGTGAGAGAGGTCGGAACGGATGCCACGAATGTCCTCAGATATGCTTCCGACACTCTCAGTCATTTTGGAGCCGTGCTCCTGAAACACGACAAGGATGCGATTCACGAACTTCCAGCCTCCATACATGATGATGAGTGTGAACAGGTGAGGCACATCGAACTTAGAAACTAGCGCAAGTAAAATAGAATTGAAGGATTCCATATTATTGACCTCCTACGGCCTGTTGATACTTTGGGTCTTTAGACATCAGCATTTGATGAGTGAGTAGTAGATATTGTGGCCCTCGGCGGGCGGCTTCAATCAGCGCTCCCTTAAATGGAGCCATACCCGGAGATTGGTCTATGGCCTTAGAGACGGCAGAACTCCAATCGATTGACTTTGCTACCGCAGGTTTGGAAACATAATCTGCAGCATACCCCAACACAGGCCCAATGACGGGAATATTAGAGTAGAGATTCACATTTCGCGAACCTTGGACGCTTTTCCCTTTCATCGCATCCACGGCCATGGAGTCTTTGGTCTTTTGAAGGAAGTCCGCACCCATAGAAGATTCAAGCTCCTTGAGGGTCTCCGCTTTAAATGGGGCACGCTCTCTACCCATAGACCTCAGATTGGCCAACGCTTTTTCACGGTCGGGGAAAAGCTCGGTGAGAGACTTTTGTGCTTTGACATCACTAGAGACCTGTTTCATCTGCTCCGCATACGCAGGACTTCGAGACTTCAACTCACCCGACAACTCACTCCTGGCGGCTCTTAAGGCCCTTTCGTTTGCAGGAGTTATCTCTCCGGCCTTCATCGCGGAGCCGTAAGCGTTTTTGTCGATGCCCTGAATCATGGATTTTATCTTAGCACCAGGTATTGACCCACCAGGCTCTGAAGCTAGACTCTTGCCCAACGTTTCGAAATAGAGAATGTCCTTTTTCATATCGGGAGTTAGGACGCTGTTTTTGCGAAGGTCGTATGCCTTCTTAAAGAAAATATTGGCCGCGTCCGCTTTTGGGACCATCACGCTCTCTGTATTTAGAATGTCGAACGCAAGTCCAGAACCTTCACTAACTCTTTTACCTGCAGCTTCAGCCGCACCGACTGCTTGAACTGCCGTGTCAGTGATAGGCTGGACTGCCCTTCCGCTTTTTCTAACATCTGCGTAATCCCGAAGAGTGTCCGCGGGCGCTCCTGAGAGCACTTCGCCGACCTTTGGAGCGGCAGCACTTACCGCCTTAGAGACACCCTTTGCCGCGCCCATCATCCCTGTTGAAAGGGCCGTGTCGTCTAACACGTCTTTTAAATCCACCACGCCTTTGTCTGCTTTCTGTCCGGCTGCAGAGTACAAGGCGGAACTTGCCGCTGTTGCAGGTACGGTTGCGGGCATTCCAGCCATAGGCACCATTTTACCTAGCTCACGGGCTCCAGGATACATTTCGTCGGAGCGTTGCATAGATTCCTTATCTGCCACGCCCAAACTCGAAAGGAGCTCCGCGGTAGGTTTGGCCGGCGCTTGCTCACGTCCTGTGATTGCATTCACGAGAGGGTCGGTCACGAGTCCGACAGTGCTTTGGATAATGTCGCCTGCGCCACGAGCCGCGGTTGCAGCTCTGTCCAATTGTTCTGAAAGCGGAATCTCTCCTTGGATGGACTTGCCCAGATACTCGGCGGCGGCTTTACCTGTGTCCAACATCGCGCCGGGAAGGGCTTTGGCTTTTTGCCACAGAGATACCGAGGATTCCTCGGTAGTTGGTTTTTGGGAAGCCTCCATTTCAGCGTCGGAAACAAATACCTTTTTCTTAGTGGAAACAGCCTCTTCTTTTGCCATGTCTTCGTCGGAAACGAATAGTTTCTTTTTCATTCAATTGACTCCCACCCACCTGGAACTTTTCGCATTTTTACGCCCTTATAGACTTTAATCTCCTCCGCCGGAACCGCCGGTGTCGTCGCTACGCCTTCGGGAGCAGCCTCAAATGTGGAGACTGTGCGGTTAGGGTTAAGGCCATAATTTACCGAAAGTTTCTTGTACTTGTCGTCGACTTGATTTTGAAGTTTGGTTTGTTGGTCGTAAGCACTTTTTGCAGCTTTAAGTAAGTCATTTCGTTGAGAGTCCGCCAGTCTGCCTCCACCAATGAGAGCGTTGTAGCGTGCCACCAATCCAGCTGAGATTCCACCAGAATTTTGTGCGGTTGCAAACTCACCTTCTCGGACGGTTGAGCCAGGGTCTTGAGCTTTCATGAACGCGTAAACCAAAGCAATGTCGTTAGCAGGGCTAGGGTTAGCGGCATAATTACTCATCAGGCTGTATGCCTGTCGAACTTGGGCGGTATTTTTTGTCACGGGGTCTTTACTGTGCTCGTCTCTGATTTTGTTCTCCATTTCGAACAAGTCTTTTTCACCCAGCCCTTTCCCTTGAACTTTGGTCAACAGCTTGCCTGAGTCGATTCCAGTACTTTTGGCAAACAGAGATATCTGGGTGGCTGAAGGATTTTGCCCTTTCAATGCCTGCCAGTTTTGTCGGAGTTTTGTCGCTCCTACCGTGTTTCCAGTGGATTCCAGAGCGTTGGCGTCCTGGTCAATCTGACTCTCCACTGCAAGGGAGAGAGCTTTAGTTTCCACAGAATTCGAGTCTTGAAGTGCTTGTTTGTTGGAAAAGTCCAGTTTACCAGAAGCCAGCTCTTGCTGTTTTGCCTGGAGGTTTAAAGGGGCTATCTGTTTATTTTGCTCAAGTCCAAACTTCTTTTCATCAAGCCCGACTTTTTTGCCTTCCAATTCTAAGGGGTTAGCCTGCTCGTTGTACGCAATATCCTGCCGTTGTTTCGCAAGTTGATTTTGCTGTTGCTCAATCTCCAAAGGAAGTTTGGCAGTCTCCATAAGGCCTTGGGCTGCAGCTTGCTCATCTCTTTGCGCCTGCTCAAACAGTTTGGATTTTGCGTTAAACGCGTTTTGGTCTATTTTGTTCCGTTCGTCCATTGAACCCGAAATGTCCATTCCACCACTAGCTTTTCCAGAAAGTGGGTCGGTACCGAACATGTTCGCCGCTTTTTGCAAGTCACCGAAAAGAGAGCGGTTAGCGGAGGACTCCTTTAAAGCCTCCACTTCATCAGGAGACTGGTACGCTTTTTCCTGCTGCTTCATCGCCTGCAAGCGTTTGTCGCGGTACTTCTGCTGAAGGTCGGGCGGAAGCATGTTTGCGATATAATCGTTAACGGCATTCGCGCTTGGCTTTTTGGTTGAGCCAAACTGCTCTTCATCTTGGGCAATCATCAATATGCTCCTTCGTCATCTTGGGGTTTCTTTTTGTTCCCATAATATCGGTCTAAGCTTGAGATTGCAGCTCCCGAAGCTCCTGACACTGCTTGATTTTGGGCGTTCGTGTTGGCTGCAATGTCGTCCCTAGCCATTCCGCCTAAGTTAGATTGGCGTCCAAGTCTGTCCATTGAAACTCCCCATTTTTTACCCTCAACGTCGTTGTACCTATTTCGATTATCAATAGTAAACTGGTTACGTGCGCTGACATTCCTATCGGCAACCCCTTGAGCGCGGTCAATGTTTGCTCTTTGGGCGTCGTTTAGCATGTCCGCTCGTGCATCCTCCCAACCCTGCTTCCGAGCTGCAAACCGTTGATTGAATTGATTTAGGATGTCGTTATTTCGGGATTCAAGCGCCACATCCTCACCGCGGATTTGTCCGCCAAGTTGAGCGGAATCCGCAAGCGCCTGTAATTTTCGACGTTGAGCCTCAATGGCCAGATTGGCCATAGATTGATTGGCCATTTCATTGGACTGTTGGGAGCCCAGCATTTGAGCCAGCATCTCCTGTGGGCCGCCACCCTGTCCGCGCCTTGCAAAACTTTCTGTAATTGCTCCAACTCTACCTTGATTGGCAACTCCGGCTTTTTGAAGCGCCTGAGAAGCCTGCAAGTCCATTAACGGGTCGCGGTCGCTAGTGGAAAGCTGAGAAAGCCTTTCAAGCGCGTTCATCTGGGCTTCACGTCCTGCCTTGGCGCCTTCAGACTGAGCTTTGGTTAGCTGTGGTGCCACCTCTTCAATGAAAGGTGCACCTTGGGGGACATACTGCTGAACAACTCTATAATCTTCTGGGTTTAAATCTGAAGCATCAAATTGTGGGTCTTGAACTTTGGCCAAAAGGGCTTCCAGTTTAGCCCTTTCATCAGCTGCAAGCTCCCGACCTTCTTGACTGTTCATGTACTGCATGATTGCGGAACCTAAAGCTATTCCGCCCGCTATAACTAGTGGAATTACCATTTTCTTGGGCCTCCGAATATTTTTTTAGTTGCAGGTGCAGGGTTGATGATTGTTTTCGCCACGTCTGCTCCAGTTGGCTTACTTTCTATGACTGGGACTTTGCCTATTAGTTTTGCCAACGCATCCCCTAAAGGATTCGGTTTATCTGCAAAGCCTCCTCCGGTTGCGCCTCGATTACCTCCAGTCGCAATCTCTGATAAAGATTTGCCGCTTCCTCCTTCGTTGGGGTTCTCCAACCAGGAGGATACCCCTGAATTCTCCGGTGCGGTGTAATAGGTGTCTTTTAAACCGACAAACTGAGGAGCCGATATTTGTGAAAGGAGGTCATCGACGTTACTGCTTTGCCTCGAAACTTCTCCAGCTACTGTTGGCACTATCATGTCTCCTAACCCGAGTAAGCCCGCTAAGGTGTTGTATTGATTCGCCTGTCCGGCGTCAAATAACTGCTCCCCTTGGAATCCCCCAGTAAAATTAATGTTCGGTTTGGCATTTTTAAGAATATTAAGTAAACCACTGACTTGAGTTTGATACTGTTGAGCAAGGTCGGCAGCTGCTAAATCTTTTTGCCATTGAGGGGCTTTTGATGCCATGACATCTTGAACGGCTTTGTCGTAAGCTCGCTTTGTCTCTGCCATTCTATTTTGTACACCTGTCCGAAATCGTGACTCTTCGGAACCCTGGTATTCTTTGCGCGTAGTGTTTTGGGTATTTTTTAAGTCTTCAGCCGCCGTTTTCCCGCCAGCTAGTATGGATTCTAGACGCTCTTTTACAGCGCTGTCTGCTTTAGCAAGTTCGGCTTGACGTTGGGTTTCTGCGGTCTGTTGGAGGGTTTTAGCCTGTTCTCCTAAACCACCAACCTGTTGTTTTGCTGAACCGAGAGTTTTTTCAAGGTCGGATTTAATATTTCCAAAAGCACCAGAGCCGCGAAGCAAGGCAGCGTCCAAAGCTCTGTTCCCGCGTGCAAGCGCTCTATTCGTAAAACTCTCTGGGGATTTGCCGAGAGTCTTAATGTCGTTTTCTGCGCCTGAAAAATTGGCAGGATTCTCAAAATCTCCAGAAAAAGCCTTCTTAAGAGCCTGGAACTCTCCAACCGCTTTTTGGTCACCCGAAGCCAGTCTGTCGACTTCACCTTCCTCAAATCGGTCTGAAAACGTGTTTGCCGCTGTAAAAGCTTCAAAGGCGTCATTGGCCTTTTTCTGCTGGGAGCCGATGTTTTCTTTAACTTTGTTAACTTGAGAGCCCGCAAACACAGCCTGGTCTGCGCCTTTGTTCGCTTCGTATTGCTGTTGGGCTACCGGAGCACCTTGGGAGGAGCCGGATGGAGGCGGTTTGGAGGATTGAGTAGGCTGGGCGGAGGAAGTTTGCCCGCCTTGATTTGAAAGCTCCGAAGTTTGGGCGGAGTTTGGGTTAATCATTCCACCGAGAATGGAAAAATTACCTTTTTTCTGCTCTTCGTCTTCGGGGTTAAATTGGTAGCCTGTGTTTACACTAACCATTTTTACTCCTGCGGTTGGTTTGGCGCAACTTGAGGTAAAGCGCCTGTCGCGATAAGTGAAAGGAAAGCAGGGTCTGAATTGCGCATAAGGTCATAATGCTCGGACAGGTGGTTAAGAACTGCTTGAATGATTCCGGACGCCTTTTCGTCACCTCCTGCTGCAAGCTTCCGTAACATTGGGTCGTTTAAGATGTTTTTATGAGACAAAATGTGCTCTCCATGGCTATCGGTCACCAAAGCAGAAACCGCCTCACCTTGAGCCAGACTGTCATTCTCAATCTCAATGAATTCTTGCTCGTTGGAGCTGTCTTCTACCAAAGTTTCAATGTTTCCGTGCTCCAGAAAGTGGAGATACTTTTGAGCGCTCGTGATTAAACCCTTTTCAAGTAGAGTATTGGCCACGGTCTCCACGCCCGCGCTTGTCTGGAGTAAAGGAGCTCGCACCCGCAGAGAGACTTTAGAAACATCCCCAACGTCGTCACCCACGAATTTTTGAACCGCGGAGGCTTTATTAACTCCAACCACAGAGATAATCTGTTCAAACTTTGCAAAAAACTTATAGATTTGAACCACTTTCCACATCGCGTGCTCGAGACAGATATTGTACGCTTTAGAAAATTGATTCACGAGCTCAATGGCGTTTGCGGATAAGGTTGCAGCCATGGCTCCAGAGGTTACGTTTGGAGGAGGAGCTCCACGCAACGTGGCGTTGATGTTTGAAATTCTCATCATGCTTTCTGTGATTGCACTTGCGAATTTATAAACCTCCCCAGGAGTAGAAGGAAGTGCCAAAGGTTCGGGTTTACCTCCGCCTTGGGCTTCAGTCTTATAATCTAGGAAGCGGATTCCGCCGATATCAAGCCGACTTAGATTGTTTCCACTCGGGTTTAGCATGGTCTGAAGGCCGTACGCGGACACGTTGGATGAAGTAGTGCTGGTGGCCAAGTCAAGGAGCTCCTGGAGGGGAACTAGGTCATTCAGAAAGGAGTAACTGTGGATGGTTCCATGAACGGGCTCAGGCCGCATGGAAGACACGGTAAAGAACGGATAAGGGTTAAGCCCGTCGAACAGCACAATCTTTGGGGTTAGGAATGTCGCGAATCGGCCTTCAGTGAGAACCGGAGTTCGCTTATGCTCAAAGTCGTAGACCCAAACTTTGTCTGACTCTTCTCTGTCGTCGCCGTTTACTTCGCAGGTTGGGACTTTAAGAATCTCTTCGGCCATTTGAGGATATTGAGCGGCTAGAGTGAACTTATTCGCTTTATATCTCACCACGATCCAATCGGAGTCTTCAAGGCAAGTGGCTTCCGCATCAAGGAAAACGTGCTGAGCTTCGACAACAGACATCATTAACGTCCCGCTCATCACTCCTTTGCTAGGATTGTCGGGGGACGCTTGTATCACCCGCCCAGCTGATGCGTCCCAAACGGTGCGTAGAAAAGCTTCACCGTCCAACACACAGAGCTCCGCCAGTCGGTCGGCTTGAGTCTCTAAGTTTTGAGAGGTGATGACACTTTTGATGATTCCTGAAGCCAGTCTGGTGTCAGAAAGAGAGTTGGTATCGGTGACTTGCGCGTGGCATTCGAAATCCAATCTCTGTTTGGTAACCAGGCTTAAAAACTGACGGCATAGAGAGCGCAACTGGTTGTCTTTGCCTTCAATGAGTTCGCCGTGTGTACCGGAAGTGTCTAAAGATGAAGCAAAAGTCCCTGCGTCCAAAGCGGTATAATAGGCACATCGATTCCTGTACCGAACTTTGGCCACGCCGTTGTAGTCCAGTGTTTGCTTTCGCGTGTCAATTTTGTCCATTACAATTTCGGCCAGCTTTCTAGGCGCTTCAGCCGCGAAGTAGTGAGTTCGCATGTTACCTCACAGTCTTGGTTGAGTTGATGATTCTACCTGTAAACCCAAATGCTTGCATTATTAAATCCTCTCCTGCAACAGAGTGCTGAATCTCGGCTTGAATAAAAGTACCACGGCTTTGGTTCAAAGGCACGTATGTTCTTATGGTTTCGCTACCTTGAGTCTCAAAAATCGAAGTTGTGGACGCTCCTCCCCATGCAGCTCCCCAGTTGAACCCCCACCCGTTTCCTGTGTATTGGGTTGTCCAGGTTGTGGACTCTGAGGCTAACTGGTTGTCGCACCTAAAGGAAAACGTCATTTTGCTGGTGAGTCCAGACCGCATGGTGACTTTAAATTCAGAGAAATGCTTTGCTTTGTTTACATCCCCGAGAGCTTGCGGTGCCGTTCTGGCCACACTGGGGATAGATTTATAAAATGTCCCTGTATCTGCTGCCGAGAGTCCATGAGCGTCCAGACAAGTCACTGTCGGATAAGGAGTAGTTGTGGTATCCACAGAGAGAACCTTGTTGATTGTGATGGAGCCTGTTTTGACGAAACAGTCTCCCACTGCAATGGAAGGCGCACCTGTAATGTTCAATTGGAATTGGGTTGTGGAGACAATGGAGTCAGCGGTTGCGGGATAGGAACGTCCTGTGTAATCCAAAGCATCGAAGGTTTTACGCTCCCTTAGGAACTCATCGTCGGAGGTCATTAAACAAAGTTTGTCGGAGCCTGGAGCCACGACCCCACATACAAATTGCTCGGTTGAAGTTGACCAAGTTTGGGTCACGATGTTGAAGACGTACACAACTTCGGCCTCTGTTCCACCTGGGAGCAATGTGGTTAAACGGTACTGTCTCTCTGACTCGTACGCGACAGCGAATGTGTTGGCCGCAAGATTCGTGTTTCCAAGAATCGGTTGAATGATGTTTTCTATTTGTCGGGATACCACCTGAGCTCCCTGCTCTGTCAACGCCACAATGCCTTGATTGGAAAGGAAAAACACCTGGTTATTAAGTGCTACAGCTGAGTTAGCTGCCACGCAGTTCAAGGTTGCATCAATCTGGGTCACGGAAAAGTTGGAAGGGCCATCACCTGTGACTTTCCATACACCGTCGCCCTGTTTGAGAATGATTAGGGAGTCCTGGAGTGGGATAAGTCTAAGCACTGCCGAACTGGAGTTCCCAATCAAAAGTCGGTTTGTTAACGGGAATGCCTCAGGCTCCTGAGTTTTGGAAAAGGCAACTGAACCTGCGGCAACGTCGGGCTCCGATGCCACCGTGACGCCATTCAGGTCGGGGGAGAAAGCTGCTGGAGAGGAGCTTGCAAACGAACCTGTGATGTTAAATGCCGTGGAGCCTGTCTTATAGAGCAATCGAATTTGTCCAGGAGAGTCATCAGGCCCTGAAATATAAAGCGCGTACACTGTTCCGCTGCTACGACGGTTTATAGCCCTACAGAGCGATTTTGCCGTGTCTTCAATGGAAGTAGACACCGACACGCTTCCAGAGGGCGCCTTGAGCCTAAAATAAGACCGACTTCCTGCACTGGTGCCTCCGTACTCCCAGGTGGTGGAAGTATTGGGCGTCGAGGCTGCGGAACCTCCTTCACTGGCAGGAGCTGAGGTTGTGGCTTCGTAAACTATACCGTCAATGGTGATTGTGTTCCCGCCCGCAAAAGAGCCTGATAATGTGGTGATTAAGGAGATGACCTTGGACTGCCTGCCCTCTATGTTCCCCAAAAATAGGCAGTCTCTAAACACGGCCACATCTTTTGCCACAGGCGGTTCGAATGCCGCGGATTGGATTCCACTTTGATTGGGGTTGGTGTAAAGGTCGGCACCTCTGAAAATCTCATTGACTTCATCTGCGAACGTGATTGAAGACGTTCCAGGAGTCGCGGCTTCGTAAACAAGCTGGCCATCGTCACTCACCGAACCCACTGAAGTGGCAACTTGAGAGGTGCGATAGATTTGATAAAAGAAGGCCGTGGAAGTCGCAATTCTGGAGGGTACCGTAATGCTTAAGGTAGGCTTGCGGTAGACTCCCCATTCAAGTGAGCCTGAAGTTGTCCCAGATGTGGAGCAGGTATAGGTAAAAGTGTTGGTGGTTACGGCGGTTATGACAAAATCTTCACCGTTTACATACGCTGTCGCAGCTTCCGAAATGGTCACTAGGTCATTAACAGACAGGCCGTGTGCCGTGGACGTAACCACAATGCTGGTGGAGGCAGTCTGAGCCCAAGTAGCCGCAGTCAAAGGGTTTGTTATCGTGGTGAGTTGCGATGGAGCCCCCACAACCTTATTTTCATTTGCGTCGGTACGGCCAAACACAACACGGTACCCCACTATTTTGTCTGGGCCTAAGATTCCTGCATTAGCGGAGAGAGTAATTGCAGCGTCAAGTCCAGGAGGGATTCCAGCCGTGAGCACATCTGTCGTGGTCTCCAACTTCCAGATTCTGGTTTCGCCAGTGATGTACGCGTTCCCCGAGATTTGAGCGGCATGAGGTGTATACGCCGTACTGGCAGAAAAAGCTCCACCATCTAAAGCACTTGGAATAACGTTGTCGGTGTTTCCAGTGGAAGGGTCAAGTTTGATGAGCTTGGTCGGGCAGATGACGTAAAGATAAGTCGTCCCGTATGGAAAAAGAGTTTTGGCGCTGACAGGTAAAGCAGACACACTCATGTCGAGCTCTGCAAACCCTCTGGCTTTTCTCATAACACCATCTTGAGTAAAAACAACGTTTTGGGCCACCTCTAAAGCTCCGGGAGGCACTAGAGAAAAGGAGTTTGGCTGATTGTAAAGACCTTTAAAGTCTCCAATGTTTATCGAAACATTCCCCATGTTCCCCTCCGTAGACTCTTTCGTCCTGGATGCAGAGCGCCCATAATAACTCTAGGCTCATCTGAAACTCTGGGTGACAGAACGCCTTTTAAAAGCTCTGTCTTTTGTTTGATTTTCTGCTCAATGGGCTGCAAAAGCTCCACATCACCGAGAGCTTCGAGAAGACGGGCTTGCACCGCTAGTGCCAAAAGCGGACGAGCTTCTTTTGGAATTTGAAGCACGCAGCTTTGACCCGCCAGACAAACATAATCCCCAACTGCAAAGTCGCTTGCGATGTCTCCGCTTGCGAAGGAGAGTGTAGTGGAGGCCACGTTGGTTACGCTTTTTTCAAATGCCAGCACCTGACTTAGGCCTTTTGCCGCCACCATGTCGACCGAGGTTCCAGTTATGATTGTGGAAGGTAAGGCTGACACGGTCACGGTGGTCGAGGTTACGGCAGTCACAAGTCCGGCGTCTTCGACAAGAACGAGCTCACTGGGAGCACACTCATAGGTGAACTCTAATGTTCCGCTTGTCGGCGTGGGAACCAACACCACCTTATCGGCCTTGAAATAGAACGCCACAGCGTCCCCCGTATTGGGGGACGTTGAGTAATCGTGAGCTTCGGAAGCATCAATGAGAGCCAGGGAGACAGGATTCTCTACCGTCGTATCCCTAGAATACCGCAAATCTGTAATAGTTCCACCAATTGCTCTGAAGGGAATCTGGTAGCTGGCTTGACCAGAGGTAATTGGAGTGGTCGAGGTGTATAGGAAATAGTCCTGTCGTAATCCCTTGATAAGTGGCACAATACGTGAAGATACCTCTTCATCAGCCATCGCAAGAATGTCCGCATCGGTAAACCTTCCTTGACTGGAGGGAGTTGAAATCCCCCGTTTAATTGACGTTAGTAAAGAGTCCGAAGTGGTTATCATACCCACCTCACGCTAGTTTGGTGATGGAAATCTCAAGGCCACTTTTAGGAGGCTCTTTGCCTTCACACTCTTTGCATCCTTCCCCTTTACAGTTGGCGCACTTATCGCCGTCCTGCTTAGGCTTTCGTGGAGGTAGCTCCTGTACGTTTGACCCGCCCGACGCCACCATTCCCTGTCTTGCTACTTTTTTTAGCTTTAGGAGCGCATTTTTCATTAATTCCTTGTCCATCTTTAATCTCCTGTACGAGTGATTTGTTTTTTAAAACAACACGTTCTGTAAACCCCGACCACACAACGATTCCAGGGTTAAGGTAAAAACTAGTCTCTTCGCCGTCGTATTCGCTCATAACGCACACGTGAGCAGACACTTCGAACACTTTGCCCGTCTCTTCAAAAACCGTCCAAGTTTTCAGACCTTCGAGCTTAGGTTTCTTTTTGTTTACGATTAGGTGCATACATCCTCACTGAAGCTGGTGTTCGTCGGCCGATTCAAGGTAGAAGTCTGCAATAATTCCCAACACTTCGTCAAGCCTTTCTGGGTCATTGCGCAGTATTTCGGACAGTTCTGGGGGCAGTTCTATAATCATTTGTTCTCCAGTGTTATTTTAGGGGTAGCGGGTGCAGCCTGTCACTAAAGTGTTTGAGCATAGCCGTTAAAAATTTCTTTCGACCATTTACGCCGTCTTGAACAATGCGTTCTTTGTCTTCTTTCAGTTTTTCTTTATCGGACTGGAAGGCTTCTTCGCAAGAAGAAACCCTGTAGGTACTCACATAATCTAATCCAAATCCGCCCCACTCTGCAGGTCTTCGTCGATTGGTCATTCATAACCTCTCAAGTGGGCCGTC
>Ga0315903_10008823_pt1 | contig 12321 bp, 10 predicted proteins | sample LakEriMetagenome_7_FD_203524 | JGI IMG/M metagenome (GOLD analysis project Ga0315903, IMG submission 203524) | Freshwater fungal communities from buoy surface, Lake Erie, Ohio, United States - Buoy 2 MA119 | ecosystem: Environmental > Aquatic > Freshwater > Lake | place: USA: Lake Erie, Ohio...
AATTTAGCTTATATTGTTGATGTTAATCCAAGAGCATTAGCTACAGCCAAAAAGCTTTATGAAAATAGCAATTGCGGCATAGAAGTAGAAGAGTGCTTTCTAGATGAAAAAATAACAGTTGTGGTTATTGCTACACCGGTTAGTACTCACGAGTTTTTAATTAATGACGCTTTGGAATACAACAAACATGTTTTGTGCGAGAAAGTCATGACTCCAAACACAACTCTACTCATTAATCTTTTTGAAAAAGCTAGTCAAAAATCAAGAATACTCAAAGAGGGGCATACGTTTTTGCACAACAGTGTGGTTAATTATGTCAAGGAGGCAATACACCTAGGTCAACTTGGGAAATTATATTATCTAACTTTTAAACGAACAGGATTAGGGCCATATCGACAAGATGTCGATGTACTTTACGATTTAGCTCCGCACGACATTTCAATTCTTCAGCATTGGTTTGGTCTGCCAAAGTGGGTGATGGCAAATTCAAGGTCATTGGTTAAGTCAAATGTAGCAGATGTAGTTTTTGTTCAACTTGGTTACGAAGAAGGGTTGTTAGTTCAATTACAACTTTCGTGGATTAATCCAATGAAGCAAAGAGTGATTGAAGTAATTGGCGAGAAATGTATGATGATATTTGATGATGTGAATACCACGGAGAAGTTGAGAATTATTAATACCGGAGTTGACTACAATAAGCAGATTACAGATTTTGGCTCATTTCAATTGTCTGTGAAAGATGGAGATATAATAATTCCTAATATAAAATACCAAGAGCCACTAAAGCAAGAATTTGATGTGTTTATTCAACAAGTCGTAGGTCATAAAATTTTGGAGACAGACAAAACAACATCGGTGAATGTGGTGACAACATTGTCAGCTATTGCCGATTCAATGAAAAAAAACGGAGAAAGGGTTTATGTCAACTAGATTTTCTGTTTCAGTAATAATGCCAATTTATAATGAGGAAGAAATAGTTGTTAATGCTATGTTTCAAACTTATGAGGCGCTACAAAACTCACATTGTGATTTTGAGCTTATAGTTGTTGATGATGGAAGCATCGATAATAGCGTAGCGTTAATCATGAATTTTGTTGAACACAAGATTAATTGTAAACTAATAAAGAAGCAAAGTAACGAGGGTTTTGGTGCTGCTGTACGTGCCGGTTTTTCAATTGCCCAAAAAGAATATTTACTGTGCGTGCCGGCTGATAGCCCCATGGATGAGATAACGTTAAAACTATTTATTGAGCATTATAAAAAAGCAGATGTCTTAGTGAGTTATCGAGAGGAGCGGTTGGGTTATACGGTATGGATGAGGTTAAATAGTGCAGTATTCCATTATTTGATTACTTGGCTTTTTGGTATGAAACTTAAAGATTATAACTGGATACATTTGTATCACCGAAAAATATTTGAACAAGGGCAAATACACATAGAGTATGATGGTATTTTTATGTTGGCAGAAATTTTGATTAAGGCCAAACGCAAGGGGTTTACAGTTTTTGAATTTCCGGTTCAGCAGAGGCAAAGACTAACCGGAATAGCTAGCGCATCTAAATTAGTTAATGTGTTGAAAACCACGCGTGATGTGTTTAAATTTAGATTGTTGGGCTAGGGTTATATGGGCATTTGTTCTTTAAGCAGTTGAGGCATAAGTTCTTTAGTTCGTTGGATTTCTGCACTTTGATATTTTTTCCAATATTCTCTCGATTTTAGGATTTCATCCATACTTATATTTCCTGGGCTACCAATTACTTCCTCATAATTTGCCGGTTTGTTGACTAGCGAGTGGGTACTTGTTTTACCGGTTAAAGCCTTTTTAAATAAGTTTATGGCACCCGTCCTATAACTCCAGAAGAATCGTAAAAAATCTAAGAAACGAAAATTGGCTAAAAATACTGATACATAACCAAATATTTGCATCCACTCTAATTGGGTGCGGCTGATATGCGTTAGCTCCATGGAGCCATTCAGTTGCTTGCGATACTCATCCCAATTGGTGGTCACTAGTTTATACCCATTTTCACCGGCTGCAGCCATACGTGCTACTTCTGTGCCGGGATAAGGCACCATAGTACCAAAGATGGGCTCGGTGGGGTTGAGTTGAATAGCAAATCGGATCGATTGCCAAATACTTTTATACGTTTCATTCGGTTGGCCGATAATAAAAAAAGAACCTGTTTTTACGCCATGTTTTTTAGCGGAGCTAAAGGCTTTGATAATCATTTCGCGAGTGGTCGCCTTCCCCATTCTTTTTAACACAAATTCATCTCCGGCCTCAACGCCCATTTCGCATTTTTCAATATTGGCCGCTTTCATTTTTTTAAACAAATTATCATTCACAAACGCTACGTGGGTTTGTATATCCCAACTTACTCGTTCTCCAATTTTTCGTTCAATCATGCCTTCAATAATCTGTTCGGCTCTTACCATATCCACACTAAACAACTCATCGCCAAAAGAGATACGTTTGGCACCGTATTGTATCAACCATTCCATTTCATCTAGCGTTGTGTCTACTCCGCGTTTCCGGGCTACTTTCCCGTTGTGATTGAGGCAAAACACACAGGCGAAAGGACAGCCTCTTTCTGTTTGTATGTAATATTCTTCTGCCGAAGGCATCAGATCCCAAGCGGGCATGGGTAATTGCTCTAGGCTGAGCATTCGTGCTCTACTAGGGGTGGTATGTAACGCGCCATTTTCTTTTCTGAATACTATGCCGGTAACATTGTCTAGAGGCAACTTATTGGCAATAGCGTTGGTGAGCTCCAATAAAGTTTGTTCTCCTTCACCAACCACACCAATATCAAAGGTAGGAAACTCATGCATCGTTTGTTCCGGAATGGCAGTGAGATGGGCGCCTCCGCAAACTATTATAGTGTTGGGCAATTCTTTTTTGAGTAAACCGGCCAAGTAGGCTCCAGGTTTTATCTCATTCGTAAAAGCGGTGAGGCCGATGATGTCTGGTTGAATTTTTTTTGCTCTTTGTACTGTTTCCTCAAAGCTTAATCCTTCAAATTTAGCGTCCAAGCAGGATATCTCGTGATTCGAATTGGCGCGGATATAACCGGCTAGAGCAGCCAAGGCTGTTCGTACAAATTTGGGCGCATCAAACCAAGGTTCGAGAACAGCTAACACAGGAGTGTTTATTAGGAGTATTTTTGTATTATTTGTCATTTATACTTTCAAATATATATATATTCAACAGAACTTACACTCAATATGTTTTGTTTAGACAGAGTATTAAATATATTTGAGTAAATGAAAATCTACTTAATACATCCATCTAAACTCCTTACTCTTACGTCTATATCGTTAAGAGCAACACCACCTTTAGGTTTAGCTTATATTGCAGGGGCTTTGAAGAGGGTCGGGCACTATGTAGAAGTTATTGATGCCATAGCGTTAGCGCCCGAAACTTTTACCTCGTTTCAAGGCGACATTGTATTACACGGCTTACACGATAGTGAAATAGTACAACATATATCACCTGATGTAGACGTAATTGGTGTAGGTTGTATGTTCTCAAATAATTGGTTGGCTAATAGGCGACTCATTAATTTTCTTGCGAGTAGTTTTCCAAAAGCCAAAATAATTTTAGGGGGTGAGCATGCAACTGCGGTTCCGGAATTATGTCTTGAACAATGTATCGGGCTTTCCGCTGTTGTGTTGGGCGAAGGAGAAGAAACAATTGTAGAATTAGTGGACGCAATAGCTAAGCAAAAGGAGTTGTCCCTTGTTGAAGGCATAGTTTTCAGAAATATTGAGGGGGTTATTGAAAAAACCAAAGATAGAAAGCGAGTGCGTACGATAGAAGACATTGCTTGGCCGGCTTGGGAGCTTTTCCCAATGGAAAAGTATATGGAACACAAGTTTTCATATGGTGTAGATAGAGGAAGAAGCCTGCCCATAATGGCAACGAGAGGTTGTCCTTATACCTGCACTTTTTGCAGCAGCCCTAAAATGTGGGGAACACGATATTATATGCGTTCGCCAAAGGATATGGCTGATGAGATTCAATTTTTGCACGAAAAATATCAAATACAAAACTTTGATTTTTATGACCTTACAGCCATTATTAATAAGAATTGGATTATAGATTTTTGTAAGGAATTAACTGCCAGAAATCTTTTTTTAACTTGGCAAATTCCGGCCGGCACAAGAAGTGAAGCTATTGATAGAGAAGTGGCTGCTTGGCTGTATAAATCAGGATGCAGAAACATTACCTATGCGCCCGAGAGTGGTTCTCCGGAAGTATTGAAGATGATTAAGAAAAAAGTACATTTGAATAAAATGCTCGAATCAATCCAATATTCATACCAAGAAAAGTTGAATGTTAAGCTTAACATGATGATAGGTTTCCCAAATGAAACTAGAAAACAACTTTGGGAGACGGCTTGGTTTATGGTGAAAGCAAGTTGGGCGGGGGCACATGATGCATTGCCATCAATTTTTAGTCCATATCCGGGCAGCGAGTTATTCAATGAGTTAGTAAGTGAAGGAAAGGTAAATCCAAAGAGCGATGATTATTGGGTTAGAATAGTTTTTGCAGATGACTACACAAAAGGAATAACTTACTCAAAACATGTAGGTAAGAGAGGCTTACTTTTTTATGTTTTTCTTCAAACAGCATTCTTCTACTGCTCTAATTTCTTGTTCAGGCCAATTCGGTTTCTTGTAACACTTAGAAATTTGTTTACTAAAAACTATGACTCTAGGGGGGAAGTCATTATTTCAGAGCTTATAAAGCGAAATACCCAAATAGTAGTGAGAGAAGAAAAATCGGTGATACAAACAGCATGATTAGAAACCAAAACTTTCTTTTTTTAAATCTACCTGCTGCTGATAAAATCACGCGAAGGTTTATGTGCTCTTATCAAAGTCCAACTTCGCTATTCCCACCACTCGAGTTATTGTCTTTGGCTGCGGTTTATCGTAAGGTGAAAGGCATTGCACCATTTGTGGTTGATGCTATAGCTCAGAATTATTCAGAGGGGTGGGTGGACGAGTTTATTAAATACAACAATATAGAAGTTGTTGTTACATTAATTGGCTTCGAGTGTTTTGAAGAAGATATGGCAGTAGTGGCTGAGTTAAAAAGAACAAACCCCAATGTCACCATCGTTGTATTTGGTTACTACCCTACAAATTTTGCAGCGGAGGTCTTGGCTAATAGTAGTGTTGATGTGGTGATTAAAGGTGAACCGGAGCTGGCTTTTGAGCAGCTCATAACTACCCCGGAATGGTTTCCTTATGAAAAGTTACAGTTAGAGAGTAACGGCACAGCTCTTGCTGAGAATAATAAAAACAGGATAAAGTCGTACAACGAGTTGCCAATGCCGGCTTATGATTTGGTCGATCATACACCCTACCACGAGCCGATGATGGCAGCACCTTTTGGTATGATACAAACAGCTAGAGGTTGCCCTTACTCATGTAATTATTGTGTAAAGAGTTTTGGCACTCGGCTCACGTTGCGCACGGCTGAACAAGTGATAGATGAGATAGGATTTTTAGTGAAAACCCATCATATTAGATCTTTGCGTTTTATTGACGATACGTTTACAGTGAATAAAACAAGGGTGATGGCTATATGCGACTTAATAAAAGAAAAGGGAATTGATATTGCTTGGAGTTGTTTGAGTAGAACGGATAATGTAGATGAACAAATGCTGCGGGCAATGCACCAAGCCGGGTGTAAACGAATTTATTTTGGCATAGAGAGTGGTAGCCAGCGAATATTAGATTTTTACAAAAAAGACATTAACGTTGAAGAGTCCCTCCGTATTATTCAACTGACCAACAGTGTGGGAATAGAAACAGCAGGATTTTTTATGCTTGGTTTGCCCGAAGAAACAGAAGCCGATTTTTTGTTAACCAAAAAATTTATTGCTGCGGCTAACTTTGATTATATAGGCATTGGTGGTTTGGTGCTTTATCCCGGCACTCCGTTGTTTGAGGTTTATAAAGACCAAGTTGAGTTTAGTTTGTTTCCTTATGTCAACCGATTTAAGGACAATTCGTTGCAGAAAAGATATGTGCGGTGGAATAACGAATTGTACGACTCGTTTTTGTATAGCGGAAATTTTTTAAAAAAAATGGTGGGCAAAACCCTGCGCTTTCCTCGCCAAGCCTTAGACACTTTGGGTAATGCAATGAGTTATCAACTCAATTATAGAAAAGGCGTGTTTCACCATATTCAGAAGCACAAGAAGACCTTAAATTATAATATAGACTAGGGGCCGTAGTCGAATTAGGGCTGTGAGCAGGTTTGACCAATTTTCTTACGCCAAAACGTTGGAAAGTAAAATGATGAGTGGTGACGGGTGGTGTTGAACCAGCAAAAGGGTTAATAAAAAGGCACCTTTCTTTTATTGTATATTTGCCATAACTATATGAACGAAACATCGACAGACGCCTTACGACAAGACATAACTGAAGCTATGCAAACCGTCTTGGCGTGTAACAATGTGGGCAAGCAGTATCTGGGCTGTAGCGGAGTTTATGAGGCACTAAAGCAAGTGAGTTTTGAGGTTAAAAAAGGCGAGGTAGTAGGTATAGTGGGTAAAAATGGATGTGGCAAGAGTACATTGTTGAAGATATTGGCAGGGGTAGTTAAGCCCACGGCAGGAAGCGTAGAGGTGCGCGGCAAAGTGTTGGCAGTGCTGGAAGTAGGGGCGGGGTTTATTCCCGAGCTGAGCGGAGCAGAAAACGTGGAGATGGTTTGCCGACTGCACGGGTTGTGTGATGAAGAAGTGGCTATTGTCTATTCGGAGATTATAGCATTTAGCGAAATAGAATATGCCATGAATGAGCCGGTGAAGAATTATTCACAAGGAATGTACTTGCGCTTGGCAGCGGCCGTGGTTTTTGCTCTCCGAGCGGATATTTATCTTTTTGATGAAGTGTTGGCGGTGGGTGATGAAGCATTTCAGAAAAAATGCTTTCGCAAGTTTCAGGATTTGGCAAAAAATGGGAGTACATTACTTATTGTGTCGCATAGCTTCACGCAGATAGCTGCTGTGTGTACCCGATGTATGGTACTTTCACAAGGTGCAATTATTGCGGATGGTTCTACAGATGAGGTGTATGAAATCTTTGAGTCTTCTTTGCTGGGTAAATCTGTCGAGCAAAAAGAGCCTGTGCTGGAAACATTGGTAGAAGGGCATGTAAAAATTCACCAGTTTAACCTTAGCAAAGAAAATAGGATTAAACGAATTACTCAAGAGTCGGAAATCAAATTTGAGATTGTATGGGAAAAATTATTATCTGAAATTACCGTATGTTTTCATATTAATATTAAAAATGAAGCTGGGGTGTTAATATTGAATACCGCAAATTTTTATGGTAGTAATTGGGAAACGATAGAACAAAACAACAAAAGTGAGGTTGGAGTCTTAAAAGACAGTTGTGAAATTCCAGCTTACTTTTTAAACAAAGGCCATTTTTTCGCTTATCTTAAGTGCTCAATATTTGACAAATCTCAAACTTCTAGGCTCATCGCTGAATCTGAGTATCCATTGTCCTTTCACATACAAAACGCTGGAGAACCGAGTAAATTGAATTTTTGGACATACTCTCCAGCACCTATAAGAACAAAATTTGTTTGGAAGAGGTTAGAACATTATGCTTGATGTCTTCAGAAGAGAAGGATAATTTATCAATTAATTTAATATGGTTTTATAAGAGAACAGTTAAATTCTTTACGTAAAAAAACTTACTTTAATAAAAAACGCAAGATTAGTGGAGTTTTTCTTTTTTAAAATTAAGAAGTTCGATAATTTTTTTTGTAGACTTAACTTCCTAAAAAATTATACATGGAAAAAAAACCGGTTTTTTCTGATTTATTGCTTCAAAAGAAATTTGACACGGATGGCTTTGTGAAAATCCCTTTTTTAAACGTTGAAGAAATGCGTGCGTTGGTTAATTGTTATGAGCGATTTGAGGTCGCTCATTCTTTTGATGAGGGAGGCTTTCACCACACCACTCACCATACAAAAAATTGGCGGTTACTCGAGCAGGTCAATAAAGCATTGCTCAATATTTTTCAACCAAAGATTGCTTCATTTTTTGTTAACATCGCTACATTGGCCGCAAACTTTATTATTAAAGACAATGGAGCGGACACAGAGTTTGTTCCGCATCAAGATTGGACACTTTTAGATGAGAAGTCCTATTACTCTTTTAATATTTGGATACCCTTGCACCCTGTCAACGAAAAAAACGGAGCCATACGAATTTTAAAAGGAAGTCAAAATCTTTTGCGATCTATTCGCTGTGCTCCATCGTTTCCAAGAGTATTTGAGAATGTGATGCCCCATGTTTATGAAAATCTGACCACAATTACTTTTGAATATGGTGAAGCTGTGGTGTTTGACTGTGGTGTGCTACACGGCTCTTTTCCTAATCTTTCTGAACAGAAAAGAGTAAACGCAATTGTTGGGCTGTACTCTAATGACGCTCAATTCAAATTTTATTACAATACCGAACAAGGCAATCCACCATTGATAGAAGAATACCATATTAACCCCGATGAGTTTTTGACCTTTGCAGTGGGCGATCGACCGGTGGGCCGCAAGCCGGACAGAATTTTTCCTTACGAATTTCCGGTACTTACCGAAGCGCAGTTTTTAGAACACTATCCACTAAAAATCTAGTTCGGTTTGTGCCCTGGCAAAGGTTACTTTAAGCTGTGCCCATCTAAAAAGTTTTTTAATTTTGAAACAATACCTCCGGCCGCTGCATGATAGAACAACCAATGTACTTTCTTCGAGAAACGGACTCATATACCGGAGTGGCTCCTTCTTTTTATAACCCCAAAGACTTTGATTGGGCAAAAACCTTAGAAGATAACTGGGGCATTATAAGCCAAGAGATGGCAAACTTAATAACGGGTAACGAGCAGATGAGTCTTAGCAGTCCTAATCCACCATATCTCTCCAAACCCGGTGTCTGGAAAAACATCTATTTCTGGAATTTCATGTGGCAATATCATACTAACTGCAAGCTTTATCCTCGTACATATAACTTACTTCGCTCTATACCCAATTTAACATTTGCTGAATTTACGGTTCTAGAACCCAATAGTGCAATCTTGCCTCACATTGGCGAAACTAATACCACCATTCGGGGCCATTTGGCTATTGAGGTGCCGGCCCCGTTGCCTATTTGTGGCATTAAAGTGGGCAATGAGCAGCGAGGTTACGAGCAGGGTAAGGTGTTGTTATTTAGCGACTGCCATCTCCATACCGTTTGGAATCATAGTTCTAGTAGACGATTTGTATTGGTTTTTGACATTACGAAACAGGAGTATGCAAGAAATATTTACTGGGTAAACGCGCAATGTTTGGGCGCATTAAGTGTTAAATATCTTACCGCAAAAATGGCAGCATTAAATCAACTTCCTGATTGCCTTTTACGCCAATTTCACCTATTTTTTTCGGTCTTGTGGCGAGCCTACTTGCCGCTACAACGAAGCATGGCTCGTTGGTACGAAAAAAACTAAAACCGTTGGAGGGGTTTAAAGCGTTGAACAATCCACCATAGTCGAATAGTTTCCATGGCAGCGGCAAACACAGTTTTCCAACTTCCGCCTTTAGCTATACCGTAGTTTCTCGGTAAATAAGCCGATGGGACCTCAATAGGCATCACATTCATCCAATACAGTTTTGCACACAATTCACTTTCCACTAGCGAACTTTGTAATTGTAGGTTAGCCACCTCAATGTGTTCTTTACGATATACTTTCACCCAATTCACATCGCGCAAATAAATGCCCAAAGCATGCTGATTATACAAACGGTTTACCCAACTCAGTACTTTTCGGTAAAAACTATAATTTGTTTTAGGTCGATAAAAGGAGTAATACATATTCATCTCAAAACTCTGCACCCTTTTTAGTTCTTGCGCATCAAATTGCCCATCGCCCGGAATAGCACAGATATATTCCATCTTCGCTACTGAGTAGCCGCTGTGAAGTGCTCTGCCGATGCCTAAATTGGATGGATGGGTGATTACGCTCACGTCTTTATGCCGGGCGGCCACCTGGCGACAAACTTCGTCTGTTCCGTCTTTGCTGCCATCATCCACAATGATGATCTCCCAGCTATCAAAGCAAGACTCTAATACAGCTAGTACATCCCCAACCACTCCTGCTAGACTAGCTACTTCATTATAACAGAAAATGACAATAGAAATGTTCATTACAAAGAAATTATAGCTCCATTCGACAATAGCGATTCTTGAGCTTTTTCAAGAAGATAGATAATTTCAAGCGCATCAGCGCAGTTTTCTGAGCGCATTTGTTTTTTTTCTACAGCTGCCGAAAAATCTTCTACAACCAGTCGTAATGCCTCTGTGTTGGGCACCTTGGGATTAAAAGAATTGGATAGTCGATAGTCGGATAGGCGGGTTTTATTATCGTCTTTAACAGGGAATTGTTCATACTCAAAAACAGTTAGTTTATTGGTTGGCTCTACATCATCATAAACCAGCATTCGATGTTCACCTCCTATAATCATCTTGCGCATTTTCATCGGGCTTGCCCAAGAAGCAGTTATATGCACGAGTAGCCCCGAAGGGTAATACAAGAAGAGATAAGCTAAGTCCTGGGTTTTATATGTTGAGTTAAATCTGCCGGTTGCGCTTACAGCGTGTGGCTTTTCTTGGATTATATAATTAATGATAGTTAAGTCGTGATAAGCTAAATCCCAAAGCACATTTACCTGGTTTTGGTAAACACCTAAGTTGATGCGTACAGAATCTATGTATTGAATATTGCCCCAAAAATTTTGGTTGGTATACTCCTTTATCAACTTTATAGCCGGATGATAGAAAAAGGTGTGGTCTGTCATTAAAACTAAACCCTGTGCTTCCGCTAGGGCCGCTAACTCTTTGGCTTCTGCATAAGATGTGGTGAGCGGTTTTTCTACAAGTACGTGTTTGCCTGCCTTCAAAGCAGCTTTAGCTAATGCATAATGTAAGGGCGTTTCTGTGGCAATAATTACGGCATCAATATCTTTGTCAGCGATAGCCTCTTCCCCGTTTTCAAAAATTTTTAAGAATGGATTGTGCAACCGAAGTATATCCCGTTTGGCTGGTATAACTTCTGCTACAGACAAGCCCTCTCCTCCGCAAACCTCTATAAGGTTGCGCAATAAATTTTTGCCCCAATAACCATAGCCAATTAAACAAAAGTTCATAAGATTAATTGCAGTAAACTCATTTTTGGGTAAGTATACAAATTTATGAGGAAGATTACGCTTGTAAGCCCCCCATTCTCAACATAGGGTTTAATTAGACATTAGCGGGTTAATGATATTCGAAGTTAAATTATTTACGATAACGTTATTATTATTATTAGAACTGCTGTTTAATGTGGTAAACTCCGGTTGGCATTTGAGCGTGGGGAGTTTTCCACTTTGAACAGCTTGGCGATAGCCAACAGGACTATAGCCCTTCAGCGCAGAGTGAGGATGTAAGTGGTTGTAGTCTTCCATCCATTCTTTGGTTAGTAGTTTTACCTCATGGATGTTGTTGAAGAGATAAGCATCTAGTATATCTTCACGGTAAGTTCGATTAAATCTTTCGATATATCCGTTCTGCATAGGCTTGCCGGGCTTAATGAATTGAAGGTTTATCTGTTGGTCTTTGCAAAATGTTTCTAATGTGTTGCTGATAAATTCCGGTCCGTTGTCTACCCGAATGGAATTGGGTTTACCTCTCCAATAGATGACTTGTTCCAGCACGCGTATGACACGCAAAGCCGGCAAAGAAGTATCTGCTTCAATAGCTAACACTTCCCGGTTAAAATCATCAATGAGGTTAAAGGTGCGGAACTTTCTTCCGTTGGTTAATGCATCACTCATAAAATCCATACTCCATTTTTGGTTTATTGAATCCGGTTGTTCCAAACTAACCTTCTCCCTGTTTGGCAATCTGCGCTTATGCTTTCTGCGAAGGTTCAACTTCAATAAGTCATACACCCTTTTTACCCGCTTATGGTTCCATATCAATCCTTCGTTCCGGATACGTCCATAGTACGCTCCAAATCCTCTCGTAGGGTGTTTCTCCGCTAAAGTTTGCAGTTTAGCAATGACTTCGTCATCATTCTTCCGGCTTTTGTAATATGCGGCTGAGGTGGATAGTCCGACTATCCGGCAGGCTCTGACGGTGCTGATAGAAGCTTCGGCTTTCACCTCTTCCACCAACTGCCGCTTCCGACAGGGCCTTAGAGCTTTTTTTCAATAATGTCTTTCAGAATGCGATGGTCTAATGCCAGATCGGCATACATCGCTTTGAGTTTGCGGTTTTCTTCCT
>Ga0315903_10008825_pt1 | contig 12317 bp, 8 predicted proteins | sample LakEriMetagenome_7_FD_203524 | JGI IMG/M metagenome (GOLD analysis project Ga0315903, IMG submission 203524) | Freshwater fungal communities from buoy surface, Lake Erie, Ohio, United States - Buoy 2 MA119 | ecosystem: Environmental > Aquatic > Freshwater > Lake | place: USA: Lake Erie, Ohio...
ACAGGCCAAAACGTTCGACCCTGCTACTGCTTGAAACGTTGGGTTAGTGCCTGCTGGAATTACCGGGACTTCATACAAGGTGTCTAACAAGGTTAGGCACAGAATGTCATTTCCGGGTGCATTGTTGGAAGGGTCGCTTACGCTTGGGTCAAATACCCAAGAATTTATATTTTGAGTACTTAATGGTGTAATCGCATCAGAAGGATCAATCATGCCGAAGTATTTGTAGCCTGGTTCAAGACAGGTTCCGTTAACAATCGCAGAAGGGTCACCACCAAGGAAGCTGTTTGTTCCCCCTTCATCGGAGGTAATATACTTCAAATTAGAACAAAGGAAATCGTTCGGAACGCCAGGTCCAAAGGCTTTGTCATAACCAAATAAGGCGGCGCTTTCGCCGTAGAGTGCACTTTGATAATCTCCTTCAAAGGTAATTCGACCCGAATTCGGGGCCACAAAGTTCAACCAAACACTTTCATTCATGGATGGATTTCCAAGTCCAATGTGGGGATAATCGTATGCGTGATATTCCGTTGGATTCGAAGAGGTATGTTGTTGTCCGGTTTCACCTGCCGCATTTCCTCCGTCTAGGGCGCAGCCAAACGCGAGGTTAGTGGTAGGCGCATTGTTATTTGCTGAGGAAATGGCATTGGTGCCGAAATTAACGGTATTAGAAAGGCACGGGATGTCTTCCAAGTTTGGTGCACCACCACCCAGCCCATCAACACGAAGTTGGTAGTACCCGTGTTCATTTGGACCATCGGCAGTGAATTGAATGTAATAGGTTTGTCCGGGTATTAGTTTTTGATAGGAAATGAAGGGGATGGGGTCGCAGGCATCAAACACGATCTCAGCTTCTGGATCAATGCCTAATAAGTCTATACCATCTGAGAAATCAATGTGGGATAGATATTCAAACTTGTTTTTAACAGTTTGTCCGGTAACTACATGAACGCCGTCGGTGCAATTCATTCCATCGGCTGCATGATAAATTTGGAAATAGGTTCCAATATCGGTGCCGCCCAAGTCACTGGTTATATTAACGCTTCCGGTGGCAGGGGCAACAAATTTAGCCCAAAGGGATCCTGCATTTTGTACATCCTGTGCTGCGGGTTCATTGGGTTCTAGGGTGGCGTTACAAAACCCAAAGGTATAGGTGGTGTTCAAGGTTAATTGCTGAGCCGCACAAATGTTGTCTTGCATGTAGTTAACCGCCAAGGGTAGGCGTTCTACTTGCAAATTGATGGTATAAACTTGCGCGCATCCTCCGTCTTGGCTTGCTGCGGTAAATGAATAATTTAAGATACCAACCGCTGCGGGAACTGGCATGGTTAGATTTTGAAGACCGGTTTGACCGTCGGTTAATCCAAGTACGTCATAATTTCCGGCGTCATCGTTTTCGTAAGCTTCCCATGCGAGGTTAATGCTTGTTGGAACATCATTAACACAGAGGTAGTTGTGATTAAAGAACAATCCGTTGTTTGGGGAAAATGTTCCTCCGGGTGTGGACATCGTATAAGCTCCGTTGTCGTTGTTTTTGTAACCGTAATTAAAACCGAAGATACCAAACAGTGCCGGGTTATTATTGGTTAAACCGAGGGTGTTGTCGGTACCTGTAAATTCCCAGACAAAATCAGAATTCCCAAGAAACAAGCCATCGCAATCCACATTGGAAAGTGTTTGTACGCTAAGTACACGTACTTGAACAATCGCTTGGGATAAAAAGAGTGTTGGTAGTAGGATGAGTGAGAGTAGTAAGTTCTTCATAGGCTATTTAATAGATAAGCAAGGTACAACAAAAATGTTAAAATGGTTGTTTTGTTCTTGCTAGCCATGAGGTCAAGCTACGTGATGATGCGTTCGAGTTTACCTTTTCGTTTGACAATGTTTTTATAATCCCATTGAATTATAATTGCATTTTGAAGCCACTTTATTAATGCGGTAGGGTTTACCTCGGATACTTCGGTATAAAAAATGGAAGCGTCTTTAAATTTGTTCCCCCGCACATTTAGCGCCTCTTCCTCAAAATCAGCTCCGCTCCAAAACATGAGTCGAATTCCTTTTTTTTGTTTACTGAATCCGACAATTGGATTGCCATGGATAAACCAAACGGGGTGACGGTGCCAAATTTTAGATTCGGCCATGGGTAATTCAAGGTCTATTTGTTGTGCCAAGAAATCACATAGTTCTTGATCTTGTACTGATAGGAGGTTATTGTATGCGCTTATTTCTGAGTTCATGTTATGGTTAAATTAATCAATCATATCTGGCTCTCTCCCTCTATACCTATAGTATTATCAATATCAATGGTTAAAATTTTAATCTTCACTAAGTACAATTAAAAAATCTTCCGATGAAAATGTGATTTCATTTGATTTTTTCGGATTAATTTGAATTCCAAAATTATCTTCTGAAGAATCTTTTTGAGCATAAATCCTGTAGCCAATAGCGGTTTCATTGAGCATTGATGCACGTTCGATTAAGGTATAGAAATTAACGTTCTCCCCAGTTTTAATATATCGTTCGATGGGTTTTAGGTATATTTCTGATCCTTCTGCCTCGAATAAGACATCAAATACCTTCTTTAGATCTTTGTTTTCAGAAAGCTGGGATAACATAAGGCTAATAATATTGTCGCCAACTATAAAGTCATCGGCTTGTGTCACTAACCCAATCTCTCGATTTCGCAAATCACGCATTTCTGAAATAATACTTAAACTTTTATTGAATTTAGCGCCAATATTCCTTAGATGTAGCAAGCAAATTAACGTTTGGGCATCACTTTCTTGAATGTCAATGTCATTATTACTTAACAGAATAATATGGTCGAAATTTTCAGGCTGAATTTCTTCGAGAACTTTTCTATTTGTTATTTTACCGAACTGCCTTGTAACGGTTTGATTGGTTACTGAAATATCATTTAAATTTATTTCTTCTTCACATAGAATTGCCACACTTGAATTGGGTGCTACATATTGGTCGAGTTCGGTAATTATCGTTTTAGCATTTTTGTTGTATCCTAAAATAAGCGTTTTTTCAATGTTGTTTGTCGTAATTGTAAGTTCATTGAATACTTGTTTTTTTATTTCAGGTTCGCTAATACCATCCAAAATAACCGTATCATCATCTTCAGAAATAGCAATAATTTGATCGCCTTGTTTGAAAATAGTATCCATTGGTGGATTTATTAATACTTGATCCTTGGTGAAAAATCCGATAATTGATGAGGTATCATACAAACCGAGAATTTCTTTATATGTTTTACCTATAATTTCCTTTTGTGTTTGGAAGTAAATTTCATCGCCTTCAAACTGAATCAAATTAGAGTATATAACGCTTAAACCGGATTGCCGACATGTTTGAGCGGTAATTCGGGATATTAAATTAGAGGTAGAAACAAAAACAGCTTCTCCATTTCCGGCAACCTCGGCTGCCTCTAGGTTATCCTCTTCTTTAATTTCGGCAATAATATTAAAAGGTTCTGACTTTCTATTTTTTTTGTTGGTGAAGGACATTACCGATTTAATTACAAAAATGTCTGCGTTTCCGCGTCCAGGGCTTAAGATAATTATAGACCTTGCTTGATTTGGATTTACAACTTCAATGTCGCTTGAAATTAGTGGATTTCCGCTTCGAGCAATTACTTTACTCGTTTTGAAATCAGAGATTTTGGCTTTGATTTCATCTTCCATTTCAACTTTATCTTTCTCTGCAAGAATAACAATTGCACGCCCTTTATAATTTGTATTGGCTTCAATTATTTGTTCAATTATCGAAAATATTTTTTCAGACCATCCCAATATTAAGGTATGCTCAGCTTCAAGAACTTTGGATTTACCTTTCTTTAGTTCGTCAAGTTTTTCATCAATACCAGAAGAGATAATACCGATTAATATCGATATAATAAAAATTCCGAGTAAGGTTGCGCTGAACCGTATGATTCTAAACGGCCAACCTTCATCTCCTCCCATGGTTCCGGGATCTAATGTAGCCATTAAGCTTTTCCAAACACCTTCAATAAAACCAATCGATTCGTTGGCGCTTGGGTCATCTTTAATTCCAAAAATAATGATTAATAATCCCAGGACTAAAATTATAGCTAGCGAAATTAAGCCTAACCATTTGATAACACCTATTGGTCCTGCTGAAATTGTATTTTCAAAGTAATATCTAAGTCGATTTTTTAAATTATTTTCCATTCGTATATTAATTGTAATCTAAAGTAAGTTAAATTTTTTTTACGTGTTGCCTTTTGGTGTCCCGAATGTTTCGGGAGCAAGATAATATTGCTTACCAGCTTTTAGCAGTGGTTATTAAATCATTTATTATATCTTTTTGTTATCATCATCAAATATTGATAAATCTATAATCTTTCCTGCGTCATAAACTATTTGCTGTAATAAACTTCCATTATCACGGAAAACTAACCAAATCCCGTCTTTTACATTTGGTAAACCTATATAATCCAATACCACATAGTTTCCGGTTAAAATAACAATTCCATTCTTATTGTAATATTTCCAAGTTTTGATCTTTCTCAATGTTAAATCTGGTAGACATTCCACACAAAGTTCATGGTCATCAATTTCAATTTGGTGACCACTACCTCTACTTGTACAGTCAATTAACTCCAACATTTCTCCTTCGCCCCTCATTTCACCGCTCATATAATATTCAACCTGATTCATTTTAAACATTTTTTTTACTTACTCTTAACTCTAAGGGTTTGCGTGTAGGCGATGTCCCGAGAGGAACGATTCGGGATATTGCTTACACGCTGTTAAAAGCAGTTAACTATGTATATTGACTTACTTCTGCTATTTTTTCAAGATACTTTTTTATTTCATCCTCTGAGTATCCCAATTTTCGTAACATTATTGTTTCATCTGGCAACTCATCATTTCTGTTAAACCAATCCCACATTATTTTATCTTCTCCAGAACTTGGGCCTGCTGAGTTATAACTTTCTATACAAATTTCCTTGTACAAATTCCCATATATTGAATCCTTCGGTGATTGATTCTCAAGAATTGATTTCTGAATATTTGTCTCTCGAAGGATATCAATCTCCCTTATCAAATGAAAGATGATTTTTCTTAGTACTTTAATTTCGTCTAGTTCATTGGAATTATAATTAGACCATTGAGGACTCATAAATTCAATTTTTTTCATTTTAATTTTTTTATTGATTTTAACTTACTTATAACCTTACCTAAAGTTCTTCAAGCCCTCTTTTTGTGTTGTATTTGTATACCATTGGTAACTTTCATAAAAATAGAAAAACAATTTATAAATTGTGAAATAACGATCAGATTTATAGCATCATCAGTACAATACCCATTGTTACCTTAACGGAGAATCTAGCGCATTATAAATCACGCTATTTTTTAAATCCAATTCGATCTCTTTGTTGTTGCTGCGTTTTCTTTTGATCTTTCTGAATTAGAAAGTTCAAGACCTGCTCAATGTCTGAGAACTTCTGTCTGTATTGTTGTTCTAATGCATCCAGGCGCTGGCTTAATTCTTGATGGGTTAAAGCCCATTGCCGCATCATCACGAATGCCCGCATGATGGAGATGTTCATTTCTATGGCAATTTCGGAATTCAATAATCCACTTAACATGGCAATTCCTTGTTCGGTGAATGCAAAGGGGGCGTATCGGGGTCCTCCCCAACTTGAGGTGCTAAATTTGCACCTCAAGTTTTGCCACTCGGCGTCACTTAATTCAAACATAAAATCTGAAGGCTTTGCTTCGCTGAAGCTACGCGAAAGCAAGAAATCGCACGATGTTTCGCCGAACGGCCTGTTTCAGTGCGCGTGTTTCCACTTGATACATCTTTGCCAATTCAAAATCAAGAATTACTTTCTTTCTTGCTTTCGCGAAGCTTTATCCGAAGCTTTAGCGAAGGTACACAGCGAAGCAAAGCCACGAATTTCATGTATGCTGGTTTTTATGATTTCTATTTCCATTGCGTTTTTTGGAATCCTTTAACGCAAATAGACTTTACTTATTGAAACCCTATATAAACACGTTAGCTCTTGACTTCAACCTTGACCGGTTCAACCTTTTTTACTACAAAATCAAGGTTATACTTCCAGTTACTCGGTGACCAATGTTCTCGTTGTCGATCCAATCAATGATGTACGTATACACCCCCATCTGACATTTATTTCCGTGATAGGTTCCATCCCACGGATCACCCGTTGAAGTGAAGATGCGCTCTCCCCACCGGTTGTATATGGAATAGGTATATGACTTCACGTTTTGTAAAATTGGGTACCATAAGTCATTCGTTCCATCGGCATCTGGTGTAAAGGAATTCGGTGCATAAATCGTCAGCATCGAACAATCCAGAAATAACAAATCTAAGGTTACCGTAGAATCACAGCCGTTATCTGCCACCAAGGGGAGAGTATAGGTGCCCGATGTATTTATGGTGTCTATGCCGAATATGTACGGCGTTCCCAAACATACGGTATCCATGATGCTGGTCTCGTAGGCGGCATTTAAGAATAAACTCAAGACATTGATTGAATCACAGCCGTTTACTGTAGCGGTTGTATCAAAATAAACGCCCTCCTGCGTGTAGGTGTTTCCATTAAAGGTATACGATGTCCCCTGACATAGGTGCACCTCTTGATTTACAACCACAGGAGTGATAACAAAGATGCTGGTGGTTACGATACTGTCACACCCATGAATGCTTTGAATGGTATCCTGGTATTGACCATTTTCGGTGTACTCATTTCCATTAAAGGAAAATACATCGCCTTGACATAAGGTGGTATTTTGAAACCCATAACTTGGATTCGGGTGAAAATTGAGCGTGCTCAAGACCACAGAATCACAACCCATAACGGAAATTAAGGAATCCGTGTAGGTTCCTGCAAGGTTCTGCATCGCTCCTCCCAGCAATATACTGTCTCCTTGACAGATCGTTATCGTAACAGGAACTGTCACCGGTACACACGGATTTTGACAACCCGTTGCATCGATGCTCAAGGTTAAGGGACACGGCTCATCTGGAATCGTTATTGTGTAGGTTCCTTGGATTGCCGCAACATAGGAAACGGACTGTCCTTGTACTACACTTCCTGATTGAACCAGCGCACCCAATGGATTAGTTATCGTGTATTCATACCCTTGATTCAAATAAGCAGAAACCCCTCCGTTTAATGAAAAACTTAAGGTGCAATTGCTGTTATCGTACGAACTGGATGCTGCTAAAGGCGATAGGAATACTACGGGAACGCCTTCTTCTACCGTGGTGGTTTGGCAGCTGAAATTACCCCAGGCGTTGGGTAAGTCCCCCGCAGGAGAGAGGTAGTATACGGTATTGTAAACTGGGTTGCCAAAGGAACCGCTCCCGTTACCGCTGTGCACAAAACTGCCGTTTGATTGCAAGGAGTCAATGAATGTAAAGCCTGAATTATACACTGGATCAGGTACCGTTGGGTAACTGTGCAAGACATAACCCGGAGATAAGCACCCGGGAAGTTGCTGTGTAGAATTTCCAATTCCGTCGAGCATGATGTTCGGTTGAAGCGTATTTCCGTAACATACCAGCACCGTATCCCCAAGCAACACATTGGTATATTCACCATTGCTTACTGTGACTTCAATATCTCCAGCATCCGCCTCGATTTCATGCACATAATCAATGATGTATTGTCCTTCATCACCCTGCGAACCGCCGTCCAATTGAATGGCATATACAGTCCCAGAATCTAAACAGCACATAGATACTTGTAGTCCGTTTTGCGTTGCAGCGCCGCTTACCACTGGCGTAATTACTGGATCGTAGCGCGTTCCATTGGTGGTAAATGTGGCTGGAGCAAGTCCTCCATAGCAGCTATTTCCATTCAACAGTTCATAAATATTGAAGCGCAATAAGTTCATCCCAATGTACGCACGTAAACTAATTTCAACCGCTCCCGATGCCGGTGCCACAAAGTAATGCCAGACGGTTTGGTTTGCACAATTGGACGGGTTCGGATCAACATTTGGTTCACCCGCTAAGTATTCTTGACAGGCCAGCACATTCGAACCTGCTACCGCTTGAAACGGAGGTGTTACTCCAGCAGGAATTACAGGGACTTGATATAACGGGTTTTGCATGGTAAGGCAAAGGATATCATTCCCCGGAGGGTTTAGACTTGGATCGACTACACTGGGGTCGTGCACCCATGTCTTTATGGATTGTGAACTCAGGGGTGTGATGGCATCGGATGGATCCACCATACCAAAATATTTATAGCCAGGTTCTAAACACGGAGCAAGAATCAAGGCGTTAGGGTCACCGCCAAGAAATCCATTGGTTCCTCCTTCATCGGAATCTATAAATTTGAGGTTCGAGCATAAATAATCCCCGGGAACGCCGGGGGCAAACGACGTATCATAGCCAAATAGAGCGGCGCTTTCGCCATAAAGGGCACTTTGATAATCTGCTTCAAAGGATATGCGGCCTTGCTGCGGAGCAATAAAGTTCAACCAAACACTTTCATTCATCACAGGGTTTCCTACGGCAGCATGGGGATAGTCATAAGCGTGGTATTGGTTCGGATTCGAACTGCTGTGTGCTTGTCCTGTTTCGGCGGCATTATTCCCACCGTCAAAGGCACAACCAAAATTTAAGGTAGTTGTTGCTGGACTGTTTTGTCCCGAAGAAATCGCGGCCGTTCCATAAGGCACGGTAGTGGATAAACAGGGAATATCTTCTAGGTTGGGTGCGCCTCCGCCCAAGCCATTCACTCTAAGCTGAAAATACCCGTTGTCATTGACCTGATCGGATGTAAATTGAATATAATATGTTTCACCAGGAATTAACTTTTGATAGGAAATCAACGGAATTGGGTCGCACGCATTCAAGGTGATTTCAGCCTCGGGGTCGATTCCAAGTAAGTCTACGCCATCAGAAAAGTCTACGTTCGAAAGGTATTCAAATTTATTTTTAATCAGTGCGCCTGTCACCGCATGAATCCCATCGGTACAATTACCTTGGTCAGCCGCATGATAAATTTGAAAATAGGTCCCAATTTGCGTACCTGCCAAATCCGAGGTGATTTCTACACTGCCGGAAGGCGGAGCAACAAATTTAGTCCATAGTGAACCGGCATTTTGTACGTCATTTGCAGCGGGTTCGTTGGGTTCTAGTGTACCAGGACACCACCCGAAGGTGTAGGTTGTGTTCAGTGTTAAACTGTTTGCGTTGCAGATATTATCCTGCATGTAATTAACCACGATGGGAATTCGGTCCACGCGCAAATTTACGGTGTAGTTTTGGTTGCAGCCCGGGTCTATCGAATTGGCCGTGAACGTGTAAAATAAGGATCCCGCCGCAGCAGGAACTGGCATCGCAACATTTTGAAGGTTGGTTTGACCGTCATTCAACCCCAGAACATCATAATTACCCACATCATCGTTTTCGTAGGCTTCCCAGGCTAAATTAATGGTATTTGGAACGTTGGTGGGACAGAGGTAGTCGTGATCGAAGAAAAGACCATTACTTGGCGAGAAATTCCCGCTGGGGGTGCTCATCGTATAGGGCCCGTTGTCATTGTTTTTGTAGGCATAGTTGAAGCCAAAAATCCCGAAAAGGGCGGGGTTATTATTGGAGTATCCAACGGTGTTATCGGTACCAGTGAATTCCCATACAAAGTCTGAATTCCCAAAGAAAAACCCATCGCAATCTTGAAAAATACCAACTTGAACAGAAAGCACAGTTACTCGAATAGTCGCTTGACTCCACACAGAAAGTGTCGCGCAACATGCAAAAAGTAGGGGTAGTAATCTTAGGTTAGGCATACATCCATTCGCTTACTCAAAGGAGCATCGAAACTGGATTTTCCATGTAGTTTTTGAATGTTTGTAAGAATGCTGAACCGCTTGCACCGTCTACTACGCGATGGTCACAAGATAAAGTTACTTTCATTACATTACCAGGGACAACTTGCCCATTCTTTACTACAGGAACTTCCTTAATGCCCCCTACAGCTAAGATACAACTATCAGGTGGATTCACAATAGCAGTAAAAGACTCAATACCAAACATACCAAGATTTGAGATGGTAAATGTATTTCCTTCCCAATCTGCAGGTTGTAGTTTTTTCTCTTTAGCGCGACCTGCAAAATCTTTAACTTCAGAAGAGATTTGCATGAATCCTTTAGTGTCCGCAAAGCGAACTACAGGAACCAACAAGCCATCTTCTACAGCAACAGCTACACCTATGTTAACGTGTTGGTTTCTGCGGATGAAGTCGCCCATCCAAGAAGAGTTTACGGTTGGATGTTTTCGTAAGGATAGAGCCACCGCTTTTACTACGATATCGTTGAAAGAAATTTTGTATCCCTCTGTGGCGTTCACTGAAGTGCGGAAAGCCATGGCATTATCCATGTGGATATCTAGTGTAAGATAAAAATGCGGTGCAGTAAATTTACTTTCTGCAAGTCTACGAGCAATAGTTTTTCTCATTTGAGAAATAGGCTCATCGGTATAGGTTTCCGTAGTTAATCCCCCTGAATTACCTGCGGATGCAGAAACACCGTTTGGATGTGGCATGTAGTGATCCACATCGCGTTTTACGATTCTACCATTTTCACCAGAACCTGCAACATATTGTAAATCAATACCTTTTTCTTCCGCCAATTTTTTAGCGAGGGGTGAAGCGTAAACACGGTCGTTGTTCACGGCTGGTTTAGGTGTGCTTTTTGGTGCACTTACAGGAGTAGCAGCAAGGGCTGGTGTAGCTTTTGGTGCAGGGGTTTCAACCACAGGAGTTGGCTTAACTTCTTCTGTTTTGGCTGGCTCTGCTGCCGGAGCTGCATTCAGTATAGAAGAAATGTCTTCACCGGCTTGACCAATAATTGCTAATAAGGCGTTAACTGGAGCCGCCTTGCCTGTTTCTACCCCAATGTGCAATAACACACCATCATAGAACGATTCAAATTCCATGGTGGCTTTATCGGTTTCGATTTCTGCCAATAACTCGCCGGATTTCACAGCATCGCCCACGTTTTTTAACCAAGATGCCACAACTCCTTCGGTCATGGTATCACTTAATTTGGGCATGTAAATTACTTCAGCCATTGCTTGTAGTATTAATATTCTTTAATGTATGGATAATCTGCTTGAACATAAACGTCCTTATAAAGTTCTTCTGCCTCCGGATAAGGTGAGTTTTCAGCGAAAGTAACGCTTTCGTCAACTTCGTTTTTCACCCATCCATCGATGTCCGACAGTTCTTTTTCAGAAAGCCATTTATTTGATTTAATTACGGACAATACATGGTCGATTGGGTCTTGTTCCATCCAATCATTTACCTCGTCTTTCGTACGGTATTTTTGTGGATCCGACATCGAGTGTCCTTTGTAACGGTATGTTCTAATGTCGAGTAGGGTAGGACCATCCCCGCGACGTGCTCTGTTTGCCGCTTCTTCGATGGCATTATGCACATCCTCTGGACGCATCCCGTTAACAATTTTTGATGGCATTTCATAGGAAAGACCAATTTTAGAAAGATCCGTCACGTTCGTGGTACGTTCTACACTGGTACCCATGGCGTAGTTGTTGTTTTCAATGATATAAATCACTGGAAGTTTCCACATCATCGCCATGTTGAAGGTTTCATGAAGTGCGCCTTGTCTTACTGCACCGTCACCCATAGAAACGATAGCGACATTTTCTGTACCGTTATATTGTTCTGCGAAAGCAACACCAGTTCCCATTGGGATTTGAGCACCTACTATACCATGGCCTCCCATGAAGTTTTTCTCTTTATCAAAAAAGTGCATGGAGCCTCCTTTTCCTTTGGAACACCCCGTGCTTCGGCCGTACAATTCAGCCATTAACACGCGTGGATCTGTGCCCAAAGCAATCGGATGCGCATGGTCACGGTATGCGGTCATGTGCTTATCTGTTGGGCGTACCGCACTGGCAGTACCTACCGCAATAGCTTCTTGTCCGATGTAAAGGTGGCAAAACCCACCAAATTTCTGTTGAATATACAACTGACCTGTTTTTTCTTCAAATCGTCGAATGAGTAACATATCCTTGTACCATTTGACATATGTTTCTTTCCCGAATTTCCCTTCGGAACTCTTTGAGGTAGCTGCTTTTTTAGTGCTTGACTTGATGGCCATAGTTCAACAAATTTTTACAAATATATAAAGGATTCCGAATATCTTAATGTCAATTATACACTAAGCTTCCTCGAATGATTTTTTTCTTGCCCTAATAATCAAAATTATACCGGCCAAAATTAGAGGAACGCTTAACCATTGTCCGGTATTTAACCCCGTACTTACATCGACCATTGAATC
>Ga0315903_10008831_pt1 | contig 12313 bp, 12 predicted proteins | sample LakEriMetagenome_7_FD_203524 | JGI IMG/M metagenome (GOLD analysis project Ga0315903, IMG submission 203524) | Freshwater fungal communities from buoy surface, Lake Erie, Ohio, United States - Buoy 2 MA119 | ecosystem: Environmental > Aquatic > Freshwater > Lake | place: USA: Lake Erie, Ohio...
CAGATCCGCACGACATGCTCGCCCGCCGCGACCTCGAACTTCGCGGACCAATCCTCCAGCGCCGCCGAGCCGCGAGCCATCCAGTCGAGCGGGTCGCCCTGGCCGTGGGATTGGCTCCAAATGTCATGGTTGCCTTTCAACAGCATGAGCCACGGCACCGCCCGGAAATACCACTCGGCCAGTTTCCAGGCCCGGTCGCGCGTTACGTCCTGGTGGGCGTAGAGCCGCTGGAGCTTGCCCGACCAGTTGTTAGTCACATCGCCCAACATTATGCCGTGGCAATGCGGCGTGCTCATGAGCGCCACATCGCGGCGCAGCAGCGGCCAGTTGCAGCCGTTGTCATCGAGGTGCGGATCTCCCACGAAGGCCAGCAAGTACGGGCCGGGATCACGTAGCGCAAACCGCATCCACCGCTTGGCTTCTGCGTTCTCCGCGCGGCGCTCGAAACGCTCGCTCAGTTGCTCGATCAGCTGCTCGACGGGCACATCATCAGACGGGATGGACGGCGGGTCGAAGCGGGGTTCTGGTTGTGACGGCACGCCCCAGTCTATCGCCCGGCCAGCGGACTTCTCCAGCCTATGGATATCGGTTGCGCTGTACGACGCATGCTGGATCCCCAAACGCTGCCAGGCAATGCGGATGGCGGACTTCTGCCCTCGACGCGCCACCACGCCCATCGGCGTGTACCCCTCCCTGATTGCCTGCTCTATGGCCTCGATACGGCGCAGCGCCTCATGCCTGGCGATCGGAGGGGTTGGCATGCTTACCTCGGAATAAAGCTGACTGCGTTCGTCAGGACCCAGGTGATGCCGGCGCCTAACGTGATCATGACGCCGCCTATCTTGACCGAAAGCCACCAGGCTCCCTTGCCCATGTTGGCTGCATCCAGGAGGCCCTGGAGCTTCTCCTCAAGGCGGTCGAACCTCTCGTCGGTGCGCTTGTCCCTGGCTACGCGGGCGGCGATGAACTCGTCCAGTCTTCCTTCGAGACGGCCGAGATCCCGGTTCACTTCATCGGGCATGGTGTCCTCACGGTGCGATTTCGGTAATGGTCATAGATGAAAGGCAGGTGCCGCCGAATATCTGTACACCGGAGGTGTTCCCGTTGAGATATACGGTCGTTGCCGAATTCGGCCCGACCCGCACCTGAAATGCGGTCGGAGATGTCGAGTTCGCCGTGACATGATGAACCACGGTGACAACGCCAGGGTCATTGCTTCCTGGCCTGTTTGCCACAGCAAAGATGGCGTCTGCCGAACTCGCCCTATGGATATGGAAGCTGGTGACGCCACCGGCAGCGTTCGTCGTCGTGAGCGTGGCCTCTATGCGGAGGATGTTGTCCGCAGACCTCGGCGTTATGGTCGCCGACAGGAACTCCGTCCCCTCGGTTATCTGCGGGATCGTGTTGTCAGCGGGTGTTTGCGTGGTCCCGGACAGTAGACCGCCTTGCGTCGTCGTGACCCGCTGCACGAACCCCGTCCAGGCGTATGACGCATCCTTGCCGGCGCCACCCGAGATCAGCGACTGCCCCGAAGTCCCCACCCTGGCGATCTTGGCCAGCGTGATGGCATTGTCCACGATCGCCGCAGCCGAAACCGACGCCGCGTCGATGTTGGCAGCGGAGACCGTGTTGCGCGTCGCCAGCGCACCGAGAGCGAGGACCGTGCGAGCCGACGCCGCCGTCCCCGCCCCCATCAGCGCCGAGCCCGTCGCCCCGAGCGCCACGAAGGCAACGGAGGTCGAGGACACGACGTTGGGAACCCCTGTCGAGCCGCCAGACACCGCCGTGCCCAGGACCTCCAGGGCCGGGCTGTAGTCCGTCCAGGAGTCGATGAGGTTGGCGAAGTCTGCCTGGGTAGGCTGGAAGAACTGGACCCAGAGCGCCTTCAAGGCGGCTTTCGACAGGGCAGTCATGGCACCCTCAGTAGCTGCGGTTCCGGCGAGCCGGGTTCGTCTTCTGCGCCGACAGCGGCACCTTCGCAGTAGGGATCGTGCCGGTCGGATAGGTGAAGTTTGCCTTGCAGGACGAAGACTTCTTCGTGCCCGCGGCCTTGGTCATCTTGGTCTTCATTTGCCTCTCCGCTTCTTGGACATCCCGGCTTCCGACAGGGCGATGGCAATGGCCTGGCCCCGCTTCTTCACCACCGGACCACCCTTGCCGGAATGGAGGGTCCCGCGCTTGTATTCTCCCATGACTTTCCCGACCTTGGCCGGGCCTTTCATCTTCTTCATCGTTCTGCTCCCATGCTTGTCTTGATCTGGTTGACGCGCTGCGGAAGGGTCGAAACCCAATCCTCGCTGTCGTTGTCAGCGATGCCGCCGCCCTCGAACAAGAGCGTTCCGATCGTGGCTGCGGTCGCCCTCTCGCCCGGCACAGACCTGGCCGAGTTCACGATTTTCCCGAGGTACTCCGGGTCGAGGATAGCCCTGCCAATGCGATCCCTGACTTCGGCGTTGGCGTTCTCCAGGGCGTAGGTAAGGAACCTGGACTCCCGAGACAGCGGACCAAGGGCGGCACGGCCAGCCCTGCGTATCATGCCCATGGTGGTCGGCTCATTCTGCGCCGATGCCCCGAGCTGCAGCCGCGGCCCACCGGGCAGGAGCGCATTGGTAGCCTCTGCCACGGTTTTCATGCGCGCGGCGAAGTCTGGCCCAAGAGACGAGGCCATCCATTGTGTGGATTTCGGGTCGCGGAGAAGTTCCGTCAGCTTGTCCACATCCAGGACCGGCTTCCCACCCTGCGTCGGCGCCTTCGACAGATCATCGTAGAGGCGCTGGCGCACCATCCCCCGGATGGCGTCCCCAAGCGCCGGGTCCGTCTTGTCAACCCGCCGGAACAGGGCTTGTGCCTGGTCGATGTTCTTCGCGCTGTAGAAGTTATCGAACCAGGAGCCGAAGTTCTCGCGATCGGCGACCCCGATAATCCTGCGAACTTGTTGCAGCCGCGCGCCGCTTTTCAACTGGCGAAGCTCTGCAGGCGTGAAGAATACCGAGTAGGGAGAATTCTTGCCTATCGCCTTCTCAATAGCCTGCTGGTTGATTTCCCTTTCGGTCTTACGGCCGTATACCATCGCAAGATCAGACAAATCGGCCGTAATCCTAGCCCTCAGTTGCTGTCGTTCCCTGGCCGACAGAAGCGGCGCAAGAGCCTCTGCCTGGTCACGGTCAAGGGCCAAACGGTCCATGAACCTTTCAGCAGTAATCTCCCCAACCTCGGTCGGTTTCACACGAAATGCTTCCGAGAGATCTGCCCTGCGAAACTTGTCCGTGACCTGACGCCACTCGGCGTCAAGTTCGTCAATGCGCTTGACAGCCTCGTCACCGCCGTTCGCCCGAAGAAGCCTGTTGCGGTCTGCCTTGAGCGCCTCTTCAAGCTCCAGAAGCTGCTTTGTTTCCCCACTCCACTCCCCTCGGAATGACCTCCTGACGGCGGTCCGAAGGTCAGAGATAGCCTTCTGGTATTGAGCGTAGTTCAGGGGCTTGAGTTCCCGCACCTCGTTCCCGGCGGCGTCCGTCGTGGTCGTGTACAGACTGCCAAGGGCCTCGTTGACGAGCTTGCGGTTGTCGTCAGACAGGGAAGGAAGGATGCGGCTCTTGAGGTCGGACTCAAGGTCGGAGATCTTGGCAGCAGCGGTTTGGGCAGTCTCCGGCGTTCCGGCGGCGAGTTGCGCTATTTCCTCGTATGCCCTGGATATTGGAGCCTTGGCCGCAGCCTCCGATGTCTTGACCCGCTCCTGCAGCGCTGTAGCAAGTTCCCGGCGAGTCATTTTGACGGGGCCACCAATGCCCGCTGCCTCTGCCTGGAAACGCTCGACACCGGGAGCCGCCCTTTCAACCCTTCGACCGATGTCCACGACATCCTGCGCGGGTGGCGCCGCTCCTTCTGGCAGAGCCCCAGCAAGTCGCCCGGCCGCAGCCTCTTCCTTCGCGGCAACCCGTGCCGCAAACTCTGGCTGCAACGGCTTCGTCGCGTCCCTGGCGACCTTCTCCTCGATCGCCTTGTAGAGCGCGGCCTCGTTCGTTCTGCCAAGCGCGGCCAGGACATCTCCGCTCGTTGCGAGCTTTGCCTGCTCCGGGCCAAGCGTGGCCTCAAGACGGCGCATCCCGTCTCGTATCATCCCCAGGGTGATGCCCTCCAACTGCGGGGCAACCCCTCGGCCAGCAAGCGCCCTGACCGTGTTGTAGACGGCTACGGCCCCGGCATCGAAGGCACCCTGCATAATGCCAAGCTTCACGGCCTCCGCAGCGATGCTCTCATCCGGGGCGACGACGCCAGCCTCCTGGCCATAGCCAAGGCGCACCCGTTCAGCCCCCGTGCGAGCTGCGGTGCCGCCGAGAAAAGCCCCCATGATTGGGCCGGGGATCATCCGGGCAAGGAGGCTGGGTCCTCGCAGTTGCGGCAATAGTGAACCAGCAGCGCCGCCAATCGCCCCAACGGCCTCCGCTGCGCCTGTCGGAGTGATGGAAGCAATGTCCCTGCCGCGGGCAGCTAGATCTGCTGGCTTGAACATGCCCTCCGGGTCGCGAACCGTCGTCCACTGATCTTCGCCCTTGCGGCGGAAGATGATCTCCCCCTTGTACGGTCCTTCGGTCTCGACCTCCTTGACATCGAAATCAGGTCCGAGCATCCGCTGGTAGCCAGACAGTCGGTTGATCCCGAGACCGGATTTGCGCCGAGCTTCAAACGGCGCCTCTCCGATCCTGATGTTCCCTTCGAGCAACTGCAGCTCGCCCTGAAGGCGCTTTCTCTCTCCCTCTGCCGCGAGCATTGCCGCCTCCTCGCTTGGGCGGACAGCGCCTCGATTGGCCATGCCAGGGCCAAGGGCCATCAACTCCCGGCGCATGGACGAAGCGCGGTCTGGCCGCTGCGGCTCATCGAACTGGTCAAAAGGATTCCCCGCCGCCGGCGCATCGAACTGATCGAACGGGTTCGCATCGACCATGGGTCAATCCCCTAGAACACGCGCAGCAGCGCCAGGGCCAAACTTCTTGTCAAAGTCGCCCCGCAGTTGCGGGTTGCGTCTCAAAAACTCAATTGCAGCAGTAGATGGTGACAGGAAACTTTGCCCGCTTTGCGGAGCATTCCCGGCTTGCGGCGCAGCGGCTGGCTGCGCGGGAGCGCGCCCGAAGGTCGGCGGGCTGGGGTTGTTCCTCTGGAAAGATGGGCTTTGCCTTGCAAGCTGTTCGTAATTGTCTTTGACGCGGTCCTCCAAGTACGTCCTAACCTGCGCCAGAGCGGCCTTGATGTTCCGCGGGCTGCTGAAAGCATTGTTGATACCAAGTATCGTTATCACGGCTTTCACGTCCTGATCTGACAGTCGGCCCCCAGGCTCAATAGCCCGCGCAACGGAAAATGCCAGAAGCAGGCTGTTCGTCCTGATTGCCTGAGCTTCTTCCGAAGTCGCCCCCAACCTGTCCAAAATAGACTTGGTGTTGCCGTCGGCATAACGCTCCCACAGCCTGTTGACCCCAAGCTTGCTTTCCAAGTCTGATCTTCCGATTTTCGTGACTTCGCCAGTTTCCCTGTTCCTGGATTCAAGGGGCTGGGCAAACAGAACCCTTCTGGCCTGGTCAAACTGGCTTGCGACCGCCTCTCCAAATATGGAGACCCCGCCGACTGCTCCGGTTGTTGCCGTGGGTGAGCTGAGTTGGTCGTCAAGCCTGTCAACGAGCCTAATGGTACTAGCTGTCTCAGCGAGAGACTTTGAGTAATTGGATATGCTTCTTTGAAGCGGAGCCGGAGTCCCAGTTGCTGCGGAGGTTTGATTTTCAATAGCCTCGCGCATCATGGCAATGCGCTCTTCTGGGCCCTTGTCTTGAGAGTTTCTCCAAACCGTATTTAGCGATTTTTGGTCATTGTCGAGCCTTCGGTTGCCTTCTGGCTTGATTTCCTTGAAGCCGACCAAAACTCCATTCTCGAAGACTGGCCCTCCGGTGAACCCGCCCTCACCTTCGCCGTCGCGGCTCCTCTTGCCAGCGAAGCCCTGCCTTGGGAACTCCGCAAATATCTGTCTAGAAATGCGCTCCAGATCAGCAATAGACGAGTCCCTGGTTGCCCCAAGCTCCTCCATCCGTTTCTGAAAGAACGCAATTCCCTCGCTGGGATTGTCCAAATTACTGACGGCAGAGCGAATCATCGCGTCTGTGCGAGTTCCCCAGTCCCGCCTATCGCGCGCCGCGCCTTCGGTCCTGTCTTTTCCGAGCTGCAGGCGCTGATATTCCGTCAACTGACCAGGAGCAACTTGCCTGCCAAGGCCAGCCATGGCGTTGGCAATGTTGTAGGCGCGGGTCAGCCGCTGCCCCTCGGCCTGCTCCAAAGCGCCTGGAACAGTCACACGCCCAGGGTTCGCCGCAGACATCAACGCGGCATTGATCAGGTCGCCGTAGCGGTCAGGCTTCGCCAGCGTCTCCATCTGCCTGGCAAGGAACCTCGACACATCGGTGGCCCGCTGCCGGGCATCCATGGCGTTGGACGGGGCTGGCACCCCCTGGGACCCGACGTTGGAGAGGATGTTGACCGCCGGGACAAGCGCAGGGTTGATGACAGAGGCAACCGGGTCCGAACCAGACATTTCCGTGTCGGGCAGGATCGGTCCCTGGTCGAACTCAGCCATCGTCACCTCCCGAATTGCGTGAAGCGGTGCTGGCCCGTGTAACGCTGCGCGCTTTCAGCCGGGACGCTGAACACCGGAGCGTTCACCGACTGCTGGACCGGCGAGTCGAAACCCATGGCCCGCTGTCCCGCCGCAACCGTCCCCGGCAACCGCTCTGCAATGCCGCCAAGCGTGTAGAGGCCCTGCGCGAGACCAGCCATACGGTTCAACGTCTGCTGCTGGCGCAGGGCACCCGTCAAACCTGCAAGCTGCGCTGCAGACCCAAGCCCCTGCATCGACCCAGACAACTGCTGACGCGCCGCGGTATCCGCCCTCGCCGCCTCGTTCTGGCCCATCATTGCCAACTGCCGAGCGATCATCTCGTCCCGACGAGGGTTGCTGACCATCATCGTCCCGCTGCCCCCAGGCCCAAACCGCCGAGCCTGCCGAGCCTGCGCCGTCATGAAGTCCCGGATGCTCTGGAGTTGCGCCGTCCTCGACTGCTCCATGGCCTGCTGCCGGGCTTGCTGAAACAGCGGGCTCTGCGGGTTTGCCAGAGCCTCGGCAATGTCAGCCTGGCGGGCCGCGAGCTGAGAAGCGCGACGCTCGCCGCCACCCCGCCCCAGACCGAACAGGGATGCGGTCGCCGTGGCCGCGCCAGCCAGTCCCGCAATGTCCTTGATGAAGTCGAACAGCGCCATCAGCGCCTCCCTAGCATCTCTGCATAGACCGAGAACCCGGCCAGGACATCAGGCCCAGCCGCGTCTTCCGTGCGGAACGAAATCCGAAACGTCTTGCCCCGCCACCGCAGCGGCGTCTTCTGACCCAAGGTCTGCGCCGTACCAATCGGCGGGCCACCAATCGTGTAGATGCCGATCGGACGACCGCCAATATCCTCGCGAGCCGTAACCTGCACCGTGTCGAGCGACAGCATATCGTAATCCCCGGTCGCCTCGATGCTGTATACCACCTCGCCACCGACCTGATAGTTGGGGATGATGAAACTCCCGGCCTTGATCCTGGTCGTGCGCCGCGGCTCCTCAAGGGTCAGCCAGCCGGTCGTGTACTCCGTGGTGTAGAGCGACCCGGCATCCGTGTACGTCCCCTGGTCGAAGGTGTAGGCCCGGCCATCGGCGCCGCCCAGGAGAAGGTCGGAGTTCGCCCTGACCAGCAGCGCCTTCTGCAAACCGATCTGCCCGTCAAAGTCGCTCCACGCCGCGCCAGCCAGGAGGCGACCATCCTCGGCCAGGAAGTTCGAGTAGTTGTAGATGTAGAGCTTGCTGGCGATCTTCAGGACGATCCAACTGCGCCGCTGGTAATTGACCACCGAGATTTCGGGGTCTTGCGGGTTCAGCGCCACGATCTGCCGGATGATTGTACGCAGCGTGTTCTTGATCGGTTCACTCAGATTCGACCGCTGCAGGTTGTTCGTATTGACCAGCAGGCTGACGCTCATCAAGCCGTCATAGCCGACGAATGCCAGGTCGTTGCCGGTGTTGACGAATCCATCCGGGGACACGATGCCCTGCGGGAACAGACCGGCCGGAGTCAGATCCGCCGGAGAGGTGCCGCGGTAGGCAAAGATCGCATGCTCCGTGCCGACGACCAGATAGGTCTGGAACGAGGCAATCGCCCGGACCAGGTCGCCGTCCCCCTGCTGGGCGCCGATGTCCAGCGTCCTGCTCGCCAGGGTGCCGGTATCGACCGAGAAGTCCTCGATGTCGTTCTCGCCGCTGGCCACTATCTGCCTGCGGTTGCGGGCGTCCACCATCCATGCCCGGCCATAGTGGATGTGGATGAACGAGGCTATCGGCATGGCGCTGCGGTACAGGACCAGAGCGTCCCCGGCCGAAGCGTTCGTGATCGACGGCGTCAGGAACACCCCAGACGACACGATGCGGCTGATGAAGCTGCCAGCGTTCTTCGTCGTGTTGTGGACGATGTCCCCCTGGCGGGCTTCGGTGTTCAGCCAGTTCGCCACGCCCGAAACCGTGATGTACGTCCCCGAGCCGGTGTTCTGCGTCGTGGCCACCGTCGCCACGTTGTCCATGATGCCATCGGTGTCAACGATGTTCAGCTCGATGCTGTCGAGGATCCTATACCCGTCCCCCGGCAGCGGATCGCCGCCAGGCCCCGTACCACTCAGCGTCGCCACCGTGTTGCCGAACCCCTGCGCCAGAGCAGACATCGGCGTGTGGGACACCCGCGCAGAGGTGACGGAGGTCACGATGCCGTAGGACCCGCGCTTGGCGTTGAAGACGATGTCGCCCTCGGTCACGAAGGTCTGGCCGACCCAGTCGCTGATGTCAGCGTCCGTCAGCGCCGCTGCCGATGTCGCAACCCCGCAGATGCCGCTCTCCATGACGGCTTGCAGCGTCTGGAACTGCGCGCTGGCGCTGTCGATATACACCTGTCGGTCCACGCCGTTGTAGAAGACAAGCCGGGACCCGAACTGCACCGCCTTGATCCGCGCAGCCGTCGAGAACTCGTAAACCTGCGTCCAGGAAGAGCCATCGTCGCGGAAAACCTTGCCCTCCGACGTTGCGAACAGCGTCTCGTTCCCCTGGGGATCGACATACTCAAACAGCCCGGTGATCACCCCCTTGGTAGGCAGATCGTAGCCGAAGGCGACATATCCCTGGCGCTTCTCGGCGGCACCGGCGGCGTTGATGAAGCGGTTCCTGAACCTGACCGAGTAGTCGAGCGGGATCTCGGACTCGGCGAAGTTGGTCGCCAGCCCCCGCTTTCCGATCTCGTAGAACCGCTCGCCCATCAGGTCCTCGTCGTCATACCCGGCTGGAACCGGGTGAACTCGCCCGTCTTGGCGGTCTGCCTGCCAAGGCTGTTGTTGCGGAGGATGAAGTACTTGGCCTGGGCCTGACGGTACTGGTCCGTCTGCACCCCGCCGCTCTCATCGAGGATGGCGCCGGCATGGAGCCCAGCCACCATCACCCGGCCAGGGAACGGCATCACGACGTTGTCGTCATCCCCGGGGACGTACCGCGGCGGCAGGATCTGGAACCTGACGCGCGCCTCATCCCCGGCATAGGTGGACCCAGGGCGGGGGAAGAGCCCCAAGCGAGGGTTGGACAGGGCGTCCGTGCCATCGACCGCATAGCGCGAAGGCGTGCCAATGGACCCGGTGCGGATCAGCAACCGGAACTCGTTCTTGTCGGAGATGGGCTCCAGACTGGCGATCCGCCCGGAGACATACACCTCCTGGATCGAATGGATGAACCTCTTCGCCGTCCCAAGCGACACCGTGCTGATGTCGTACACGGACTGCCCGCAGACCATCGTGACAGCCGCCGACGCCTGCAACTCGTTCCATGTCCCGAAGTCGCAGAGATCCTCAACGGTGTCGTTGATGATGTTGACCAGGTTGCGGACGAATAGGTTCTGCGTGGTGGCCGAGACCCGCCGCACGTTCAAGCGATCGCAGACCTCGTTCACGGCCTCCAGAACGGTGATGTAAGGCGACGCCATCTCATACCTCTCGCGCCCGAAGGTTCAATCGCTCGAAGACGATGGGGCTCACATTCAAGGTGGCCGTCGCCAGGATCTCGATGTAACTGTTGGTTGCCAAGGATACGAGGCATCCAACCGTGCCGACAAACGGGGCAGACACCGCTGTCGTGCGAAGCTCGATGGTGCTTTTGGCCTGGCTGACCCCGTCTTTGGCAATACGAACGCCGATGTTCTGGGTCGCGCTCTGCGAGGAAACCGAGAAGTCCGCCTCGACCAGGAAGGTTTTCGTGAGCGTGCCCGTGTAGGTCAGACGACCGGAACCGTTATGCGTGAACTGCGTCAGCGTATCCGCGCTAGTCCCGACATTCGTTACAACATAACTGTTGATCGCCGTGGTCGAGATCAGACCTACCGACGTTGCCCAGCACTCGGCCGTTGCAAGCCCGAAAAGCGCCCGAGCCGAAACCCTGGCGAAATTGCCGCCAGAGGCATCCACCGTGCCGAAAGTGGCTTGGTTCCCCCCGACGACCGCAGCCGAAACCGAGGCAAAGGACACGCCGCCAGCAAAATTGACCGGGCCGTTGACCGTCTGACTGGCGCTCTCGGCCAGGTTCAACTGGCTGTCGATGAGGTTGGCAAACTCGCTCCCGGTCGGGGCGTCGCCAGTCTGGAAGCTCTGCTTGAGCGTTGCCTTGTCCTGTTCTGCCATCAGCTCGACTCCGGGAATGGTCCCCCGTTAGGGAACACGGTGAAGGAGCATCCGATCTCCATCGAACCTATCGAGGCCCCAACGAATAGGTTGTATCCAGGGAACCGAGACAGGATCTGGGTGCCAGGGCCATAGGGCGAGATTGTCCTGCAAGCCCTTGGCGCCGGCTCGTCCGGGCGCACGAACGGAGGCGCGACCGGATCGTTCTTGCTGGTGATGAACCACTGCGGATCGATCGGCTCGTCCTGGTCGCGGCGGACATACATCCCGTCCCACCGCCGCACGACCTGATCGGAATAGAGCACCTCATCCGACTCGTCGTCCTTGACCAGCCACCGACCCTTGCGCCAGCGGTTACGGTCGCCCTGCATCACATCACACGCTCAGGACCAGCCTGCAGAGCCATCAATTCGTAGGTAGCGGCGCCGCTCGACCGCACCGTGAGCCGCCAGCAGGAAACCGGCCCCGTGAAGGTCGCCGCCGTCCCAGCGGAGAAAGCGACGCGCTCCGTCCAATGGGCCGACACGACGCCATCCTGCAGCACTCGGTCGATGCTCGACGCTGCGGAGCAACCAGCAGCGAAGCTGCCAGTTCCGCCTATGATCCTGAAATTGAAAGCATATTCCTGCGTAGAAACCCAGGTGTCCGTAGGCCAGTAAATCGTTGTGGCCTCTGCGTTTGCCAGGGTGAATCTCCAGCTTTTCGGGCGAGCCATCGTCCAGACTCCGTCTCATTGCGGATGGGAATGATACCAGAGGCAGAATGCGCCAATGCCCCCCCTCAAGAAGAAGGGGCGCCACAAGGACGCCCCTCCCCTAACCCGCTGTCGGCAGGTTACGCCCCAGCAGAGGCGTAGGCATACCGCCAGTCGGTCGCACCAACGCTGAACCGAGCCGTCGTCTTGATCTTCAGGTTCTCGGTGTCGAACTCGTTGTCGCGGCTGATCGCAGCGTTCCGGCGCCGGTAGAAGGTCGCCCCGGCCTTGGCGTTCGTGATGATGAACCAGGCGTCAGGATCCGTCAGGAACGGATTGACGATCAGGTCGAGCTGTCCAGCCATCGGGTTGATGTCGTTGAAAGCATTGCCCACGGCGAACTTCGTGCCGAGGATCCTTTCAGCGACGAAACGATCCGATGGCGAGACCATCAGTCGCTCCGGCATCAGGTTGATGCGAAGACCCGCATCGTCCTGCCACCCGTGGATGTCGATATACGCCTGCTCCAGGGTTGCCTGGGTCAGGTCGGCTGCGACACCGGGGATGTTGCGCTGCGTGCCGCCACGGACGTTGGGGTGGGCCGCATTGAAGAACGAGACGCCGTCAGCCCCGAGCATGGACGAGAAGCCGAGGTTGAAGACAGAGGCCGAAATGGTCTCCTCCGTCTGCCGCATCGACTCCGCGAGCATCCGCGGAACGTTGTTGATGACGTTGTACTGCTCGTCTTCCATCAGTTCGCTGGTGATGATCGTCCCGAGCCCGTAGGTCAGGTTCACATACTCGCGCTGATAGCCCTGCAGCATGTCGAGTATGTGAACCTGACCTACGG
>Ga0315903_10008832_pt1 | contig 12312 bp, 14 predicted proteins | sample LakEriMetagenome_7_FD_203524 | JGI IMG/M metagenome (GOLD analysis project Ga0315903, IMG submission 203524) | Freshwater fungal communities from buoy surface, Lake Erie, Ohio, United States - Buoy 2 MA119 | ecosystem: Environmental > Aquatic > Freshwater > Lake | place: USA: Lake Erie, Ohio...
GAGCTCAAGGCCGTGCGCGACGACATCATCGCCTCTGGCGTGGAAAACGTGGTCGGCGAATTTGCCGACGTGAAGGTGACCCTCTCCGAGCGCGCCACCTTCGACCAGACCCTGGCGAAGTCCTTCCTCTCCGCTGAGCAAATCGCCGCCTGCACCAAGAAAAGCGTCGTGACCACCCTCCGCGTCAAAGCCAAGACCGCGGAGGGCTGAGACGTGATCAAGTACATCAAACCCGACGACGTGCAGATTGGTGATGTGCTGGCCGACGGCCACCACGTCATCAGCATCTCCGCAAATTCCCTCGGCCACATCATCCTGCGCTGCGCCTACAGCGCAGATGGATACCCGGCCACCTCCATCCTCTATGAGCCCACCAATCTGGTGGGCATTGTGAGCAAATGATCACCACCCGCATAGACACCAGCCCCGAGCACCTCAAGCAGCTGCTCGGGAAGCTGGACCTCACCACAGACCAGCTGGCCAAAGAGGCCGGCGTCCACCGCACCAGCGCATACGCCTGGACCAGCGGCCGAGCTCAAGTGCCGGTGTCCGTAATCCGCATGCTGCAATTCATGATCAAGGCAAAAAAACATGACTGAGAAAATCTGGGGCTACTGGCTTGACCACGAGGGCGGCACATTCATTGAGCTGCCCAAGCTCCCCCTCACCCGCGCCGGCTTCACCAATCCTCCATTCCAAGTCACCCGGCCAGACGGCAAGGTGCTGCAGGTGGTGGAGCTGGAAAACATAAAAAGTGGTTAAGTATCCCTCAGGAGCCTTGTAGGGTTTCGCTACATTCTGTAGAAGTCTCTTCAAGGCAATGACGCCGCCAACCAGGAGAAACCAAAATGAACTACGCAAACCAACTCGGCTACTCAGACGTGAGCCCATTTGAGGTCGTGCGCCACGTCAGCGACAAGACCGTCGAAATACGCGCCATGAACGCAGTGCGCTCCAACCCCACCGAAAGCATGGGCTTCCAGGCCGGCGGCTTCGTCGGGCACTTCGCCGACCAAGAACGCCAACGCTGGGAAATCACCAGCAACCCGGAAGCCCGCGTCTTCCGCATCCGCCTCCAAAAAGATGGCAAGTGGCGCTGCAAACACGGCAACCGATACGCACTCAGTGAACGCCCCGTAAAGTTTTACGACTACAACTTTTGAACCAAAAAAGGGGGCTCCGGCCCCCTTGATCTTTTTACGCGCCGCGCCTCTTCTGAGGGTACTTAGCAACTACGCGCGCGATCCCATTGAAAACATTTATTTTTCTGACTTCAGCAAAATGGTTTCTTGAAACCAAAAAGCACGCAGGCCAGCTTTTGCTTGTGGCAATCCCGCTCCCTGCATACAATATGTTGAAACCAGGGGTGGACCATGATCACAGATTTAATCCAGCGAATGTTCGCGGCGCGCAATGCGGCGCACCTGGAGCACTGGAAGACCAATTCCTATGCCCAGCACAAGACCCTCGGCGGCTACTACGAAAACGTCATCGAAAAGGTGGATGACCTGATTGAAGCCTACCAGGGAGCCTTTGGCCTCGTGGGCATGAGCGAAACCAATGACGTCGTCAAAATGATCAACGACGAACTCATCTGGCTGAACGAAAACCGCAGCGCCATCTGCAAGGGCGTGCCGGCCCTGGAGAACATCCTGGATGACCTGACGGCCTTGCACATGAGCACGCTCTATAAGCTGGAAAATTTAAAATAACCAGGAAAATCAAATAGATGAACCAAAAACAGGTTAATTTAAGCGGCTCTATAAAATGGCCTGCGGACAAAGTTGAGCGCCGGCCGGTTGCCGCGTTGATTCCGTATGCCCGGAACGCCCGCACCCACTCTGATGCCCAGGTTGCCCAAATAGCCGCGTCAATCAAAGAATGGGGATGGACTACCCCGGTTCTTGTTGATCCCGAGGGTAGCATTATTGCCGGCCACGGCCGCGTTATGGCGGCCCGGAAGCTTGGGCTTACTGAAGTGCCGGTGATGGTTGCGGAGAATTGGTCCGACGCCCAAAAGAAAGCCTACGTCCTGGCGGATAACCAACTAGCCCTTAACGCTGGTTGGGATTCCGATTTGCTGGCGCTTGAATTAAAAGATCTGGACGCAAACGGGTTTAAGCTGGACCTGATTGGCTTTGATGATAATTTCCTTGCCAACCTTTTGACCGACAAAACCGAGGGGCTTACCGATCCTGACGAGGTGCAAGAGGCGCCGGCGGATCCGGTTAGCGTGCTGGGCGATGTGTGGGTGATGGGGAAGCATCGTATTATCTGTGGCTCGTCTACGGAGGCGGATACGGTCAGCAAGCTGCTTGGTGATGTGAAGCCCCACCTGATGGTGACGGACCCGCCTTATGGGGTGGAGTATGACCCAGAATGGCGAGAAAGGGCGGGTTTAAATGGGCCTGCCGCCGCCAAGGGAAAAGTTTTAAATGACGACAAAGCCGATTGGCGCGAGGCTTGGGCTTTGTTTCCCGGCGATGTAGCCTATGTATGGCATGCAGGGCTTTATGCAGGCGTCGTTGGAGATAGCCTTGTAGCAACTGGATTTCAGCTTCGCAGCCAAATCATTTGGGCAAAAAGCGTCATGGTTATGTCTCGGGGTGATTATCATTGGCAGCACGAGCCGTGCTGGTATGCAGTCCGAAAAGGAAAGGCAGGCCAATATGACGGCGGTCGTAAGCAAACGACTCTCTGGCAAATAGAAAAGCCCCGCAAATCCGAAACCGGCCACGGCACGCAGAAGCCGGTCGAGTGCATGAAGCGCCCTATTGAGAACAACAGCAGCCCAGGGCAAGCAATTTATGAGCCGTTCTCTGGCTCTGGCACGACAATCATTGCCGGGGAAATGACGGGGCGGAGTGTTTATGCGGTAGAGTTAAACCCTGCTTACGTTGATGTTGCCGTGCAGCGCTGGCAAGAATTTACAGGCCAAGCGGCAAAGCTTGAAGGCGATGGCCGCACGTTTGCGGAAATAAAAGGCCAAAGACATGGAGCCTAAAGAAAAGCGCCCTCGCGGCAGGCCGCCGCATGTTCCTACTGATCGTGACCGCAGGCAGGTTGAAGTCATGACCGGCTTAGGTCTTACGCAAGAGCAAATCGGCAAAATCTTGAACGTGTCAGAGGACACGTTGCAACGTCATTATGCGGATGAAATAGCAAGCGGCGTTGCAAAGGCAAATGTTCAGGTCGCGCAAAATCTATTTAATATTGCGACAAGCCGAGATTCTGGCGCAGTAGCGGCAGCCATTTTTTGGATGAAGACACGCGGCAAGTGGCGGGAAACAAACCATCTCGTGCATTCGGGTGACGATAAGGAGCCGCCCATCAAGATTGATGCCAATCTGAAGGGCCTCTCCGATGCCGAGCTGGACCAGATGCAGAACCTGTTAGGGAAGGCGTCAGGCAAGACAGAATGAACGCCACGCTCAAGCCCGAGGTGCTACTGGATGCCATCAAGCGCGAACAGAAACGCCGGGCTGCCTCTGCGTCATTGTACGAGTTTGTGCAGCAGTCCTGGCACGTTGTTGAGCCCGGCGTCCCCTTCATCCCGTCTTGGCACATCCAAGAAATCTGCGAGCACCTAGAAGCCATCACCGCCGGAGAAATTCGGAAGCTACTAATCAACATTCCGCCGCGACATTCCAAATCCACCATCGTCAGCGTGATGTGGCCAATGTGGGAGTGGCTCACGGATCCGTCGCACAAATACCTTTGTGCTTCCTATTCCGGCAACCTCTCCATCCGCGACAACCTCAAGGCCCGGCGCCTTGTGCAGTCTCCTTGGTATCAAGAACGATGGGGACATATGTTCAAGCTGGCCGGCGACCAGAACGCCAAGCAGCGTTTTGAAAACGACGCCACGGGCTACCGGCTGGCCACCAGCGTAGGCGGCACGGCCACAGGCGAGGGCGGCAGCCGCCTAATCCTAGACGACCCTCACAGCGCCCAAGAAGCCCAATCCGACGTGATCCGCGAGAGCGCCTTGGAATGGTTTGACATGGTCTGGAGCACCCGCCTCAACGACCCCAAGAAAGACGCCATGGTGACCATCATGCAGCGCCTGCATGAGCGTGACATCAGCGGCCACATCCTAGAAGACATTGGCGGGTGGGAGCACCTGATGATCCCGGCCGAGTGGGATGGCGTGCGGCGCAGCACGTCTGTCGGCCCCTACGACCCCCGCAAGGTGAAGGGCGAGCTCATCTGCCCAGAGCGGTTTGGCCCCAAGGAAATCACCGAGCTCAAGCAACTGCTTGGCACCTACGGCACTGCCGGCCAGCTGCAGCAGGATCCCGTGCCGACGCAGGGCGGGATCCTCAAGGCCGCCAATTTCCAGATGTGGCCGGCGGATAAGGGCCTGCCTCAGTTTGAGTACATCCTGCAGTCTTATGACTGCGCCTTCACCGAGAAGAGCTCGGGCGACCCCACGGCCTGCACGGTCTGGGGGATCTTCAGCCACAACAGTGAGCGCAACGCCATGCTCATTGACGCCTGGGACGAGCACCTGGGCTACCCTGACCTGAGGGCGCGGGTAGTGAAGGACTGGTCAACCGAGTATGGCGGCACGACGGTGAAGGATGGCCTGCGCACTGCCCGGCGCGCTGACCGCATCCTGGTGGAGGCCAAAGCGTCGGGGCAGTCCCTGCTGCAGGATTTGCGCTTGGCGAGAGTGCCTGCGATCGGCTACAACCCCGGCAACGCAGACAAGGTCAGCAGGGCGCACCAAGCCTCGCCTACGCTGGAGCTGGGCCTGTTATGGGTACCAGAATCCGGCAAGAACCGAGGGCAGGTGGTCAGCTGGGCGGTCCCGTTCATGAAGCAGCTTGCAAAGTTTCCGGTTGCTGAGCACGACGATTATGTGGATACTTTCACTCAGGCGATTATCTACCTGAAGAACGAGGGTTGGTTCGAGTTGCCGCAGGCCCGTGAGAGAGACGAGCCCCGGCAATACAAGCGCGAAAGGGTAAACCCGTATGCCGTCTAAATCGACTGTAAATGCGGCAGGCAATTACACGAAGCCCGGCATGCGCAAGAAGCTCTTTGAGAGCATCAAGGGGTCTGCAGTGCAGGGCACGGCGGCCGGCCAGTGGAGCGCACGCAAGGCGCAGCTCCTGGCCAAGAAGTACAAAGAGAAGGGCGGCGGCTACAAATGAAGGCGCCGCAGAAATCGCTCAAGGCCTGGGGCGACCAGAAGTGGCGGACCAAATCCGGCAAGCCGTCGTCGGAGACTGGCGAGCGTTACCTGCCGGCGAAGGCGATTAAGGCGCTGTCTCCGCAGGAGTATGCCGCGACCACCCGCGCCAAGCGTGAGGGCAACGCCAAGGGCGAGCAGTTTGTGGCGCAACCCAAGAAGATTGCGGCCAAGACGGCGCGTTATCGGAGCACCCCATGAGCAGTCGCGTTGATAAGGATGCGATGGCCTGCAACAAGCCGCGCCGCACGCCTAACCATCCCACTAAGTCGCACATCGTGAAGGCGTGTTACGATGGGAAGCAAGAGATCAAACGCTTTGGGGAGCAGGGCGCCAAGACCGCCGGCAAGCCCAAAGAGGGCGAGAGCGATCGGATGAAGACCAAGCGCGCGTCGTTCAAGGCGCGGCATTCTGCCAACATCGCCAAGGGGCCGAGCAGCGCGGCATACTGGGCAAACAAGGTGAAGTGGTAATATGTCTGGATCTCGCTCTCTTCCCATCCCGCCCCAGCCGCCGCTTGACCTGCTGCGCCAGATGCAATCACGCGGCGGTGCCGCCCAAGAGTTTGACCCAGTTGCCGCGGCGATTGCCGAGCAGCGCAGGTCTTCCCGTCGCCAGCCTCTGCCCCTGCCGCCCATGCCTCCAGCCGTTCCTCCCCAGCGGACTGGTGGCTCTGCAGAGGCTGGCCCCCCTAGCGTGTTCCCCGGCGAGACTGCCGGCGACGTCATCCCGACCCGCCTTGGCGCTGCGTTGCCGCCCGACAATCCCTGGGTGGCCGAGGCCGGCAGGCTGGCCGAGAAGTACAATCTGCCGCGCGACGTGTTCCTGTCCCTGGTCTACCAGGAGAGCCGGTTCAATCCTGAGGCGCGCAGCCCCAAGGGCGCATATGGCTTGGCGCAGCTGATGCCCGGCACGGCGGCGGACTTGAAGACAGATCGGTATGATCCGGCCCAGAACCTGGAGGCCGGCGCTCGGTATCTGAGGCAACTTTACGATCGGTTTGGCTCCATGCCCTTGGCGCTGGCTGCGTACAATGCCGGCCCCACAAAGGTGGCTCGCGCCGGCAATCAAATCCCCGAAATCTTGGAGACGCAGAATTATGTCAAGAAGGTCTTGGGCCGTGCCGGCGTGGAGGGCTATGCCGAGGGCGGCTTAGCTGACCTTGACGAGAAGTATGCCGATGGCGGCACAGTCCGCCGCCCGGCTGCTGCGCCTGTGCCTCGCCCTTCTGACGAGGATTACCTCAGCATCCTTGCTGCCCGCGCAATTGGCTCTGGCGAGCCTGTGAGTGAGTTGCGTTCTGCCGAGGGGCGCGGGTTTGCTCCGATGCCGCGCTCCTTTGGCGAGGCTGGCCAGCGCATGAGTGCTGTGGTGCGTGGTGATGTTGAGCCCACGCCCGAAGAAGAGCGCCAGATCAATTTCGTGCGCGGCTTTGCTGAGGGGCCGGCCAGCATTCGCGCCTACCATGGCAGCCCGTATCGTTTTGATCGTTTTGACATTAACAAGATTGGCACGGGTGAGGGAAATCAAGCTTACGGGCATGGGTTGTATTTTGCGGAGGCAGAGCCTGTAGCGCGAGGGTATCGTGATAGGCTCGCCCTTCTTGGGCCTTATGCGGCGCGTGGAGAAGGCGCGCAAGGAATTGCGGCAAGGCTTTTGGATGACGGCCTTTCTGTTGAAGATGCAATTGCAGAATTAAATTATCGTCTTCGTATGCCGCATGTTCAACGTGGTCTTGCTAGTCGCAATCCTGAAACAATGGCTTTCACTTCAAGAATCGCCGAAGCAAAAAGGCTTTTAGTGAAACCCAGCGCGCGGGGTCACATGTATGAGGTGAACATTCATTCTGACCCAGAAAAATTCCTTGATTGGGACCGGATAGGTACGTCTGGGTTTACCCATCCTGACGCGCTAAAAGATTTAGTGAATCAAAAAATACAATCCTTTTACGGACGGCAGTATAATTACGATAACGTAAATGATGTGGTGCAAAGAAAATTTACCGAGAAAACCTTGCGAGATCCCAAATCCTCAATGTTGCTACGCGAGGAAGGAATCCCTGGTATTCGGTATTTTGACGCAAGCAGTCGTGGCTTAGAAGATGGCACCCGCAACTACGTCATGTTTGGCGATGATCTGATTGACATCACGCGTCGCTACGCCGAGGGCGGCCTTGCTGCACTTGACGCTAAGTATGCGGATGGCGGCACTGTGCGTGCGCCCAAGGAGGCCACCATTCGGGGGCAGGGCCATGAGCTGGCCTACATCACGCCGGAGGAGGCTGCGCTGCTGAAGGCTCGCGGCGGATCCGGCCGTATGACGCGCTATGGCGTGCCGGCATTTGACGATGGCGACGGCGGTGGTGGCGGCGGTGACGGCGACGGCGGTGGTGGCGGTGGTGATGGCAACGGTGATGGCAACGGTGACGGCAACGGTGACGGCAACGGTGACGGCAACGGCAATGGCAACGGCGAGGGTGAAGGCAATGAGGGTGCCACCAGCCAGGATGCCGCAATGTCTGAGGCCGCCACGCAAGATGCCGTAGGCGGCAATCAAGGCCAGGGCGCTGGGCCTACTGGAGCCGGGGCTGGCGGTGGCCCATCAAGCAATGATCCTGGCCCTACCGGGGACGGGCAGTCAGAGGTGAGCACGCCGGGTATGGCGCCCGGCATTACCACAGAACCAACGGCATTTGGCCCGATTGGTCCCGAAGACGAAGCCAATGCTGCGGCCGCCCGAGGCGCAATCGCGAATGCGCCTATTGGATTTGAGTCTTATGGCGTCAGGGATGCGATTGACGCCTACAATTCAGGGCGCATGGGCTTAGCGCAAGCCATAGGGTATGGCTTGGCAAATGTTGCCGCGCCTCCTGGCTTTGGCATTGGCTTTAATGTTGATCCTCAAACTCAAATGCAAACGCCTGCAGTCTCGTTTGATCCCGTTTCTGCGGTCACAGGCCTTGGGTTATCTGCTGCCACAGGATTTGCCCCCGGCATGGGGATGATTGGCGGGATGATTGGCTCACAAATAAGCCAAGCCATGGGAATGACGCCTGGGGTTGTGGATCTTGGAACATTTGGTGTCACGGCGCCATCAATGGCGTCACAAACGCCTGGAGTAAACGCATCACCCAGTGGGCTGTCTTTCGGCTCGCCTGAGTTTGGTAGTACTACAAATATTGGCAATGTGGGCTCCAGCGTTGCCAGCACGAGCAGCACTGTTGGCTCCAGCGTTGGTGGCATGGGCAGTGGCAATGCTGGCTCCAGCGTTGGCGGAATGGGCAGTGGCAATACTGGTTCCAGCGTTGGCGGAATGGGCAGTGGCAATATTGGTTCTGGCGCTGCGGCGGATGGCGATGCTGGCCAAAACATTGATCAAAGCTTGGCTGCCCTCAATCAAAGATATAGTGAGCAGTTGACTGGCGCGCCGGCATACACTCCTTGGAATTGGGCTCAAATTCAGCGTGATGCTGAAGCCAACAACCAGACGCTTGACCAATATCTTGCCCGCAACTGGGGTAACTTGGCCACCAATGCCCCGAGGCTCATGAAGCACGGCGGCATGGTGGAGGGTAAAAAGTCTCTGGAAGAATTGCACCACCGCTATGCCGAGGGAGGCGAGGTGGGCGATGAGGGCATGGCGCGCCCCTATGATCCCAGGGAGGTTGATACGATTGCCAGCGAATTTATGCGGGAAATTTCCCCTGTGGATGTGACGCAGCGTGCGCGAATGCTGATGAGGGGCCTTGATGTGAAGACCCCCATGGTGGCTGGCGCGCAGGATTTACCAGAGAATTACATGCGTTATCCGCGCAATGAAAACGTGACGTCTTCAACCAATTATTTTGAAATCCCGATCGAAGATGACCGTTACGGGCAGCGTGCCGGCATGAGGGGCTTGAATACGGGCATCAATGCCATTCTTGACCAAGAGCGCAAGATTGGCATTGGCGCTGGTTTGACCGCCATGGAAACTGCCGGCGATTATGGGATGACTGGCTACGGCCCTCGGGTGTCTGCCAGTTATGGGCCTGCCAGCATCTTTGGCGGCTATCAAACCATGACGCCAAGCTTTACTGGCGCAAAACCGCAGGGCGTGTATTCTTACGGCGGAAATCTGAATATTCCGCTTGATGAAGAAGGTACCACGGCAAACATTGGCGGCAGCATCATGAGCGGGCGGCGCGGCACTACTGGGATGGGGAATGCCGGCACTCAAATCACGGGAGGGCTGCAGGTTCCGCTCGAAAGGCTGTTCCCAGAGTCAAATATTGGCGGGACGTTGGGATTAGATGTGGCGGTGGATCCTACTTTGCGTCACAAAGAGATATTATTCGGCTATCGGAGGGCTTTCTAAATCATGTCTGGAATGCTTACTGAAAATGATGAAGCCCAAGAAGGTGAAGTCGTTGAGTTCATCCCCGAAAACTCAAACGTAGAGGACACTGAAGATGGCGGCGCAATCATTCGCCTTGAAAATGAAGAGCAAAATAAACGCAGCCTGGAGCACTTTGAAAACATCGTTGAAGAAGTTGACCCAGGTCTTCTCAAGGAAGCAGTAAACGACCTCCTTGAAAAGATTGACCGCGACAAAGAGGCCCGCGAAAAGCGCGACAAGCTTTACGAAGAGGGCCTGCGTCGCACTGGCCTGGGCGATGACGCGCCCGGCGGCGCGCAGTTTACCGGCGCCAACAAAGTCGTGCACCCCATGCTGGTGGAGGCGTGCGTAGACTTTAGTGCCCGCTTCATGAAGGAAATTTTCCCGCCAAACGGGCCAGTAAAAAGTAAAATTTACGGCGAAGCCAACAAAGAGAAAGTGGAAAAGGCTGACCGCAAGGCCACCTTCATGAATTGGCAGACCACTGAGCAGATGCCAGAGTTCCGCAGTGAGCTGGAGCAATTGAGCACGCAGCTGCCTTTGGGCGGCGGCCAGTACATGAAGTTCATGTGGAACCAACAGCATCGCCGGCCGCAATCTGAATTTGTGCCGATTGATGACGTCTATTTGCCGTTTGCGGCCACCAATTTCTATACGGCCGAGCGCAAGACGCACGTTCAGTACATCACCAAGATGGAATATGAGCGGCGCGTTAAGGCCGGCATGTATATTGATGTGGATCTTGGCTACCCGGATGATCCAGAGTTCAGCAAGGCGTCAATCGCCAACGACAAGATCGAGGGTCGCAAGAGCACGAGCTACAATGAAGATGGCCTGCGCACCATCTTTGAAATCTACACCTACCTTGATTTTGACGAGGGCGTGAGCCCGTACATTCTCAGTATCGACAAGTCGAGCGGCAAGGCACTCTCCCTTTACCGCAACTGGGACGCAGATGACGACCAGCGCAAGGAGCTCGACTGGATTGTCGAGTTTCCGTTTGTGCCTTGGCGTGGCGCTTATCCAATTGGCTTGACGCACATGATTGGCGGCCTTTCTGGCGCGGCCACAGGCGCCTTGCGTGCGTTGCTGGACAGTGCGCACATCCAGAACATGCCGACCCTCCTGAAGCTCAAGGGAGGCCCTGGCGGCCAGACAATCAATCTCCAGCCCACCGAGGTGGTGGAAATGGAGGGCGGCGCGCTTATTGATGACGTGCGCAAGCTGGCCATGCCGATGCCATTCAACCCGCCGAGCCCGGTGCTGTATCAGCTGCTTGGCTTTTTGGTGGAAGCCGGCAAGGGCGTCGTGCAGACCAGCTTTGAGAAGCTGAGCGATCAGAACGCCAACCAGCCTGTTGGCACGACCATGGCTCTGATTGAGCAGGGCATGGTGGTCTTCTCAAGCATTCACTCTCGCCTTCATAATTCTATGGCGAAGTGCTTCAAGATTTTGCACCGCCTCAACAGCGCCTACCTGACAGAAGAAGATGTTGAGGCCCAAGAGTCAGGCATTGAAATTAGCCCTGCTGATTTTGATGGGCCGCTTGATGTGGTGCCGGTCAGCAATCCTTCTATTTTCTCTGAGGCCCAGAGGTTTGCTCAAACCCAGGCTCTTATGCAGCGCGCTTCTGTCGCCCCGCAGCTGTACAATGTCAGGGCCGTGGAGGAAATGTTTCTCCGCACCTTGAAGGTGCCTGCAGACGAAGTTTTGATACCTGAGCAGAAAAACGAGAACATGGACCCGGTCAGCGAGAATGTCGCCGCGACCATGGGCAGCCCGATCTACGTCTTGCCGCAACAGGATCATCTTGCGCACATCATGACGCACTTGGCGTTTTTGAAGTCGCCCCTGTTTGGCAGCAATCCGGTGATCATGAAGACGTTCATGTTTCCGATGGCCATTCACCTGCGCGACCACCTGTTGAATTATTACCTGTCTGAGGCGCATGAGGCTGTGGATCAGGCGCAGCAGCAAAACTTGATCCCAGAGCAGGCCGCGCAGCAGACGCAGGTGATTTTGCAGGTCCAGCAATTCATTGAGCAGCAGCTTGGCACGTTTGGCCAGGAGCTGGCTGCCATTGATCAGGCAGCGCAGCAATTCCGGCCGCAGCCGCCCATGCCGCCCGACAGCAGCATGCAGATTGCGCAGCTCAATGCGCAAATGCAGGGGCAGGCCCTGCAGCAGCGTGCTCAGGTTGATCAGGCTCGGATCCAGCTTGATCAGCAAAAGTTGCAATTGCAGCAGCAGAATGATGCGGCCAAGATTGCCGATCAGCAGCAGGCGCGTGCCGAGAAGTTGCAAGCTGAGCAGTTCCGGCAGATGGCTGAAAGCCAGCGTACCGCGGCTGAAGTGGCCGCGCGTGAGCGCATGAACACGGCGGATAATGACACCGCCAAGTTGCTTGCGGCGGCCGAAATGGCCACCGGCGAGAAGGTGGCGGTAAGCACCGGCACCGGGATCAACCCAGGAACGCGATAAGGAAATCACCATGGCCGATAAGCCGAAAGAGGGCACTGTCTCCATGAACAGCGCCTATGTGAAGCAAAAGCACCGCTTGGCTGCTGGCGAGAAAGTTGACGGGCAGTCTCTGCCGCCCGAGCCGAAGGTCGAAAAGAACCAAGCGTGAATTTTGAGACGAAGCTCTTAAACCGCCTCAAGGCGGCGCAGCAGCAATTTTCTGTTGACGCCTTGAAGCGGCCCCAGCATCGCGATGCTTTTGAGTACGGGTATCGCGT
>Ga0315903_10008837_pt1 | contig 12306 bp, 10 predicted proteins | sample LakEriMetagenome_7_FD_203524 | JGI IMG/M metagenome (GOLD analysis project Ga0315903, IMG submission 203524) | Freshwater fungal communities from buoy surface, Lake Erie, Ohio, United States - Buoy 2 MA119 | ecosystem: Environmental > Aquatic > Freshwater > Lake | place: USA: Lake Erie, Ohio...
AAATTGGATTTAATTACAGCTTCAATCAAAATCAATTGAACGCCACGCAAAGCAGTTTATCTCAGTATTTCTTGCAAGACACCTCATACTTTACAAAGGATTCCATATCAAACATTTCGACGAATACATCCCATAAAATGAATCTTTCCTTTTTTGCAAAGTTGGATTCGCTAACAAGCATCGAAATTAAGCCTTCAGTTAGCTTTGATATGGCTGAATCACAAAACATCACTACCAATCAATTCCTTACCGAGAATCAAATACCGACCTTTACTTCGGACATAAAAACGAACAACGATTCAAAGGGAACAAATGTGCGCATGGAGGCAACGCTTATGCGCCTCTTTAACAAACCAAGAAGAGAACTAGAAGTAAAATATATTCTAAACAAGACAGACAACTCAACCACAGGTTCATTACTTACCCAAAATATCTTTCAAGGGTTTGTAGACAGTGTGGACCAGCAAAAAAAGAATGATAACGGCAACTTTTTAAACTACGCTATAGTAACGTACACCGAGCCACTTGCTGCAAAATGGCGCTTACAGTTGGAGTATTACCTAGAAACGGGAAATTCATACCAAACACGCAACACCTTTAGCTTATTTTCGGGTGCCTACACGCAATTGGTTGATTCCCTATCGAATCAATTTGAAAACCAACGATTACAGAATCGTGGTACGGCCATGTTGATTTATGAAACTTCTAAATACTGGTTTAATTTCGGCATTGGTTTTAGAACCATACAGTTAGACAATTATAATGTCATTGGAGATTCAAGTATCCTTCAAAACTTTAGTAATCTGCTTCCGAAATTCACATATACCTACAAACCAAGTATGGGAACACGCTTGGTATTTAAGTATTTTACTCGTTCCGACCAACCTTCCTTGAATGATATTCAACCGGTACAGGACAATACCAACCCTAACCGCGTTAAGGTGGGGAATTCAACCTTAAAGCCTAATTATGTTCACAGTTTCAACTTTCAATTTAACCGTTGGGAAGCCTTGTCAGGAAGATATTTATACAGTGGGTTAAGTGCCACGTTAACCAACAATGCCTTTGCATCTAACACCTATTTTGATGCCTTGGGGAGAACGATTTCTAAAACGGAGAATGTGGATGGAAATATCTTTTCTAATGCATTTTTCGGTGTTGGGCTCCCAATGTTCGACCGAAAACTAGAGCTTAGCCCGAACTTCAATGCGAATTACTCTAAAATAACGAATTATATCAATAACGTTGAAAACATTACCTACAATCCGAGTATCGGTGGTGGCTTATCGTTAGAGCTAAACTTTGATTCATTGGAGGTGAAGTTGTCACAGAATTATTTTTATTCTAGTCCTAAAAGTACCTTCAACGCTGCTTCAAATATGCCGTATTCTACTCAAGAGTACAAAGCTGAATTTAAATGGACACTTCCTTGGAATTTCAAGATAATTGCCGATGGGAAATATACCATTAACTCACAGCGCGCCAATGGTTTTAATCGAAACATTTTTGTGTTAAATGCTGAAATCCAACGGTCATTCTTAAAAACAGAAAACCTGTTAGTTTCGATTAATGCCTATGACTTATTGAATCAAAACCTAAACCTACAGCGACAGGTTAATGATAACATTATAACCGATAATTATACGCGGTTAATTACAAGATACTTCTTATTGAAGTTGACTTATCGATTTAATAAAAACAAAACGAAGGAAGATGATTTTGAAGGATGGCATTAAGATACTGTTAATAGGGCTTTTCATCTGGGTCGATTCCATCGGATTCGCTCAGTTTTACTCGGAGGGGACTATTTATTACACCCGAAGGACAAACCTTCAAAAACGATTTACGGATCAGCGGATGAAGCGTTTTGTAACTGAAGACAATAAAATTAAAAACGATCGATTCAGTTTAGCATTTAACGATACGATTTCGGTGTTTAAATACCTGCCTCCTGCTACTGCCGATGACATGGCGTGGTTAACGTCCAAGAATGAGTATTACCAATACTTAAATCCGAATAAGCAGCTCACCATTTTTCAATTCTTTGGCACATCAGTTTACGTTAAAGATTCGCTTCCCGTTCGATCTTGGAAAATAACAGATAGTAAGCGTACCATCTGTGGTTTTAATTGCCGTAAAGCCATATATGAAAAGAACGACTCCACGCGAATATATGCGTGGTATGCTCCAAACATCTTACCATCTATCGGTCCGGAAGGTTTTTGTGGTTTACCGGGAACAATTCTAGGCATCGCAACAGAAGATGGCGGAATCATATATTTTGCGGATAAAGTTGATTTCTCGGTTGGACCAAAACCAGAAGTATTGGGCGTAGAAATCGGTAAAAACAAGCTATTTACCTTAAAAGAGCTTCGAGAGAAACTGGAAAAAGACTACGGAAATACGCCTTGGGGAAAGCGCATGTTTGATGATATGTTTCGTTGGCTTTAGTTTGGTTTGACCACCCCACTTCCCTATCTTTGAGCAACCAAAGTCATTTCGCATGAAAGGAATCATTTTAGCAGGCGGGTCTGGCACTCGACTTCACCCACTTACGTTAGCGGTATCAAAGCAACTCATGCCGGTGTATGATAAACCGATGATTTATTATCCACTTAGCACCTTAATGAGTGCTGGCATACGGGATATTCTAATTATCTCTACCCCTCATGATTTACCCCATTTTGAAAAACTACTTGGTGACGGAAGCCGCTTAGGTTGTCGATTTGAATATGCGGTGCAAGAGGTTCCTAATGGCTTAGCTCAAGCCTTTGTAATTGGAGAAAAGTTCATTGGCAAAGACAAGGTGGCTTTAATCCTTGGAGATAATATCTTTTATGGTCAAGGGCTACATTCCTTGTTGAGCGGGAACGTTAACCCAAAAGGCGGTATTGTATTCGCGTATCACGTGAGCGATCCAGAACGCTATGGTGTAGTTGAATTCGATGAGGAAAACAAGGCTGTTTCTATTGAAGAGAAACCTAAAAACCCAAAATCAAATTTTGCGGTACCTGGATTATACTTTTACGATAACTCGGTGGTAGAGATTGCTAAAAACCTAAGACCTTCTGAGCGTGGAGAATATGAAATCACAGATGTGAATGCAGCGTATTTGAAACAGGGTAAATTGAAAGTGGCCATTTTGGATCGCGGGACTGCATGGTTAGATACCGGCACGTTTAGTTCCTTAATGCAAGCGGGCCAATTTGTGCAAGTGATAGAAGAACGCCAAGGCTTAAAAATTGGTTGTATTGAAGAAATCGCTTTTCGCAATGGTTTTATAGACAAAAAGCAACTCAAACAAATTGCAGAGCCGCTTGTTAAAAGTGGTTACGGAACCTACTTGCTTAATCTTATCAAGCGCAAATGATTGAATATTCTGAACGTATTGCCGCGATTGAGCAGCACTTATCCCAATGGGAATTCCCAGTTGAACCTAAAAATTTATATGATCCATTACGGTATTTTATTTCCATAGGTGGAAAGAGAATTCGTCCATTATTTACTATACTAAGTGCGGAATTATACAACATTCCAATCCAGGAAAGTTTACCCGGTGCTTCTGCGCTGGAATTATTTCACAACTTTACCCTAATTCATGATGACATTATGGACAAAGCGCCTGTTCGTAGAGGGTTGACAACTGTTCATGAAAAATGGGATACAAACATAGCCATCTTATCGGGTGACGTGCTCATGATCCACGCCTTTCAAGCCTTGTCCTCATACGAGGCTGACACATTTAAACGGCTGAGTATCTTGTTAAATCAAACAGCGATTGAAGTTTGTATTGGGCAACAGATGGATATGGATTTTGAACAAATTGATACAGTTACTGAAGCCGACTATATTGAAATGATTCGTCTTAAAACATCCGTTCTATTAGGTTGTGCGTGCGCCTTTGGCGGAATCATTGGGGGTGCCAGTGAGTCTAGTATTAAATCTTTATACGAATTCGGAGAAAACCTTGGCATAGCGTTTCAAATTCAAGACGATATTTTAGATGCCTTTGGCGATTCTGCGAAGGTTGGCAAGCAAGTTGGAGGAGATATCTTGAGTGATAAAAAAACTATTTTGTACACTACGTTTCAGTCAACAGCATCAGCGGCAGATAAAGCCGAATTTTCACGGTTAAGTACCGCATCAAGTGATGAAAAAATTTCCGGAATAAAAGGGCTTTACGAAGCCTCCGGAGTCCTAGAATACTGCATAAAAAAACAGCTAGCGTATCAAGAACGTGCAATGAATCACTTAGCAGAAGTTGAATGCGTCCAACCGAAACAAAATTTATTTACGTTAGCGGAATTCATTACGAATCGATCGCATTAAAACTAATTAAGGTTTATTTTGATTTTATCGTCTTAAACATTAGTTTTGTAAGTAGGAATTAACTTAAAATTATATTACCATGAAAAAAGTTTACTTAAGCTTTTTTGGTGTTTTAGCTTTCGGTTTAGTTGGGGTAGCTCAAAAAAACACAGCAAAGCCTTTGAATACCAAAAAATTTGCACCGCTTGAATTAAAAGCGAAACCAGGTGTGGTTGCCCCTGAGAAAGGAATCACCATTTGGCAAAATGATTTCTCTAATCCAGCACAATGGACTACAGCAAATTATCCGCAAGGAACGCCAGCACATACTTCTGGAGATTGGACCATAACAACCAATGTTGCAGGAATTCCAGTAGCAGCGCTTGCGCCAGCAGGTCATACTACTGCAGCGAATGGATTTGCTTTCATCAACTCTGATGCAGCAGGTGGTGCAGCTACGCAAAATGCGTCTATTGTTTTCAATCAAAATATTGATTTAACTTCAGAGGCTAACGTATTATTGAAATTCGAGCAATCTCATCGTCGTTATGCTGAAACAACGTATGTACTTTGGTCTACCAATGGTGGAACAACATGGAACGAAGTTGAAGTAAACGGAAGCATGGCAACCAATACAAACACCACAAACCCTGCTGATTGTCAAGTGAATCTTTCTAATGAAATCGGTGGACATGATAGCGTTCGTATCGGATTTAAGTATGTTGGTCAATTCGATTGGTTTTGGGCTGTTGATGATGTAAAAATCACCACACCAGACGATCATGATGTAGCGTTAAGTGGATTATATTGGGGTTCTACTGGTGCATGGGGTGCTCGTTTGCCTTATTACCAAATCCCAACGGCTCAAGTTACAGCGATTGATTTCTCAGGAGTTATCGCGAACAACGGCCTATTAAATCAAAATGCAACGTTTGGAGTACAAGCGGGTGCTTTTGTTGGTTCTTCTGCGCCAACATTAATCCCTGCATTCTCTTCAGATACTGCAAATTGTACTGCTTCATTCACACCAGCTGCAGCTAACGCAACGATTACAGTGAACGCAGGAGTTCAAATTGATAGTACAGATGCTACTCCAGCAGATAACACGATTGCAGGAGCTGCAACGATTGTAATCAATCCAAACGTTTATGCTCGTGATATCGATGACATCGCAAGTGGTTCATATAACCAAGGATTTGGTTTTGAAGTGGGTAATATTTTCGATGTATACGCTGCTGATGAAATTAGTGCAATTGATGTATACATTCACCCAGGTGCTAACGTAGGTACAGAAATGTATGTTAAATTATACTCAATCGATGCGCAAACTGGTGATTTCGTTTTTGTTGACGAGTCTGTACCATATACCCTTGGAGCAAACGATGTAGATGCATTATTGACTTTACCGCTACAAGGTGGTGCATTCATGTTAAATGCTGGTGAGCCTTATTTAGTAGTTGCTGGTTCAAATGGTGACGGTGGTGCAACTGATGACTTAATCGTTGGAACCTGTGGGCAATCTGAGGCACAAACTACATTCTATTTAGATTTAACTGACAACACATGGTACTACACTACAGCTACAGCAATGGTTCGTATGAACTTCTCTAACGCTTCAGTTAATGAGAATTCTTTATTGAATAGCTTTAATGTTTCTCCTAACCCAGCTGCTGGAAGTGCAACGATTGCATTAACCGGTAAAGCAGGTGCAGATGCATCAATTTCAATTGTTGATGTTACTGGAAAAGAAGTATATAACACGCTTGTATCTTCATTAAACGGTACTGCAACAGTAGAAGTTAATACTGCAGCATTCGGAAACGGAATGTATTTAGTGAATGTTTATTCAAACGGAACTAAATCATCTAAAAAATTAATTGTCAGAAACTAATCTGATTCATGAATTTTGGAAAGAGGCTTTCGAGCCTCTTTTTTTTTATCTTTATGTTTAAATTACTCAAAACACATATGAAAAAAATCTACTTTTTATTTGCTGTGGTTCTTGCTACCAGTGCTGTAAGCGCGCAAAAGCATGCATCAGAACTTGGAAAGAAAAACAAGTATGCCGAATTTGAAACCGTTGCAAAAAAATCCAGTAAGCAACAGCCAAAAGGGATAACCATTTGGTCGAACGATTTTTCCAATAGCGCGGAATGGACTTACGATAATACCTCTGCGCCTTTTCTAGATTGGGTAATTACTACCGCGGCAGATACAATCCCTGTTACAGCTTTAAGTCCTGCGTTATTCACGACTGTAAATAACGGATTCGCGTTCATTAATTCCGATGCACAAGGTCAGAATGGATCTCAAAATGCGAACATGACCTACACGGGAATGATTGATTGTAGTTCCTACCTTAATGTAAGTTTAGTATTTGAAAACTCTTATAGAACATACCTAGATACACGGATTGTACGCGTGAGTAATAACGGCGGAACCACATGGACTGATTTTATTGTAACAGATGGTACTGAGCCTACCGCACAGAATACTGCTAATCCTGAAATCACTTCCTTAAATGTTTCGGCAGTGGCTGGAGGAAATGACAGTGTAATGATTCAATTGAACTATCAAGGCAATTGGGGTTGGTATTGGGCAATTGACGATATTAAACTCGTTGAAACCGATCAATACGATTTAAAACTTCAAAGTTTACAGTGGGGAACAGATGGTCCGTTTGGTTCACGACTCGCATACTACCAAGTACCTAACAATCAAGTAGCACCTGTGAATTTTGGTGGAATTGTTCAGAACATTGGCGTTCAAAATATAGCAGATGCCGTCTATACCGCAAACATTAACGCGCTGTATTCAGGTCAATCCGCTCCTACCGCAGTAGCGGCAGCAACACAAGATACCCTTTGGTGTTTAACAACCTTTACTCCGGCGGCTACCAATGCGACGCATACCGTATCTTTTGGGGTCGGATCAAGTCAAACTGAGTTGGATTTAACGAATAACACGCAACCGAATATTAACATCGAAGTGAATGATTATATATACGCACGAGATAAAGATGTAATTCTTGGTGGTATTTATAATTCAGGACAAGGGTTTGAGGTAGGCCCAGTATTCGATATTTTCAATACGGCAACCTTATACGGTATTGATGGTGTAATCAATACAACAGCAGCTGAAGGCGCAGAGATTTTTGCGAAATTATATTACGTGAACCCAACTACTGGAGATTTTGATTTTGTTGATGAATCACTTCCTTATGTTATCACTGCTGCTGATTTAGGCCAGAAACACACCTTTGCATTACAAACACCCCAAGCTTTAACTGCCGGTGAAAGTTACTTAGCCATGGTGGGTTCTTATGGTGATGGTGGTGCATCCAACGATTTAGTTGTAGCCTCTGCGGGTGGAGCTCCTGCTCAAACGGTATACTATTTAGATTATACAGACCAAACATGGTACTATACGTCATCTCAGGTTATGGTTCGTATGAATTTTGACCAAGCGGCTGGTATTCCAGCTGCTAATGAAGTAGCATTTAGTATCCAACCGAATCCAGCGAACGAAGAACTTTACATCACCTTAGAAGAAGGAGTGCAAGGAAATATAACACTGGTTTCTGTTACAGGTAGCGTAGTTTATACAGGTGCTGTACAATCTGGAATACAGGGAATAGATACTCGTGCGTTAGATTCAGGAATCTACTTTGTATCTATTAATAATGGCGCTACGCGTAAAGTAGTTATTCAGCATTAGTACTAAGTAAACAGATTTTTTTAAGCCTCGCGAATGCGGGGCTTTTTTATTGGATCTCGCTAAAGTCCGCCACACAGGAAGACCAATTCGCTTGGGTGCCCGGCCGTACCAGTTGAAGCGTTCGCATACCCGCTGCATTAGCGGCCTCAAGTTCTTGGTGAATATCAGACAGAAACAACACACTGTTTGCCGATGTATGCAATTGTTGTACAATTAAATGATACGTCTGCTCATCCCGTTTCATACCCGTTGTGGTATCAAAGTAAGCGGAAAAATACGGTGTAAGGTCGCCTTCGGTAGAAAAACCAAAAAGTTGTTTTTGCGCAGCAATAGAGCCACTTGAAAAAATGGCGAGCTTCATGCCCATCTCTGCCCAACGTTCGAGCGCAGGCTTAACGTCAGGATACATATGCCCTTTAATAGCGCCTGACTTGAAACCCTGCTCCCAAACCATCCCCTGAAATGTTTTTAAGGACGTTACTTTACGGTCTTCAATCGACCATTGACGCAATTGATCAAAAATCGCTTCCTTGTTTGTTAGATTAATAGATTGCTCCTCAAGAACTAGCACGCGTGTTTGTTCGAGCACTTGATTCATTTGATCCGAATCCACAGTCTTCCATTCATCCATGTGCGATCTGAAATAAGGAAAAAGGATGTCATACACGAAGGAAACCTCTGTGGTTGTACCTTCAATATCGGTAAGAATCCAGTGAACTCCGTCTAGCACCTTCATTATTGATATTTTTTCTCAATCCCTGACGCTGTGTACGCAGGAATCCAACCGGTTTGGTCTATGAATATTCTAATGGCTTTTACAAAGGGATTATCTGCGCCTGCATCAAACCAATGTTTAGTCCCGGCGGGCACGCTGATTAAATCACCTTTTTGACATAACACATTAAACACAGGGGCCCCATCTAAATTAAACCAAAAGAATCCTTGTCCATCTACAAAAAATCTAATTTCGTCCTCACTGTGCGTGTGCTCAGCTAAAAATTTAGCGCGAATTTCCGGATAATTCTCTGTTAACGAATTTATGCTAATTACATCTGCGGTAAGATACCCACCTTCGTCCATAAAGGGCTTAAGATCACGTGCATAGGCGGACAAAATTTCTTCTTGAGTTGCCGTATCCTTAAATACTACACCACAGCTCCATTGATCAAAAAATACTCCATGAGCGGATAGAAATTCCCCGATTGCTTTCGGGTCGTTTATGACTTGATGTTGGTCCGGAATTGATAAAATAGCCATAATTAATGTGTTAAATACCACGAAGCCTTGCACAGGTAGCTAAAAGACTCCAGAATTCGTTTTGCTTCAAATAAACTAGTTCCCCAGGTATAGAACCCGTGTTTATCGATCATAAAGACTTGATATTTCAATTCCTCTTTACGTGACTCCATGCAGTGTTTGATATCATTCATATCTTGACTGTTAGGGAATACCGGAATCTGTATTTCGCTGAGATGCGTTGTTACTGAAGGGAAACCTTTTTGAAGTTCAAACCCCTCAAAACGCAGGGTGTTTTTATTGTGTGCAACCAATACGGGATAAAGGTCATGGCTATGCAGAATTACCTTCGTAGTTGGAAACATTTCATATATGGCGCAATGAATTCCTGTTTCAGCAGAAGGTGTCATGTGTTCATACGGTGCCTGTGTCTTTCCTTGAGCGTCAATGGTAATGAAATCAGTATCCAAACACGATGATTTATCTATTCCGGAACGTGAAACCCAAAGTTGTTCAGAATCATCCTTAAAAGAGTAATTCGTTGACGTAGCAGGGCTGTGACCTTGATGGTGTAACAAGCGTATACAGTCGGCTAGCTCAGCAGCGAAAGCAGAAATTTCCTTCATGCATCAAAGGTAAAAGATTCAATAAGATAAAACAAGATTAGCTAAGCGCTGCCTTCACTAAGGTAGCGATCAACTTTCCATCTGCTTTACCGGATAATTTCGCGGAAAGGTGTCCCATTAATTTACCCATATCTTGAGGACCAGAAACACCTAATGAAGCAATTGCTTCATTGATTTCAGCTTTTATTTCATCCTCAGATAATTGTTTTGGCAAAAACTCTTCGATGACTTTGGCTTGAACCAATTCATCCGTTGCTAAATCCTCACGACCTTGAGCAATGTATAATTCATAAGTCTCCATGCGTTGTTTGTACAATTTCAAACAAATTTTCATGGCGACTTCATCGCTTACTTCCGTTCCGCTCCCTGAAGTTGCTTCAAGCAAAATTTTAGATTTCACATCTCGTAAGGCAGCTAAGCGATCTTTATCCTTAGCCAACATCGCTTGTTTGATGTGGTCATTTATCGTTGCGGCAATGCTCATATTAATCTACGTTATCGTGTAAGTAGCTATTGTTTCGTAATCCAGAATCTCCATTACCATTGTCAGACAAACCGAATCTACTAACGTTATTGTCTTGGGAAGGTCGCTCATCCTTAACTTCCACATTTCTACGAAGGTAGGCAGGTTGCGATTCATACTCTGCAATACTTTCTGCGTTTTGAATTCTTGAAGTAATTTCTTGAATCTTAGAAACACGCTCTTCATTTCTTCTTGCGATCTCCTCTGGCAATACCGTAGATTGAATGCGGTAACTTTTTGGAGACTCATCCGCTTCATCATCCAATTGATGACGTATCACCTCTTGTTCAGTAGTCGGTTGTACTGTTGAACTTGGTGTTGTAACATGTACTGGCTCCGATGTAAAATCAAATGTTGGTTGTTCTGTTGGTTGAACTTCCCATTCCAACGAAGGAGCGACAAAAGATGGTTCTTCTGTTAATTCATCATCAAATAATTCATATTTAACTTCCTCTTTCTCTGTATTTTCAGGAACACTGGTAATTTCAACCTCTGCCAATACTGGAGCTTGCTGTATTTCTTGTTCAACAACAACAGGCTCTTCTGATTTTAAATACGGCTCTTGATTAAAGGTATCCGTTACAGAATTCGATTCGAATGGAGAGGACATTGGACTTACGATTTCTTTTTTGTGTTCTTCATCCAAATCCATCAACTTTCGCTCTGGAAGTACATAATTCACAGCATCTACCGTAGAAAACCCGGTAGCGACTAGGGTAATTGCCAAGTTATCACCAAGGGTAGAATCATGTCCATGACCCCAAATAACTTCGGCGTCTTCACCGGCAGCATCTTGAATAAAATCGGTAATGTTCATGATTTCATCCATCAATACTTCCTTATCTCCATAGGTGATATTTAATAGTACATATTTAGCTCCGCAGATGTCATGATCATTTAACAACGGAGAATTCATAGCCGCTTTAACCGCTTCAAAATCTCTTCCTTCACCGCTCGCCATAGCACTTCCCATCAAGGCTCTTCCGCTATTTCGAAGCACGGTGTTTACGTCATTGAAATCAACGTTGATCACACCTGTGTCTGCGATAACTTCTGCAATTCCTTTTGCTGCAACAGTAAGTATATTATCTGCTTTTTGAAATGCTTCAGAAAGGGTTAAACTTTTTCCGATGGTACGTAATTTCTCATTGTTAATTACCAACAAGGTATCGACGTTTTGACGTAACCGTTCAAGGCCTTCATCGGCTTGAGAACGACGTTTTTTCCCTTCGAATTCAAATGGAAGGGTTACGATACCAACCGTTAGAATTCCCAATTCTTTGGCTACTTGTGCAATCACAGGCGCTGCACCGGTACCTGTACCTCCGCCCATTCCTGCAGTTACAAAGACCATTTTAGTATTTTTGGAAAGAATTTCACGCAGGTCTTCTATGTTTTCAAAAGCTGCATTCATACCTACTTCTGGCTGCATTCCTGCGCCACGTCCTTCGGTTAATGTAGTCCCCAATTGAATTTTAAACGGAACGGGAGAAATATCTAAGGCCTGACGGTCTGTGTTGCACACAACAAAGTCAACTCCTTTAATTCCTTGATTGTACATGAAATTAACGGCATTGCTACCTCCTCCACCAACACCGATTACTTTAATAATTGAATTCATATCTCTTGGGATGTCAAAAATTTCGTTCATTTTTCTTTTAATATAACTGTTATTTAATCTTCATCTTTCATGAAGAAGTTCTCTAATTTTTTAAGGTTTTCTTTCGAAAGAACTTTTGCAAAGAATGCGCCCTTTTTGCGAGGATCTGCATGGGTTCTAATTTCACTTGCACTGGAAGCTACATCCGTAGAGTCTCCTCGTTCCTCTTGTTCAAAGCCTTTTAATACTAACCCGATCCCCGTGGCATAGATTGGGCTTGAAATATTTTCAATTTG
>Ga0315903_10008838_pt1 | contig 12306 bp, 13 predicted proteins | sample LakEriMetagenome_7_FD_203524 | JGI IMG/M metagenome (GOLD analysis project Ga0315903, IMG submission 203524) | Freshwater fungal communities from buoy surface, Lake Erie, Ohio, United States - Buoy 2 MA119 | ecosystem: Environmental > Aquatic > Freshwater > Lake | place: USA: Lake Erie, Ohio...
GCGATAGAGCACTCGGGTAACTGGCTGATGAAAATGAGTCCAGTTGGAGATGGTCGCCACCTGAACCCCGACAGCCCGCAACTGGCCGCGCAGGGCTCGGGCCATGCCATTGATGCCATTGCCGTTGGCGATGTCGATGCGGGCGGCATCGCCGGGCATGGATCGAATGGCGATGACAGCAGGCGTACTGATCGATGGCTGGCCCGGCGGCGTCACTGTTGCGCCAATGATGCGCACGGTCTGCGAAGGCGATGCTTCTTCAGCCTGAGCCGGCCGAATAGCCCCTTCCCTTTGGATCGGCTGAGTCGACTCAAGATCCATGATCGATACGGACTGGATTGGTTCACGACGAAGTTCAGTCGGTGACGCAACGCCGCGAGAGGGTGCCGTTGAAACATCCGGAGGTGCGAGGGTAATTCTGGTGACCTGCACAGACGGCCGCTCCTGGACAACAGACTCAACAGGAGGCGGGAGTTCTGATGCTGACTGCGGTACACGAATCACCGTGTCAAGGTTTGACACAGGATCACTCGGCGTGATTCTCATGACGCTGAGACTCGTCTGCGCATTCGATGGGCTGGACGCCTGCAGCGCTTCGAGCGTCACGATCTGGGACGACGGGACTGGCAAAGACGACATCAACTCGGCCGCTCGAGCGTGCCCAGGATCGATCCGCAGAACGCGCGCAATGGCCTCGCGGGCGGATGCGTGCTGCCCCGTCTTACGGTGAAGCAACCCGCTGTTGTAATGAAGGTGAATGCGATCGGGAGCCAAAGAGAGCGCACGATCAAGATCGACTCTTGCCTCCTGCAATCGACCGAGATCAGCTTGCACAGAGGCTCTGGCGTTCAGCGCTTCGACATGATTACCATGCAGGGACAAGGCACGGTCCAAAGACTGAAGGGCTTCTGTGAGCCGGTTTTGACCCATCCAGTATTTGGCCACCTCGTAATGGCGTTCGGCGTCTGCAGATCCACCCCGAGACAGCGTACCTGGAGCCTGTTGACCGACAATGGCCTGATCGGCGGCCTGGGCCTTTGTGTCCGTTGAGCCAGAGAGCAACGAACCCGTCGAGAGATTGGCGCACCCCTGCAGACCCAGCAGAACAGCAACCACGATCAACCGGGTCGGTACTTGATGATGACGCTTCATTTCAGACTCCTACAGGCGGATTGCTTGGTGCTGAACGTTCCTGACCATACAACAGGATCAATCTTGTCAGGTCAGCGGGGATTCAGAACGACTTGAATGCATCAACCAGTTTAAGTACAGCCGGTCCAACCACAACAATCAGCAGCGTGGGCAGAATACAGACCATCAATGGAAAAGTCAGGCGCGTGCCGACAGTGGCTGCCTGCTCTTCTGCCTTCTGCTTGCGCTTGTTGCGCAGTGCATCACTGTGGGTTCGTAACGAGTCGGCCACGCTGACGCCAAACTGCTCGGCCTGTACCAAGGCGGCAACCAGAGACTCAAGTTCTTCAACCGAATTTCGCTTGGCAAGATTACGCAACGCGGTCTCTCGCCCTCGGCCCGCCCTCATCTCCAGAACCACCAACTGCAGCTCGGATGCAATCAGGGGTTGTGTCCCCGCGATTTCTTCTGCAACCCGTGCCAGGGCACCCTCAAGCGACAGCCCTGCCTCCATGCAAATCGTCATCAGATCGAGCGCGTCAGGAAGGCCATCAAAAATCGTCTTGCGACGTCTTTCAAGCGCGTCCTTGAGAATCAGGTTGGGTCCGTACAGGCCGACAAGGCCAGCACCAACAAGAGCAAGTAGTGCAACCGAAGGGCTGGTGGAGCGTTCGCGAAACAGCAGCACCACCAGCACCAGCAGGGGCAGCGCAAGCGTCAAGATCGCCTTGATGCCGTAGAACGTCGTTGGTGCTCCGGGCGAACGCCATCCTGCCTGGATGAAGCGCTGTCGCAACTGCGACTGCTCCCAACCGCCTTCAGGAAGGGCAATCCGGGCCAGCGGACCTGTCGCTCGCACAAAAGACTCAACGAAACCCGAGGAATCGCCTTCTGTCGTCTCTTCGGGCCGTTCTTCGAGGCGCTCGAGTCGCCGACGCAATTCGCCCCGACGCGAAGCTGTGTTGATCGCCAGAACGATAAAGATCGTCGCGACGAACACAGACGCAGCGATCAGGATGGGGAGCAGTGTCGGGAGACCTGAGCTTTGCATTTAGAACCTCACCTGCACCAGTCGCCGTACCCAGAGGATGCCCACCAACATCATGACAGCCGCGGTCAGCAGCATGATGTGCCCGGCTCGAGTCAGCCAGAGCACTTCAATGAAGCTGCGGTTGGCCACGAACATGATTGCCAGGGTCGCCGGTGGAAGCAGGCACAGAACCGTCGCCGACATTCGTCCATCGGCTGATAACGATTGCACCTGAGCGGCAAGCTTCTGGCGTTCTCTCATCAGGCGGCCGATGTTGCCGAGCACCTCGGCCAGATTTCCACCCGTTTCTCTCTGTACAAGGATTGCGACCACCATAAACTTGAGGTCTTCGCTTGGAATCCGCTCGATCAGATTGTTCAGCGCAACATGGGGAGCGATGCCATAGGTAATCTCATCGTGGGCCTGCCCGAACTCGGGACCGATGGGATCCTGAAACTCTTCACCAACGACCTTGAGGGCACCTGACATGGAGTAGCCGGCTCGCAGGGCTCGACTCAAGGAGTCGAGTGCTTCGGGCAGCAGCAGCGTAAATTGCCGCATCCGCCTTTCCTGCAGGCGCTTCGCCAGCATCCAGGGAGCAAGCACCAATCCTCCAGCAAGCAGAATCGCCAGTGCAGGTCGCCCGGTGACGGTGAGCAGCACGAGAAAGGTCATAACCGCGGGCACCGTACTGTAGGCCAGAAACCTCCCAACGGTCCATTTCAGATTGGCCTGCAAAAGCAGCCGGTCAATTGCATCAAGACCTGGGAGTCGCTCCAGAATCGGGTTGATCCAGGTTACCCGACTCAGTGGCCGAACCCGGACGACGCTGTCTACAACCTCCAGGGGCTCCGCCGTGCCTGATGTGGACATTCGGGCGATACGCTCCCGAACGCGCCTGACTTCGGGAGCGCGTTTATCACGCCACCAGGCCACCAGACCATCGACAGCCAGCGCAACAGCCAGGAAAGTCAACGCGGCAATTGCGACCGGAATGAGCTGTTCGTTCATCACATCACTCAGGCAAAACGGCGATTGGGATCAAAGAGATCATCAGGAACCGAAAACCCCGCGTTGACTACCTTGTCGAGAAAACGCGGACGAATGCCGGTCGCGCTGAAATAACCCAGCACCTGCCCGTCGGGCGACACGCCGGTCTGCCGGTAACCCCAGATCTCGTGCATGGCGATGGCATCGCCCTCCAGACCGGTAATCTCCTGCACACTGGTGACCTTACGCTTGCCATCAGACAGACGATTGACCTGGATGATGATGCTGATCGCAGAGGCAATCTGCTGACGCATGGCCTTGGCTGGCACGCCTGAATCTGACATCGATAGCATGGCTTCGATTCGCGTCAGCGCATCACGGGGTGTATTGGCATGGATGGTTGCAATGGACCCATCATGTCCGGTGTTCATGGCCTGCAGCATGTCAATCACTTCGGCGCCACGAACCTCGCCGAGGATGATGCGGTCCGGCCGCATTCGAAGGGCATTACGGACCAGCGCGCGCTGCGTAATTTCACCGCGCCCCTCCATGTTGGGCGGGCGTGTTTCAAGCCGAACCACATGGGACTGCTGTAGCTGGAGTTCGGCCGCATCCTCGATCGTGATGATGCGCTCACGGTCCGAAATATAGGACGACAGGATGTTGAGCAAGGTTGTCTTGCCGCTTCCGGTACCGCCTGAAATGATCACATTCAGCTTGCCGCCGACCATGGCGTGTATCAACCGCGACAGGGGCTCTGGAATTGACTTGAAGCGCACCAGGTCGTCCATGCGCAACGGAATTCTCGAGAACTTTCGGATCGACAGAATGGGACCGTCAAGCGCCAGCGGAGGAATCACCGCATTGACTCGAGATCCATCGGGAAGGCGGGCATCAACCATCGGACTGGACTCATCGACACGGCGCCCGATGCGTGAGGCAATCTTTTCGATGATTTTCATCAGATGCTCATCGCTGTCGAATCGGACCGCGGATCGCTCGAGACGCCCCTCACGTTCAACAAACACGTTATCGCAACCGTTGACGAGAATGTCTGCAATGGTCACATCGGCCAGAAGTGACTCCAGAGGCCCAAAGCCCAGCATCTCGTTCTGGATATCGGTAACGAGGTGACGTCGCTCAAAATCATTCAGAACCACATCTTCTTCGTCGAGAATCAGGCCCACCTGAACCCGGACTTCATCCGAAATCCGCTCTGGGCTCAGTTTCTGGAGCCGGGCGAGATCAATCCGGTCGAGAAGATTCTGATGCACCTTCTGCTTGAGTTCGGGCGGAATGCGAGTGACCGGTACGGGCGAAGAACTTCTCAGTTCTGCCACCTGGTTGCCAACCACAGCAATTTGAGTCGCAGCCAGTCGATCTCTGAGTGACATGTCGTTCAGCCTCGCCGAAGGATGCGTTTAAACCAGGGCGTCTCGGCCACGACGGGGGAATCCAGACGCGCAACAAAGCTCGCCAGTCCGCGCGCGATCGCGCTGTTGCGAGCCAGTTTCCAGACGGGCACGCCCTGATTAACCGAGGAGGAAGCCACCTTGTATTCGTTGGGCACATTGACGAATATCTTGAGCCCGAGCGCATCTTCCAGATCAGACTCGGTAATCTCTGCGTTGGCCTGGAATCGGCTCAATACGGGCCGGATTTTTTCGGGCCCGTAGCCAAGCGATCGGAAGACATCGATCATGCGCTTTCCATCGCGGATATAAGGCAGCGTCTGCTGCATTACCGGATAAACATGGTCGGCAATGTCGAGAGCTTGGACCGTGGCCGCATCAAGCGCCCGACCCAGGTCAACGATCACATGGTCGGCCTGGGTCTTCGCAAATTTGAGAAGAGCCTGCACCGCATCGGGCGTCATTTCTGAGGCCACAGCAGGATCGGCCGGGGCAGGCAGCACCCAGAAGTTCGGCAGCACCTGTACCACGGCGGATTGGAGCAACGCCGAATCGAGTCGCTGCACGTCGCGCATGACATCTGCAACCGAACTGGCAGGCCTTCGATCCGAAAGATAGAGAACAGCATCTCCAAACTGCAGATTGAGGTCGATGAGAAGGACCCGCTTTCCCGTGGATTCCGCCAGTGCAAATCCCAGATTCGCCGCGGTGAAGGTCGCTCCACTACCGCCCTTGCAGGAGATGAAGGCCATCACCCGACCCGAATAGGCGCGCGCAACTTGCCGACGGGCAGCGATTCGCTCCAGTGACAATCGCAATTCCTCGACGCCCGCTTCGGTACCGATCACCTCCCGTGCTCCAGCACGCAAGCCGGCCCGCAGGGCTTCGATGGTGACTTCTCGGGTGCAGACAATCACATCCAGAGAAGGGAACCGGGTCAGCGTCTCCTGAAGCGCATTCAGGTCTGTCTCGAACCGATCAGAACTATCGATCACCAGAGTGTCAGCCAAGGACCGGGTGATCGGCTCCTCGAGTGCACTCACGGGCCCAAAGGATCGCGAGGCTACAGCTGCCCCGAACCCACGAAGGCTCTCCTCAAGCAACTGCAGATTGTCGGCGGTTGCCGCGTGAAGATGAATTCTCAGATCGTTCAGATCAGACATGAAGGTCAGCAGGTTGCATTGACGGGCATTTCAAGGGGGCGACTCGTTCTGAGCGCTGACGCAGGCAAGGGCATGGGAACCGAGAAAGGGGCCCAGCCGGACACCTGAAAGCCCGATCCGGTGGAACTGCTCAGGGAAACCGTGACGACCTCGCAGGCGGTTGAGGGTCCGCAACCAGAGGGCGACAAGGCAATGGTGATATCAGCACTGTTCAGCCCCGGGAGGTAATCCTGCATGACTGACACCGCACGAGCCTGCATTGCGGAGGTGGATGCGCTGTCTCGACTGCTGCACAGTGCCGCAGCCCTTGCGCCTTGCTCGGTGGCCAAACCCGCCATGCTTAACTGATATCCATAGGTCATGGCCTGCAAGGATCCCAGCAGTAATGTCATGAAGACCAACAATCCGAGCGCGAACTCCACAGCAACAGCGCCCTGCTGGGTATTGCCTGAGGCTGTCTTTGAAAAAAATATGTTTTTCACTACTGAGGAATCCATTGGGCACTGCGCACTACTGAAGCCTCGGCATCGTTGCTGAGATGACCGGAAAATCGATCGAGAAGTAGTTTAGGCCTGGAAAGATGGGGTTGTATGTGTAACCTGACACAGTTACGCTCACTGTCCTGACTCCATGCACCGATTCATTACTTGTTGAAGGGGCGCACGGTGAGCCGACCGCATCGGGCCAGCGACAGACCTGGATCATGCTTTCTGCAAGACCCAATCCGCTCGTCGAATCCCCCCCCCAGCGACCGTACAGCACCATGGATTTGACCCGCGGTTCGATATCGGTCGACCACGAGCCACCAATCACCGGCGCACTCAGGTAACGCGTAGCCTCATGAACACGCTTGCTGATGCCGTGGTAGCGGCTCAGCATGAATGCGAATTCAAAAACGGCGAGCAGGATGATCACCATGGGCAAGGCAATCAGAGCCAGCTCCACCGCTGCCGCGCCGCGCGAAAAGAGAAGCCTCCCCGTGGAGTGCCGCCTTTTAGGACTCCTGAGGCGCATCACTGAAGGAGGCGAGGCGGGTACAGTGGGGTAAACCCACCTTTCTTGACATCAGCCACCGTGACACTTCCCGACTTTTCGGAATTGACCATGCCGCACTGGGAGGTCGTTCCGGCAGGCCCAAGGTATTTCAAAGGGAAGGTGTAGGTGGTCGTCCCTGTTCCGCTACCTTTGCCCTGGCCTTTGGTCCCACCGGAGGTCGTTGATGTCCAAGGAAGAAACTGGATGCAGACCCGTTCAACAACGGTTGAAATATCCATCGAGCCGCTGTTGTCGCTTGCGCAGGTCACGATCGGCACAATCTCGTAGGGCTCGTTGTTGACCTGCTGAGTCCAGAGATTCCGATCAGCCTCATTGGTCATGACCTGTCCGGGCATTGCCTCCAGTGTGCCGGCTGCTCCGATGAACCCGTTATCACCGCAACTGCCCGCATCCTTGCTCTTGCCAAGATAGCTTCGCGGATTGGGCTCGCCGGGAATGCGGCTCCAGAGCCAGCCTGAGGTTGTCGAATTAGCCTCGCCGTTCTCCAGAACTATAGGGGCACCTGGCGCCGTGGGCGTTGAGGTACTCACGGACGTGCGCGGTGCCTTGCAGATCGCCATGGGCATCTTGCAGGTGTCACGCTTGGAGTAAGCGGCTTTTGCAGTCACGGTCATGTCCGTGGACAAGGCGTTGCCGGCTGTATTGCGCAGAAAGGTTGCCAGATAGCCCAAGTAGCGGACCTCACAGGACACCTCAAAAACGTCAGTTGTGGCTCCAGCCAGATTGGTCTGAGGCGATACACGTGCCGCTGCGGAGGTATCGGCGGACAGCGCCGTTCTTGTGAGACCAATCGGCATGGTCTGCGCCACTGATCTGGCGGTACTCAACACATCAGCCTCGGTTGCCCCGAGTTGCGCGGCGCGGGCAGCACCCGCAAGCGCACAGGCATCCGCTGCGGCCTGAAGATGGGTGCGCGCGATGATTGAATCCGTGACCGAGTAGACGACCCCAACTGCGCCAAGCAGAATCGGCACAGCCAGAATGAAAGTCACGACGAACCCGCCGCGCTCCCGACCTGGACCTTGATGGTGTCGATCTTTCCTGTTCATGATCGACATTTTCTCATTCAACCTCGTTCGCTAATTGACCGTCTGATCGACCCATCAGGCCGTTAGACGGCCTTAACACTCTTTATCGACTGTTGCCCGAGCCGATCGTGAAACCATCCGTTTGCTTCTCGGGCTGCTGAAAGGATCTCTGATAGCGCTCGAGCGTCTCCCGCGCAGCCCGCCCATCCATCCCTTCAGGAATGCGCTTTGCATTCGCCATGGGCGCATCCGGATTCAGCGTCTGCTGGGCTCGAAGGGTCGTCAGGGACTGACCCGCATGAGCATCAAAGACCGGCGTCGGGTTGACACATCCCGCCACACAGATCGCAGTAACCAGACCCAAGGCCGAACGCTTCATCAATTCACGCGAAATCATGGTCAGGGCCCTCACTTGATCTGGAAACCGGTTGAAGATGAAGACTGCCGACTCGCTGCTGAGCCTTCAGAATCCATCTGCCCCTCTGAGAAAAGAGGCAACCGGCGTGGCTCACCGACGCGGTCGGTCGGCAGTCGGTAATCAGGCGGCAAAGGCTTGACAAGCCGTGGGGTCACCACAAAGACAAGCTCGGTTTTTTCGTTCTGGAATTCCGTGCTTCGAAAGAGAGCCCCCAGAATGGGAAGTTCACCCAGAACTGGCAGAGCCCGCAGGGTGGAAGAACCGCTCGCCTTCATGAGGCCGCCAATCACGAAGCTCTGTCCATCGAACAACTGAACGGTGGTGGAGGCCCTGCGTGTTGTGATGAGGGGTAACACGGTCGAAGAAATAACGCCGGTAGACACGCTCGCTCCAGAACGTGAGAGCTCCGAAACCTCGGGGGCAACGCGAAGGTTGATCCGACCATCGGCCAGAACGGTTGGGGTGAACTTGAGCCCGACGCCAAACTCCTTTTCTTCAAGGGTGACGCCCTGGGAGGAGCCGCCCTGAGAAACGGGGATCAGGATCTTGCCGCCGGCGAGGAAGCTGCCTTCCTGCCCACTGATGGCCATGACATTGGGCTCGGCAAGGATGCGCACAAGGCCATCAGACTTTTCGGCTTCGATGGCCCACTGGTTGCCAGATGCCGCGTTGACGCCACCCAGTGCCGCTCCCAAGGTGCCACTGAAAAAATTCGAAAGGAAAGAATAGGTCCAGCTGCCGGTTCGGTTGACCCCAAGCCGCGTGCCCAGCTTCTCGAGCATGGTTCTGGAGACTTCAGCCACCTTGACTTCGAGCATGACCTGCTGGGGACTGCTGATCGACAGGAGATTGACGATACGAGCCAATTGAGGCGCTGCCCCCACAACAGCAGCCTGGTTGGTTATCTGAGCGCCACCAGACGCACCGGAAGATCCTGCTCCCGGCCCTGCCCCACCGCCCATGCGAGCCACACCCGGCGCATTGGCCGTTCGTACATACGCATTGGCAATGGCCACCGCCTTGTCGACAGCGGTGGCGTCGCTGACCACGCCCGTCAGAACAATGCTGTCACCTGCTGCACTGACCTTGAGACCCTTTTCTTCAGGCATCAGCTCAGCAATCTTGTTTTGTACCGCGTCGGTATCGATACCGACCACCACGTCAAGGAGTACGCAGCGCCCGCTCGCCCCCTGAAGAATCACATTGGTTGTGCCGATACGCGCACTGGACAGATAAAGAACCTGGGGCGAGACCATCCGACTGTCGACCACGCCCGGATCACCGACGGTTCGTCTCAGTATCGGCTCAGGCAAATCGATCAGCGTTGATTTGCCCGATGTCATACGAACAAGCACGGGCTGGGGGAGCCCGCCCGAACACGCAGGTGCGGCATCTACAGTTGTGGACGAGGTCTGCGCATTGACAAGCAGGCTGCATGTGAGGCCCATCAAGGCCAAGACGCCTTGTAGCGCCCGAACCCCGGTCGGGTGAAGTACTGACCGCTGAATTGCCCGGGCTTCAAATAGGCCCTCAATTCTGTCCATCATCATTCCTTTGTCTTGAAACCTGCTCGTTGTTCAGATCGCTTGGAACCTACAGGCCCCGAGCCAAAAATCGCTCAGAAACACTCACTGCGCCGCTCGCTGCCCACATAAGCATCAACGCACACTCTGGGTTTTTGCGGCGCCGCAGGGGCCGGAGCAGCGACTGGAGCGGGCGCTGGAGCCGGTGCCTCACGCGGTGCCTCACGCGGTGCCGCAACGACGCGTGGTGCAGGCGGCGGCGCAGCCGGGCGGACAGGGCCCCCAAACAAGGCTTCCTTGGTTGCCCCTCTTGAGACTGCTCCATTACCTGCGACATCGGGTTCGTCCTGGCTTCGCAGCATGAGTGACAGTGTTCCCACGCTGCGGGCCAGGTCGATGCGCTCAGCCTCGGCGGGCGTGACTTCAAGAGTTACTGCGTTGATTCGTGAACTGCCCGGTTGCGCCTGAGGAACAGCGAGGACCTTGACCCGCTCAAGCACGATCTTGGAGATGCTTCTCTGGCGCTCCGCGTCGGTTGTGTCTGTGGAATTCACCATGACATCCACAAAGCTGCCTTCGAGCGACTCGGCAGCCACCCCAACCACCTCGTTAACCCCGACCGAAATGGCACGTTTGCCAGGGGATAGCACCGCTGCCAGCCCGCCTTTGGCGCCCTTGGGTGCCAGCTTGGACTCAAGGATCGGTTCGCCCTTGGCGATGGGTGCCTTGACCACACGACCGGACAGACCCGACGGATCCGTGATTGCACCTGGAGGAACACTGCTCGAGGGCCAGTCAACCATCTGATAGACCTTGTCGGTCAACTCCCTGCCGGACCTGAGCACGTCGGCCGCAACTGCGACCTTGGTCGCATTGACCGCAGTCGCTTGCGTTTTGGTGCGTACCTGACTGTCCATCCAGCGGACAGAAAGCCAAGCCGCAAGTAGCCCAGCTACCAAGGCGATGGCAAGCATGATTAACGTTCTGTTCGAGCGCATCGTCTAATTCCCAGGTCAGTTCGTCATGATGCCATGTTCGTGAAGGCAAGCCCCCCCGAAAGAGCGATCCAGGCGAGGGTTCCCGCCGCAATTGCCAATGCATACGGCAGTCGCAGGGCTTTTTCGCCGGACTCAACCGGCATTGGAATGGGTGCGCCACGAATGCGAAAAACAAGTGAAATGAACAAGAGCTGAATTTTCTCGCGCGCTGAAGCCCAGCCGCCAAACATCAAAAGCATGACGATCGCGAGAATCCCGCCAGCCACGAATGCATAGAGTGCACTCCACGCGGCCCCTGCAGGCCCCAGGAAGAGACCGACCATCGCCATCAGCTTCGCGTCCCCCGCCCCGACCCAGCGAATCGCATAGAGGGGCAAAAAGATGCCGAGGCCTACCAGCCCCCCGAGAGCCGCCTGGGCAAAACCGATGGTGCCGTCGATCAATGCACTACACAAAAGTGCGGCGGCAATACCCACCAACACCAAACGATTGGGAATCTTGCGGTGGCGCCAGTCGGTCACACAGGCCGCGAGCAGGCACAGCAGTAAAACTCCCATGGGGATCATCGGTGCGGCCACGAATTCAGCCCTTTCCGCCCTTGCTGCTGCCGCCCGAAGAACCGCTGCTGCCACCCGCGTTGCTGCTGCCGCCCGCGTTGCTGCTACCGCCCGCGTTGCTGCTACCGCCCGCGTTGCTGCTACCGCCCGCGTTGCTGCTACCGCCCGCGTTGCTGCTGGCGCCTGAAGAACCGCTGCTGCCACCCGCGTTGCTGCTGGCGCCTGAACCACCACCCGGTGCTGTAATGCCGCCCGATCCGGCCGAGGTAGAACCTTGTCCTGGCGCGAGAGCACTGTTAATCAGGATGTTCATCTGCTGATAAAGCGCAGTAAATGAAAAATTGTTTTGCGCTGCGGCGGTCCCGACGAGCGCCGCCACGCCGGCGACCAGAATCGCATATTCGACCGATGAGACCCCACGCTCCCGCCCCCTCGATCCTGCACTACAAGCTGGGGCTCTCAAGAATCGCAAGGCGCGCATTTTCATAAAGGTTTTTCCGGTTCCATCGTCTGTCGCGATAGCGGACGGTTCGAAAGGCTCAGTACCTTCGATTATGTTCGAATCGCTCGCATAGAACGGTGAACTTCGGCACGTTCGACCACAACAACCTGACCGAAAAAGATTGCCGAACTGACTAAGCGCTTTCCTGGCGAGCCGCAGCACGGGGAAAACAAGAACATCAAAAGAAAAAGGCCTGATGCCGAGAGACATCAGGCCCTTCCGACTTTGGGCAAGTGAGCGGTCAGCCGATTACTGCGCGGCTTTGACTTTGGTATTAGCTGCCGTGAAGATGCCGTCGAGGTCGAAAGCGGTGACGGCGGCACCTACGGCGGCGGCGATCAGCGCCACCAGCACAGCGTACTCAACAGCAGTGGCACCGTCTTCGTCTTTGAGGAAGTTTTTGATGAAGGTCATTTCAGGCTCCAGGGGGTCAGTGGGTTGACTACAGAGGTTTAAAGCAGAGGTTCGTTACTGGTGTTTCGAATCAGTGCGACATCA
>Ga0315903_10008841_pt1 | contig 12304 bp, 6 predicted proteins | sample LakEriMetagenome_7_FD_203524 | JGI IMG/M metagenome (GOLD analysis project Ga0315903, IMG submission 203524) | Freshwater fungal communities from buoy surface, Lake Erie, Ohio, United States - Buoy 2 MA119 | ecosystem: Environmental > Aquatic > Freshwater > Lake | place: USA: Lake Erie, Ohio...
GATCTCATTCGCCAAGCCGCACGCCGGCATGGCCATCCTCGGCGGGTTGCTCTCGCTCGCCAGCACGACCGCGGCGCTCGTGCCCCCGTATCTCACCATGCCGCTGGTCGATACGGTGCTGATCCCGAGGCAGAACGGCAAGGACGTGCCCTTCTCGCTCGTCTGGTGGTATCTCGGCGGCCTGCTCGCCGCCGCACTTGCGGCCTGGCTGCTCTCGTGGGTGCAGACCTGGGTGCTCGCCTGGGTGAGCGAGCGGATCGCGGCGGGCCTGCGGACGCGAACCTACGCCCACATGCAGACGCTCTCGCTCGACTTTTTTCAGGGGAAGCGGACGGGGGACCTGATGTCGCGGGTGGGAAGCGACACCGACAAGATCAACGTCTTCCTGTCGGTGAACCTCATCGAGTTTGCCTCCAACGTGATGCTGCTGGTGCTCACGGCGACGGTGCTCATCTGGCTCAATCCGCTGCTCGCCGTGCTCACGCTCGTCCCCTTCCCGTTTGTCGTCTGGCTGATCTACGCCGTCCGCGAGCGGCTCCGCCGGGGATTCTCCCGGGCGGCCGTGGCCTGGAGCGACATGACGAGCGTCCTGGCCGACACGATCCCCGGCATCCGCGTCGTCAAGGCCTTCGCCCAGGAGCGGCGGGAGATCGACCGGTTCGTCTCCGCCAACGAGCGGGTGCTCGACGCCAACGACCGCGTCAACGTGATCTGGTCGTTCACGGGGCCGGTCGTGAGCCTGATCAGCGAGATCGGCCTGCTCGTGGTCTGGGCCTGCGGCGCGTGGCTGGTGTTCATGGGCGGCGTGACCGTCGGCGGCCTGACCGCCTTCCTCGCCTACATCGCCCGCTTCTACGGTCGCGTCGAATCGATGATCCGGATGGTGCCCGCCACACAACGGGCGGCGGCGAGCGCCCAGCGGATCTTCGAGATTCTTGACTGCAAGCCGACCGTCGCCGAGGCGCCGCGGCCGGTGAAACTCGGCCGCGTCGAGGGGCGGATCGAGATCTCGGGCGTCCACTTCCGCTACGGCGCCCGCGAGGTGCTCCACGGCGTCGATCTGGTAATCGAACCGGGCGAGATGATCGGGCTCGTCGGCACGAGCGGCTCCGGCAAGTCCACGCTTGCCAACCTCGTCTGCCGGTTTTACGACCCGTCGAGCGGCTCGATCCGCGTCGATGGCGTCGATCTCCGTGACGTCGACATCGCCGACTACCACCGCAACCTCGGCTGCGTGCTTCAGGAGCCGTTCCTGTTCTTCGGCACGATCGCCGACAACATCGCCTACGGCCGGCCGGATGCCCCCCGCAACAAGATCGTCGAGGCGGCCCGGGCCGCCGGCGCCCACGACTTCATCCTCTCGCAGCCGCTGGCCTACGATTCCCGCGTGGGCGAGCGGGGAGGCGGCCTCTCCGGCGGCGAGCGGCAGCGGCTCTCGATCGCCCGGGCGCTGCTGGTGGACCCGCGAGTCCTCGTCCTCGACGAGGCCACGTCGAGCGTTGATGCCGAGACGGAGGCGATCATCCAGGCGGCGATCGACCGGCTCGTGACGGGCCGGACCACGATCGCGATCGCCCACCGCCTCTCGACGCTTCGGCGGGCCAACCGGCTCGTCGTGCTCGACGCGGGACGCATCGTGGAGGTGGGCACCCACGAGGAACTCCTCGCCGCCGATGGCATGTATGCCCGGCTCTACCACGCCCAGATGAAGGCGGCCGAGGAGGCCGCAGCTTCGGCCTGACGCCAGAACCTCCGTCCTGCCCCACGACACACACCATGCACGCCTCCGACTCCACGACGATCTCCGGCATCTCTCCCGAAGGCTGGCGGATCGAGCGGCACGACCATGGCCGGCTCGATCTCGTCGATGCGCACGGCACGCGGCACCACGACGTGGACGTGCTGCGGGCATTCCCGGTGACGGCGGCCGCGGGCCCGGTGGCGATCATCGCCGCGAATGGCGGCGAACTGGCCTGGGTCGAGTCGCTCGCGGATCAGCCGGCGGAGCTCCGTACGCTCCTGGAGCGGGAACTCGCGCAGCGGGAGTTCCTCCCGGTGATCGAACGAATCGAGGCCGTGTCCGATTCCGAGCCGTCGGAATGGTCGGTGATCACCGACCGCGGCCGACACCGGTTCAAGGTGGCCCACGTTGACGACATCGCCCGGCAGGCGGACGGCGGCGTGTTCATCACCGACACATTCGGAATGCGATACCGGATCCCCCGGGAGTCGGCGCTCGACGCCACGAGCCGCCGCCTGCTCGACAAGCTCTCGTAGGCCGCTCTCCTCGGCAAGCCGACCGGCCGTGAGGCCGCGGGCTCCTCGCCGGCCGCCGCTCGGGCTGGCCCTGAGCCCGATGCGAATCAGAAAGACACACCGGGGAAAGACACACAGGTTGGAAACCTGTGCTACGGATGCGAAGCGGAAAGACACACAGGTTGAAAACCTTGTGCTACGGATGCGAAGCGGAAAGACACACAGGTTGGAAACCTGTGCTACGGGAGGCAGCGAGGGGCTGCCCGTGCCCCGGGAGACGACGTTGCTGACGAGCGCAGCCATGGATGGCGAAGCGAAGTCAGCATCGAGCGAGTGAAGGCCTGGAAGGCCGCAGCGAGCGTCCGGCGACGGGGCATGGGCTGCCCCGAGCGGGGGCGGCACGCCGGGCGACGCGGAACTCGGGCTCGATGCCGGAAGATGGGCCGGTTGCACCGTCCGTGCGGGACAGGAGGGCATTTTTTCGGGAAAAAACATCGATTTTTTCTCAACAACCCGCTTGTGGGCTGCGTACATCGGATTAGTCTCGAAGGGTCCTTCCTAGGAGAGAACCCATGTCCGCGTCCGGTGCCCGCTCGCCCCGTTCGAACTTTCTCCGCCGCCTGCAGTCGCTCGCCTGCGCCGGCCTCGTGCTCGCGCCCCAGGCCCCCGCAATGCGGTTCGCCACCGCCGAGTGCGGCTGCGGTGCCGCCCCTGCGCCAGCCGCCGTCGCGGTGCCCACGCAGACCTATCGCCTCGACTACCAGACCGTCTACGACGAGCGTCAGGTGACCGCCGAGCGCGTCAGTTACGAGACCGTCTACGACACGAAGACCTACACCGTGCAAAAGCCGGTCTGGGAGACGCAGACGCAGGAACGCCGCTACACCGTCCAGAAGCCGGTCTGGGAGACGCAGACCCGTGAGGAACGCACCACGGTGATGAAGCCGGTCTACGAGACCGTGATCGAAGACCGCAGCTACGACGTCACCCGCGACGTGGTCGAGACGGCCACTCGCGACGAGCAGTACACCGTGATGAAGCCGGTCTACGAGACCGTGATGCAGCAGCAGGTTCAGGTCGTCCGCAAGCCGGTCTACGAGACGAGCGAGCGGGAGCAGGCCTACACCGTCACCGAGCCGGTCACGCAGATGCGGACGGCCTACTCGGTCGGCAGCCAGCCGGTCGACACCGTCACGCCCGTGGTCACGCCGGGCGCCACCGGCCTCGGCTACGCACCGGGCGGCTGGGTCATCGATCCCGCCACCGGCCTTGCCGTCTGGCAGCGGGGCGGATACCAGTGGGTGATGACGCCGGGCACGGTGGTCAACCAGGTCAACCGCGTCTATCAGCCGACCTACACCCCGGTGCAGGTGCCCGAAACGACCTACGTGAATCGCGTCGTCACCCAGAAGGTGCCGGTGCAGACGGTCCGCTACGTGGACGAGCAGGTGGTCACGCAGGTGCCGGTGCAGTCGATGAAGATGGTGGCCGAGACCGCGGTCCGGCAGGTGCCGGTGCAGACGGTTCGCAAGGTCGTGGAGCGGGTGGACAACAAGGTGCCGGTGCAGGTCTGCAAGATGGTGCCAGAGGAGCAGGTCCGCCAGGTGGCGTTCCAGGTCTGCAAGATGGTGACCGAGGAGAAGGTCGAACCGGTGCAGGTTCAGGTGATGAAATACGTCACCGAGCAGCGGTCGATGCAGGTGCCGCGGGTCGTCGAAAAGAAGACGCCCTACACCTACACGGTGCGCATGCCGCGGACGGTGGTCACGAAGGTGCCGCTCGATCCGTGCGGTAATCCGCTGCCTGCTGCCGCCCCTGCGGCCTATCCGGCTGCGGCGCCCGCCGTGCTTGCCCCCGCCCTGCCGGCGGCCGCCACCTACGAGACGGTGCCCGCGCCGGCCGCCTCGTCGGCTCGTCCTGAGACTCCCCCGACTGCTGCTCCGCTCAAGACGTTCAGCGACAGGCCGGCTGCAGCGGCCGCTCCCGTCGCCGAGGGTTGGACGGCGTCGCCTCTGCAGCACGTCGATCCGGCGAAGACGGCAGCCGAGACGCGAACGGTCGAGAAGCCGGTGACGCCGGCTGCCCCGACCGCCGAGGCGATCCCTTCGCCGGCCGCCAGCGTGCCCTCCGTGACGGTGCCGGCCGAGTCCACCCCAACGGTTGCACCGGCCGGCCCCGCAGTCGAGCCGGCCCAACCGGCGCACGATCTTCGTGACGTTCCCGCCGCGAAGACCTCGGGTGCCGGTTTTCTGAAGCCGATCCTCACGCCCGACCACACGACCTGATCGGCCGTGGCCTCGATCTCAGCACTATCGGGCACGGCCCGGTAATCCTGTTCGACACAGGAGATGCAGGACGTGTCGACTCGCGTCTGGCATGGCTTGGGGCTTCCCGTGCCATCTCGTTTGACACTCGCTGCGTCAGGAAGCCCAATCGCGTAAGCGATGGGGGCTTGATACGGCATCACACGTGATGCTCGCGAGTGTATCAGGCTCGGGGCTGCCCATGCCCGTCGCTGGACACTCGCTACGTCAGGAAGCCCAATCGCGTGAGCGATGGGGGCAGGAGAGCCGCATCGGATGGTCGGGGGGCGTGCCATGCCACACGCCTCAAGATCAAGTGTGAGCCGTGTCAGCCCGCGTCGAGCCAGTCGAGGTTCACCACGCGGTATGGCTCGCATGCCTTCGCGATGGCTGACAGCGTCTGCAAGACGTTCTTATCGCCTTGATCAAAGGCGGCCGTCGCGGCCTTGATCTCTGCCATGGCGAGCATCGCTTGGACGGCCCGTCGCTGGTTGATGTTGTTCGCGTCCATCACAATCTCCATGTTGAAGGACTGGACTATCACCCCCACCCCGCCCCCGAAACAGTAACTGTGTGGCAACGTTCGCGTCTATCACGACATGCGCACGCCAGGCCCTTTTTTCGATGTTCACAAACCGCTTTACGAATTCCAAAAAAAAAAAAAACGGTCTTCGAAATGCGTCTCACCGCTCCCCGGTCATGAGATCATGCTTACCATGGCGCAGTGTCCGAGAGCGCGGAGGTATCTCGCATCCACCCGTTCCCGCACTACACATGGCTCGCCTGCGCGATCTCGATCCAACACCCTCGGCTGTTCGACATCCACCACTGCAAGCACGTCACGCACTGCCTGCTGTTCACCACGGATGGGCAGGCTGACGTCACATGGACGGCGAACGGAGCCGAGTCGCGGTTTCTCGCATCGCCCGAGGTGACCTCGTTTTTCCCGGCCGATGTCCATGAGCACGTCATGGCCATCACCTCGGCGGGAGGTTACCGCGGCCACATGCTCTGCCTGCCGATCGGCCACCTCCCTTTCCCTGCCGCCGCAGAAGCCCCCGCCGTGGCCGGCTTCTCGCACTCAGCCGGCATCGCAGCCGTGCCCGAGTTTCACGACACCGCGTTGACCGCGTGCCTGCACCGGCTGGCCATGGGACCGGAAGGCTGTCCGTTGGCGGAGGAAGTCGGCGACGAGGTGGTGGCACGCCAGATCCTTCTCCGTCTGGCCGAGTTGCTCGGAGGCACGCGGCCAGACTGGCCGATGGACCAGCGCGGCTTCACCCCGCAGGCTATGCGGCAGCTGGTGGGCGTGGTGGATTCCACTCTGGCCTGTGGTCCGTCGGCCCAGACGCTCGGAGCGCTGGTCGGTCTGTCGCCGAGCCACTTCTCGCGCAAGTTCGTCTATTCCGCGGGCCTGAGCCTCAATCGCTTCCTGAACGTGCGGCGCATCCGAAAGTCGTTCTCGCTCTTGCAGGACGAACGGCTGTCGCTCTCCCGGATCGCCCTCGACCTTGGGTTTTCGTCGCAGAGCCACTTCACCCGAGTCTTCAGCGGCCTCACGGGATTGACGCCGAATCACTTTCGACGGCTGCAGCGATAGGCGATCCCATGAACCTGTCAAACGCAGCTGCGACGGTGGTTTTGAGGTCGGGGGGTGGCGGCGGGCTACAGTGTGTGTCACGAACGTTTTTTCTCGGCGTGCGGCCTATCAGTCGTATCGCCTGACAACCCAGGAACCAAAGCATGAGCGAGCGGATGACTTCGGCGGCCGTATCGAAGGAACTGGCCGGCATCGCCCTGACGATGCAGGCGGAACGCACGGGCCACACGCCCAAGGCGGTGACGGTGGTCGCCAGCGACGAGACCGTGGTCGTGACGCTTCATGAGGCGCTGACGCCCGCCGAGAAGATCCTCGCCCGCACCGAGAAGGGTGCGTCGAAGGTCGAGGACTACCACCGGGCACTGTTTGCGGTGTCGTGCGACGAACTCCGCCGGGAAATCCAGCGGCTGACCGGCCGCAAGGTTCGCGAAGCGGCCGTGGTGGTGGAGCCCGCGAGCGGCGCGATCGTCCACGCCTTCACGAGCGGCACGATGGTGCAGATCTTCCAGCTCGAGCCACATGGCGTGTCCACGCACGTGTCGGCCGGCACCTCCGACGACGCGGCAACGAGCGGCTGACATCGGGGCCTTCGGGGCAGCCCCCTCATCCCTGCGACCCATCCGCTGGACACGACCGTAGAAATGACCTCGCCGGTCCCAGCCGAGGCCGGCGAGGTCCGGTTCCTTGCCCCCCACGGCCGCGCGTGCTACAAGCGTGGGGGGGAGGCGTCTCTATACAATCGCATGATTTTTTGGATACACGCGTGGAACGGCATCCCCGCCACCTCCCGTCGCTGAGTGCCTCAGTCGCCGTGCGGGCCGCCGCCGCGTTCGCGATCTGCGCCGGCCTGGTGGTTGCGCCACGGGGAGTTCATGGCCAGACCGTCATCCTCTCGGGTAGCGCGGTTGGCTCCACGCCGTCGGTGCTGGGCTACAACTCCGGCCACTTCCTGCCCGGGTCCAACACCGCGTCGTGGTGGAAGTATTCGGGGGCCAACGGGAGCCGGATCTTCTCGAGCCCCAGCTACATGACGCCCGGCTCGAGCACCTACTTCCGGTCGGAATCGACCCTGTCGCTCAGCGCGACCACGCAGGCCCAGTTCGTCACCCAGCGAGATGCCTTGCGCGCCAGCGGCACGGCCACCACGTTCGTCCGTTGGGATCGGATCGTGCCGCTCTACACGACCGGCACGACCGACGGCAACAACTCGATCCAGTTGAAGACCGCCGAAGATTCTATGAAGTCGCTCGGTGTCAAACCGCTGATCGTGATGACCCGGTCTCCCGCGAGCTACGCATGGCCGGCATCACCAACGGCCAACTCGGCTGCCGACTGGCAGGATCGCTGGCTCGCCTGGCAGCAGTGGTATTCCCAGGCGTTCGTTCATGCCCAGTACAACGACGTCGAGAACTACCAGTTTTTCAATGAGCCCGACCTCTACGCCAGTAGCAACGGGACGCTCACGCAGGAGCAGTGGCTCGAGATGGTCCGGTTCGGCGCCAACGCCGTCGAGTGCGCCATCGCCGACGTCAACCGGGTCTACGGCAAGAGCCTGAAGCCGCACGTCTATGGTCCAGTGACCACGGGGCCCGAGGCGTCGGCCGGCGGCTGGGGCGATCTACTCCTCCGCAACCGCACGAACCAGTTGATCACGGGCTCCGCCGCCTCGTATCAGCTCTTCGACCACTACGACTACCACAACTACGGCAGCAGCCCGACGACGTTCGGCACGAAGGTCGCCGACACGATCGCGGTGATCAATACGACAACCGGCGGTCAGGCTGCCCAGTTTCCGATCGTGATCAGCGAGTTCAACACCCGCACGAGTTCCAACTACGATCCGACCGATGCGACGAACAATCCCAGCGGCTACACGCCCGACACGCTCGACATGTCGAGCCGCCTCGGCCAAATCCTCGTGAATCTCGCCAACAACAAGCCTGACGAACTCTACCTCTTCAAGTTCAGCAACGCCGGCGGGGCGTTCAACGGCGTCCACTGGCAGAGCGAGACGGGGTCGAAGAACGTCGGCGGAGCCTCGCGGTCGGCGATGGCCTACCAGCTCTTCACGGAGAGCTTCACCGGCAACACGCTCCTCAAGGCCCCGACCTCGTCCGACTCGGCCCTCACCATGGCAGCCTCTTACGATGCGGCCGAGGGCAAACGCTATGCCTACATCGCCAACGAGAGCAGTTCGGCCAGCAAGTCGATGACGCTCGACCTCACCTCCTGGAACGTGGCCGTGGGCTCGACGGTGACGGTCAAGCAGGTCAGCGGCCTGCATCAGGGCGGCATCAGCCAGACGCTCACCGTGCCGGCCAACCGCACGGTCACGGTCAACGCCGATCCGTTCGGCGTGGTGCTCGTCACCGCTCCCACGTTCAGCGGCCTCGAACGGCGGCCATTCACCGCCTCCGAAAACGCCTACGTGCAGGAGAGCGGCCTGACGACCAACTACAGCGGCTCCGCCACGCTGCTCGTGAAGAGCGGCAGCACCACCGCCAACCATAACGCCGCGTACCTGAAGTTTGCGATCGGGTCGCTCGACTCCTCGCTCGTGGCCGACGCCACCCTGAGCATCACCGCCCTCGACCCCGCCGCGATCGACCCCACGACGGCCGGCATCATCTGTCACGTCTACGGGATCACGAACACCTCGTGGCGGCAGGCGACGAGCGGCACGAGCGCGGGGATCACCTGGTCGAACGCGCCGAATATCAGCCAGGCGAGTCGCCCGGCGACGCGCACGACGATCAGCCAAAACTACGTGACGGGCGTGGGAACCTCGGCCGACATCATCGGCCAGTTCGCGGCCACCGGCACCGCCACCACGCTCTCGATCGACGTCAGCCGCTGGATCGCGGAGCGGGTGGCCGCGGGCGACACGAGCGTGAGCTTCATGATCACCCGCGACGTGCGATTCGACGGCGATTTCGACAACCTCCACTCCCTGGCGATCACGAGCCGGGAGGGGGCGGGGGCCAATACGACGCTCGCGCCCACGCTCACGCTCTCGACCCGCACCGCCCCAATCACGATCTCCGTCGCATCCGGCAGCCAGACCCAACTCCAGACGGGCAACTCGATGATCCGGGGCACGAGCCCGGTGACGAAGACGGGGGCGGGCACGGTGGTCTACGACGTCGCCAACACGACGACCGGATCGACCGCGATCCAGGTAGGCACGATACGGGTATCCAACTCGCTGGGACTCGCGGCGAGCCCCACCACCATCCACGCCGGAAGCCAGCTGCTGGTCGATCCAGGAATCGTGCTGAAGGCACCGCGAGTGACGCTCGCGGGCGGAACGCTCACGGCATCCGCGCTCGCCGTCAATGGCACGACGGGCATCGGGATCCTGACGGTCTCGTCCGGAGTGGTCGCGGGAGCCCCGTCGCTGTCGATCACCGGCAGCGGCCGCATGGTCTTGTCGCCGACTTCCGCGCCGTCGCTTGACGTCTCGAGGCTCACCATTGACCAGGCATCTCGAGGAATACTTGATCTCGGCAACGGCAGCATCACGATCGCGGCGGGCGGTATCACGCAGGCCGATCTGCGAGCCGACCTGTCGGCCGGCTTCGGTGACGGCGGCTGGAATGGCACGGGCGGCATCGTGTCATCCGCAGTGGCCTCGGCTCAGGCGGCCGGTCGGCCACGGACGATTGGCTGGCTCGACAATGACGACGGGTCGCTGCACGTGGCCTTCGCCGCCCCGGGCGACAGCAACATCGACGGGCTGATCGACGTGCTGGACGCCGCCAACATCCTCGCCGCAGGGCTGTTCGACAACGGTCTACCGGCCACCTGGGCAGAGGGAGATTCCAACTACGACGCGTCGGTCGACATCCTCGACGCTGCCGATTTTCTCAGCACCGGCCTCTTTGACCAGGGTGCCTACGAGGGGAGCGCGGCCGGAACGGTGGCCGCTGTGCCAGAACCTGGTGGCTTGGCCCTCGGTGGCCTTGCTGCCATGATTATGGTTGTGGCCCGGAGACCGCGGCCGAGGTGTTGAAAGCCCTGCCGCTTCTCGTATAAACTCGCCGCGGCTTTGTATACATGGCGTCCCGTGCCGGATCTCGGGCGGATGTCCGCCGGCGCGGCGATCAGTTTGGGGGGAGTCATCATGCAAGTACGCAGTCTGTCTAGGCGTTGCTCGAGATCGACCACGAACTCACCGTCGATCTGGCCGGGCCAACGCACTGGCTTCGCCGATGGGCTCTGGCGCGGCGTGCTCGTAGGCCTGGTGCTCGTTGCCGGCATGCCGCACACCCACGCCGCCACGCTGCTCACGTGGGACCTCACCGTCACGACCGGCGGAACGAGCGGCCCAGCCGCCTCGGCGCTCGTGGTCGGCGTCACAGGATCGACGATGAGCGCGGGCCCCGGCACCACCACGGGCAATACCGGCAGCGGTGGCGCCAACGGCAGCCCGAGCAACACCTGGAACCGCACCTATGGCACCGTCACCACCTCGGCGACGGCCGCGCTCGCCGGTGGCAACTACATTGAATGGACCACGACGGCGGCGCCCGGCTATTCGGTGACGTTCAACGGCATGACTGGCCTGAATCTCGCCAAGACGAGCACCGGCCCAGATCAGGCGACGCTCTTCTATAGCACCGATGGCGGGCTCAACTTCATCCAGACCGGATCGTCCGTTCCCGTCACCGGCACGCTCACCTCCGCCGCAGCGGCGTTTGCTTCGACGATGTCGGCGACGCCGATCGTGCTCGACGGCGGCGTCGGGGGCGCGTCGATCCTCTGGCGGCTCGCGGCCTATGGCGGCGGCGCAAGCCGGATGGGCATCGGCAAGGCGGCGACCGATGATTTCTCACTGCTTGGAACGGTCACCGGCGGAGCGGCTCGGAATCTCACCTGGGTCGGCACGGCCGGGAGTGGCATCTGGGACACAGACCCCGCCAACACGGCATGGACCACCGGCAGTTCCGCGGCCGCCTTCGCCACCAACGACAATGTCTCCTTCGCCACCTCGGGAACAGTGTCGGTCGGATCCGGCGTGGCGGCCGGCTCCGTGGCCGTGTCCAACGCGTCGGGCATGCTGCGGCTGGAAAACAACGGCTTCAGCGGCACGACGCTCACGAAGTCCGGGGCTGGCACGCTCGTGCTGGCGGCCGCAAACACGCTCTCCGGCGGCGTCACCGTGAACGCCGGCACACTTGTGCCGGCGGCGGCTGGTGCATTTGGCAGCCAGCCGCTCGGCCTCAACGGCGGTGCGCTCGCATTCGCCGATCCGGCCGCGACATCCATGAGCAACGCCTACTCCACCGGTACCTCCGGCGGCACGATCAACGTGCCCGATGCCTCCGCCACGATCAGTGGCGTGGGCACGGCGCTCGGCACGCAGGCCGGAACCGGCATCACCCGTGGCGACCCGCGGACCTACAACACGCTCACGAAGACCGGCACGGGCACGCTCATCCTGACGGGCAATCTCGGCGCCCAGATGAGCTACGACACAGTCGCCGGCAATGTCACCACGTCAGGCGGCATCAACCTGCAGATCCCGCAGGGCACGATGGAGATCTCGGGCAACCGCACTTGGAACCTCGCCTCGGGCACCACCGTGACCACCGGCTCGACCACGTTCAACGGCATGCAGTGGGACGGCCACGTCAACATGCGGGGCGGCACGATCCAGATCAACGGCGGCAACATCCAAGGTAGCGGCACGATCAACGTGGGGCTGCCCGGCGACCTGTCGTCGGCCAACACCCTGAAGAGCCGGCTCAACTTCGCCGCCCCGTCAATCGCGAACACCGTTTCGATCGCCGACGGCTTCACGCTCACGCTCGAGTCGAACGTCGGCAGTTCGATCCGCCTCACGGGCACGATCCTCGGCGGCCCCGCCACCGCCATCACCAACGCCGGCAACGGCACAGCCACGATCACGGGCACGGTGCCCTCCACCTTCGCCGGCACCTTCGTGGTGACCGGCAGTACGTCGGGCGGCATGTCGCTGTCGCCACAGGCGATGGCCAGCGCCACCAAGGTGACGAACAACTACTCGCTGACGATCGCCAACGCGGTTGCCAGCGCCACCACCTCCACGCTGATCGAGGGCACCGGCTCCGTCCTGATCAGCGGAGCGCAGAAGGTCACCGTCGCCGGATCCAACACCTACGCC
>Ga0315903_10008844_pt1 | contig 12302 bp, 10 predicted proteins | sample LakEriMetagenome_7_FD_203524 | JGI IMG/M metagenome (GOLD analysis project Ga0315903, IMG submission 203524) | Freshwater fungal communities from buoy surface, Lake Erie, Ohio, United States - Buoy 2 MA119 | ecosystem: Environmental > Aquatic > Freshwater > Lake | place: USA: Lake Erie, Ohio...
GGTTGCTCATCGATGGCCGGTCCGAGCTCTTCATCGATCGCGTCGGGATCCTCGCCGGCTTCCATCCGTTTGATCGCTTCGAGCATCGCACCGGTCGGTTCACCGCCGGTGAGTTCGAACATACGCTTCATCAGGTGGGCCATCTGTTTGGGGTCTTCTTGATCGCCGTCGTCCTGCATACTTGGAGCCATCTCGCTCATGAGTTGCTCGAGTTTCGACTCATCGATGTTGGCAAAGGGGTCGGCCGGATCGCCCTGGCTGTTTTCGAGCAAGCCCTTGGAGATCGCAAAGCGCGAGACTTTTTTCTCAAGTTTTCTGCATCCGCATTTCGGGCACGATGCGGTGCTTGGGACCTGCATGCGTCGGGACAAAAAACTGTAAATGGTATGGCAAGGTGGGCAGTAAAACTCGTAAATTGGCATCGTACTGGCTTTTCAAAAGTTTCCCTTGTCGTTGGCCCCGGTGCCTGATTGGGGATTCTTGACCCCCGAGCCCCAGCGACTATCATTCCTATCAGTTTTACACAGAAATCTCCAAAGGAGCGAGCCGATTTCGAGGCTTCGCATCGAGTGCCCTAGGCATGGATAGCAAGGAAGAGCCAACCTCAGAGCTTCTAGCCGAGCTGCAGGAATTCAGCAATTCCTTTGAGCAGTCCGAGCCAGAAGCGATTCTCGCCTGGGCGCTGGCTCGCTACCGGGATCGCTTTACCATGGCGACGGCTTTTGGCCCTGAGGGGATGGTCATTCTCGAAATGCTCTCGAGGATCGATCCGAAATGCCATGTCTTCAATCTCGATACTGGATACCAGTTTCCTGAAACGCTCAAGCTTCGTGACCAAGTCGCCGAGCGCTATGGAATCGAGGTTGAGTTGATGCGACCGGAGTTGACCGTCATCGACTACGAGAAGCTCCATGGCGGACCGGTTTACAAGTCGGACCCGAGCCGTTGCTGCGGCGATCGAAAGCTCAGTGTGCTTCAAAGAGTTGCTGTAGGAAAACTCGCCTGGGCAAGCGCCATCCGTCGAGACCAATCTCCGGATCGCGCCAAGGCTGCGATTGTCGGGTGGGACAAAAAGTTCCATCTTGTTAAAGTAAGCCCGCTTGCGAATTGGACCAAAAAACAAGTCTGGGACCGGATCCTCGATAAGAAAATCCCTTACAATCCCCTCCACGACCAAGGCTACACCAGCATCGGATGCTGGCCATGCACCCGAGCCGTCTCCTTCGGTGAGGACGAGCGTGCGGGTCGATGGAGCGGGACGGGGAAAACCGAATGCGGATTGCACACCCAGGACTAAGAGGGCCAAGCTCTTTTTGCTGGCCTTAGCCGTTCGAAAAATTCTGCCGTTTCACGATTCCTGATTCACGATTGTTATTTCAAGATTCCTATTTCACGATTCCTATTATACGAAAGGTTCCACCATGAGTACCAAGTCCACGAGCGTTTTGATCAAGACCAGCAAAGGCAGCATCACACTGGAGCTCGATGCACAAGCGGCCCCCAAGACCGTCGAAAACTTCCTGAGCTACGTCCGATCGGGGCACTACAATGGAACCATTTTCCACCGAGTGATTCCCAACTTCATGATCCAAGGTGGCGGGTTCACTCCCGATATGTCTCAAAAGAAAACCTTGGCACCGATTGTCAATGAATCGTCCAACGGGCTTAGCAACAAGAAGTACACGATCGCCATGGCGCGTACGAATGTCGCCGACAGCGCAACGAGCCAATTCTTCATCAATGCGACCGACAACGACTTTCTCGACAAAGCCAACTCTAGAGACGGCGTCGGCTACTGCGTCTTTGGCAAGGTCACCGCAGGGACCGACGTGGTCGAGGAGATTCGTGTGGTCAAAACCTCCAACAAAAACGGGCACGGCGATGTGCCCGTCGATGCGGTCTTGATCGAGTCGGCTGAAATCGTCGGTTGATCTGTTCGGGTTTAGTTCTTGAGTTGCTCGTACTTGGTTTTGTACTTGTCGTACAAATCGGTATGTCGGCTGCTCAGATCGACCGTGCGACCTTGGATCCAAGCTTTTTGGACCTGGGTTGCTGTCTCAAGGATATCGCCATCGGCAAGGAACAAGGAAGCTTCTTTGCCGATCTGGATCGATCCGATCCGATCTGCGACTCCAAAGATCTCGGCTGGGGCCAGAGTGATCGATCGCAAAGCGGTTTCCGGATCGAGTCCGAACCCACACGCTGCTGCGGCGTGGTAGGGCAAGTTGCGAACATTCGCAGAACCGAACCTCCCGTCGCTTGCGATGCTGAATCGAATTCCGCGAGCTTGGAGTTCGCTCGGCAACGCGTACATCGAATCATAAGCCGCATCGCGTCGGACAGGGAGCCGGTAGGTCGCCGAGAGGACCACAGGGATATTCGCCTCCTTGAGCAAATCGGCGCAGTGCATCGCGTCGGCACCTCCGAGGAGGATCATTTTCAGTCCTTGTTGTTGGCAGAAGGCGACTGCCGTTTGGATCTGTTTGCTGCTGTTAGCGACGATCATCATCGGGATTTTGCGCTCGATGACGGGAATCATCGCTTCGAGGCGCAGATCGACGTTCAAATTCGGGTCCGATGCTTTGGCTTGAGCGTAGGCGCGCGTTTCGCGAAGGATTTCGTAGACCGGTGCGAGTCGATCGGTCGATTCGCCTTCGCTCGCTTCGGCGTCTCGGGGCCCCCGTCCGCCTCGCGCTCGACCTGAGGTATTCCCGAAGCGTGGCCATTGAGCCGTCATCGTCGCATCGGATCGGACGGTCATGTCTTCCCAGGTCCATCCATCGAGTTGCATGACGGCCGATCGGCCTGAGATCAGTCCGCCAGTTGGGCTGATCAAGGAGAACAGGACGCCATTGGCTCTGGCCACTGGGATCGCTTCGGAGTCTGGGTTGAAGGCAGCGTTGGCCCGTACGTTGGGATTGACGCTACCGGTTTCGGCGTTGTCGACCGAAGCGTTGATCGAATCGATTTCGACGAGCCCCATGTAGGAGAGCGAATCGAAGAGACCTGGGTAGAGGTGTTTGCCTTGGGCATCGATGACCTCGAAACCCTCTTCGGCGGGGATCACCGGCAGGATCTGAGCGATCTTTCCTTCTTTGATCAGAAGGCAATGGTTGACGAGGGTTCCATTGGAGACGGTATGGACGATCGCGTTTTGGATCAGGATCGGCTTGGATTGCGGTGCGCCGGGAATTTGGTCCGAGGCCAACGATTCGAGCGCGCTGAGGCTCGACAGGGCCAAAAGACCTACGATGTTCGGGGTGGCTTTGAGCCAGTGACGGATGCGGGTCATGAAGTTCATGGTGGTAGGTAGGGTTTGGGGGGATTGTGGATTATCGGTGCTCATGAGCTTCGTTTTCGTCGTGGTGGTGATGGCAGTATTCATCGTGGCTTGGCCAGAGTCTCGATGGATCGTCGGCAAGGGAGCTGCGGTCCCCTGCGGTTTCACCGCTATCGAGAACCTTCTGGACCAATTGGCGATGGAGTTGGCCGTCACGGATCCGCATTTGGGCATCGAGTTGGCGATCGAAGTATTTACGGCCATCGATCCAGGTTTGTTCGCAGCGTGCGCGGACCGAAAGTGGAGAGCCATTCCAGAGGACAAAGTCAGCGTCCTTGCCGATTTCCAGCGAGCCGACGCGGTTGTCGATCCGCAACTGCTTAGCAGGGTTTAGGGTTACGAACTGCAAGGCGGTGTGTGGATCGAGTCCTCCGTATTTGACGGCTTTGGCTGCTTCGTGGTTCATGTGCCGACCGAGTTCGGCGTCATCGGAGTTAAACGACACGACGATTCCTTGGTTGTGCATCAGAGCACCGTTGTGGGGAATCGCGTCGTAGACCTCTAGTTTGTAGGCCCACCAGTCCGAGAAGGTCGAAGCGGTCGCACCGTGCTTGGCGATCGCATCGGCCACTTTGTAGCCTTCGAGAATGTGTTGAAGCGATCCGATCTTGACGCCGAATTCATCGCACACGCGAATCAGTGCTAGGATCTCGTCTTGGCGATAGCTGTGGCAATGGATCCATCTTTCGCCACGAAGGATTTCGGCGATGGCTTCGAGCTCCAGGTCCCGGCGGGGTGGGAGTCCTTTGTGGGAGGCCGACCAGGCTTTCCAGTCGCGGTCGTATTCTTTGGCGGCCAGGAATCGGCTTCGGAAGATCTGTTCGACACCCATCCGGGATTGAGGGTATCGGGTTCGGTTCACATCGGTCCAGTTGCTTTGCTTGACGTTTTCCCCCAAAGCGAATTTGATACCGGCCGGGGCCGATTGGAACTTAAGATCTTCGTAAGCGTGTCCCCATCGGAGTTTGATGACTTGATTTTGTCCACCGATGGGATTGGCCGAACCGTGAAGGATATTGGCGGTCGTCAGGCCACCGGCGAGTTGTCGGTAGAGCGTGACGTCTTCGGCATTGATAAAGTCCCCGATACGAACCTCCGCCGTGACGGCCTGGGTTCCCTCGTTGACACCGCTATCGGTGGCCATGTGGGAGTGGCAGTCGATGAGACCCGGGCTGATTTCGAATTTGGATCCATCGATGATGGTCGCACCGGCGGGTACTTGAAGATCGATGCCGATGGCTTCGATCTTTCCTTGCCGAACGATCATGTCCGCATCGCGAAGGATTCCTTGGGGGCCACAGGTCCAGATGGTTGTATTTTGGATGACCAGCAAGTTGGGTTGTTCGGGGGTCGATTCGAATCCCAGAGAGGCAAACGGATAGCGAAGGGTCGAGAGGCTGGCGTTGGTCTTTTCTTTGTCGCTCTCTTGCTTGGTCGCCTTCTTGGTGTCTCCTTCTCGATTCGGTTCGGGTTGGGAGGCTGAACGGGTTCCTCGGACGATCAGTTCGGTCCCATCGGCCAATCGGATCGAGCCCAAGAGAGTCGGTGGGGTATCGGCGGCGGCCAGCAGGGCCATGGAGAGCAGTGCGACCCCCGAAGGAGCCGTTTGGGGAGCTTCTGCGTTGGTGGATTTGGTCGCGAGTGCTTTGGCTTTGAGGCTGGCCGTGAGGGTCAATTCGGCCCAGCGGGGAGATTGGAGTTTCTCTTCGGTCGCTTGGGGTTTGGACTCGGATTTGGGTTTGCTTTCTGCAGCGGGCTCGGCAGCAGGAGCTGGAGCAGGTTCGGCAGCAGCAGCAGGTGCGGCGGGTTCGGCGGCCGGAGCAGCAGACTCGGGAGCTGGAGCAGGAGGCAAGAGGATCGAAGCTGCGATTTTTTTGGTGGAGTCTTTGATCGAGAGCTGGAACGGTTCGAAGGAGGGTTTTGGGTTGGTCGGGGATCGGACATCGAGGATTGCGACATCCCAGAGTCCGCTGATATCGTGATCGTTTTTGAAGGAGTTTGCCGGAGGCGTACCTCGCACCCAAACTTCTTCGATGCGTGAGTCCTCGGCGAACAGATCGCCATTGGAGACGATGAAGTTTGCCCAGAGCCCTGGTCGTATTTTGCCGACTTGGTCGGCGATGCCGAGCAGTTCGGCGGGTTTGGTCGTCAGGGCAGCGAGTGCTTTGTTTGGATCCAACCCCCGAGCGATGGCTTTACGGATTTGCGGGAGCCATTCGGCAGGATCGCTCAGGCCGCTTGAGGTAAGGACAAAGGGGACACCGGCGCGATCGAGGCGGGCTGGGTTTTCCGGGGCGAGTTCCCAGTGCATGAGTTCTTCGAGTTCGGTCTCGAGGACGGCTTCGAGGGTTGAGACGTTGGGTGGTTTTGGGAAATTGACCGGCAGGATGAGGGTTCGCCCGGTTTTGGCGATAGGTTCGAGGAGTTGGTATTCTTGACCGGTTCCTTTGAGGAGGGCTTTGAGTCCGAATTCTTTGGCGAAGGAATCAGCGCGGAGGACGTATTGTTCGTTGAACGTATCGAAGATGAAGGGTTTTCCGGCCTGGATGTGTTTTTGGATCGCCTCGAGAGCGGCGTTGGATTCGGGTTTGAGCGAATCGGGTGCTCCGAGATGGGCGCGCAGGGCCGAGTCGTACCACTGGGAATCGAGGAATGTCTGTCGGGCCAGGGCCACAGCGCCCATGGGGCTCGATGGGTAGTTGTTTCGTCCACCGCTGCGAGAGACGGTCAGTCGCACGTGCATGGCGACATCGGCGCGGATTAGATTTGCGGCCAGAGGAGCGTCGGCTGTCATCGCCGCGGCGCTGGTTCCTTTGAGGATCCCCTCTTTGGGAGCGAACAGGGCTGTGGTGATACCGGCGCGTCGGAGCTTCTGGATATTGGCGAGGGTTTCGACGGAATTGGCCACGGATCGTTGGGGAGTGATTTCGGAATTCCAATGCGGAGATCCTTGATTGGGCGCGAATTCCGGAAGGTCGGTTTCTAGCCCTGCATCGATCCATCCCGGAGAGATCGACTTGCCTTTGAGGTCGATGACACGGAGCCCTTCTTTGGCTCGGAGCGAAGTCCCGACAGCGACGATCTTTCCGTCCTGGATCCACAGGGAGCCTTGGTCGATCACGACACCTGGTTCGACGGTGATTCTGGCATTGGTGATCAGAAAGTCGTTGACTTTGTTTTCCGTGATGCCGACATCGGGTTTGGTGTCTGTTTTTTGAGCCCAAAGTTTCGACGGCCAGAGGGTCGATGGTCCAAGGATCGAGAATCCGAGGATCAGCATCCAGGGTTTGGCAATGAAAGGCCTGAGAAATCGCGAGGCGGACATCATTGGGTTTCGGTTCGTAAAATGCATTGGTGAGAATGACTTGTGGAGTTTTCGATGTTGGATCGTGATGCCAGTGTGGTTCGCGGTGGGCTTGTGGGTATCCCTGAGGGGGGCAGGGCGGGGGTGAAGATCGCAAAAAGTTTATCGGTTTCGACGAACGCAACGACTTTAACGACCCGTGGGAGCCTAGTTTGGGTTCGGCTATAGCCCAAAGGGAATTCAGTGTTTAGGATGAGGGTAGTCATTTGGCTTTTGGAAAAAGGCGTTTTTAGGTGATGTATGCCGATCTACGTTTATGAATCGATTGTTGAGGAAGGCCAGGAGCCTGAGGAGTTCGAGTTCTTCCAAAACATGAGCGATCCTGTTTTAGATAAGCATCCCGAGACAGGGGTGCGGATTCGTCGGATTCCAGCAAGGACCTCGATCGGTGGGATGTGGTCGGATGGCGCGATGAAGAATTCGATCAGCGATAACAAATTGGCCAAGCATGGGTTTACCAAGTATGTTAAGTCGGGGGACGGCAAGTACGAGAAGACCGTCGGTGATGGTCCATCGATGATTTCGCCGGATCCTTAAATCGCGACCATTTCGAGTCGAAAGTCGAACGCACAAGCAGTCAAATCAGTTGCATCAAGGGTGGGGGTCGGTCGCGTGGAGAAGTTGTTAGGCAAGACGAATGCACGGGTCGGAGTGATCATGGGTTCCCAGAGCGACTGGCCCACCATGAGGGAAGCTTGTGGGATTCTTGAGCGTTTTGGAGTCGAGCACGAGCGATGGATCGTATCGGCGCACCGGACCCCGCAATGGATGTTCGAGTATGCGCAGAGGGCTTCGGATCGAGGTTTGCAGGTCCTAATCGCTGGGGCGGGGGGAGCGGCGCATTTGCCTGGGATGGTCGCCTCGAGCACACTCTTGCCGGTACTGGGTGTACCGATTGAGAGCAAAGCCTTATCTGGGCTCGATTCGCTCTTGAGCATTGTGCAGATGCCAGGTGGGATCCCTGTCGGGACCCTTGCGATCGGCGCGTCGGGGGCCAAGAATGCGGCGCTGCTGGCCGTTCGAATTTTAGGCTTGCACGATGCTCAATTGGCCATCAAGCTCCAGGAGTATGTTCGGCAGCAGACCCAGGGTGTGCTTGACGATATCGCACCGCGTGACGCTTGATCTAGGCGTCCTAGACAAGCCACCAAGGCAGGTTCAGAGGAAAAACTGCAACGATGAGTAGCAAAATCACTAAGGGGATTGAGCCCGGTGGGACCATTGGAGTCTTTGGCGGGGGGCAACTGGGGCGAATGTTTGCCCATGCAGCCCAGCGCATGGGCTACCAAGTGGTGGTTTTCACCGATGAGGCACAGAGTCCAGCGGCTCAGGTGGTCCGTGAATCGATCGTTGGGGATTACACCGACATCGAGGCCGTTGCCGCTTTTGCCAAGCGGATCGATGTGGCGACCTTAGAGTTCGAGAACATTCCTTTGGTGGCCATCGAAACCGCTTCGATGTATGTCCCGGTCCGACCAGGTGAGAGAGTCTTGGCGGTCGCGCAAAATCGGTTGAAGGAGAAGACCACGCTGAGGGATTTTGGGATCCCCGTCACGCCGTTTTGTGAGGTCCGCAGTTACAGCGATGTGTTGCATGCGGCAGAGTTGCTCGGTTGGCCGATGGTCATCAAGACCGCTTCAGGGGGTTATGATGGCAAGGGGCAGCTTCGGGTCGGCAATTCGGCTCAGGGGAATGATGCACTAGAGGTCTTGGGGCCCGAGCCGTTGATCGCCGAGAAGTGGATCGAGTATCAGGCTGAGGTATCGGTGTTGGTGGCTAGGAATCCGTCGGGACAAGTCGAGGCTTATCCCATGTTCACCAACCGGCATAGCAATCACATCTTGGACATCACGAGTGTGCCGGCCTCAGGGGAGTTGGCCAGAGTCGAGTCGAAGGCCGTTGGGATTGCATGTGCGATTGCCGAATCGCTGGGGCTTGAGGGATTGATTTGCGTCGAGATGTTTGTCGATGGCGATGGAGCATTGATGGTCAATGAGATTGCACCCAGGCCCCACAACTCAGGGCATTTGACGATGGAGGCCAGTGCGGTCAGCCAGTTCGAGCAGCAGGTACGAGCGGTTTGCAATTTGCCTTTGGGCGCCGTCTCTGAGTGCCGACCGGCGGCGATGGTCAACCTGCTCGGGGATTTATGGAGCGATGGGCAGGCGCCGGATTGGTCGGCAGCGTTGAGTCAACAAAATGCACATTTGCATTTGTACGGCAAGACCCAAGCGAGGGTGGGTCGCAAGATGGGTCATCTGACGGTCTTGGGTCAGACCCCGCAGGCAGCTATCGAGTCTGCGCTGAAGTTGCGAGGCCGCTGGGCTGGGATTAGCGAGTCGCGGGGCTAGCGCTGTAGGTTGGAGATCTTCCCATGAGTTCGTTTCGGCGAGGTTCAGCCAGTGGGTTGAAGAAACCAGGGGGGCGGCCACCGACGACGGTCGGTCCGATATCGTTCAGGGGATAGGGATCGAATTCAGCGGCTTTGGCTTTTTGTCGTTCGATCGTTCCGAGTCCGAATCTTTCCGAATAGCGAGAGGCGTTGCAGCCGATTGCACCGAGGCAGCCGAGGCAAAGCACTCCCCAGAGGAACCGTTGGGCCGATGTCGACCTGTGAAGCAAATGGGCGGAGATCCAAGGTGACTTTGGGCGAGATTTCAAGCGTTTTTGGATCATCGGCTGGGCGTCCTTACCCTATGGAAAATGCTAGATCGGAAAGTTTTGAGTGTCGAACATGAATTCCGGAAATCGTATCGTCTGGTAACTCCGAGACGCTAGATGGAAATAGGGCGGATTTTCCCCCTAGGCTTGAGGCGATTGACGATTTTTCCACCCTCAACACCTGGGTTAGCTGCATGAAGCACCGATGAAGGTCCAGGGTGAAATATTTGAAAGGGTTTCAAAACGGCAATAGGCTCGGTACGATGGAGACACTAGAGAGACGCCCAGTTTTGACGTCACTATGGAGATGTGTGGTTCTATGCCGCTTCTAAAGCAAGAACAGGATATTTACCCGGAGAATCTTTTCGAGTCGCTCGAAGCGTTGCCATCGGAGGCAGGGATGCGATGGTGGGCGATGCAGACGTTGCCCAGGTGCGAAAAGAAACTCATGCGGCAATTGCTCGACAGCCAAGTGCCTTACTACGGTCCTGTCATCGAGCGCAGGTATCGCAGTCCGCAGGGCCGTTTGCGCACGTCTTTTGTACCTTTGTTTTCTAATTATGTTTTTGTATTTGGAAACGAGGACATGCGTTACAAGGCGTTTGCGACCGGTTCGGTCAGCAAGTGCATGAAGGTCGTCGAGACCGAGCAATTCGTCGAAGACATCACTCGGATCTACAGGGCGGTACAGACGGGCGAACCGGTGTTCCCGGAAACGAAGCTTGAGCCTGGCGATCCGGTGCGGGTCAAATCCGGTCCGTTCAAAGGATTTGAAGGGACCGTTATCCGTCGCGAGCATGAAGTGCGATTGTTGATCACGGTGCGGTGCATGGGGCAGGGGATCAGCGTTCAGATTCTCGATTGCCAGGTCGATGCGCTTTGATTGGTTGTCGGATCTAACGGAATCAATCGGTTCTATTCGACGATCTTAGGGGTTGAATCATCAGCGCCAGGAGCAGTCCGCCGAGGGCCACACCTAGGGTCGAGATCCAGAGGATGGTCCAGGGTTGCAAGCTGGTCTTCGGGAGAATGAAACGATTCAGCAGGGCCGATGTCCATTGCGAGCAGAAGACCCCGAGGGCTTGAGCAAGTGCGATGGTCGCAAGTCCTGAAATCTGAGGACGGATCGCGTGCGAGTTTTCGTTACAAGCGACTTGGAATGGGCAGTTGAGTGCCATGGCGACGGCCAGGGCCCCGAAGATTGGCCAGCCTGATTGGGCCAGCAAGCAACCGGTCAGGAGGACCAGCCAGCCGAGCGGGCCGACAAAGAGCAGTCGTTTACGTATTTTTGGCAGGAATGGCAATCCGAGCAACAAAGCTGTTTCCAAAAAGATAGTCAGGGCAAACAGATAGTAGCCAGAATCCCCGTAGGTTCTGGTCAGGAATTCGTGCGAATAGAGTCCGAAGGCAGCTTCGCAGAACGCCGTCAGAGCCACCAGGAGGATCAAGGCTTTCCATCGCCAGGAGTCGGATTGCGGGCTGTGTTTCGGGGCACTGGGGCCCGGGGCACTGGGACTCGGGGCACTGGGACTTGGGGCACTGGGACTTGGGGCACTGGGACTTGGGGCACTGGGACTTGGGGTTTGGCCCGGAGGTGCAATGGGTGCCGTTCGATGCGACTGGTTTTTGTGTGCGATCAGGAGGCTTGCGGCGATAAAAAGGGAATGCGCCACAGCGCAGCTTGCAGCCAAAAAAAGATGGTATTCGATGACGGCTTGTTCGTCCGAGAGCAGCGCTGCGGTGGCAAGGATCGCGACGGCGTACCCGGCGCTGCCTGCGGCCCGGGCTGAGTAGGCGTGGTTTGCCAGGTTGGCCACGGCCAGGTGGTTCAGCAGGTTCATGCAGCAGGCATGTGCCGAGGCCAGGGCCAGGAGGCACAGTGAGGTTTCCAGGAAAGCTGGCAGCAGGTTGGCTTGGGTCCGAGTCATCGAGAGTTGCCAGCCGAGGGTGGGTTGCAAGATAGCCACGCAGATGGCTGCAAGCAGTAGAAGGCGGGTTGGATACTGCGTCCATTGACGGCGTTCGGCGAATCGAAAAAACAGCAGAGTCAGTAGTCCGGCGACGGGAATGACGCTTGCGATGATGCTAGCCGTCGCGACCGGGTGGACTTGGCGCAAGTGGGTTTGGAGAGGAAAGACGGCAAAACCCAGCGAGAGAAAATGAAGGAAAAAAGCTCCGCTGGTTTGAAGCCAAAGGGCTTTGGGGGCAAAGGGGGAAATCATTCAGTGAGCTGCATTCAGTAAAGTGCATTCAGTAAGGTGCATTCAGTGTGTAGTGTTCCTTCCAGGGGGCTCGACTGCTGGCCGAAGCGTAGGGATCGAGGAGTTTTGGGAATTGGAAGTCCAATTTGCGGAGCGTATCGGGGCTGAAGAAATCCGCGAAGAATGCCTCGCGAGCGCCGATGGTTTGGATCCCATCCTTGGACTCTCGATCGAATCGATCGTTGAGCAACTGGGTGATGCGTTCGATCTCCTTGGCGCGTTGGTCCATGAGGGTTTGAATTTGGCGTTCGATGCGGGTCGTCAACGGGGCAGGGGGTTGGTTCTCAGTGGGGTTTTCGGTGGTGGGGATCGAAGGCAGTTCGAATTCGATTCGAGCCCCGAGGCATTCCTTGGCGAGGATTTTCAATCGTGGATCGGTGCTGATCGAGACGTGGTCGAATTCGTGTTGGAGCAAGCGAGACTTCCAGGGTTCGGCTGGTTGGTAGGATTTCATCAGGACGACGTGGTGCTTCCAGCCGATTTCCGCTAGTTGAATGTTCGCCGTAACGGCCAGGACCGAGGGGTTGGATGGGATCCGATTGACTTTGGTCAAGCGGTAGCGGTAGTCATAGTGGAAGTTGAATTTGGTCAATCCTTGCTTTTTATGAGCGGCCAGTTCTTGGTCGTTGGTTTCGAAGCGGACTTGGCCCGCATCGATCAGGCGTTGGATGCCCGG
>Ga0315903_10008850_pt1 | contig 12300 bp, 9 predicted proteins | sample LakEriMetagenome_7_FD_203524 | JGI IMG/M metagenome (GOLD analysis project Ga0315903, IMG submission 203524) | Freshwater fungal communities from buoy surface, Lake Erie, Ohio, United States - Buoy 2 MA119 | ecosystem: Environmental > Aquatic > Freshwater > Lake | place: USA: Lake Erie, Ohio...
GAACTTGGCCGACAGTTCAGCATTCAATTGCAATTGACTGCTTCTGTCGAGGGTCGTAAATACACCGGAAGATTTAGTAATAAGGACTTGAATGAGGCATTGCAACTTGTTTGCTTGCCAATGGGCTTGAAGTATACCATCCAGGAAAATAATGTGGTGATTATCGAAAACAGTTCAGGTGTTAAAAGATAATCGGAAAGCAACATTTTCCATTTAAGGAGGTTATGGCAAAGGAGGCAAACCAAAACTGAGTTTGCACACAAAAAGTAAGTAACACACGGCTGAAGCACGTCGAATGCTTCAATTAGTATAGTTAGTTTTAGTTAAGGTTTAGAATTATGGCTGAAAACGTTCGGCCATAATTTTTTTTTGGACAAACCATTTTTTTCTTTGCCGATATGCACCCTAGTAACATTTCTATCGATAGCTATGATTATCCTTTGCCCGATGAGCGAATTGCGAAATTCCCTCTGGCAGTTCGTGATCAATCCAAGATGCTGATTTACGAGAACGGACAAATCCAAGACGCTCGTTTTTTCGAACTTCCTGATTTGTTGGAGCGTGGTGATTTAGTTGTATTGAATAATACAAGGGTTATTCCCGCTCGTCTTATTCTACACAAACCTACCGGCGGTGCTATTGAAGTATTTTGCTTGGATCCGGTGAATAGAGCTCATCAAGATGCTATGGCTTGTGGTTCAGGTGTTCGTTGGAAATGTCTTGTAGGAGGTGCAAAGAAATGGAGTGAAGGGCTGCTCATCGGACTTGAAATTGAACACAACGGCCGCAAGGTTATATGCTCGGCCGCTTGCATAGAGCGACTTAAGGACGCATTCATAATTGAGTTTACATGGGATGATCCAACATTGGTGTTCTCTCAGTTCTTGGACGCTGCCGGCAAAATACCTCTGCCTCCCTATTTCCATCGAGAAGCTGAATTATCAGATTTGGAACGCTACCAAACTGTTTTTTCGAAATTTCAAGGTTCTGTTGCTGCTCCAACTGCATCACTTCATTTTACACAAGATGTATTTCATGCCCTGCAAGCGCGTGGTGTTGAGCTGGAAGAGCTTACTCTCCATGTCGGCGCGGGAACTTTTAAACCTGTTAGCTCAGAAACGTTAAGTGGTCATGAAATGCACAGTGAGTGGTTTTCGGTTTCGAAAGACACAATACGGAAGCTCCGTAATCACGATTATAATAGACTTATTGTGGCCGGAACTACCAGCTTGCGCACCATTGAGTCGCTTTATGGATTGGGTGTCCAATTAATTCGCGGTAATGAATCAATTGAAATGCTCTCACTTACTCAATGGGAAATGTATGATTATGATGGCAATGCGCCGGCTCTGACTGAAGCGCTTGATGCACTGTTAAATTACCTTGATCGCAGAAAGCTGGATTTCTTACATGCGTCCTCTGCTCTTTTAGTTGCACCTTCCTTTCCTATTCAATTGGCCGATGGACTAATCACGAACTTCCATCAACCTAAAAGCACTCTGATGGTCTTAGTCTCTGCTTTTATTGGAGATGATTGGCGCGCGGTTTACGATCATGCTCTGCAAAATGATTATCGTTTTCTAAGCTATGGAGACAGCTCACTGCTCTGGAAGAAATAGCTTATACCGATCGCATAGCATCGACCGGGTTCAGACGTGATGCTTTAACTGCAGGTATAATACCTGCAATAACACCCACGGCGACAGAAATGGTTATGCCTGCTACAACGCGCTCGAAAGGAAGAATGAACGTGAAGTCAATGAGAGCTCCCAGACCGGCTACTGTGGCCCAAACTAAAAGAAGCCCTACTGCTCCACCAATTATGCATAAAGAAATTGATTCGAAGAGATATTGAATCAGAATGAAATAGTTCTTCGCTCCGAGTGACTTTTGAATACCAATTAGCGGCGTTCGCTCTGCTACTGATACAAACATGATGTTGGCGATGCTGAAGGCACCTACTAGGATTGCAAAAATCCCAATGACCATCCCTACGATGTTAAATACACTGATAATACTATCAACAATTTCATTGATCATGGATGACTCGATAATCGAGAAGTCTTTATCTGCTTTTGGCTTTATGCGCCTAACTTCCCGAAATGCTCCCGTTACCTCATCGCGCAGTTGTTGGTTGGTAACTCCTGATTTGGCTTTAATCAAAATTTTCGTGTCTTCTGAATTACCCGGAATAAGACGTGTTGCAAATTGAAATGGCATCATTACCGCCTTGTCCATTCCATCGCCGAAAAGCGATGTTCCTTCTTTGGCAAACTCACCAATAACAAACACTTTTAAACCGCCAATTTTCATTTCCTTCCCGATGGGGGAGTCCATTCCAAACAATTGTTGCTTAACTGTATTGCCGATAATGGCGAAGTTTTTACCGGCTTCACATTCCACCTCCGTGAAATAGCGACCTTCAGCGATGTTTAGTGCAATTGTTTCCTTGTAATCGTATGTTACTGCCACAATTCCGGCATCGGCTAAACTATTGCTTTGGTAAGTAGCTGTGCCGGATGATCCGGCCTCAAAGGCCATCGCATCGGCATATTCAAGACGATCTTTCAGCATGTCCATGTCTCGCAGTGCCGGTGGTCGCCTTCGCATGTACTTCCACCATTCGTAGTCCTCAGCCCCGTCCTCAGGTCCAAATGGCCATTTCTGAATGAATAAGACGTCAGAACCAATAGTATCGAAGCTCGATTTCATTTCCGCTTCCATACTGTCAACAACACTGAGCACGAAAATGATGGAGAAAATGCCGATTGTAACACCCAATAACGATAGCACTGTGCGCAGGCGATTGGTATTCAAAGCATGCAGCGCAAACAGAAAACTCTCTCGTATGATGTTTAAGATCATGCCGTAAAACTACGCCATCCAACTTCGAACTGGATGATCTCCCGCACTTCGTCATTAGTCTGTTATAATTTATTGGTGTTTCGCACGTTTTCAATGCCTTTGCCTACTCTGTTCTTATCGATTTTTGCGCTCAACCTTGATCAAATCACCGGTTATATCAATTCTTCGTATTACGACGTGGCTGTTGTTTTTCAGCTTCTGGGTATTTACTGCCTGTGCGCAATACTCGACAACACGTTCCCGGAATTTTGTGTTCTCAGGCGATACTCTTCAGATTGACAGTATGGCGATTTGGCCGGAGTCTCTCGTGGTGGTTCATGGGGCTGATACACTTCAATCCGATGATTATTATTTCAATGCAATGCAGGCTCGTCTGCACCTGCGAACAGTAGCTCTCAATGAAGCCGTTTCAATTACATATACTGTTTTGCCCTGGAAAATTGGATACTCATATCGAAGGAAGGACCTGAATATCATCGGTGATGAGTTAAAGACGGGTATCAAACCATATGTTTTGGGAAGCGAGGACGAAATGTCTTTTCTGGATGATAAGGGCATTCAGAAGAATGGCTCTATTTCGCGTGGTGTATTATTTGGAAATAATCAGAATCTTTCGGTGAATTCAACGCTGAATCTTCAGTTGAAAGGGAAAGTCACGGAGCGCTTAAATCTATTGGCTTCCATTACAGATGATAACATCCCTATTCAGCCCTCCGGCAACACGCAGCAACTCCAGGATTTTGACCAAGTGTTTATTCAATTATCCGATGATAGAACCAAGTTAATTGCCGGCGATTTTCAACTTCGCAGACCCGCAGGTTATTTCATGAATTATTTTAAGAGAGCTCAGGGTATATATGCCATTAGTGAACGAAAACTCTCAAGCGGTGCGGTGTTCCAGGTTGAGGCATCGGCCTCTATATCGAAAGGGCGTTTTGGACGTAATGTGATTCAGGGTGTTGAAGGTAATCAAGGACCCTATCGCCTGAGAGGTGCTGATAATGAATTGTTCATTATTGTCCTATCAGGAACTGAGATGGTTTACATCGATGGCCGATTACTCGAAAGAGGAATGGATAAGGATTATGTCATCGATTATAACTCAGCTGAAATTTCATTTACGCCTCGACAACTTATTACGAAGGACCGACGAATTACCGTGGAGTTTCAATACTCGGAGCGCCGCTATGCAAGACCATTATTACAAGCCTCTCTGCAATGGAAACAAAACAAGAAATCTTTTTTCGTTAACGTCTATGCAGAGAATGATGCCCGTAATCAACCTCTTCAACAGGATTTGTCGGATGCCGATAAAGCAATTCTGGTTGCGGGCGGTGACGATTTGCTTGCAACGTTTCGAAGTGGTGTGGACAGTATCGGCTACAGTAATAACGAAGTACGCTATGAATTGATTGACTCTCTGGGATTTGATAGTGTTTTTGTTTTTTCGGATGATTCTGCACGAGCTTATTACAGAGTGAGTTTTTCCTTTGTAGGGTTGGGAAATGGAGATTATGTCGAGGATGGGTTTTCAGCGAATGGTCGAATTTATCGATGGGTCGCACCCATTTTTAATGGCGTTAACTGGATCAAGCAAGGTGGCTATGCTCCCATAATTTTACTTGCTTCTCCGAAAAAAAATCAAATGATTTCGGCTGGTTTTTCAATGCCGATTGATAAACACGAAAGGGTTGTTTGGTCTCTCGAGGGTGCGCTATCCAATCGAGACTTGAATACATTCTCCTCGCGCGATGCGTCAGATGATTATGGCGCTGCCGCGCGCACCAAGTTGCAATGGAACGAGTTGAAATCATCAGCCGAAACAAATGCGTGGCTGGCAGATTCTACAAAGCAGAAGAACCTCGCGCTTACTGCAGTTTACGAGTTTACGCACAAACACTTCAATGCCATTGAACGATTTCGAGAAGTGGAGTTTACCCGTAATTGGAATTTGGGAAGCATTGCAGCCACCCCACAGAATCAACATTGGGGCTCTATACAAAGTTCCCTGAGAAACAAGCGTTGGGGATTGGTTGGCCTATCGGCCGATGTTTTTCACATGCCATCGCTGTTTGACGGATATCGCGTAAAGGCCCAAACTAACATAAAGACCAAGGGTAATTTTATTTCACAGGGTGAGGGATCTTTTCTTTATACCACAGGAGCCATTCAGTCTTTATTTGCTCGACATAAGGGGCGAACCTCTCAAGATGTTGGAAAAGCCCGCTTCATGCTAATTGATGAATACGAGCGAAATCTATTCCGATCTGCGGATAGTGTTCAGGCGGGTTCTTATGAGTTTTTGGATTGGGAGTTTTCAGTGGGAAATGCGGATACGACAACTAAAACAATCCGCTTTTTCTACCGCGACCGAATTGATCGGAAGCCTTTGCAAGACTTTCTTGAACCAGCCGCACGAGCAGATCATTATGGCATGCAGTGGGTCCAGCGCTGGAAAGGAGATAGTCGTTTGTCGCTGCAGGTGAGCAATAGACGGTTACGGGCTATTAATCCCGAGCTATTTACTCTTTCTCCCGAAAACACATTGTTGGCAAGGGGAGAGTACAATGCGAAGTACTGGAAGAGCGCAATTCAAAATACTACCTTTTATGAAATTGGCTCGGGTTTGGAGCAACGCAGGGAGTTTATTTATTTGGAAGTACCTGCAGGGCAAGGGGTGTATGTGTGGAATGATTATAACGGCGACAACATCAAGGATCTTAATGAATTTGAAGTTGCTGTGTTTTCTTATGAGGCTAATTATATCAGAAGTTTTGTTCAGTCGAATGAATACGTCAAAACCTACACAAATCAGTTCAGTGAGTCTTTTTTGTTTCAGCCTTCACGTGTGATAAAGGGGAAGAAGTCGTTCGGCCGATTCATAGGTCGATTGAGCAGCGCGTCTACCTTTCGAATAGAAAGAAAGACTGCGCAGGAAAGCGGATTAAACAGATTTAATCCTTTGTTTAATGAATATGCGGATTCGGTTCTTCTCACTTCTCAAGGATTAGTGCGCAATGTGATTTACTTCAATAAGGCAAATCCGATAATAGGCATGGATTACACGTATCAAATCCAGGAAAACCGCAATCTGTTGAGTAATGGTTTCGAGAATCGTAATGAGAAACTGCATTTCTATTCGTTGAGATGGAACTTCTGGAAGGCTCTTACCGTTTTCCAAGAACTCAGATGGGGTGATAAACAAACAAGGTCTGACTTTCTCAACGGAAGAAATTTTTTGATTCGCTATGTTCAGGTTCAACCGAAATTAACGTATCAACCATCACCCTTGTTGAAGGTTAGCGCGCTGGCTCAATATTCTGATAAGCGCAACACATTAGGCTTGGAACGTGCTCTCATACAAAGACTGGGGGCTGATTGCACTTGGAATGTCCCTGAAAAGGGCAGTATTCGCTCAGAGTTGAATTTTTACGCGATTACCTACAACGGTGAAGGCACCAGTTCGCTTTCATTCGAAATGCTGGAAGGTCTTCAGCCCGGATATAATTATACATGGCAAGTTTCGTGGCAACGTAATGTTGCCGAGCATGTGCAGCTCAATATTCAATACAATGGAAGAAAGCCACAGAACTTAGAAGCCATTCATTCGGGTAGCGTGCAAGTGAGAGCGGTTTTCTGACTTGTTTCCACTCGTGAAGATGGGGAGGAAACTTTTTTTGATCATTCTGTAACCTTTTGGTATGCTACTCACGTTAAACCCCTCGTAAGTTCTCATGTAGAGATATTAGATAGTTTAATTGTTTTCATTTTCAGAAAGGTCATCCAGCGGGATGGCCTTTTTGCTTGTTGTTCCAACTTTTCTGCCCCATGTTTGTTTCTTAAAAAAATCTACTATGCGTATCATTTTCTTTTCACTTGCCATGTTCTCAATGGTTGTAATGAATAGCCAAACTACCGAAACACTTGCTATAGGAGCCGTTCTTCCTGCGGCTGATGTTAAGATGGCGAATATTTCCGGCAGTCAACAATCGCTTAACGAATTGAAAAAGCCAGGAGGATTGTTAGTCGTTTTTTCATGCAACGGTTGTCCCTTTGTTGTGGGTAGTGAAGGAAGTGAAGGCTGGGAGGGTCGCTACGATGGATTGCGCGAGCTGACCGAAAAGAATAACATCGGTATGGCCCTTATCAATAGCAATGAGGCTAAGCGCGACAAAGGCGACGATCTTAAGAGCATGAAGGTGCGTGCCCAAGAGCACGGCTTTGCCAAATGCAACTACTTACTTGACGCTAACTCCTCTGTTGCCAATGCGTTTTTCGCGCGCACAACCCCGCATGTGTATTTGTTTGACGGTAATATGAAATTGGTATACAAGGGTGCTATTGATGATAATGTTGACGATAGCAAGAAGGTAAAGCAGCATTACCTCAACGATGCTATTACCAGTCTATCAAAAGGAAAAAAGATTAAGCCCGAAGAAACCAAGCCTGTGGGCTGCAGCATCAAACGTGTAGGCTAATTTATTGCGCGGTTTTGGTTGGTGGAATCCACATGAAAAGGTGTGGATTATTCTTGTAGGATTCGATACTCGGAGAGCCTATAAGCAACGCTAAATCTACCAACCAAAGTATACCTCCACCCCCAAAGGTGAGTGTATAGGTAACGGGAACCTTTACATCTGTTCCGAGATACAACCTGTGCATTCCGAAAAGCCCTAGCGCGAGATCTAAGCCAATGGCCACCAAACGGGGGTTTTCACTTTTTCGGAGGTTTTCACGAATTTCAATGAAGCCTTCATCAGACTGTTCAAGTATGATTTCGCCCATAACTCCGCAATCACTCAATTGGCTCCAGGCCCGGTGTTGAGTGGATTGCAGAAGTAAAACGGTGATAAGTGCAAGCAGGCTGCGCATCTGTGGAGCCTAATATCGGTGATATTAGGTTAAAATCAGCATCGCATCACCATAGGCCCAAAAGCGATATTTGTTTTTAATCGCTTCGTTGTAGGCGTGCATAATCAAATCGTAACCTCCGTATGCTGTAACGCACATGAGAAGTGCGCTTTCAGGTTGATGAAAGTTTGTAATAAGGCTGTCTGCAATATTGAATTCGTAGGGTGGATAGATGAATTTACTAATCCATCCGTCGTAAGGCTTCAACAAACGATCTGTACTAACACTGCTTTCGAACGCTCGCAAAACAGTATTTCCCACAGCACAAACGCGGTGTCCTGTTTGCAAGGCCTCATTTACAACACGAGCTGTTTCTTCGGGAATAATACACTGCTCACTTTCCATTTTGTGCTTGGTTAAGTCTTCGACTTCAACCTGACGGAAAGTTCCAAGCCCGATGTGCATAGTCATCTCAGGCATATGCACACCCTTAATCTCGGCACGTTTGAGTAACTCACGACTAAAATGAAGTCCTGCCGTTGGCGCTGCAACTGAGCCTTCATGCTTGGCGAAAATGGTTTGGAACCATTCTTCATCTTCCGGCTGCACCGGGCGATTGATATATTTCGGAATTGGAGTTTCGCCTAATTTGTAGACAAGCGCTTTGAATTCTTCATGTGTTCCGTCAAACAAAAAGCGCAACGTGCGTCCTCGTGAGGTAGTATTATCAATGACTTCTGCTACCAGCTCATCATTCTCACCGAAATAAAGTTTATTTCCTATGCGGATTTTACGCGCCGGGTCAACTACAGTATCCCACAGTAGACTTTGTGCATTCAACTCACGCAGCATGAATACTTCAATCATGCTGCCCGTTTTCTCCTTGTTGCCCAACATACGAGCAGGAAATACACGTGAGTTATTATTCACCATGACATCCCCTTCCTCGAAATAATCGAGAACGTCTTTGAACATTTTGTGTTCAATTTTTCCAGAGCGCTTATGAACAACCATCAGTCGGCTTTCATCGCGGTGCTTGGCGGGATGCTGGGCTATCAGCTCTTCGGGCAGTTTGTATCGAAACTGACCCAATTTCATCATGGAAATCAATGCTGTAAGATTTAAATGTGGTTGGCCAATGTACGGTTTTGAAAACCCTTTGTAAAGAGAAAGTTTGTAAGGTGCTGATTTACAAATGTAAATTTGTTAACTGCTCACTTCGTGCAGTCGGTTTAACAGCTCTTCGACACTCCAGGCGTCCTTAATGTTAAACGGATTACTTTCTGTTCTTCGAAGGCTACTTAAATATGCTCCGCTGTCTGATCGAAGGCCTAAGTCATTTGCCAGAGACCGGATGTAGGTTCCTTTGCTGCATTCAATGCGAAATGTCGCTTCGTTGTTTTCAAATGAAATAATCTCAAATGCATCAACTTGAATTGGAACCGCCGGAATATCAACCTTTTCACCCCTTCTTGCTGCTTTATACGCCCTTTGACCTCCAATTTGCTTGGCGCTATATCCAGGTGGGGTTTGCATTTGATGTCCACTCAATGTATCGGCGCTTTTTTGTATTCCTTCCAAGGATAAATGAGACGTGGGGTAGCTTCCTTCCGGCTCTGTTTCCAGATCGAAGCTAGGAGTCGTTTGCCCAAACCGAATACTTCCCGTGTACTCTTTCTTACCTGCCTGAAGGGAATCAATACTTTTAGTCATCTTGCCCGTGCATATTACCAAAAGGCCTGTGGCTAGTGGGTCGAGCGTGCCTGCATGACCAATTTTAAATCGTTGTTCATGCCCCTGTTCGTTAGGCGGAATAACCAGGTTGTGCTTCACATAGCCTTTTATTTTACCCAACACATCAAAGCTTGTCCAGCCTAGCGGTTTGTCAATAAGAAGCAGGCTCCCACTTACGAATTCATGGATGGTTCTAAAGGAATTAGGCAATGACATGGTGCAAAAGTACACTCTTGCCGGCGCCGGTCAGACCTCATCAAAATTCTATTAGCTTTGAAGCAATGAAGAGAATATTGTTTTTTGCTGCTTTAGTGCTCATTATAGTGTCTTGCACATCAAGGGCAGAGTATGCCGCGGATTATAATGACCGCATAATTGGCTCGCAGAAATCCATCGTGGATGCTTTAGTAGTAATGGATTCCACCTTTAGTGATACAAATTCTACCAAGGATTGGGTTGATTTGAATTATGCCAATTTACAGGCTAGCGTAAAGCGATCCATCCTCGCCCTGGATAGTATTGGGCCTTTTCAGGAAGATCCGTCTTTGCAACTTTCAGCCAAGGAACTTTTCAGATCCTACGAGGCTTTGGTTGATGTAGAGTATAAAAAATTGGTAGAAATAAAACTTTTACCAGCTGAAAGCGTAAACATGGCAATTGTTGATTCAAACCTTGCCGTGCAGGAACGTATTTTCACGATGTCAAAAATTGCTCAAGAACGTTTTTACAAGGCTCAGGAAGAATTCGGCAAGAAGTACAATCTTGAATTCGAATAACGAACGGCCATGAAGAAAATGATGTTGTTGTGGGCTGTACTGGTGTCAGCCACACAGGTACTTAATGCTCAAAGAGGAATGTTGGATAATGCAGTGGGGCTTCGAATGGGCCTTGGTTCGGGCGTTACATTCCAACACTTTACTAGTAACCGAAATGCATTTGAAGTCATTGCTTATCAGCGCTTCGGTGCGGCCAATTTAACGTTGCTCGCGGAAGCGCATGAACAAATGTTCGACGTTCGTGGGCTTCGTTACTATTATGGGGCGGGCGCTCATGCTTGGGTTTTCAATAAGAATAGCGTTCTTCAAGATAATATTTTGCGTGAGAATTCATACGCCCTTGGTGTGGACGCAATAGTAGGTTTAGCCTACTATCTAAGGTCATTTCCACTGCAATTCAGTGTCGACTGGAAGCCGGGTATTAATCTGGTGGGTAGCCATTACATCGAATGGGATAGCGGTGGATTAAGTGTGCGCTATAGGTTTTAAAGGAGTAGTGTTCGGCTCGAACAATTGCTATTAGACTCTTGCGCATGTATCGCGCTGCCTCGTTAAATCACGTTAAGGTGGTAAGATGAGTAGCCTCCTCACGTCAAATTTGTCGGTTTCCTAATTGTTGACATCGGTCATGGCCGATTTTTACCTTTTCAGGAAATTGGCCCTTGCTAATGAATACCAAGTACATCCAATGGTTAGTGTTTGCAAGCACTATAGCTGTTATTGGCTTGATTGCCATTCAGGTATATTGGATTAGCAATGTTTTTACACTGAGAGAACAAGAGTTTTCTGAGCATGTAAACTCAGCTCTGAAATCCATAAGTGCTGAACTGGAGCAGCGGGAATCGAGCACGGGTCCCTCTGCGTCTTCTATTAGTTTGAGTGCCCCAACGCGTGAAAGCCTGGTCATAAATTATGGCGGAGGCGATGTAAGTGTTGTTCCTCAATCAACCTTTGGCAGTGACAGCGTGTCAATTGATCCTTTGTCTGCTGCCGGAGTAAAGGATGCTAAAATTTTATCGCAATCAGGAATCCTCGATGATATAATGGGAGGTTTGCTGGAACTGGACATCTATTCCAGTGTCATTGATCGCATTGATACGCTGGTTTTGGATACGATGATTCGACGGTCGTTTCAAACACAGGGTGTAAAGGCAGATTATGATTACGGGATATTCAATAAGTTACAGCAGCCGGAAATTATTTCTGCGGCATCCAGATTAAATGCAGAAATAATCCACCAGGAAGGCTATCGCATCCAGCTTTTTCCTAACGACCCTATCGCTGACCCCAATTATCTGTGTGTTTGGTTTCCGCGAGAAAGGCAGTATGTAATTAGTACAATGGGAACCATGCTCACTACATCAGCAATACTCATGTTGTTGATCATGATACTGTTTTCTTTTTCTATTAATACTATTTACAGACAAAAGAAGTTGAGTGAAATCAAGAATGATTTCATCAATAACATGACTCACGAACTAAAAACTCCGATAGCTACGATTTCATTGGCTTGCGAGGCATTGAGCGATCCAGATATGCGAACAGGAGAGAAGGCCATTGCCAATTATGTCGGCATGATTCGGGATGAGAACAAGCGCCTTGGTGTACTCGTGGAAAATGTATTGCGGACATCCATCTTTGAACAAGGACAAATGAAGTTGAAAGTCCAGCAATTTGATATCCATCAGGTGGTGCTGGGGGTTATATCTAATATTGAAATTCAGGTCAAGGCACGCAGCGGACAAATTGTAACTCGGTTTTATGCAAAAAACTCCGTTGTGAAGGGCGATCAACTGCACATTACCAATGTGGTATACAATCTCATTGATAATGCTATGAAGTACAGTGATGGAAGCCCATTAGTTGAGATTGAAACACATGACGAATCCGGTGCGATTGCCATTTCATTTAAAGATCACGGCATTGGAATCAGCAAGGAAAATCAACGCAAAGTTTTTGACAAGCTCTTTCGGGTGCCTACAGGTAATATCCATAATGTGAAAGGGTTCGGTTTAGGGTTAAGTTATGTGAAAGGCGTATTGGAAAAGCACGGCGGCACGGTTGATGTTGAAAG
>Ga0315903_10008852_pt1 | contig 12298 bp, 10 predicted proteins | sample LakEriMetagenome_7_FD_203524 | JGI IMG/M metagenome (GOLD analysis project Ga0315903, IMG submission 203524) | Freshwater fungal communities from buoy surface, Lake Erie, Ohio, United States - Buoy 2 MA119 | ecosystem: Environmental > Aquatic > Freshwater > Lake | place: USA: Lake Erie, Ohio...
AACTCGCCGATCACGCTGCAGTCGCAGTCGTTCACCGTCGCCGACCTCATCGAGGAGGAGAAGCTCTCCTGCAAGGCGGGCACGGAGCTGACGTTCGCCCTCATCGCCCTGGCCCACTACCTGCCGACCGACGCCCGCTGGCAGAGCAGCGACGGCGTGGAGTGGTCGCTGGAGAAGCTCGTCGAGGAGGAGATCGTGCAGCCGATCCGGGGCGCCCCCTGCGGCGGCACGCACCGGCTCTTCGGCCTCGCCTATGGCTGCCAACGGCGGCTGCGGGCCACCGGCACGCTCGACGGGGCCTATCTGCGGGCCGACAAGTACGTCCGCGACTACCAGAACTTCACGCTCGCGAAGCTCCAGAACCGCGACGGCTCGTTCAGCACCGAATGGTTCAAGTATCTGGCCGACCGCGACGACGACATCGACCGCAAGATCCAAACCACCGGCCACATTCTCGAGTGGCTGGTGGCCTCGCTCGACCAGGAGCGGCTCTACGAGCCGCGGGTCGTGGCCGCCACGGAGTTCCTCGTGTCGGCCCTGGCCCGGGAGCCGTCGCGGGAGTGGAAGCTCGGGCCGCTCGGCCACGCCCTGCATGCGCTCAACATCTATCAGGAGCGGGCCTGGGGCACGGTGCTGCCCGGCGGCATCGCGGCCTTCACCGGTCCGATGAAGGCCGCGTCGGCGCCCCCCATGATCGCCGTGGAGCCGGAGACCGAGGCCGGCGGCCCGCGCCGCCGCTGAGCGGGCGTTCTTGAACCGGCCGGCGGTTGCCCGTAGTCTTGCGCCGCGGACGGGCGGCCCGTGCGACCGGCCGGCCTGTGCGGCGTCCGACGCGCCGCGCGACGTCCGCCGCAGGAGCGGACCATGGCACCGGCCGACATTTCGCCGCAGCTCGCCCAACTGCTCGACGCCGCGGCCCGGCTCTGCGCGGCCACGGCGTCGGAGGCGATCCTCCTGCTCGTCGATCAGCGGCTCGACTGGGAGCAGGTCCGCCGCCTCACCGGCACCGTGACCGTGCTCGTGGCGGCGGACGACGAGGCCGATCTGGCGGGCACGACCGACCACGGCCTGAAGAAGATGCCGCTCGACGTGGCCGGGCTCCCGGTGCACGAGCGGCTCGCCCAGGCGCTGCTGGAGTGCGTGGCCGACGAGATGATCGCGCCGGAAGCGGCGGTCGTCGCCGTGTACAGCGGCTTCGAGGCCGGCACGATCGACTCGGTGAGCCTCCTGAAACTGGAGGAGCACCTCGGCCAGCTCACGAGCCGCGACCTGCGGAACCTGGAGACGAAGGTGCCCCTGGAGACGCTCAAGCTCGTCGTCGATCTGGCCGTGGAGATCGGCCGCGAGGGCCGCGAGGGCAAGCCGGTGGGCACGTTGTTCGTGGTCGGCGACGCGCGGAAGGTGCTGCAGGCGAGCCACGCCGCGGGCTTCGACCCCGTCCGCGGCTACAGCCGCTCCGAGCGCCGGCTCACCGATCCCCGGGTCCGCGAGGGGATCAAGGAGATCGCCCAACTCGACGGCGCCTTCGTGATCGGCTCCGACGCCACGGTGGAGGGCGCCGCCCGCTACATCGACGCCTCGGCGGAGAACGTCTCGGTGGCCAAGGGCCTCGGCGCCCGGCATTGGGCGGCGGCGGCGATCACGCGGCGCACGAAGAGCGTGGCTGTGGCCGTGAGCGAGACCAGTGGCACCGTGCGGATCTTCCAGAACGGCGAGGTCGTGCTGCGGATCGAGCCCTTCCGCCGGGCCATGAAGTGGAAGGATTTCGAGTACGAGCCGCCGGGTTCGGAATGAGCGTGCCCCTCGCCGCCGGCCCCGATCCCGACCTCCGCGGCAAGACCGTGTGGGCGATCGATACGCTCTCCCGGGCCTACCAGCTGTTCCACGCCCTGCCCGAGATGACGGCCCGCGACGGCAGCCCGGTGTCGGTGGTCTTCGGGTTCACCCGCGATCTGCTCGACATCGTCGAGAAGAAGCGGCCCGACTATCTCGTCTGCGCGATGGATCCGCCGGGGCCGACCTTCCGCCACGCGGCGTTCGCCGCCTACAAGGCGAACCGGGCCGAGATGCCCGCCGACCTCGTGCCCCAGATCCCGCTGCTGCGGCGGCTCCTCGACGTGTTCGGGATTCCCTGCCTCGAGGTGCCGGGCTACGAGGCCGACGACGTGCTCGCCACCCTCGCCACCCGCGCCGTGGCGGCCGGCGGCGCCTGCACGATCGCCACGTCCGACAAGGACTCGCGGCAGCTCCTCGGGCCGCACGTGCGGCTCTTCAACCTCCGCACCAACGCCAGCCTCGGGCCCGACGAGCTGCAAGCGGAGTGGGGCATCCGCCCCGACCAGGTCGTGGACTTCCTGGCCCTCGTCGGCGACAGCGTGGACAACGTGCCGGGGGTGCCGGGCATCGGTCCCAAGATCGCCTCCGAGCTCCTGCAGAAGCACGGCACGCTGGATGGCGTGCTGGCCGCGGTCGAGACCATTTCGGGTGCGAAGCGGAAGGAGAACCTGCGGGCGCACGGCGACACCGCCCGGGCCGGCCGCAAGCTGATCCGCCTCGATGCGACGGTGCCGCTGGAGATTCCCTGGGACGCGGCCGCTCTGCATCCGCCCGACATGGCCGCCTTGGCGGAACTGTGCCGGGCGTGTGGATTCCGCAGCCTTCTCGACCGGGTCGTGCAGGCGGGGTCGCGGACGGCCGCTCCGCCACCGCCGCCGGCGGCGCAGCCGCGTGCGGCGGGCACGCTTTTCGACCTGGACGGGGAGAAGCCGGCCCCGGCGGCCCCTCATCCGCGACTGGTGGTGCAGGAGCCGCGCGATGCCCCCGGGATCGCGGCCGCCGTGCAGCGGCTCCGGGGCGGCGACAGTGTCACGATGTGTGTGTCGCGTCCCACCGCCGGTGGGCTGCTCGCGCGGCCGCTGGGCGTCATGCTGGCGACCGGCACCGACGCTTTCTGGTTCGACGCAGCTGCGGTCGCGGCGCACGACGCGCTCCGCGGTCTGGTGGCCGATCCCGCCGTCCCCAAGCACGGCCACGACCTGAAGCGCCAGGACGTCGCGCTGCGGACGCTGGGCGTCGCGCTCGCCGGCAGCGGGTTCGACACGCTGCTCGCCGCCTATCTGCTCGAGGCCGGCGAGCGGAACCTCGGCCTCGTCGAGACGGCGATCCGGCACGGCGTACCGGTCGGCGATCCGACCGCCGCCGCCATCGAGAGCCCCACCCGGGCGGCCGACGCGGCCCGTCACTGCGAGCTGGTGCAGGCCCTCGCCGCCCGGCTGCCGGAGCGGCTGGCCGCCGCCGGGCTGGCCGACCTGTTCGCGACCGTGGAGATGCCGCTGGCGCGGATTCTCGCCGCCATGGAGTTTCGCGGCGTGCGGATCGACACGCCCGTCCTCGCCGCGCTGGCGAAGGAATACGCGGCCCGCCTCGCGACGCTCGAGGCCGAGATCCACGCCCTCGCCGGGCGGCCGTTCGCGATCGCCTCACCGCTGCAGTTGCGCGTGGTGCTCTTCGATGAGCTCGGCCTGCCGATCGTGAAGCGGGGCAAGACCGGGCCCAGCACCGACGCCGAGGTGCTGGAGCAGCTCGCCCCGCTTCACCCGCTGCCGGCGAAGCTGCTCGAGCACCGGCGCTACGCCAAGCTGAAGAGCACCTACGTCGACGCCCTGCCGGCACTCGTCGATCCGACGACGGGCCGGATCCACACGACGTTCAACCAGACGGTGACCGCGACCGGGCGGTTGAGCTCCAGCGACCCGAACCTGCAGAACATCCCGATCCGCACGGCCGAGGGACTGCAGATTCGCGCCGCCTTCCTGCCGGGTGCGGCCGGCTGGCGGTTCGTGGCGGCCGACTACTCGCAGATCGAACTGCGGGTCCTCGCCCACCTCTCCGGCGACGCCGCGATGCGGGCGGCGTTCGTTGCCGGTGAGGACATCCACGCGCGGACGGCGGCGGCCGTGTGCGGGGCGGCGGCCGCCGACGTCACGCCGGCGATGCGGCGGCTGGCGAAGGCGGTCAACTTCGGCATCCTCTACGGACAGTCGGCCTTCGGGCTGGCCAAGGCCCTCGGCATCCCCCAGGCCGACGCCGCGGAGTTCATCGCCGGCTACTTCCGCGTCTTCGCCGGGGCCGCGGCCTTCATGGATGACGTGCTCGATCGCTGCCGCCGCGATGGATTCGTGACCACGATGCTCGGCCGCCGCCGGTCGATCGCGGGCGTCCGCGAACGCCACCGCCGCCGCACCGCCGCCGGTGCGCTCGCCCTCACGCTGCCTGAGCGGGAGGCGGTGAACACGGTCGTGCAGGGATCCGCCGCGGATCTCATCAAGCTGGCGATGCTGCGGGTCGATGCCCGCCTGCGGGCCGAAGGCCGGCGGGCGGCGCTGGTGCTCCAGATTCACGACGAGCTGCTTCTCGAGGCGCCCCCGGATGAGGTGGCGGCCGTCGAGCGGCTGGTGGCCGACGAGATGCGGCAGGCGATGGCGTTGACGGTGCCGATCGAGGTCGCGGTGCACGCGGGCGGCACCTGGGCGGAATGCGAGTGAGGCGGCGATGATCGTCATCGGGCTCGTGGGGCGGAGCGGCGCGGGGAAGTCCACGGTGGCGCGGATGTTCGCGGCGCTGGGGGCCGACGTCATCGATGCCGATGCCGTCGCCCACGAGGTGCTCGACGATCCGGAGGTTCGGGCGGCGGTCGTCGCCCGGTTCGGGGCCGAGGTCGTCGACCCGGCCGGCCGCGTCGCGCGGGCCGCCCTGGCAGGCCGGGTCTTCGGGCCGACGCCCGACCATGCCACGGCGCTGGCGGACCTGGAGGCGATCGTGCATCCGCCGGTGCGGACGCGGATCGCCGCGCGGCTGGCCGCGCTGCGGGCGGCCGAAGATGCGGATGGTCGGCGGCGCGTCGCGGTGCTCGACGTTCCCTTGCTCGTGCAGTCAGGATGGGACGCGGCCTGCGACCGGCTCGTCGTGGTGGCGTGCGCCGAGCCCGTGAGGCAGGCGCGGCTCGCCGCCCGCGGCTGGAGCCCGGAGCAGATTGCCAGCCGGGATCGGGCCTGGGAGCGGAACGGCGGCCGGCCACTGTCCGCGGCACGAGCGGCTCCCGTGGATACCTCCGGGGATCCGGCTTATACTGCCCGCGAGGTGGAACGGATTTGGAATGCACTCCCGTCTCGTTGAGACGCGGGGTCGTTCCCGGCGCCGGTCACCGCCAGCCTTACGGGGTTCCCATGTCTTGCCGGTGCGCGGCTCCGCCACGCCCGGTCCCGCCTGTCTCTCCTCCGCGATTCACACCTTCGACGTTCAGGTCGGGGCCTCAGCGCCCCGTGGGTGCCGTATGCAAGATGCCGATCCCCCACCGGACGACCATGACCGCGAGCCGATGTCCTTGGCGGAGGAGATCGCCGCCGAGGTCAAGGACGGGGGGGACGTCACGGGCCACTACGAGGCGCTCAAGAAGGGCGACTCGCAGGTTGCCGAGCTGCAGAAGCTCTCGATGCAGGAGCTGGTGGAACTCGCCCGGCGGGAGCAGATCGGCGACGTCACGGGCGCGAAGAAGCAGGATCTCGTGTTTCGCATCCTCCGCGAACGGGTGAAGCTCAACGGCCTGATGTTCGGCGAGGGCACGCTGGAGATTCTGCCCGACGGCTTCGGCTTCCTCCGCAGCCCCGACGCCCACTACCTCTCCTGCCCGGACGACATCTACGTCTCGCCCAGCCAGGTCCGGCGGTTCGGCCTGCGCAACGGCATGAGCGTGGCGGGGCAGATTCGCCCCCCCAAGGAGAGCGAACGCTACTTCGCGCTCCTTCGGGTCGAGGCCATCAATGGCGAGGATCCGGCCAAGCTCTCGACGCGGAGGTTCTTCGACGACCTCACGCCGCTGCATCCCGACGAGCGGATCGTGCTCGAGACCACGGCCGAGGAGATCTCGACCCGCGTCGTCGATCTGATCGTGCCCATCGGCTTCGGCCAGCGGGGCCTGATCGTCAGCCCGCCGCGGGCCGGCAAGACGATTCTCCTGCAGAAGATGGCCAAGGCCGTGCTCGCCAACTATCCCGAGGCCTACGTCTTCATGCTCCTCATCGATGAGCGGCCGGAGGAGGTCACCGACATGGAGCGGCAGGTGAAGGGGCCGTCGTGCGAGGTGATCAGCTCCACGTTCGACGAGAACGCGAGCCGCCACGTGCAGGTGGCCGACATGGTGATCGAGAAGGCGAAGCGGCTCGTGGAGTATGGCCGCGACGTCGTCATCTTCCTCGACTCGATCACGCGGCTGGCCCGGGCCTGGAACGCCGAGGTGCCGAACTCCGGCAAGATCCTCTCCGGCGGCGTCGATGCCAACGCCCTGCAGCGGCCGAAGCGGTTCTTCGGCAGCGCCCGCAAGGTGGAGGAGGGGGGCTCGCTGACGATCATCGCCACGGCCCTGGTGGACACCGGCAGCAAGATGGACGACGTGATCTTCGAGGAGTTCAAGGGCACCGGCAATCTGGAGATCGTGCTCGACCGGCGGCTCGTGGACAAGCGGATCTATCCGGCCATCGACATCAACCGCTCCGGCACCCGCCGCGAGGAAATGCTGCTGGAACCCGACGAATACCGGCGCATCTGCGTGCTGCGGAGAGTCCTCGGCGACATGAACCCCACCGACGCGATGGAACTGCTCGTCAACCGGCTGTCGAAGACGAAGTCGAACAGCGAGTTCCTCATGTCCCTGAAGTCGTAGCGGCGGGGGCCTCATGGACGACGGTACTGGCAAGTCGAGGCCCCGTGGCGGCACGTCCGCCGTGCTGCCCTCGGACACCCGGGTGGCGGTGGTCGTGGCCCGCTGGAACGAGACGGTCACGCGGGGCATGCTCGGCGCGGCGCAGGCCAGGCTGGCCGCCGCCGGGCTGGCCGCTGACGCGGTGGACGTGGTCTGGGTTCCGGGCTCGTTCGAACTGCCGCTCGCGGCCGACCGGCTCGCCGCCACGGGCCGCTATGCGGCGGTTCTGTGCCTGGGCGCGATCATCCGCGGTGAGACGTCGCACGATCGGCACATCGCCACCGCCGTGGCCGGCGGCATCGAGCAGACGGCGCGGGCGCGGGGACTGCCCGTCCTGTTCGGCGTGCTCACCTGCGACACTCCGGCCCAGGCCGCCGCCCGGTCGGGCGGCAGCGCGGCCGACGACTACGCCGGCAACAAGGGGGCCGAGTGCGCCGCCGCGGCCCTGGAGATGATCGCCGTGCTCGCGGCGATCGGCGGACCGGCCGGACGGAGGGAGCCGACCACATGACACGACGCAGCCGGGCCCGGGAGGTCGCCCTCCAGGTGCTCTACCAGGCGGAAGTGAATCCCGGCACCGCCCCCCGCGACCGCGCGCGATTCCTCAAGGGCCGTCTCCGCTCCGGGGCGCTGGTGGAGTTCGCGGAGTCGCTCATCGACGGGGTTGGCCGGCATCGCGAGGCGATCGACGCGGTGCTCGAGGACCGGTCGCGAAATTGGCGGGTGGCGCGGATGGCCGCCACGGACCGGGCGGTGCTGCGGATCGCCGTCTTCGAAATGCGGCACACCGACACGCCGGGGCCGGTCGTCGTGGACGAGGCCATCGAACTCGCCCGGCGCTACGGCAACGAGGCGTCTCCGCGGTTCGTGGCGGGCATCCTCGGCGGCCTGTTGGCGACGGGATGCACGGCGGCCGACCCTGTCACCCCGGTCACTTGATTCGAGGATCGTTCGCGATGGCCATCTTCGGTTTCGGACGCAAGGACAAGCCCGATGCACCGGCCGAACAGTCGGCCGAACCGGCGGCGGAGCGACCGCGCGGGATCCTCGACCGGCTGCGGGCCGGCCTGGCGAAGACGGCGCAGGTTCTGCAGACCGACGTTCGCGATCTCTTCAAGCGGGAGGGGCGGCTCGTGGACGAGCCCTTCCTCGAGGAGTTGCGGGCTGCACTGATCCGCACCGACATGGGGCCCGCCGCCGCCGAGGCGATCGTGGTCGACGTGCGCGAGCGGCTGCGGGCCCGGGTCGTCGATCCCGAGGTGGTGCTCGACTCGATCCGCTCCCAGTTGCTGGTCCGGCTCGCGCCGGCCGAGGCTGGCCTGAAGGTCGCGGCCACCGGTCCCACGGTGATCCTCGTCACCGGTGTCAACGGCTCGGGGAAGACGACGTCGATCGCGAAGCTCGCCCGGCGGTTCACCCGCGATGGGAAGCGGGTCGTGCTCGGTGCCGGCGACACCTTTCGCGCGGCCGCCGTCGAGCAGTTGGCGCTGTGGGCCGGGCGGCTCGGGGCGGAGATCGTACGCGGCGCGCCCGGCTGCGATCCGGCGAGCGTCGCCCACCGGGCGGTGGCCCGCGCGGTCGAGGGGGGCTTCGACGTGTGCATCGTCGACACCGCCGGCCGGCTGCAGACCCAGTCGAACCTGATGCAGGAACTCGGCAAGATCCGTCGCGTGATCGCCAAGCAGATCCCCGAGGCGCCGCACGAGACGCTCCTCGTCATCGACGCGACCGCCGGCCAGAACGCCCTCTCCCAGGCCAAGGGCTTCAAGGAGGCGGCCGGCTGCACGGGGATCGTGCTGGCGAAACTCGACGGCTCGGCCCGCGGGGGCGTGATCGTGCCGGTGGCGGAGCAGTTCGGACTGCCGGTGAAGTTCGTGGGCGTGGGGGAGTCGGCCGACGACTTCGAGGCCTTCGATCCCGGGGCATTTCTGGCCGCGTTGCTCGAAGGCGCGCTGGCCGACGGCGGCTGACGGTCCACCGGTCGACGCAGCCCGCAGGGTTTGCCACGGGAGCGGACCGGTCGAGCAAGGTGTGCGGCGTGGCGTCGCCGCAGCCACGGCGGGCAGGGCGTCCCGTCCGATAGACCCAGCGGGGGGAACGGCGTCCGTTTCGGCGGAGCGGGCGCATTCTCATGTTGCAACGCCGGACGATCGGCCCCTGCGCCGAGAGTCCATTCACACCTCCGATTGGGAGTTTTGGAAACCATGCGCAAGATCGAGTTGAAACTTCCGCTGTGGGTGGCGGCGGGTCTGCTGACCGTCACCCTCGGCGCCGCCGAGGCCTACGCCCAGACCGCCCCTGTGGTGCCCAACGTGCCGCAGGAAGACGCCTACCAGATGCGGGCCCTGCCTCCCGAAGAGGCGGCCGCCGAAGCCGCCGCGGAGACCGGGCCGGAACGCTACCTGGAGTTCGAGCCGCTGAAGAGCCGGGGCATCAACACCTACGGCTGGATCAACGCCGGGATCGGAGCCAACAACTGGGGCAGCCCCTTCAACGGCCCGATCACCTTCAACGACCGCAACTGGCAGGGCCAGATGAACCAGTTGTACCTCGTCAACGAGCGGCTGCTCGACGTCGAGAACGGCCGGTACTTCGGCGGTCGCGTCGATCTGCTCTACGGCACCGACTACATCTACACCACGGCCCGTGGCCTCGACGGCAACCTGTTCAATCGCCCCAACCAGTGGGGCGTGACCGGGGCTCCGTCGTGGGTGTCCAGCAAGGACTACGGTCTGGCGATGCCGCAGCTCTACGGCGAAGTGGGCTATGGCAACCATGCCGTCAAGTTCGGCCACTTCTACACGATCATCGGGTACGAAGTCGTGCCGGCCATCGGTAACTTCTTCTACACGCACGCCTACACGATGCAGTACGGCGAGCCGTTCACCCACACCGGCATCCTCGACACCTGGACCGTCAACGACCAGATGACGGTGTACGCCGGTATCACCAATGGCTGGGACAACTTCAGCGACCCCATCAACATCCTGGGGATCGCCAATCCCGGCTATCCGGGGGCGAACAGCAACGCCGCCTTCCTCGGCGGTGTGACGTTCAAGAACTCGGACCAGACCCAGGCCCTGACGGTGACCACGTCGAGCGGCAACGAGATCGGCGGCTTCACGTCGCCCCTCGCGACCATCGGCAACCGGTCGTTGATCAGCACGGTCTACACCAACAAGCTGAACGACAAGCTGACCTACGTCTTCCAGAACGACAACGGCTGGCAGTTCAACGCCGTCGGGGTCGCGGAGACGATCGGTCAGCAGCGGGGCACGGCGCAGTGGTACGGCATCAATCAGTACATGTTCTACAACTTCACGGACACGCTGATCGGCGGCATGCGGCTTGAGTGGTTCCGCGACAACAACGGGTATCGCGTGTTCAACCCGATCCGCAACTACTGGGCTGGCGGGCCGTGGCAGGGTGGCTACCAGGGCAACTTCTGGCAGGTGACCTGGGGCCTGAACTGGCGGGCGACCAGCAACTGGATGATCCGCCCCGAACTGCGGTACGACTGGTACTCGCCGGACAAGGCCAACACGCCGCTGCCCTTCGGCCGCAACAGCGACCAGTACGGCCAGTTCTACGGCGGCTGCGACGCGATCTGGCAGTTCTAACTTTCCCGGCTGCCGGGCCATCCATGGCCCCGGCAGCCTCCGCCAGCCGCGGGCACAGCCAAGGTGTGCCCGGGCTGGCAGCGGCGGCCCTCCCGGCCGCCTGATGACGAGCAGACCAGCGGGGCCCACCGGAAACGGTGGGCCCCGCGGCGTTTGGTGGCGGCACGCGGCGCGGCCTGTGGCCGCTGCGTGCGGTCCTATGAGCCGCATGCCCGCCTGGCATAACGTTCGCCGCGGCGGAACGGTGCGTGGCGTCGTGCGGCGTGGACGGCGGGTTGGTTGTTGTGCCCGGAGTCCCCGGGCGGAAGCCGGGGAGGATGGTGTACGCGAACCTGCGGCATCGTGCCGCAGTTCGCTTGGCGGGCCTCCGCCCGCACGCAGTCAACCCGGCCCTCCGGGCCTGACGCTCACACAAAAAGCCCCCGGCGGAAGCCGGGGAGGATGGTGTACGCGAACCTGCGGCATCGTGCCGCAGTTCGCTTGGCGGGCCTCCGCCCGCACGCAGTCAACCCGGCCCTCCGGGCCTGACGCTCACACAAAAAGCCCCCGGCGGAAGCCGGGGGACTCCGGGTCGCATTCCTTCCCGGGTGCCATGCGCTGCGGGTTTGCAAGGGAACAGTGCGTGCCGTCGTGGCTTCAGCGGCCTCCTCGCGAAACCGCCGCTCTCGCCCGTTTTTCTCGCGGCGCGGCAGGTGGCCTTGCGGGCGTAAGTCGAGCCACGAGCGCGGACATGGGACATTGGGGCAGGTTACGGAATCTGCACAGGCAGCACAGTTTTACAGTTTTGCCCCCTCTCGCTAGCCTGCAAGCCGACTTTTGACGCTCGGACGCTCGCGGCGGGGCTCGTTTCCGCCCGATGACACCTGTCGGGGTTTCAAGGAGGGAAAATGACGACGACTCTGCCGTGCCGGTCGCTTTCGATTGAGTTTTTCCGGGCTTCCCGTCTCCTGGCAGGGGCGATCGCCCTCGTCTGCTGGGCGGCCGTAGGCCGGGCCGCCGACGGCTGGCTCACCAGCTACAACGACGCCCTGGCCGCCGCGGAACGGACCGGCCGGCCGATCCTGACGGTCTTCACGGGCAGCGACTGGTGCCTCCACTGTCGCAAACTCGAGGAAAAGGTGCTGCACACCGACACGTTCGCCCGTTGGGCGGAGGACCGGGTCGTTCTGCTGATGATCGACCTGCCGCAGCAGGGCATTTCGCAGGAGGAACGCCAGGCCCGGTCGCGGGTGTGCATCAAATACGGCGTCCGGTCGTTTCCCAGCACGCTCCTGATCGGTCCGGATGGTGGTCGGATCACCGGCCAGTCGGGCTACACAGGGCAGTCGGCCGAGGCCTGGGTGGCGGCCATGGATGGGCACCTGCCCCCGATTGCCGGGAAGGCCACTGCTCCGGCCGGTGGGGCGGACGAGGTGCTTTCGTCCCTCGACGAGGCCGTGGAAACGGCCCGGGACGCCAAGCGGCCGATCCTGCTGATGGTCTCGCGGCGGGGGGACGCCGAGGCCACGACCCGCGTGGCGTCGCTGTTCAACGACCCGGAGTTCGAGTCGCTGGCCCGGGACCACTTCGTGGTCGCGAACGTGCCGCATGCCGCCGATGCGTCGCCGAACGCGGGGAAACTGGACGACCTGGTGGGCAGCGCCGAACTCGCCGCCGACGGCGTCGAACTGATCGTCACCGACGACGGCAAGACCCCGCTCTACACGCAGTCCGGAGCCCAGCCCCCCCACCGGATCGTCTCCGGCCTGCGCCGCTTCCTCGCCGCCCGCCAGACCGTGCGGCGGTGATCCCGTGCCGACGGACGGTCGGCCCTCCGCGAGCCAATGATCGATGCTTGCCACGGGCGAGCGTCGCGGTCGCCAGCCTTTCCCGAACGTCCTTGGCTGGCATGGAGTCGCCGCCGTATCCTCTTGAATCGGCA
>Ga0315903_10008854_pt1 | contig 12297 bp, 4 predicted proteins | sample LakEriMetagenome_7_FD_203524 | JGI IMG/M metagenome (GOLD analysis project Ga0315903, IMG submission 203524) | Freshwater fungal communities from buoy surface, Lake Erie, Ohio, United States - Buoy 2 MA119 | ecosystem: Environmental > Aquatic > Freshwater > Lake | place: USA: Lake Erie, Ohio...
GCGGGCTCGGACGCGTCACCCAGAGCAATCCGGGCCTTAAGCCCCAGTATGCCCGCACCTACGATTTCTCGGCGGAGTACTATCTTGAGCCGGCGGGGCTGATCTCGGCGGGAGCCTTTCGCAAGGACATCTCCAATTTCATCAACCGGGCGACTCGCCTCATCGGGGACGGGCCCGCCAACGGCTTCGGCGGGCGGTACGAGGATTTTGAGCTGACGACGACCGGCAATCTGGGAACCGCCTTTGTGGAGGGAGTCGAGCTGAGTTACACCCAGCAGCTGCGCGGCCTGCCCGCGCCTTTCAACGGCCTTTCCGTTTTTGCCAACTATACCGGCCTCCGAACCCAGGGTTCCTATGCCGAGGGTGCCCGCGAACTCGCGAACTTTGTCCCGCGCACCTATAATGCGGGTGTGACCTTCAACTGGCGGCGCTGGGAGACCCGCGTGACCTACCATTACAAGAGTGGCTACCTGATGACCTACAACGCCAACCCGGCGTCCCAGACCCGGGTGACGGACGACCCTACCGTGGACCTAAATGTCCAATACCGGTTCGGGGCCAGTCTGACGGTCTTCGTCGATTACATCAATGTCTTCAACAACTCCCCGGACTGGTGGAGCGCCAGTCCGCGGCACATCTCGATGAGCGAGGTCTACGGCGCCCGGCTCAATGTCGGCGTGAGCGGAAGATTCTGAACGGGGGCGAATGCGGATGGAGCAGGAGAGCGATGGACGCGGGCCTCCCGATGCGGTCGGGAGGAGATTCACCGCGCGGATCCTGGCTCTGGCCTGCGGGGCCGCGGCCCTCGCCGCCGAGCCAGGTGGCCCGGCCGAGCCGGTGCGCGTCGTCCATGATGGCATCGACCTGAAGGTCCACGACGGCGGCCTCCGCCCGGCGATTGGGGTAGAGAACATTCAGGTGCTGCGCGCCCACCGCACCCAGCCGGAGTCGGCGGATGGCTTCGGTTGGACCTATAACCACGCGCCGATGCTCGCGTACGCCCACGGCCGGTTCTACCTGCAGTACCTGAGCAATCCCTTCGGCGAGCATGTCCCGCCCGGCCAGACGCTGCTGGTGACCTCCCCAGACGGCCGACAGTGGCACCGTCCCCGGCAGGTCTTTCCGATCTACCTGCTGCGCCCGGGGCCCATCTCCGGTCACGAATCTGGCCTGGCGATCATGCATCAACGGATGGGATTTTACGTGGCTCCCAACGGGCGGTTGCTGGTCCTTGGGCACTATGGACACGCGCCGAGCCCGACGGGAGTGAACGGCATTGGTCGCGTGGTGCGGGAGGTTTACGCCGACGCTTCGTTCGGACCGATCCATTTCATCCGCTACAACGCGGCGGCCGGGCGCACCGAGGCCAACACCCCGCGGTTTCCCTTCTATGCCCGTTCCCCCGATCAGGAGTTTGTCGCCGCCTGCGATGCGCTGCTGGCCGACAAGCTGAAGACGATGCAGTGGCGGGAGGAGGATCGGAGCGACGACGGCTTTTACACCACTCCGGGATCAGTCCTGCAGGCGCCCTCCGTCTTCCACCGCAAGGATGGCGTGGCGGTTGCGTTGTGGAAGCATTCCTGGTCGGCCTTGTCCCATGACCACGGGCGCACGTGGAGCCAGCCAGTGCAGGTGCCGAGCATCGTCACCGGGGGCGCGAAGACCTGGGGGCAACGGACTGCCGACGGTCGCTATGCGATGGTCTACAATCCGGCCGAGCGCAGCCGTTGGCCGCTCGCGGTGGTGACAAGCGATGACGGGGTAACTTTTGGCGATATGCTGCTGATCAACGGCGAGGTTCCACCCCGCCGGTATTTCGGCCGGGCGAAGGATTTCGGCGTGCAGTACGTGCGCGGGATCGCCGAGGGCAATGGCACGCCGCCCGGTCAGGACCTCTGGGTCACCTATAGTGGGAACAAGGAGGACATGTGGGTAAGCCGCGTGCCCCTGCCAATCCGCCATGAGGTGACCGGTCCGGTCCACGATACATTCGACGGACTCGATGCGGGTGGGCGCGTGCCCGAGTGGAACCTATACCGGCCGCGTTGGGCCGATGTGCGGGTGGAGGCCTTTCCGTCGGCGGACAACAAGTGCCTTCGGCTCGAGGATCGGGACCCCTGGGACTATGCCAAGGCCGTGCGGGTTTTTGCCGAGTCGAAGTCGCTGCGCCTCGAGTTCAGTCTTTGGGCCGCTCAGACGGATACGGGGCGGCTCGAGATCGAGGTGCTCGATCACAGGGGGCGCCGGCCGATCCGCCTGAGCTTGGCCGAAGATGGCCGGGTGCAGGTGGCGACAGCCGAAGGGATCGTGGATGTCGGAGCGTATCGGGCGAGTGAGTGGCTGCGGTTCAGCCTCACCCTCGACACCACCGCGGCGAGATTCGATCTGGCGCTCAACGGACAGAAGCTCGTGTCAGCGGCGACGTTCGCCGAAGCGGCAGCGACGGTGGAGCGACTTTCTCTCCGGACGGGGGCCTTCCGCCTCGAACCGACGCGGCAGACGGATCGCTACGCGGTCCTGGATGACCTGCCAGATCCGGATAAGCCAGTACCGCCAGCGGTGTTTTACCTCGACGAAGTCGTGATTGAGGATGCCCCGGGATCGACTCGAGCGCGCCGTTGAAAAGTACCTCGAATTCCAGCCGCGGCCGTTTGTGGGTTGCCGTGCCGATTGGGATGAAACTTCCCTTAGCCAATTCTCGGAGGTTGGTCGTGGTAAGGGGTAGTCGTCCGTAGCCCCCGAAAACCCCATGCAAATTCTCCTTCCGCGAATACCCAAGAGTCTGAACGCCGTCCTCCTGATGGTCCTCATCGGATTGCCCTCGCTCCGGTCCGCCGACGCGGGCCAGACGTCGGGTCAGGGATCACTTTCCGGTCGCGTCAGCAACGCCGCCACCAGGGCTTACCTCGAAGGGGCGCTCGTCGAGGTGCCCGGGCTCGGGCGACGCGCCCTGACGGACGAGGGCGGAGTCTACGCGTTCCCCGGCCTGCCGGAGGGCGGCCACGAGATCGTGGTTACCTATTCGGGCCTCGACCCGCAGCGGCACGTTGTCGCGGTTGGCGCCGGTCGGGCAGTGACACGCGATTTCGAGCTCACGGCGGGCGTCTACCAGTTGGAGGCCTTCACCGTGGCCGGAGAGCGCGAGGGCAACGCGGTGTCGATCACGCGCCAACGCAACGCGGACAACGTCATCAATGTCGTGTCGACGGACACGTTCGGCAACGTGGCCGACGGCAACATCGGCAACTTCATGCAGCGCCTGCCGGGCATCGGAGCAATCATCGAGAATGGCGACATCATCGGCTTCGGGGTGCGCGGGACGCCCTCGGAGCTGAACTCCGTCAGCGTCGACGGCGTGCGCTCCTCCAACGCCTACGGCGGCGCCAATCCGCAGGGGGATCGCGCGGTCGTGGTGGACTCGATTCCCTCTGATTTCATCAAGGAGATAGAACTGGTTAAAGCCCTCACGCCCGACCTGCCCGCGGATTCGGTGGGCGGGGCCACGAACCTCGTCACCAAGTCCGCGCTCGATTTTCGGGAACCGGTCCTGACCTACCGGGTGGGAGCGAACCAGAACACCTACCGCCGGGCCGATCGCGAGGTGCGGCCGACCGGCAGCTTGAGCTATCTCACCAAGGTCGGTCCGGCGAAGAGCCTCGGCGTGGCGGTGTCCGCGAGCTATACCGAGACCACCAACAGCCGCGACCGCGTGCAGATGGCGCGCAACCTCCCGGACGGCCGCAACACCACCGCGCGCACCCTGAACGACCAGGCCACGCGCACCCGCGCCGGCCTCGGGGCGAAGTTCAACTACCGACCCGACGAGCGCACGGAACTCTACTTTACGACCCAGTACACATACTTCTCGTTCCAGCAGGTGCGCACCGACTGGAGCATCACGGCCGGCAATACTGCGGTCGCCGACTACGGCGTGGTGAGCCGGGCGCAGATCGAGGCGGGCGCGGCGCCGCGCACCACGGCCAACGCCGCCGCCGGCGTGGCTCCGGGGTTCACCGATTCTTACACCGAACTGCTGAATGCTACGTTTGTGAACACGGACGGCGGCACCGCGCGGCACGGGCACACGTACCGGTACGATCTGGGCGGCAGCCGGAAGCTGCCGGGCGAGCAGAAGATATCGTTTCAGGCGACCTACAATCCCTCGGACTACGACTTCGTCTTCCAGTACATGGAAAACCGCCGCACCGGCGGCTTCGGCGTTGCGGTCGACACGCGGGAGAACCGGGACCGTCCCCTCTACCTGCAGACCTATGGGACCACGATCGGCGTCGGCGCGGACCTGCGCCCGTACACGGCGTTGCGCGCGGTCAACCGCGAGCAGAGCGACGAGGAAATTCTCCAGGGACGGCTCGACTACGAAAAGAAGTTCGCTGCGGCGGGCGCGACCGTCGAGTTCAAGGGCGGGCTCAATTGGCGGCGCCAGGATCGGACTCTGACGGTGTATCAGCCGCGCTGGAATTACGTGGGGCCGGATGGCCTGGCCGGTTCGGCCGACGACAACCTGGCGCAGTTCCGCCGCGCCGAGCCGGGTTACGGCTTGTTCAACAACCAGTATCCGCGGCGCGATCAGTTCGACTACCCGAAGTTCCTGCAGACGTTCCAAGCCAACTCCGGCTGGTTTCGCGAGTCGGGCACCACGGTTTCAACGCGGCCCGCATTCAGTGGCATCACCGAGGACGTGTCGGCCGCTTACGCGATGGCCCGCGCGAGATGGGGGAGCTTCAGTGTACTCGGTGGCGCTCGGATCGAGGACACGACCGTCACCGCCACCGGTCGGATCACCGACCCGCGCAATCCGGCGCTTGCTTCGGTGGTCCGCGATGGAGACTACCGCGACACCTTCCCGAGTATGCACCTGCGTTATGAGCCGGCGGGCGGCCTGCTGCTTCGGGCAAGTTATTCGACGGGCAGTGCCCGCCCGGCCTTCAGCGACGTCTACCCGGTGACCACGGTCACCTACAATAACTCGACCGGCCTCGGGCAGGTGCGGCAGTCGGACCCCGGGCTGCGACCCCAGTACAGCCGGAACCTCGATGTGTCCGTCGAATACTACCTCAAGCCCGTCGGCGTGCTTTCGCTCAGCCTGTTTCACAAGAAGCTCGAGGACTTCATCTCGAGCGAGACCCGCGTGATCGAAGCCGGCGCCGGCAACGGGTTTGGCGGCGACTACGCCGGTTTCGACTGGGTAACGACGCGCAACTTCGGCTCGGCCACGATCAAGGGCTATGAACTCAACTATAGCCAGGAGCTGCGCCGGCTGCCCGGGTTGCTAAGGACGCTCGGCGTCTTCGCCAACTACACGAAGATCTCCACGAATGGGACCTATTCCAACGGCACGGCGGAGCTGGTGCGGTTCATCCCCGAGACGGCCAATGCCGGACTGTCCTGGCGGTGGCGCGGGCTTTCCCTGCGCGCCGCCTGCAACTACAAGAGCGGCTACCTGATGACTTACAACGCCAACGACTACGCCCGGCAGCGGGTCACTGACGTCGAGACCTGGGACTTCAACCTGCAGTACGGATTCAGCCCGCGGTTCAACCTGTTTGTCGATGTCGTGAACGCCTTCAACCGGTGGGCTTCATGGTACACCGGCAACGACCCCGGGCGGGTGATCATGAGCGAGGTTTACGGCACGCGGTTGAGCGCCGGCGTCAGCGGGCGTTTTTGAACGCCAACTCCAATCTGCCATGCACTGCCTTCGTTTCCCTGCCGCCCTGATCGTGCTGGGCCTTCTCCCGCTCTCCCTGGACGCGGCGGCGGCGCGCCGCCCCAACGTCCTCTTCATCGCCTCCGACGACTTGCGGATGAATCTCGGCTGCTACGGCGATCCCGTGGCGAAGACGCCGCACTTGGACGCGCTCGCTCGGCGCGGGACGCTCTTTGAGCGTGCCTATTGCCAGCAGGCGTTATGCAACCCGTCCCGCGCCTCGCTGCTGACCGGGCTGCGGCCCGACACGTTGCGGGTCTGGAACCTGCCGACCCACTTTCGCGATACGCACCCCGCAGTCGTGACGCTGCCGCAACACTTCAAGCAGCAGGGGTACTTCACGCAGAATATCGGAAAGATCTTCCATAATTGGCGGACCAAGCTCGAGGGGGATCCGGATTCCTGGAGCGTGCCGGCGGAGCTGCACTTTGCGTCGCACGCCACCGATGTGGCGCTGATCGACGGTGGGGCACTGCCGCCCAACACCGCCGTCGCCCGCGGCACGGAGGCCCGCGACGTGCCCGACGAGGCGTATTTCGACGGGCGCGTGGCGGCGCGGGCCATCGAAGCGCTGCGCCAGTGCCGGGCTCGCGGCCAACCGTTCTTTCTCGGCGTCGGCTTTTGGAAGCCCCACACGCCGTTCAATCCGCCGAAGCGGTATTGGGATCTCTACCGGCGCGAGGACATTCCGCCTTTGCGCCACCCCGCTGCTCCGGTGGACGCGCCCCCACTCGCGTTGGCGAACAACCCGGAGGGTCGCGGGGGACCACCGGACGTGGTGGCGGAATTGCGGCACGGCTACTATGCCGCGACCAGTTACCTGGACGCTCAGGTCGGCAAGGTGATCGCGGAGCTCGATCGCCTCGGCTTGGCGGAAAGCACTGTGATCGTGTTCTGGTCCGACCACGGGTACCACCTCGGCGAGCACGGCCTGTGGGGCAAGACCTCCGTTTACGAGCTGGATGCAAGGGTTCCGCTCGTGATCGCGGCGCCGCAGGTGCAGCGCGGGGGCGTCCGGACGCCCGCGCTGGTGGAGCTGCTGGACCTCTACCCAACGCTCGTGGATCTGTGTGGGTTGCCCGCGGTCGCCGGGCTCGAAGGCGTCAGCCTGCGACCGCTCCTGGCGAATCCCGCCGCGAACGTGAAGGAGGCGGCTTTCACGCAGGCGCCGCGTCCACCCAGGCTGCAGGGCGGCCAGAGCGATACGATGGGCTACTCGATGCGCGACGCGCGTTTTCGCTACACGGAGTGGCGCGAGTGGCGCACCGGCCACCTGCAGGCGACCGAGCTGTATGATCACGAGCGGGACCCGGACGAGCTGATCAACCGGGCGGCCGATCCCGCGCTGGCCGCGAGCCGGGCCGCGCTGGCAAGGCGTCTCGCCGCGCAGTTCCCCCCCGCGGCTTTGCCTCCCCAGTGAATCTGCCGCCCTCACGCAGGGTCTTGCGCCAGGCGAAGGGAAGGGGGCAGTCCGCCGATGGTTGCCTCCGCGAGCAGCCCTGAAGTGGCGGGATTCCCGGCTCTCGTCCAGGTGGGGCGGAATCAACAAGCAGCGGACTGACCCATCCGCCGCGCAAGGTCACAACCGCACGGTGAAGGTGAGGTTGAAGTTCACTGGCTGCTTGAACGAGAAGCCGTTGGGCACCGCCTCGCGGGCGGGCGAGGTGTAGTCGCCGTCGCGCGGACGCTGGGCGGTGCCGAGATAGGTCACCGAGCGGTCGTTGAGCAGATTGTTCACCACGAGGTTGGCCTGCACCTGCCGTTCGAAGAGCCGGAAGCTGTAGCCCAGCGTGCCGGTCACCGTGACGCTGGCCTCGGGCGCGTAGACCATCGTGTGGACGCTGCGCTCCGGGTCGTCGATCGCGCGAGTGGGATTCGCCGGGTCGCGCATCGTGTCGTTTGCCCGATCGCCGATGATGCGCTTGCCGCTGTAGCGCACGCCGAGGCCGCCGCGCAGGCCCTTCAGTCGGCCGGCCTGCAGGGTGTAGTCGGCAAACAGCTTCACTAGCGGCTGCTTCTGATCCAGAATGCGCCCTTCAACCTGGCTCCGTCGGAACTGGAAGATCTGGTTGTACGCATCGGCGGCCGTCTGGGCATCGGGCGACCGGAGATTGGCCGGAATCGCCGGGTTGATGGTGGCGAGATTCGTCACGGGATCCACCCGCACGCTGGCATCCTCGGCGATCTGCCGGAACACGGCCGCGTTCCGGTCGATGTACGCCCGCGTCATCGAATTGGCGTCGTCGAGGTAAATCCGCGGCACGGCCAGGCTGCCGGTCAGGCGGAAGCCCTTCGCCAGGTTGGCGGTCGTCTCGATCTCGTAGCCGGTGCCGTGCCGCGTCGACAGGTCGACGTAAGTCGGGATCAGGTTCATCCCGCGGTTGTTGAGCGGATTGGTGCCGCCCTGCGGGATGGCGCGGTAGAGGGTGTTGATCTGCGGGCCGCCGCTGATCGAGGCGGCGCGGTTCTTCTCCCGGTTCTCGTAGTACGTGAACGAAAGGTTGAGCTTGCCGCCGAGGAGCTCGGCGCGCGCGCCGACGTCGAGGCCCTGGGCGACCGTCGGCGGCACAAGGTTGCCGTCAATGAGGACGTTGTAGGCGGAGGCCGGATTGAAGGTCTCGGCGAAGTTGACGAACGGGCTGAGCCAACTCGCGACGTGGAACACGAGGCCGGCCGACTTGGTGGTCTGGTAGCCCTCCAGCGGCGGGGCGTTGTAGTCGTCTTGGAAGCGGTCGTTCGCGTACTGGGCGAGGCGGCTGCGGTCCGGGGCGCGCGGGCGCGCCGTCGCCGGTTGCGCCGGGCCGGTCGGGCGGCCCTGCGCGTCCTTGGGAATGTAGTTGAGCGTCGCCCAGTCCGCGGGCGCGCCCGGGCGGAGGAGCGGGGTGGCCGGGTCCCAGTCCCGCGGGTAGTCTCCCTGCCGCACCTGCTGCCGGGAGGCCGTGTAGTATTGGTCGCGGCGCACCGCGCCGAGCACGACGAGGCGGTCGCGCCAGAACTTCGCGTTGAGGGCGACGAGGCCGTAGGTGTAGTTCGCGTCGTTGACGGTCTCGGTGTCGTACCGGGAGTTGTCGATCACCCAGCGCGGCTGGATCTGGGAACTGTTCACCCCAGGATTCAGGTACCGGATCGGCCCGCGGCTGAGATCGGTGATCTCCCGCGCGCTCTGGTTCCAGTAGCGACGGACCCGGATGAACTGCGCGGGCAGGATCCACTGCGACTGGTCGGGGCCCTGGGCCACACTCAGCCAGCGGTACGACAGCGTGTAGTGGTTCTCGCTGCGACCGCCCATCGAGTTGACGGTGAACTTGCCCCAGCGCGTGTCCCGCACGTAGGCCGCGGCGAACCGCACGCTGTCGAAGCCGTAGTTACGGTAGCCGCGGAAGAACGACCCGTCGCCGTAGGGCTGCAGGAAGTGCGGGTTGGCCGTGCCGTCGGGCTGGACGCGGTTGATGTCGATGTAGGAGTCCTGCGTGCCACGGTTTTCCTCGCCGTTCACGAAGTATGCCTGCCGGTTGAGGTCGGCCGCCGCCTCGAGGTAGAAGTCACCGAAACGCTGGTTGACCGTGAGCTGCAGGTCCCGGAACCGCGAGGAGAGCAGCGGCGCGTCGGGCGAGAGGGTGAATTCGTCGTCGGGCACGCGGAAGAAGGAGCGGGCGATCGCGTTGTCGAAGCGGCCGGCGGGCAGGCCGAACGCGTGGCGGAACGTGACCCCGGAGCTGTTGAAGCTGGGCGCGCCGATCGCGCCGTAGGTGAAGCCGGCGATCGGCGTCGTCGCCGTTTCCCCGCCCGCGCGCGTCATCGGTTCGCCCTCGAGGTTCACCACGGCGTTGAGGCCTCCGTACGGATTCCAGACGTGGTAGTTGGCGCCGCGCCGATTGACGCCGGCGGCGGTGGCGGCGTTGAGCACCGCGGCGGCGGCGCCGCGCAGGGCCGCCGGCCGGTCGTAGGTGAGCTGCCCGTCCCAGCCCGAGAGCCGGTCATTGAGCGTAGTCATCCCGGTCTGCTTCTGGATCTCGAGGTACTCGCCCTCGAGGCGGATCTCGGTGTTGCGCCACGGGCGGAAGGTCGTGGTCGTGAAGACGCCCTGGCGCCGGTTGAAGTCCTTCTGGCGCCAGCCATCCCCGTCGCCCCAGACGCCGGCGGCGCGCACCGCCACCCGTTTTCCCAGCGGCTGGTTCACGTCGAAGGTCGCGCGGTACGTGCTCCACGAGCCGACGCTGAACTGCACGTTCTGGAACGCCCGGTCCGTGCGCGCCCGCTTGGTGGTCGAGGAACTCGTGCCGCCCAGCGTCCCGTTGCCGAAGAGGATCGAGTTGGGACCGCGGCCGAAGTCGAAGCGCTCGATGTCGAAGGTGTCGTTGTCGCCGTACTGGGGGAAGAAATTGCGCTGCTGGGTGCCGGCACGCACGCCCCGCGTCTGGTAGTAGGTCGAGAAGGTGAAGAACGTCGCGTCGCCGTTGTTTGGGATGCTGTCTGAGCCCGTCGACCATTCAGCCGCGGTCTGCAGGTCCGTGAGGTTCAGCGCGTCGATGAACTCGCGCGTCATCACGGAGTAGGCCGCGGGCGTGTCGCGCAGGTCCGTCGCCAGCCGTCCGCCCGCCAGGGCGCTGGTCGCGGCGAAGCCCTGGTCGCGGTCGCTGCTGACCGTGAAGGGCGTGAGCTCGACCGGGTCAGTCGCCCGGCCCGCCGCCGGCGGGGGCACGCTCTGCGCCCGCAGTGACGCGGCGCTGAGGCTCACGGCAAGCAGCAGGCGGACGGAGGCGGAACGGCGAGGGAAGCGGAACAGCGGGGTACGGGTCATGGGAGGGGCGAGAGCGGCGGCTTGAGCCCCGCACTTCTCCCTCAAGCTCGGGCCGGTGCAGCCGGTGGCAAGGTTGAATCAAAGCCGGCCGGCGCCCGCGGGGATGCGGCCGTCTGGTGCGGGGCGCCCCGGCCCGCGCGGCCGACAGCGAGGCGGAAAGTGGCCGGCAGACCCCGTTCCGACGTCGGCGGATCAATTGTTCACCCGCGGGAATTTCTTTTTCCCGGCCACCGGCTGTGGGTAGCGGCGGACCGCGACGTCGTTCGGTCGCGCCGGGCCCGGGTTGCTGCGGCCGCGGGTGATGATCTCCTCGAACGAGGCCCGCATCGCGGCGACGCGCGCCGGCTGGGCGGCCGCGAGGTTTTGCGTTTCACCTAGATCCGCGGCGAGGTTGTATAGCTCGACCTCCGTGCCCGCCCCGGGATCGGCGGCCAGCACGAGCTTCCACGGGCCCTCGCGGAAGCCCGGCACGCCGGTGCTCGCGCAACTCACGGCCGTGGGGCGCACGGGCTCGGTGCCACCCCGGAGCAGCGGGAGAAGGCTGAAGCTGTCCTCGCCGGCATGCGCGGGCAGCGTGGTCCCGAGAATCTCGGCGAGGGTCGCGATCACGTCCGCCTGGTGCACCAGCTGATCACACACGGTCCCGGGCGGGACCACCCCGGGCCAGCGCACGAGGAACGGGACGCGATGCCCACCCTCGTAAACCGACGTCTTGTAGCCGCGCAGGGGGCCGCTTGGGAAATGGCCCTGGCGCTCCAGCTCGGGCACGCCGATGTAGGCGGCGCAGCCGTTGTCGGAGGTGAAGAGCACGAGCGTGTCGTCCGCGACGCCGCTTTGGTCAAGGGCCTCGAGGACGCGGCCGACGACGGCATCGGTCTCCATCACCAGGTCGGCATAGGCATTGAGGCCGCTCCGGCCCCGCCACTCGGCGTTGACGGCGAGCGGCGTGTGCGGGGAGGTCAGCGGCAGGTAGAGGAGGAACGGCTCGGGCCGCCGGGCGGCCAGCGAGATGAACTGCACCGCCCGGTCGCGCAGCGCGGGCAGGATCGGCTCGAGGCTCCAGTCGGGCAGCGCCGGGCCGGCCAAGCTGGCCTGGTGGTTGCCGAGCAGGTTGACGGGCAGGAGCTCCGCCGGGACGCCGACGGTGCGATCGTTCTCGATGAAGCAATAGGGCGGCCAGTTCGGCACGTCGGTGCCGAAGTACAGATCGAATCCGCGCGTGGTCGGCCCGCCCGGGATCGCGCGGGCGAAGACTTCCCGCCAGGCGGTGCGGTGCGCCTCGGTCGCGGCCGCGGCACCCTTGGGGATGGCGCGGAACAGCGGCGCCTGCGCGGCCGGGATCGGCCAGTCCCAGCCGAGGTGCCACTTGCCGATCGCGGCCGTGCGGTAGCCGTGTTGTCGGGCGAGCGAGGCGACGGTGAGCCGGTCGGGCGCGATCAGCGGCTCGCCGAACACACCGACGATCCCCGCCTGCAGCCGGGTGCGCCAAGGGTAGCGGCCGGTGAGGAGCGTGTAGCGCGACGGCGAGCAGACGCCCGAGGCGGAGTGTCCGTCGGTGAAGCGCAGGCCTTGGCCGGCGAGCCGGTCGAGGTTCGGCGTGGGGATCCTCCCGCGCTGCGGGTTGTAGCACTGCAAGTCCCCGTAGCCGAGATCGTCGGCCAAGATCAGGACGACGTTGGGCTTCCGGGCCCACGTGGCCGCGCCGGCGGGCGTGGCGGGCCAAGCGAGCAGGATCACGGCCACGGCGAGCCCGGCCAGGCCGGTGAGG
>Ga0315903_10008855_pt1 | contig 12297 bp, 10 predicted proteins | sample LakEriMetagenome_7_FD_203524 | JGI IMG/M metagenome (GOLD analysis project Ga0315903, IMG submission 203524) | Freshwater fungal communities from buoy surface, Lake Erie, Ohio, United States - Buoy 2 MA119 | ecosystem: Environmental > Aquatic > Freshwater > Lake | place: USA: Lake Erie, Ohio...
GGAAGAGTTCGTCATCGGCATGGCGCATCGCGGTCGCCTCAACGTGCTCGTGAACGTGCTCGGCAAATCGCCGAAGGATCTGTTCTCCGAGTTCGAGGGCAAATACGACCTGAGCCAGATCAAGGGGTCGGGCGACGTGAAGTACCACAAGGGCTTCTCGGCGGATTTGCGTACGGCCGGCGGCAACGTTCACGTGGGTTTGGCGTTCAACCCCTCGCATCTCGAAGTGGTGAACCCCGTCGTCGAGGGTTCGGTGCGTGCTCGTCAGGAACGACGTAACGACTCGGTCGGTGAGCGCGTCGTACCGCTACTCATCCACGGCGATTCAGCCTTCGGTGGTCAGGGTGTGGTGATGGAGACGCTGCAGCTGTCGCAGGCGCGTGGTTACTACACTGGCGGCACGATTCACCTCGTCGTCAATAATCAGGTGGGGTTCACGACCTCGAAGCCTGAGGACATGCGTTCGACGATGTATTGCTCCGACGTCGCCAAGATGCTCGAAGCGCCGATCTTCCACGTCAATGGCGATGATCCCGAGGCCGTGGTTTTCGTTGCTCGGATGGCAATGCGCTATCGCCAGCGCTTCCACAAGGATGTCGTGATTGATCTCGTCTGTTATCGCCGTCTCGGGCACAACGAAGCGGACGAACCGGCTGCCACGCAGCCGGTGATGTACAGCGTCATCCGCAAGCATCCGACGACGCGCAAGCTCTATGCGGAGCGTTTGGCAGCCGAGGGTGTTTTGTCGGTAGCCGATGCCGATGCGCTGGTTGAGCAATATCGCACAGGCCTCGATGAGGGTCGGCCGCAGGCACGCGCCTCGCTCGGCATGATCGGCAACAAATACACCGTCAACTGGGCGCCCTACATGCAGGTCGATTGGGCGGCCCGCGTGCACTCCGGTGTCGAGGTTAAGCGTCTGAAGGCGCTTGGCGAGCGCATCACCCAACTCCCCAACGGGTTTTCGCTGCATCCGCGTGTGCAGCAGGTGATGGTCAATCGCGCCAAGATGGTCTCGGGCGAGCTGCCGCTTGATTGGGGCTGCGCTGAGACGCTGGCCTATGCGAGCTTGCTCGAAGAGGGCTTCGCTGTTCGTATCTCGGGTCAGGACTCCGGGCGTGGCACGTTCTTCCATCGCCACGCAGTGCTACACCATCAAAATAATGGTGATGTGCATATTCCGCTGCAGCATGTCGCCGAGCGTCAGCCGCGGTTCCAGGTCATCGATTCGGTGCTCTCGGAAGAGGCGGTGCTCGGATTCGAGTATGGCTACTCGCAAACGGATCCGGGCGTGCTCGTGATTTGGGAGGGACAGTTCGGCGATTTCGTCAACGGCGCCCAAGTCATCATCGATCAGTTCATCAGCTCGGGTGAGTCGAAGTGGGGTCGCTATTGCGGCATCACGATGTTCCTGCCGCATGGCTATGAAGGGCAGGGACCCGAGCACTCGTCGGCTCGTCTCGAGCGCTTCCTGCAACTTTGCGCCGAGCTCAATATGTCGGTATGCGTGCCATCGACGCCTGCGCAGATGTTCCACATGCTGCGCCGTCAAATGTTGCGCGAGTTCCGCAAGCCGCTCATCGTCATGACGCCGAAGAGTTTGTTGCGTCACGAGCTGTCGGTTTCGAGCCTCGACGATCTGGCAACGGATTCTTTCCGCAACGTGATCGACGAAATCGACGCGATCGATCCGGCAAAGGTCCGTCGCCTCGTGCTCTCGAGTGGCAAGGTCTATTTCGATCTGCTGAAGGCGCGTCGCGCCTCAGGCCAGCAGGATGTCGCGCTGGCGCGGCTCGAGCAGATCTATCCGTTCCCGGCGGACGAATACGCGGCTTTGATCGAGCGTTATCCGAACGCCACGGAAATCGTCTGGTGTCAGGAAGAACCGCAGAATCAGGGTGCTTGGTACCAGATCCGTCACCGGCTCGAGCGTCCGCTTGCGGGACGTACCTTGCTCTACGCGGGTCGTCCGCCTGCGGCAGCGCCGGCCACCGGTATTTCGAAGATCCATGAGATCGAACAGGCCAGACTCGTGGATGCGGCACTGAAGTCCGCAGCCCGCGAGGATGACAATCGCATCACCAAACGACTCGGCGATCCGGCTCCGGCCGTGGCGGCGAGCGCGTCGACTTCCGCACCGCGTGCCGCGGCTGTGGTTCGTCGCAAGCGTTGATTTTTTTGAGGACTTTCCTTCGATGACTACTGAAATTCGCGTACCCCAACTTCCTGAATCCGTGGCGGATGCCACTTTGGTCGCCTGGCGCAAGCAGCCTGGTGAGGCCGCAAGTCGTGATGAGAATCTCGCCGATCTCGAGACCGATAAGGTCGTGCTCGAGGTGCCGGCGCCTGCAGCGGGCGTCGTCAAAGAGTGGAAGGTTCAGCCGGGCACCACCGTCAAGAGCGGTGATCTGCTTGCGATCTTCGAAGAGGGTGCCAAGGGTGCTGCGGCGCCAGCGCCTGCGGCCGCTGCGCCCGCTGCCTCGGCTGCTGCAGCCAGTGCCAAAGCAGCCGACCCGAAACTGAGTCCGGCCGTTCGTCGTGTCGTCGAAGAAACCAAGGTCGATCCTGCCTCGGTTACGGGAACGGGTCGCGATGGTCGTTTGACCAAGGCCGATGTCATCAGTGCCGCGAGTGCGCCAAAAGCGGCCGCTGCGCCGGCTGCTGTGGCTCCGTCTGGTCCGCGTGCGGAGCAGCGCGTGCCGATGACCCGTTTGCGTGCGCGCATCGCCGAGCGGCTCGTGCAGGCTCAGCACACGGCGGCGTTGCTGACGACATTCAACGAAGTGGATCTCACGGCAGTCACCGAGCTGCGCGCGCGTCACAAAGATCGCTTCGAGAAAGAGCATGGCGTGAAGCTCGGCTTCATGTCCTTCTTCGTGAAGGCGAGCATCGAGGCACTGCGTAAATTCCCAGTGATGAACGCTGCCGTCGAAGGTAACGACGTCATCTATCACGAGTTCTACGACATCGGTGTTGCGGTATCGACCGATCGCGGACTCGTCGTGCCGGTGTTGCGCAACGCCGAGAATCTGGGCTTCGCTCAGATCGAGAAGCAGATCGTCGAGTACGGTACTCGTGCGCGCGCGGGCAGCCTCGCTCTCGAGGATCTGCAGGGCGGTACTTTCACCATCACCAATGGTGGTGTGTTCGGTTCGCTGCTCTCAACGCCCATCGTGAATGCGCCTCAGAGCGCCATTCTCGGTATGCACAAGATCCAGGAGCGGCCGGTGGTCGTGAATGGTCAGATCGTCGTGCGTCCGATGATGTATCTCGCCGTCAGCTACGACCATCGCATCATCGACGGCCGTGAGGCCGTGCAGTTCCTCGTCACGATCAAGGATTGCCTCGAGGATCCGGGTCGCATGCTGCTCGGTCTTTGATTTCAGGAATTATTCTCATGAGCGAATTTGATGTCATCGTCATCGGCGGCGGTCCTGCTGGTTATCCGGCTGCTATTCGGGCGGCGCAGAATGGTCTGAAGGCTGCCTGCATCGACGAATGGAAAAACTACGACGGGTCGGCGACTTTTGGCGGCACCTGCCTCAACGCCGGATGTATTCCGTCCAAGGCGTTGCTCGAGTCCTCGGAGCTGTTCCATCGTGCGCAGTCTGAGTTCGCCGCGCATGGCATCAAGACGGGCGCGGTGTCAGTCGACATCGCTGCGATGCAAAAGCGTAAAGCGGGCATCGTGAAGAACATGACCGGTGGCATTGTGCAGCTGCTGAAGTCGGCGGGCGTGACTGCCATGCAAGGTCATGGCAAGTTGCTGCCGAATCGACAAGTTGAATTCACCGCTCACGATGGAGCCAAGCAGACTTTGTCGGCGCGCCACATCGTGCTCGCAAGCGGCTCTCAACCGATGCCGCTCAAGAGCGCGCCATTCGATGGCAAGCACATCGTTGATAGCTGGGGCGCCCTCGAGTTCGATGCCGTGCCAAAGCGCTTGGGTGTCATCGGTGCGGGTGTCATCGGGTTGGAGCTCGGCAGCGTTTGGCGTCGACTTGGCGCGGAAGTCGTCGTGCTGGAGGCTATGCCAGGTTTTCTCGCGATGGCCGATCAGCAGCTCTCCAAAGAAGCGATGAAGCATTTCAAGAAGCAGGGTCTCGATATCCGTCTTGGTGCCAAGGTCACCGGTGCGGCGGTGAAGTCCGGCGTCGTCGATGTCACGTACACTGATTCGAGTGATGCCACGCAGTCACTCACTGTCGACAAGTTGATCGTGTGCATCGGTCGTCGCCCGTACACCGATAACTTGCTGGCTGAGGGAACGGGCGTGAAGCTCGATGCCCGCGGTTTCATTGAAGTGGATGAGCACTGCCACACCGGCGTCGAGAACGTCTGGGCAGTGGGCGATTGCGTGCGTGGTCCGATGCTCGCGCACAAGGGCAAGGAGGAGGGCGTGTCGGTCGCTGATCGCATCGCTGGGCTCTATGCGCACGTCAATTACGATGCCATCCCCTCGGTAATCTATACCGCACCCGAGATCGCTTGGGTCGGTCAAACCGAGGAGCAGGTCAAGGCGAGTGGTCGGCCCTACAAGGTCGGTAGCTTCCCCTTCCTCGCGAGTGGTCGAGCGCGCGCGATGGAGGCGAGCCAAGGTTTCGCCAAGGTGGTCGTCGCTGCCGATGACGATCAGATCTTGGGCGTACACATCATCGGTCCGATGGCGGGCGAGCTGATCGCGGAGGCTGTGTTGGCAATGGAGTATTCGGCGAGCGCCGAGGATCTGCAGCGCACGATCCACGCCCACCCAACGCTCTCCGAGGCGCTGCACGAAGCGGCTTTGGCCGCCGACAAGCGCGCCATCGACATGCCGAACCGCTGACGCTCAGCGACGTTTCGGGTCGATCGACCAGTTCACCGTCAAACACCGCTCAGGGTGTGCGTGCCGCATGCGTTGCAGGCTTGAGCAGCGCTCGGCATGCACCGTGATGCCGCGGCTCAAGGTGATGTAGGCCGTCACGGGCTCGGGTGGTACGGGCGTGCAGCATTTGCCGAAAGTCATGGGCAAGTTACCGATGCCTTCGAGAGTGATCGGTCCGCCTTCGATGGCGCCCTGCGTCGGCGTGCGACGTGGCACGGTAGCCTGTGCAGGTGCCGGCTCTTTGGGCGTTACCCGACGCAAGACCGCGGCTGCGACTTGCGTGAGTGTGGTCTCGCCTTCGCCCACCCATCGATAGAGCTGACTCGCGTCACCGGCTTTCAGATCGGCAGCTAACGCCGGCACGAGATCGAGACCCACGCCGAGTTTTGCGAGTTCACGCTCGAGCAGTTGTCGCCCGGCGGCCTCGTTCTCGGAGGCATCGAGTCGTCTAAACCAGCTGCGCAGTTTGGCGCGGCTGCGCGGTGAGACCAAAAAACCTTCCTGAGTGAGCCAGTCGCGACTGGGGTTCTCCAGCTTCGAGGTGATGATCTCGACAACCTGTCCGTTGGCGAGTGGTTGCGTCAGCGTCACGATGCGGCCGTTGACCTTCGCGCCGCGGCAGCGGTGACCGAGTGAGGTGTGCACCTGATATGCGAAATCGAGCGGGGTGGCACCTTGGGGGAGATCGACCACTTCGCCGCGCGGCGTCAGTGCGTAAACGCGATCCTCGAACAACTCGGCGCGAACTCGATCGAGAAAGTCTTGATCGCCAGTGCTAGTGGCTTCTGGCGTATCGAGTAGCCTGCGGACCCATTCGATTTTCTTCTCGAAGCTGGCATCTCGGGCGCCACCCTCCTTGTAACGCCAATGCGCTGCCACACCGAGCTCAGCCTGTTGGTGCATCTCCAGGGTGCGGATCTGCACTTCGACGGGAACACCGGTAGGCCCGATCACGGCGGTGTGGATCGAGCGATAAAAGTTATCTTTGGGTGTTGCGATGTAATCGTCGAATTCGCCGCGGATATAGGGCCAGTGGCCGTGCACGACGCCCAGAGCTGCGTAGCATTCGGCTACCGACTCGCACACGATGCGCACAGCTCGAAGATCGTAGAGTTGATCGAGCGTGAGTCGCTTGCGTTGCATCTTTCTGTGGATGCTATAGATATGTTTGGCGCGGCCCTGCACCTCGGCATGCAGATGCTGCGCAGCCAGCAGTGAACGCAATTCGGTGACAAAGCGCGCGATGTAGGCTTCGCGATCAGCGCGACGTTCAGCCAGTGCTTTGGCGATCGCTTTGTACGCCTCGGGCTCGAGGTAGCGGAACGCGAGATCCTCGAGCTCCCATTTCACCTGCCAGACGCCTAGGCGATGGGCGAGGGGCGCGAAGACGGCGCGAGCCTCGTTGGCGAGTCGCTGACGATCTTCGGCTGAGACGTCGCGCGCGAGACGCAGTCGGGCGAGTTGGATCGCGATGCGGGCTACGATCAGTCGCGGATCGGATACGACTGCAAGCAGCATCTTGCGCAGCGTTTCTGCTTGCGAGCCGCGCGGCGTGACGCTCTCTTCCCAACGCATACTGCCGCCGAAATCACCAAGTCGAGCGAGTTGTTCGGCGACATCTCGACTGGCAGCGCCGAACTTGGTTGGCACTTGCGCGGAATCGATTGCGGCTTCGTGTAGCAAGACGCCGCAGGTCAGCTCCGTGTCTTCCGTGATGTGTGCCACGACACGCGCGGCCACTTGCGCCTGCCGCAGGTGCGTAGCGGAGGCGCCTGCATGACGCAGCGCGTCGGTCCATCGCTCGATGTCGAGGTTCAGTGCCTCAGGAACAGGCTCGGCAATTTGCACGGTGCGTCTCCGTTTCGGAGTATCATACGCAACTGGTTTTTCAGCCGTTTTTTCGGGGTCGCGGACGTATGTCGCGATATCGCTCCAAGTCTTGGCGCGCCTTCAATCCAGAGTCCGCCACTGCGGCGGCTAGCCCGACGCCAACGGCTGTGACGGCTGACCTGACTGAAACGGTTCGTATCCTGGGGCTCGACCCTGGCTCGAGACGGACGGGTTTCGGAGTCCTCGAAATCGGACCCGGAACGCAACGCTGTCTCGCGCAGGGTCATATCGAAGTGGATGGTCTTGTGGTGCAGGCGCGTCTCGCGCGCATACATGCCGGTGTATGTGATCTGATCGCGCGGTTTGCCCCCACCGAGGTGGCCGTCGAGAAGGTCTTCGTCAGTCGTAATGTCGATAGTGCCCTGAAGCTGGGGCAGGCTCGTGGTGCGGCCCTCGCAGCCATCGGCGAAACGATCGAGCTGGCCGAATACGCGCCGCGCGCGATCAAGTTAGCGGTGGTCGGTTTCGGCGGTGCGGACAAGATGCAGGTGGCTCACATGATGCGCAGTGTGCTCGATATCGAAGGGCGTTTGACCGCCGACGCGGCCGATGCGCTCGCCGTGGCGCTCTGCCATGCGCACCATCGCCGATTGCGCGCGTTGCTGGCGGCGGGCAACGCATGATCGGTTCGCTAACCGGCAAGATTGTCATCAAAGCGCCACCCCAGCTGTTGTTGGAGGTGGGCGGTGTCGGGTACGAGCTCGAGGCTCCGATGTCGACCTTTTATGGGCTACCGGCGGTGGGCGAGACGGCTCGTTTGTTGACTCATCTGGTCGTTCGCGAAGATGCCCATATTCTCTATGCATTCGGCAGTCTCGAAGAGCGGCGCTTGTTTCGCCATCTGCTGAAGGTGCAAGGCGTGGGCCCAAGGATCGCACTTGCGATCCTCTCCGGCACGACCGTCGAAGGGTTTGCCGCCTGCGTGCTAGCGGGCGATGCGAGTGCGCTCACGAAGATCCCCGGGGTCGGGCGCAAGACGGCCGAGCGGCTCGTCATCGAGATGCGCGATCGACTCGAATCCGATCAAACCAATCCGACGGTCGCGGCCGAGATGTCCGTCGCGGGAGCCGAGGGCGAAGCGTTCTCGGCGCTAGTGGCTTTGGGCTACAAGCCCGCGGAGGCAACGCGTCTCATCAAGGCGGTGGGCGCGGGCGCGACCAGCACCGAAGATCTCATCCGTAAAGCGCTGCAAGGGGCCGCTAAATGACCGAGCGCGTCATCAGTGCAGAGGGTTCGCGCGAGGAAGAGGCCATAGATCGGGCTATTCGACCGAAGCGTCTGGCTGATTATGTTGGTCAGCGTCCCGTGAAGGAGCAGCTCGAGATTTTCATCGGTGCGGCACGCAGTCGCGGTGAAGCACTCGATCACGTGCTGATCTTTGGTCCGCCGGGTCTCGGCAAGACGACGCTAGCAAATATTTTGGCTACTGAGATGGGCGTCAATCTCAAGCAGACCTCGGGACCCGTGTTGGAGCGGCCGGGCGATCTTGCCGCGCTGCTGACGAACCTGCAGCCGCGCGACGTACTTTTCGTCGATGAGATCCATCGGCTGTCGCCCGTGGTCGAAGAAGTCCTGTACCCCGCGATGGAGGACTACCAGCTCGACATCATGATCGGGGAAGGGCCGGCGGCGCGGTCCATTAAACTCAGTCTGCCCCCCTTCACCTTGGTGGGTGCTACCACACGTGCGGGCTTGTTGACCTCGCCGTTACGCGATCGATTCGGGATCGTGCAGCGTTTGGAGTTCTACGATGTGGCTGATCTCACCGATGTCGTGACACGTTCGGCCGGAATACTCGGTGTGCCGCTCGTGACTGAAGGTGCGAAGCGGATCGCCGAGCGTTCTCGCGGTACGCCGCGTATCGCAAATCGTCTGCTGCGGCGTGCCCGCGATTACGCTCAAGTGAAAGGCGATGGCACCATCACCGCGGCCATGGCTGCCGCCGCTCTCGACTTGCTCGAAGTCGATCCGCTCGGTTTTGATGTGCTCGATCGCAAGCTGCTCATGACGATCATCGACAAGTTCGAGGGTGGCCCTGTTGGTATTGATAGTCTGGCTGCTGCCATCGGCGAAGAGCGCGGCACGCTCGAAGATGTGATCGAACCGTTTTTGATCCAGCAGGGCTTTTTGATGCGCACGTCGCGCGGTCGCGTCGCGACCCGCAATGCCTATCTGCACTTCGGGCTGACGCCTCCGGCGCGTCCGGCCACCGCCATGCCCTTGTTCGGTGAGGATGCATGAGTCGATTGTTCGGCGAGAATTGGACTTGGCCGGTGCGGGTCTATTGGGAAGATACCGACGCTGGTGGCGTCGTGTACTACGCCAACTACCTCAAGTTCATGGAACGCGCTCGCACCGAATGGTTGCGCACCCTCGGGGTGTCGCAGTCGTCGCTCGAGCGTGAGCGCGGCGTCATGTTCATGGTGCTGCACGTCGATGTTGATTATCGCGCGCCGGCGAGACTCGACGATGAGTTGATCGTCAGTTGTCGGGCGGTTCCCGATGGTCGCACCAGTGCGATCTTCGAACAGGCCATCCATCGCGCCGATGGGGAACTTCTGATCGAGGGTCGAGTCCGTGTGGTTTGTGTCGATGCCAAGTCGCTGCGTCCGCGGCGCATGTCGGAGTATCTGCCTTGAATGATCTGTCCATCTTGCGCTTGATTGCCGAAGCCACGATTGTGGTTCAGGCGGTGATGGCGTTGCTTCTGGCGGCCTCCATCTATTCCTGGGGCATCATTTTCCGCAAGCGCAAGGTGTTGCGATCGGCGTCGGACGATCTGCAACGCTTCGATCGTGAGTTTTGGTCGGGCGGCGATCTGGCTGCGCTTTATAAAAGCATCGAGGCGCGCGGACGAGCCTCTGGGATCGACAGCATCTTCCAGGCGGGATTTCGTGAATTCGCGCGTCTGAAGCAGCAGGGTGTAGACAGTGCAGACGTCCTGCTCGAGGGTGCGCGTCGGGCGATGAAAGCCCAGCAAATCAAAGAAATCGAGAATCTCGAGCAGGGTTTATCGAACCTCGCCACGGTGGGCTCGACGAGTCCTTACGTGGGCCTTTTCGGAACCGTATGGGGCATCATGCATGCCTTCGTCGGCTTGGGTTCAGTGCAGCAGGCGACACTTGCCACGGTGGCGCCCGGTATCGCCGAGGCCTTGATCGCGACTGCGATCGGTCTTTTCGCCGCGATCCCAGCGGTAGTTGCCTATAACCGCTATGCCGATCAAGTGTGGCGTCTCGAAAGTCGCTACGACGCTTTCATGGAAGAGTTCTCCACCATTCTGCAGCGTCATGCGACGCGCAGCGTGAGTTGAGGTCAAAGAACCGCTATGGCACAGCTGAAGCGGGGCCGCCGCCCGATGAGCGAGATCAACGTCGTTCCCTACATCGACGTGATGCTCGTACTGCTCATCATCTTCATGGTGACCGCACCGCTTCTGACCCAAGGGATCAAGGTCGATTTACCTCAGGCCGAAGCGGAGGCCATCGACCCTGATGATTTCAAAGACACCCCGCCGATCGTGATTTCCATCGATGCCGAAGGCAGGTTGTTCCTTAACCAAGGCGAAAGCCCGAGCGAGGCGCTCGAGGATGTGATGCTGGAATCACGCGTAGCGGCGCTGCTGCGTCGAACTCCGGGTGTGCCGGTGTTCGTCAAAGGTGACCGCGCTGTGCCCTATGGCCGCGTCGTCGAGGCGATGGTTCTCTTGCAGCGCGCCGGTGCCGCCAAGGTGGGATTTTTGACCGAGCCTCTGCCGCGCTCATGAGTTCGCAAGCGGGGCGTTGGCGACCCTTCATCCTATCGGTGCTGCTACATGGCGCACTCGTAGCCGTGATCATGGCCGGAGGATGGTGGGTCACGTCGCCTTCCACGCCACCGCTGCAAACGCTCGCCATCGAGGCGACGGTGGTTGATGCGAGCGAGATTGGCGCGTTGCGGCCTAGTCGTCAGCCAGCGGTCGCACCGCAGCCCGAGCCCGAGCCTGAGCTGCAGCCAGAATCCGTGCCAGTATCCAAGCCGCCGGTGGAGCCGACGCCGCCGAAGCCGGATCGTGCGAAGGAGCAAGCGCAACGCGAGGCGGAAGCCAAGCGCGTGGCGGAGGCGAAGCGCAAGGCGGAGGCAGAAGCCAAACGCAAAGCCGAGGCAGAGGCCGAGGCAAAGCGCAAAGCGGAGGCTGAAGCCGAATCCAAGCGCAAGGCCGCTGCAGAGGCGGAAGATCGGCGCATCAAGGCAGAGCGCGAAGCGGAGTTGCAGCGTGCGCTCAGCGCCGAAGAGGATCGTCGCAATGCCTCGCGCCTTGCGGGTCTCGGGGCACAATGGGCGCAGGCCATTCAAGCGCGCGTGCAACGCGCCTGGATACGCCCGCCGAGCGCCAAGGCAGGGCTCGACTGCCTGGTCATCGTCACGCAGGTTCCGGGTGGCACGGTGGTGCGCGCCGAAGTGCGCACTTGCAATGGCGATGAAGCGGTCAAGCAGTCGATCGAAGCGGCGGTGTTCCGTGCTTCGCCTCTACCGCCACCGCCGGATCCGGCCCTGTTCGAGCGTACTTTGGAGTTGAGGTTCAGACCCTATGATTAATTCGTTCCGAGGCATCGCTACGAAGGGGTGGTGGGTTGCGCTTGTGTTGCTCGCGTCGGCGGCGGCACCGGCGCAACTGAAGATCGATATCACCTCGGGGGTGACCGATCCGATTCCGATCGCCGTGCTGCCCTTCGATTCCGACCCGCGCCCCTCGAGCGAGGTGGTGGCGGCTGACCTTACGCGTAGCGGACGATTCTCCGCTGGCGCTGCCAATCGATCCGACTATCTTGTGACCGGACGTCATGCGGTGACGGCGGATGGTCGGCATCAGATCGATTACGAGCTGACCAATTTGTTGACCGGCCAAAAATTGCTGCGCGAGCGCATGGTTGCCTCGCCGCAAGCCTGGCGCAATGCAGCGCATCGGATCGCCGATAAAATCTACGAGCGCATCATCGGTGCACGTAGCTCTTTTGCTACTCGCATCGCGTATGTCTCGGTCGACGGGCGTCCACCTGCGCAGCGATATCAACTCATCGTGGCAGATGCCGATGGCGAAAATTCGCGCGTGATCCTCGAGTCGAAGCAGCCGTTGATGTCGCCCGCGTGGTCGCCCGATGGCGAGTGGTTGGCTTACGTTTCCTTCGAGACGCGCAGTGCCGCGATCTACGTGCAGCGCCTGCGTACGGCAGAGCGCCGGCGCGTGTCGGGTCGCGCTGGCGTGAACAACGCACCGGCGTGGTCGCCCGACGGCAGGCGCTTGGCGCTCACGCTGTCATCGCCTGCTGGCAACCTCGATGTCTACGTACTCGAACTCGAAGGCGGTGCCTTGACTCGGGTGACGGAGCATCCGTCGATCGACACCGAGCCTGTCTGGTCGGGCGATGGTTCACGGCTGTATTTCACTTCCGACCGCGGGGGTGGTCCGCAGGTCTATCGAACCGAGCCGCGTGCGGGCGCGACGGCCACCCGAGTCACCTTCGGCGGTAACTACAATGCGCGGCCGCGCCTGTCACCGGATG
>Ga0315903_10008857_pt1 | contig 12294 bp, 17 predicted proteins | sample LakEriMetagenome_7_FD_203524 | JGI IMG/M metagenome (GOLD analysis project Ga0315903, IMG submission 203524) | Freshwater fungal communities from buoy surface, Lake Erie, Ohio, United States - Buoy 2 MA119 | ecosystem: Environmental > Aquatic > Freshwater > Lake | place: USA: Lake Erie, Ohio...
AAGCATATGTTGTTCCGAGAGTTAATACTGTAGAAGGTTTAACGCAAGAACACATTGCCAAATGGGGATGGCATGTTAATGAAAATAAATGGATTAATTGGCCTGATTATCAATGGAGAATATATAAAAACAGTCCTGATATTAAATGGAAAAATAAAGTCCATGAAGTGATAGAGGGGTATAAAACTATGGCTCAAATACCCGCTTATGATGGCTTAGCTTTATATCATCCAAAAACGATAGAACGTCAAGAAAAGCAAAACAATTATTATAACACATTATAAAATATATTAATGAAAATATTTGTAAATCATCTAAGTGAAAAAAATATAAGTAAATACTTATCTAAAGTAAGTCATATAGATTTTTCCCTTTTTGTAGATGCTATTCCTCAATCTCAAAATGAATTATCTTCTGTTAATATAATCACTTTACAAGAACCAAATGAATATTTTGGTATCCATGATTGGGTGATTGAACATCAACATCTATTCTCAGCTGTATTGACTTGGAATGATAAAATACTAAATAATGTATCTCAATCTATGTTTTTTCCTTTTGGAAACATTTGGATTACACCTGAACAATATGATAAGCATCATGATAAAAAATTTGAAGTATCTCATTTGTGTGGGAAATTGCTAAAAACATATGGACATTCTTTAAGGCATGAATTATTAGCTCGAAAAAATGAAATAAATATTCCAACTAATTTTTATGATGTGTATGGAGATAGATATGATATTAATGATGCTAGAAAAGGCAAAGAATTTATATTTGGTAACTCTCAGTTTGGAGTAGTAATAGAAAATACTTCTCATAGAGGATATTTTACTGAGAAAATAACAGATTGTTTTGCTTTAAAAACTATTCCATTATATTGGGGATGCTCTAATATAACTGATTTTTTTAATAAAGATGGTATAATTAAGTTTAGCAATGTTGATGATCTTATTTATATATTAAATAATTTAGATGAAAATTATTATAATGACCATATAGATGCCATTGAAGATAATTTTAAAATAGCTACACAATTAATGGATTATGAACAAAAAATAGCCACAACTATTATAGAAATATTTACTAACAATAACTTATTATAATTATGTATTATTCTCAATATCCCCAAGACAAATTTATTGCTAGATTAGGATATGATGAATTATATAAACATGGAAGTCATAAATGATGAATAAACATAAAGTATTAATTCATATATTTCCTTTAGTAAAGGATATAGATTATTTAGAAAGAACTCTTTATTTACTTAAACAAAATTTTTTATTTGTTAATAAAAATAAATTCTATATTATTTTAGATGTTACTCTTCCAACATCTGATTACTTAACTAATTGGGATGATTCTATTCTAAAATTAGATTATTTCATTAATAAATTTGAACATTTAAAATCATATGGAGATTGTTGGGATGAGTGTCATTTTAATGTAAATGATCAAGTTTTTGGGTTACTTGATAATTTTATTATTTCTCTTAATAAACATAAGGATGTAGATGATGTTATTATTTTAGAGACAGATATAGTATTTAATCAATATACTATAAATTTTCTTCTTGAGTCATCATACGCTGTTAAGCAAACTAATCCTCAATATATTATTACTCCTGAAAGTACCAAACTGTGGGACTCAAGTTGGGATATAATAACTAATTCTAAATTTATTAATAAACCTTTTAATTATAGAGATATAGGTGACCCTATATTAGACACATCCTTTGATGGTAATGAAATTGAAATAGAACCTCTGACCTCAGGCAAAAATAAATATTTTAAATTTGGAGGAGGATGGTTTGTTCTATATTCTAAAGAACTATTAAATAAAATTAATTTTCCTCATACCTTAAAAGGATATGGAGCATTAGATGATTTTATAACTCAATATTGTTCTTATTCTCAAATTCCTACCCAATACAAACTTAAAAATCTAATAATATCAGAGGATTGTAAATATACTAAATCTTCTTTATATGATAATTATGTTAAAACACATAATAGAAAAAATGATTATTATCAAATAAATAATCAAATAATGGCAGAACATTTAAAAAATATTTGGAATCACTAACTAAGTTTATTATATTATTTATAATATGAAAGAAAGAAAATACCTTCCAACATTAAGCGAATTAATTGATCGTCTTAGTATTGTACAATTAAAAGAAGTATTCATCTCTGAACATAAAGATGAATATGCTAAAGAAATATCTGACATAGTGCATGACATTCAAGCTCATATTGATGAAAATAAATCTGAGATTAATGCTGAAACAATTCGTGCTATTATTGTTTTAAGTCAAATGAATCTACATATTTGGCATAATGAATCTAATTATCGTAAGGGTATTAAAGATGGTAATAATCTTGAATTAACCCATGGCTTAAATGGTATTCGTAACACAGCTAAAAATAAAATACAAGAAGTTGTAGGTGGACGTAAAGACTATAAGATTGATTGTTTAGCCGCAGAATTTAAAGGTTGGGAAATAAGTTGGTAATATGAATATTTTAATCATAGGCGAATCATGCGCAGACATATATACTTATGGATACAGCTCACGTCTTAGCCCTGAGGCCCCAGTACCTGTATTTCAACCATTATATACTAACATATATGGTGGAATGGCTATGAATGTTTATGAAAATGTTAAATCCTTAGGAGTTAAAGCTGATATAATCACTAATGATAATTGGAGGGATATTACTAAGTTAAGATATATAGATGATAAATCTAATCATATGTTTCTTAGAATTGATGAAAATGATAATATGTACGGGATATTTAATCTAGACCAAATTAAATCTATAATTAAAAATTATGATGCTGTTATAATATCTGATTATAATAAAGGATTTCTAACTGAGGAGCATATATTATCTATTAGTGAATTACATGATGTTGTGTTTTTAGATACAAAAAAGCAATTAGGAGAGTGGTCAAAAAAAGTAAAATATATCAAAATTAATAATTTTGAATATGAACAAACAAAACACTTAATTGATAATGATCTATATGATATTTTAATTATCACTATGGGAGAAAAAGGTTGTAAATATAAAAACAAATCATACCCTGTTCCTAAAGTTGATGTTAAAAACACATGTGGAGCAGGAGACACATTCATCTCAGCTTTAACATATAATTTTATTTTAACAAAAGATATTGAAAAATCTATCGCATTTGCTAATGAATTCGCTACTCAAGTAATTCAAAATCACGGTCCTATTCACACAAAAACTGTTAATAAATGACTAAATCAAATATAACTAATTGTATAGGTACATATAATTCATTTCCTTTTTTAAAATTAGCGATTGAATCTATACGTAAGAATGAATATTTTAAAAGCCCATTAATTGTATTCGCTGATGGATGTACAGATGGTACTAATGAATGGTTAATTGAAAATAAAGAAAAATATGATATAACAACTATTATAGAAGATAGATGTGAAAATTCTAGTAATGGATATGGCATGAATAGATGCGCTACTGAAGTGCAAACTGAATTTATAAATTTTATTCATGCTGATATGTATTGCGCTAAAAATTTTGATTTAGCATTATACAATAAAATTAAATCATACCCAGATATAGATAGAGTAGTTATATCAAGTTATAGAATACAGCCTAATATATTCCATAATGGCCAAGAACCGGACAGACCAGGAACAATTATGGTAGACCCAACTGTATTTGGAGACTCTCCAGAAAATTTTAATTCAATAACATTTGATCAAACAGCTGAAGCCTTCACTACAGATTATAAAGAGTTAACAGTACCAAAAGTTGAAGGATGTAGTTTTATTATTCGTAAAAGAGATTGGGATTATATTGGGGGAAATGATTTAAGATTTAAACCTAATGGATTTGATGACATGGATCTTTTCATCAGAATGAAAATAGAAAAATACAAATATGAGACAATAGGAGCTAGTGTGGTATATCATTTTGCTGGTAGAGGAGGAAATGGATTTTTTGGTAAAGGATTAAACAGTAGAAATGAATCAAATCAAATGGGGGAAGTAAAAAGTAGTAAAGCTTTTTTGGAAAAATGGGGAGAAATGCCTACATTTGATGAATATGGAATGGTAAAATTAATAAATTTATAAAATGAATAGTTTAGAACAAAAATACAACGACTTAGTCAATACACCCTCAGACATTAATGAGCATTTACCAACATTAAAAAAATACTCAGAAGAATGTGAACATATAACAGAAATGGGTGTGAGGTGGATAGTATCTACATATGCTTTTTTAATGGGAAAACCAAAAAAACTTATCTCTATTGATATTCAATCTCCTTCCACATGGGGAGCAAATTTAATTTTAGCTCAAACCTCAGCACTAGAAAATAATATTGAATTTAATTTTCTATTAGGAAATACACTTGAAATTGAGATTGAACAAACTGATTTATTGTTTATAGACACGTGGCATGCTTATAAACAATTAAAAAGTGAATTAGCATTACATCACTCAAAAGTTAATAAATATATTATTCTTCATGATACATCTAATTTTGAATTTCAAGATGAAACATCATATGAAGAAATATGGGGATGGAAAGGTGATAATAAAGGATTATGGCCTGCTATAGAAGAATTTTTACAATCTAATCCTGAGTGGTACATCCATGAAAGATACACTAATAATAATGGGTTAACTATTTTAAAACGAAAATAATTATGGCTAACGGAGTTTACAAAATCACAGAAGAATTTGAAAAAGCATTATCAGACTATACAGGAGCACCATATGTTGTGACTGTAGATAATCAATCCAATGGGTTGTTTTTAGCATTAATGTATGAAAATGTTAAAAACCAAGAAATCACTATCCCATCACGTACATACCCATCAGTCCCATGTGAAATAATTCACGCGGGTGCAAAAGTTAATTTTAAACCAGTTGAAGGAACTACATTAAAGGGAGCTTATCAACTTGAACCTACTAATGTTTGGGACGCGGCTTTATCATTTACAGCTGATATGTACAAACCTGGGACTCATATGTGTGTCTCATTTACAGGCCCATACAAACATTTTAAATTATCCAAAGGTGGAGCTATTTTAACAGATAATGAAGACGCTTATAAATGGTTTAAACGCGCTCGTTACTCTGGAAGAAATGAATGTTCATACCATGAAGACAATTTAGATATGCTAGGTTGGAATTTTTATATGATGCCTGAGTTAGCGACCAGAGGTTTATTACTAATGGGGCAATTTTACAACGCAGATGGGACTAAAAAGCATATTCAAGACTCAGAGTTACCTTATCCTGACCTTAGTAAGTTTGAGGTATATACTAAAGCGAATAGAGAATGAAATTAGCATTATATGGTTATGGAGGACATGCTTGTGAAGTGGCGCTTCAAATAGGTCAAGATATTACATTTTTTGTAGATGATAATTATATAAATGAGCATACTCAACCTATTTCTTCTTTTAATCCAACTGAGTATTTAATAATGGTAGCGGTAGGAGATTCAAGAACTAGATACAATATGGTTCAAAAATTACCTAAAGAAACTAAATTTTTTACTTTTATTCATCCAACTGTTCTAATATTAGATAACAATGTTGAAATTGGAGAAGGCAGTTTTATTGGCGCTAACTCAATTTTAACTACCAATATTAAAATAGGAAAACATGCTGTATTAAATAGAGGAAACCATATAGGACATGATACAATAATTGGAGATTATTTTAGTGCGATGCCCGGAGCAATCATATCAGGTAATGTGACCATACATGATTGTGTTTATTTAGGGACTAATTCTTCAATTAAAGAAAAAACATCAATCCATAGTTTAGTTACTATAGGACTAAATAGTGGAGTAATAAAAAACATAAATGAACCTGGGATCTACGCTGGGTCCCCCGCCAAAAAAATAAACTGATGATCCATATTTTATATAGAGGAACTAGCAACACATCTGGGATATACTCAGAAAGACCTAAAGACTTTAGCTATGATAAATGTTTAAATAATATTTTATCTACAATTGAAAATAATAAAGATATAATATTTCATTTATTATGGGATGGAGAATTCAAAGATAGTTATTCTCGAATAGATAAAATAGTAGAGTTTAAAGGGGGATCTGATAAAGAATCATTTTTTTACACTTGGCATTATGCTAAAAATTTAGATTTAAATGATAAAGATCTTGTTTATTTCTTGGAAAATGATTATCTTCATGTTGATGATTGGTATGAGAAGATAATAGATATATTTGAGACTTACAATATTGATGGATATGTCTCATTATATGACCATTTAGACAAGTATATAGATCCTGCTTATAATGATTTAGTTTCACAAATATATATCACTAAATCATCACATTGGAGAACAGTACCAAGTACTTGTGGATCATTTGTTGTTAATAAAAGAACATTAGATAATGACTATGATATACATACTTCGTTTTATAGCGATCATGATAAATTCATTTGGTTAGGACAGAATAGAAATAGATTAATACTTTCCCCTATCCCTAGCTTGTCAACACATTGCTCACATAAATTCATGGCACCATTAATTGATTGGAATAAAATAAATAAATAAATGAAAACAATTTTAATAACAGGAGTAGCAGGTTTATTAGGAAGTCGTTTAGCAGACTGGATTATAGAGAATCACCCCGAGTATAAAGTAGTAGGTATTGATGATCTAAGTGGGGGTTATAAAGAAAATATTAACTCAAAAGTAGATTTTTGGGAGGTAAATCTTATTAATCCTAAACATAGGATTGATTTATGTTTTGAAGAAAACAAATTTGACTATGTTTTTCATTTTGCAGCTTACGCAGCTGAAGGATTATCACCATTTATTAGACAATATAACTATGATAATAATTTAAAAGCAACAGCTAGAATAGTTAATGAGTGCATTAAACATGATGTAAAGCGTTTGGTGTTTACCTCCACACTAGCAGTCTACGGACATGGTTACGGTGGAATATTTGATGAGGCTCAAATTCCAAAACCAATTGATCCATATGGAGTAGCTAAATACGCTTGCGAGATGGATATTCAAATTGCTGGTGAACAACATGGTTTAGATTGGTGTATTATTCGTCCTCATAATGTTTATGGTATTAAACAAAATATATGGGATAAGTATCGTAATGTATTAGGCATTTGGATGTATCAACATTTAAATGGAGAACCTATGACTATTTTTGGTGATGGTGAACAAACACGTGCTTTTAGCTACATTGATGACAATTTAGAACCATTTTGGAATGCTGCTGTTTTACCTCAAGCTTCCAAAGAAATAATTAATGTAGGAGGTATTGAAGAAATATCTATATTAGAAGCTAGTTCTACATTAAGAGAAATTATAGGAGAAGGAAACATAATTTTTAAAGAAGCCAGGCATGAAGTAAAACATTCAATTCCAACTTGGCAAAAGTCAGTAGATATATTAAATTATCAATATAAAACATCTTTAAAAGATGGTTTAACTCAAATGTGGAATTGGGCTCAAACACAACCTAAACATGATAGGTTTGTATGGTCTAGTTATGAATTAGAAAAAGGAATTTATTCATTTTGGAAAAAATAAAAACTATGGAAAACTTAATAAACAATTTAATCAGTAATCAAATAACTATGATTACTAAAGAAAGATTTGATTACATACTCAAATACTCAGACCATATTTCAAAATTAGAAGGAGATATCGTTGAATGTGGAGTATGGAGAGGAGGTATGAGTATATTTTTAAGTAAACTTTTCCCTAAAAAGAATATATGGGTGTGTGACTCATATGAAGGATGTCAAGATCCAAATATGGGGAAATACTTTTATCAAAATGAAGGTCATTCTTTAGGTATGTATTCTATAAGTTTAGAAGAAGTTAAAAATAACTTTATTAAGTATGATGCTCTAGACGAAAATAGAGTCTTTTTCTTAAAAGGATGGGTAAAAGATACTTTAAAACCAGAATTATGCCCTATTGAAAAAATTTCCCTATTACGAGTAGATGTAGACTCATACTCAGCTACTCTAGAAGTTTTAGATTACTTATATGACAAAGTTGTACCTGGAGGGATGATTGTTTTTGATGACATATGTTTAAATGAAGGTGCGAATGCTATTTTTGATTTTATAAAAAGAGGAAATAATATGAATATACATCATCCAATAAGTGAAGATATATTAAAAAATGATAATTCTACTAAACCTTGTGGATGCTTTGTTTTAAAAAACAATTAAAAATAAAAACAAAATGAAAACCTTAGTTGTAATTTATAACCATAATATGCCTGATTTAACAGATCAGCTTTATGAAAGTTTAAAGCCATATGAAAATAATCTCTATGATGTTTTTATACTAGACAATGCTTCAAAACCTGAAAATAAAAGTAAATATACTTCATTTGAAACTGAGTACAATTGTTATTTTGGAGGAGCTTTAAATTTAGCTATGCAACTTTTTAAACAGGAAAAAAAGTATGATTCTTTCTTATCATTAAATAATGATATTATTTTACATGGTCCTAATTTTGTAAAAGAAATGAGGCGGATAATGTTTGAGGAAGATTATACAATTTTAAGCCCATGTGTGTTGCAACCTGAAAAGAGCCAATGCCATTGGAAAGCTATACATAATTGGGGATCTAAAACCACTAGACAAGTTAAATGGGTAGATTTCCAGGCACCTATGATTCATAGAAGATACCTAGATGTCATGGATCAATTCCCTAATGAATTAATGTATGGGTGGGGGCAAGACATCCTTTCAGGAATTATATGTGAACAAAATGATTGGAAAGTAGGAGTTGTAGACTGGTTACCTATAATTCATTTTTCAGCGTTAACCTATAGATCTGAGAAAAGTGATTTAAAAGTGACTGAGTATTCACAAAAAGCTGAAAAAAATATGGTTGATTATTTTTATTCTAAAAATCTAGTGAACAAAGTTAATGAATTTAGAAACCACTCAGCTAATTATATATATCATTCTGATATTGTGTAAAAATAAAATTTATATAGTAATTAAATAGTTTATGAGTAAAATAGCTTTTTGTATTCCGAGTTACAATAATCTACAGCATTTAAAAAATGTATATAAATCAATTTGTAAAAATGCTCCTGAGGCTAAAATAATATTTTTAGATGATGGGTCAACAGATGGAACTTATGACTGGTTAATGTCTTTACCTAAAGATAATCTTTATACACCTTATCGTTCTAAGGAAAGAGTAGGCCATACTATTTTATATGATAAAGGAATATCATTAGTAGAGGAAGAAATTGTAGGTATATTACATGCTGATATGATTGTGGGGCCTAACTATGTTGAAAATATTTTAAAACATCTACAGCCTGGAAAAGTGGTTTGTGCTACTAGGATTGAACCTCCACTTCACCCTGAAGGTAAAGAAAAAATAATTAAAGATTTTGGAATGGACTTTGATACTTTAGATATTCCTGCTTTTGAAAAATATGTTTTAGAAGTACAAGAAGAATTTAAAGATCAAACTACAAAAGGAATGTTTGCACCTTGGGTTCTTTATAAAGAAGATTTTCAAAAAATAGGGGGTCATGATCCATTATTTGCTCCATTTCCATATGAAGACTCAGATATTTTTCAAAGATGGATTTTAAATGGATATGAGTTAATTCAAAGTAGAGATGCTTTTGTTTATCATCTTACATGTAGAGGTCATAGATGGAATGAACAAATAGGTAAAGATGATAATTACTATAAATTAGTATCAAATAGAGCTGCTAGAAACTATTTACGTAAGTGGGGAAGTTGGATTAAAAATGATGAGTATCAATATCCAATTATATCATCAAAATATGATATTGGTTTTATAATTAAAAATTGTAATCCTCAATTATTAGAAACTTTAGAGTTATGGTGTTCAACTATTTATGTAGATTGTGATTATGAACAGTACATTAAAAAAGAACAACCAAATACTTTATTTGATCTTCATGATCGTATTAAACCTTATGATAATGAAAAACAAAATGAAATATTAATATCATTTGATGCTAATCAATTAAACCAAAATAGTTTCCAATTAATACAACAATTCTCAGACATAATCAAAGACAATGGGGAAATAGGTTCATTTGAATTAGATATATTTAAAGTAGATATTATCCAAATGAATGAATATCAAAACAATCTTATTAAATTATGAGAATAGTAGTCACAGGTGGAGCAGGTTTTATAGGATCATCATTCATTAATTATATTAAATCTAATTATGAATGTGATATACTTTGTGTAGATGTAATGACATATGCTGCTAATAAAGACAATATCAAATATGATGTAGAGTTTTTAGAAAAAGATATATGTGATGTCACACCCGAAGATTTAGGTGAGTATGAATATTTAGTTAATTTTGCGGCTGAGTCACATGTAGATAATTCTATTAAAGATGGAAAACCATTTGTAAGAACAAATGTAGAGGGTACTTTTAATCTATTAGAATGTGCTAGGTATAATAAAAATCTTAAACGTTTTGTTCAAATCTCAACTGATGAGGTGTATGGGGATATGGAAGACCCTTTACTCCTCAACAAATCAGCTGATGAATCACATCCACTTTATCCTAGTTCATACTACTCAGCTACAAAAGCAGCTTCAGATTTATTAGTATTAGCAGCTCATAGAACATATGGATTGCCGTATTTAATCACTCGCACATGCAATAATTTTGGAGAACATCAGCATCATGAAAAATTCTTATCTAAAATTTATACTTGCTTAAAAGAAGACTCAGAAATTCCTGTTTATGGGGATGGAAAACAAATACGACAATGGATTTATGTATTGGATAATGTTAAAATTGTAACCGATTTAATGTTTGATGAAAGAACATTAAATGGCACTTACAACATCAGCTCTGACATAGAATATAAAAATATTGATATTATTAACATGCTTGGAGAAATTTTAGGTAAAACAATAAAATATAAGTATGTCACTGATAGATTAGGACATGATAGGGTTTAAAGATTGCGAGCAGTAGCTTTAAAAACATTGCATGGTGTTCTAGGAGTGAATAAATATTTACCTTATAAATTCATGGATCTTAAAGATTACTTAAAAAAGTTCTACAAATAGTTTGGCTTTAAGAATTTCTTTTGTTATATTTAGTTAAAATTAAGAGACATGGATTACGAATATAATGATTATTATTTTTATTCAAATGTGGATCATAATAGTGAACCATTGGGTGAATGTAGAGCTGGGACATTAGGTATAGCTACTTACTATTTCGCTTCAATGAAGCGTCTAACAATGGAAGAATTTTTGAAAATTTACTCTGTAGGTATTAAAAAATGAATATAGATAACTTTGGCCCCAAATTAAGAATTGTCAAGAATAATAAAAACCAAGAAAAAGATGTTTTTATTAATTTAGTATCAATTCTAGATCAATGTTGGTTAAGAACTAATATTCTTCACAGCCAACTAAAAGTTGATTTCTACAATTATGAAGAACCATACTATAATATTATTGAAGACCTTATTTATTTAAAATATGGTGAAGAAATAGGTGGATTAATTCTATGGTATGTATATGACAGATTTGATACTGATGGTGAACTCTTAGGATTAGAAGTAACTATCCCAGGTAAACCACCAAAATTATATCGATTGAAATCAGCTGAGGAACTTTGGAATCTAATAGATAAAATCAATAAATTAAAATCAACTAATAATGAGTAGACACTGTAAAGTATGTGATGTGGCGATTGACCCACGTAGGATTGCTATTTTGCCTGACACCCAAACCTGCACTCAGCATTCAACAGCTGAAAAGAAAGTAGCTATGGTAGTCCAAATGGGAGAAGGAGATCATACATGGACTGAAACATATGCTGTGGATAGAGAGGTGTATGATAAGATTCAAGAGACAGAAAAGAATTGGAGAAAACAATCTAAAGCTGCTCCTACTCCTAAAAAGAAACATGTAGAAGAAGAAGATATGTCTGATTGGGATGATACTCTCTTAGATGGTCTAGATGATGATTTGGAAACATCATCATTTGATGAAGAAGAATTGAACAGATATGTTGATGATGAAGATGATTACTCAACTGATGATTACAGCGAAGACGAAGACTAATGCCTAAAGCAATACACTTAAGTAAAGAGCAAATTCTAGCAGCAATGGACAAGACAAAATCTGTCCGTGCTGCGGCTCGTTACCTAAATGTATCCTATCAGCATCTTAAAAAATGGATGAAACTGTATAAGGATGAAAATGGAGTATCTTTATTTGA
>Ga0315903_10008859_pt1 | contig 12293 bp, 16 predicted proteins | sample LakEriMetagenome_7_FD_203524 | JGI IMG/M metagenome (GOLD analysis project Ga0315903, IMG submission 203524) | Freshwater fungal communities from buoy surface, Lake Erie, Ohio, United States - Buoy 2 MA119 | ecosystem: Environmental > Aquatic > Freshwater > Lake | place: USA: Lake Erie, Ohio...
GTTGAGCGCCTGCTGGACGAACTGTGCAAGCGCTCAGATCGCGAAATACCCAAGTCAGACGTAGAGCATATCCTGCGGGTTACGCGGGCTCAGATCGAAATGGTCGAGCAAGGGCTGGAGGATTAAGGCTTAAGGGCGCTCAGTAGTGCAGACTGCTGTGCGTCCTTTTCACCCAAGACCGACATAACCCGCTCATCAATGCAGCCGCCAGCGACAATATGCACAACACGAACAGGTTTGCTTTGCCCTTGGCGATACAGACGCGCATTGAACTGCTGATAAAGCTCTAGCGACCAGTTCAGGCTGAACCACACGATCAAAGAGCCGCCACGCTGTAGGTTAAGGCCGTGGCCCGCACTGGCTGGATGCGCCAGCAGCATTCGGATTTCGCCGTTGTTCCAATCAACCACTGTTTGAGGGTTTTTGTCCAACACTCTGGCAAATGGAAACCGCTTGAGCAGCCGCTCTAGATCAGTTTTGTAGTTGTAGGCGACCAAGATGTTTTCGCCGGAATTTTCCTCTACAAGTTCTTCCAACGCATCCAGCTTGACAGCGTGGACTTCAGACCAATTGCCCATATCATCGGTGTAAACCGCACCGTTGCAATATTGCAGCAGTTTGTTGGCAAGAACCGCAGCGTTCATCGCCTCAATTTCTTCACCATCCGGCAACTCAGCCAGTAGGGTCTGCTCAAACTCTCGATAACCCGCGAGCGCGCCCGGCGGTAGGTCGACCGGCTGAACGATGTCGATCCGATCAGGAAGCTCCAGATAGTCTTCTGCCGACATTGATAGCACCATAGGCTGCAAAAGCGCATGGATGCGATCCGCAGAACCTTCGCGGGGCTTGAACTTGTAGCCCATGTAGTCCTGCTCAAAGAACCGCTGCTTGTAGGCCGTCATGGTCTTGCCGAGCGTGTTGCCGTAGTCGATCAGGTAAATCTGCGACCACAGATCGAGCAGGCCGTTGGGGCTGGGCGTCCCGGTCAACAGGATCATGTAGTTGGTCTGCGGCAGCGTCTTGCGCAGAGCCTTGAAGCGCTGACTGGAAGGGTTCTTAAAGCTTGACGCCTCATCGATCACCACACAATCGAAAGGCCAAGTTGATCCGTAATGCTTCACCAACCAAGGTATGTTTTCCCGATTGATGACATAGATGTCCGCATCGCGGTGCAAAGCCGACAGGCGTTGCCGCTCAGGGCCTGTGCAAATCGACACGTTCAGGTGGCGCAGATGCTTCCAATGGGCCGCTTCCTGCCGCCAGACGCTATTGGCGACTCGCAGTGGCGCAACAACCAAAGTGCGGCGAATCGCAAAGCTATCAATTAAATCTGACAGTGCGGTTAGCGTGGTGGCGGTTTTGCCAAGGCCCATGTCGAGCCACAGAGCACAGCGTTTGTTATCCTTGATAAAGCGAATGCCCTTACGCTGGTATTCGTGAAGGTCAGATTCCGAGAGCATCGCAAGCACTTTCTACTGAGTCGCACACATGGACTTCGCATCCTTGGTCGCGCAGTCGCTCAATCATTCGCCATTGCAGCTTGGTTGGCTTTGCGCCGGGGGCCTTAAATTCAACAAACACTATGCGTCGCTGACGTATAAAGATGCGATCAGGTACACCTCGCTGGGCCGGCGACACAAACTTGAAGACCAACCACCCGGCCTCTTTAGCTAAGTCGCAAGCTTTCTTTTCAATCTGCCGTTCAAGCATCAACCGTACCCCACTTCGGCGAGCAGCTTACGCGCTTCATTCTCATAGACCTGATAGTCGATGTCATCCGGCACGGCATCAGGCAGAAGCATCAACGGCCTTGTGCCTTGGCTTTTCGGCACCTTGTTGCCGTTCTTGCGATAGGTGATCGACGCATCTGGCGCCACGCTAGTGGCGTAGTAATATCGCACTGCCTTGCCCAAGTACTCATCGCCCCACACGCCGCCACCCGTCACCCGGCGGACGGTCACGAACTTGGTCACATCCCGACAGTCGCGCACTGTCCGCTCGACTGGCGTGCCTTTGGCGATCCGTGCAGCGACAGCCTCATACACAATCGGGCAGTCGGGATTCTTAGCCAAGCTGGGTGGCGCAAAGACACCTTTACCCTTGACGCCACCATCGAGCTTGACGGCCAGATAGTTGTTCACATCGCGGCTGGCGAGACAGCGATAATCCGTGCGCTCAAGCTCAAAGCTGGTGTCAAGCATCCAATCCCAAGCCACGCCTTCCATCGCGGCCTCAAAAGCCTTCTCGCCATACAGGACGATGCCGTCCGTGTTGGCACTAACCACGCGAATGCCAGCGTTCTCCATGCGCTCAATCAGCATGAGCAAAGCCAACTGGCCGGTCAGCGTGGTCTGGATCAGAAGCTCCGGGCTGTAGAGGAAGCTATACTTGCTGCCCAGTTTGCCAAAGGCCCCATTAATCGTAATCTTCAGCGTGTCGGCAGTGACCTTGTCGCCGCTGCGCTTGGCTGCGATCCGCCGATCAACGATGGATTCAAAGACGGTCAGGAAGTCATCGCCAAGGTGCTTGGGTGCAAGCCGTTGCGCCAAGATGATATTGGGGTAGTAGCTGGCAACGTCCCAGTCGGCGAGGAATTGGCCTTTACCGGCCTCAATGAATTGCCGCTTCTCGCAGCTATGCAGCCCGCCAATGCCCATTTGGTATTCAGCCCGACCTATCTCGATGCGTTCAGCCTTGAGCCAATCTGGCATCTCGACTGACCCGTTTGCGGCCAGTTGGAAGTCAGTCTCTAACACCCGCTGATAAACCTCTTGTAGCGCCTTTGAGCCAAAAGAGATCATTCTATGCGGCTGATAACGAAAGCGCATCGACTTCTTGATCGAAGGCTTTGAGACTTCGCATTCCGATATGCGCTCGATCTCTGACCGGATCACGACCTCTGCAATCTGTGCATCGCTTTTGCTGCGAAGGTCTGAACCATATTGCTCTGACATGCGCTCGCGCAGCGCGATCTGGGGCGACAAGTGCCTATACAGCAGTGCCGTAGTCTCTAGGTCATTGATGCAATATTCGCGCAACACCTCGCGCTGCTCCGTAGAGATCAGGGCGTCCGGCTCAATCGGCAAGTCCTGCATCTTGGGGGCATTCAAACGACCGCCGTAAATCTTGAGCGACGCTGAGCCAATCGTCAATTCAATCAGATCGATGTGGTCCCAGTTGCGCGGCACCTTAACCGGCAACTGCCAATGCGCAAGGCCATCCACAATGATCTGATCGGATAATGCCTTGATCTGCGCGCATGTCTGTCCTGCCAGCGCAGCGGCAATGATCGGCAGATCGTAATTCTTTGAGTTGAAGCCGACCGTAGTCTGACCGCTCATAATGCGCTTTATCGCAGCAGTGTCGAGATCGCGGCCATCATACATTTCATATGTGGCTGTCTTGCCGGACCCAACATGTAGCGCCGCAAGCAGAAAATAATTCTTATAGACTTCACAATCGATGATAATCACTGAGGAGTAGCCTCAAAAAATGGCTCCGGTCAGCCCAACCCGACCGGAGCCTAGGGGTATTAAAATTCGAAGTCGTCGCCGCTGACATCGTCGAAGTCATCGGCCTTGACGGATTCGCCGCCACCGCCAAATGCTTCGCCATCCTTAACGAACTGGACGCCGAGCAGGTTCGCGTTGATGCGCTTGCCGTATTCGTTGTTCTGTGCCCAAAGCTCGATAATCGCGTTGACGTAGCAGCCACCATAGATGACGTTATCGTCTTCAGTCAGCGGGCTCTTGTCCTTGTTCAGGACCATCGGGCGCTTCTTGTTCGATGCCTTGAGGCTCAGATGGCCGGCATAGCCTTCGTACTCAGTCTCATCGCCATCGCGCAGGCAAACCTTGTCAGCACCAAGCTTGGCACCCTTCAGGTCTTCAGCAACCTTCTTCTTAATTTCAGCCTGAATAGACGCGATGAGGTCGGCGTGGTCCTTCTTGCTCAACAGGAAGGTGGCCTCATACTTAGTTTCCACCCCGTTGAAAGATGCCTTCTGGAAGACCGAAGGGAACGAGAGGCGGACGTTTGGAAGTTTGATCTTCATTTGCATTTCCTTTGCAGTTTTAGGCTTTAGCACTTAACAGTGCGTGTTAAACGTAGATTATCACATCAGGCAATACAAGCCTAAAAATCGTCTGCTGTGATATTTACTGCCGGTCGCGGATCGTCGGCGCCCGCAATAGTCGGTGCGCCTTCAGGCTTAACCACGATGTCGGCAATTTCGCTTAGGCGGCTGCGACCAAGGATTTTCTCTGCTTGGGCGGGGGAGATTAACTTGCGGTTGTAAGCCTGCTCGCCAAACAACTCTTCAATCTTACCGTCTGCGCCTTCAGTCCACTGACGATTAGCCCTGCCGGCAACCAGCTTAAAACCGGGGACCGGGACGCCGCTTTCAAGTTGCTCCTTCACATAGCCCTCAACTGCGTCAAGCCAGCTAACCACTAGACGCTTGTTGTTCAGCACCCGGCCAAGCTGCTCATTATCGAGACGATTGACCGGCGTTAGCTGCGTCAGGTTGTCGAACTCAGCCATGATGGCTGTCTCGACATGGGCCTTAAGCGCCGCGCAAGTGCTTTGCGCCTTGCAAAACTGGCACTGCTTCTCGCCGGGATTAAACTCCGCGCCCGGTTGGCAGGCCATCTCTGCTCGCTGCTTGGCGTATTCGCCCCACTTCAGCAGCGTGTCGAGATCGATCTCCCAATGCTCCGGAGCTTCCTTGATTCGCGGCTGAACAATTGAGATGCGGATGCGCTTGATGTCAGCAAACGCACGAAACTCAGCATAGGCCCCCAAAGCATAGAGCAGCCCTTGACTGTTTTCGACCGGCGAGACGTTTATGCCCTTGCCGTACTTGAAGTCGATAACGTGAAGCAGATCGCCATAAACTACAATTGCATCGCAGGTGCCAAAGCCTTCCGGCACCCAGTCGCTGAAATCGACCCGCACCTCAATGCCCAGAAAAGCATCACGATGGTCGTGATACCGCACATAGTCTACATACTCTTGCACATAGTCGGCCATCTCCTGCGTGACCTCTGCGCTGGTTTCAGGCAGCACCTTGCCGACCCATTCAGAGGCATCGACCTTTGTCTTAAGGCACATCTCCCCAAGCTCATGTGCAACGGTCCCCTCAAACGCATGGGGGCTGGACTTGTCGGCAATGCCCCGCTCAGCTTCAACCGATGCGGGACAAGCCAGCCAGCGATGTGATCCACTGGCGCTGAGACGAGCGTGAGCCGCCATTAGAGCAGAGCCTCAAGCTTTTTGTTCATCTCAGCATACTTGTCCTGCGGGACATCCTTGATGAGGGAGCATCCGTAGCTATCGAGGATGTCCTTGATCTTCTGCCGGTTCTTTTGGTCAGCCCGGACAGCCTGCATACACAGAGCCTGCATCGACTCGGCAGTAATCGACGTTTCCTTGATAGGCTCTTCTGCCGGTTCGGATGTCTCTTCGACTGGCTCTGGCTGTGTTGTCTGGGGCTTGTTACCCATGACCTCAATCAGCGCATTGAGGGTCTTGATAAGCTCTTCGATCTTTGTTTCTAGCATTCCGTTTTCCTTCTTGCTTTGGTGTTGAACTGCGCTTAACATTAACGACACTTTTCCAACGAGGCAAGAGGGTATGTTGCAAGAAGTAATTGATTGGTTCGGCAGTCAGGCGAACGCGGCAAGGGCCTTGGGCGTTGATCGGGCTGCGGTGAGCGCATGGGTGGCGCGAGGTTGGCTTCCGGCCAAGCGTGCTGTTGAAATTGAAAAGCTTTCAGGCGGCAAATTCAAAGCAATCGAACTTACAAAAATCAAGGATTGAACATGGAATATGAAATCTCGCTTGGCGTCGATTTCGGCACAGTTAGGCGCAAGAAAATCCCTTGGTCAGACATTGCCAAGCGCTTGAGTCGTCATGAGGTGGCTGTCGAAAAGGGCGGTCAATACTTAGTTGGCGGAGCCTTTAGCACTGCGGAACGCAAGGAACAGAACTTATTGTTCCGCTCGTTACTCACGCTCGACATTGACGATGTCGATATGACGATTGACGAGCTTACGTTTCTGCTGGTGACGCGGATCGACTCGGCCTTCGTCGCCTATTCGACGTTCTCGCATCAGCCTAACAAGCCGCGCATTCGCGTCATCATCCCGCTGTCGCGCAATTTGTCACCGGAAGAGTACCGCGAGTTTGCTCGCGATTACGGATCGTCGCTCGACATCCCGCTTGATGGCTGCTCGTTTATCCCCAACCAGTTCATGTACATGCCCACTTGCCCGGACTTGTCTGTGGCTTGGTCCTATGTGCAGGACGGTGAGGCACTAACCGTGCCGGATGAGATTGCAGTCCCCATCAAGGATGAGCCTGACGATCTGGAAGCCGCAATTGCCAACCAGCCGCTCGATCTGAGCGACGATACAGTTGACGCCTACCTTGCGACTTATGAGGCCGATGGCCTTGAATATGACGAATGGTTGCGGGTCGGTGCGGCGCTGCACCATCAGTACCAAGGTGATATTGAAGCCGGCTATGGTCGGTGGATGGCTTGGTCTGAGAAGTCCAGCAAGCATGAGCCCAAGGAGATGGCGAAAAAGTGGAAGTCCTTCGGCAATTCGACGCGAGTCGTGACGTTTGCCTCAGTGATTCACATGACCAAGCGGATGACTGGTGGCGATATTGTCGAGGTCCGCAGCAAGGTCGAAAACAAGGCGTTTGAGAAGCTGGCCGAGGACGCGGCTGGGGTCGAGGACATGGAAAGCTACGATGCCTTTAAAAAGCGCATCCAACGCATGAGCCTCGCCGTCCTACCGCTTGACAAGCGCTCGCTCCTTGCCGCCGAGGTCTATGATGCTTGGGGTAAGGAGCGCGGCCTGACCAAGACAGACATTAAAAGCCAGTTGAAGCCGATCAAGGGGACAGCGTCTGTCGAAAAAGCTGATGTGCCGGATTGGGTGGCTGATTGGGTCTACATCGAAAAGACCTGTGAGTTTTACCACACCAGTCAGCACTACGCGATCAAGCGCGAAGCCTTTAACTCAAAGTATGGCCGCGAAGCCGAGTGCGCTGAAGGCGAAATGCTACCTTCGACCTTCGCCCTCAACATCTGCAAGATCGAGACGGTGGTTGATGTCATGTTCTGGCCGTCAGGGGGAATGTTCTTCAGCCACGATGGTAAGCGGTTCCTCAACAGCTACCGCGAGAGCGGGATCGCCCCGTGCGAGGTTCTGGACGAAGACGGTCAGGCTGTGATTGATATGTTCCAGCGTCATGTGCGGCTGATGTTGGACCGCGAAGATGAGCGGCGGATGCTTGTCGATTTCATGGCTTGGGTGGTTCAGAAGCCCGGTCAGAAGATTAACTGGGCGCTGTTGGTGCAAGGCGCGCAGGGTGTAGGTAAAAGCTACTTCGGCGTGGTCATGCAAAATGTGCTGGGCCACATGGCCCGCAACGTCGAGCCCATGAGCCTTGCCGGTCGTTTCACCAGTTGGGCGCACGGCGCTCTACTTGCGATTATCGAAGAAATCCGCATTGCCGGCGAGAACCGCTATGAATTGATCGACCGGCTCAAGCCGTTCATCTCGAATACGACGATCCAGATCGAAGAGAAGGGGCGCGATCAACGCACCGTGCCAAACTTCACCAGCTACATGATGTTTACCAACCATAAGGACGCTCTGCCGCTGTCGGAGGGCGATAGGCGCTATGCGCCCCTGTTTTCGCGGATTCAATCTGAGCAGCAGCTATTTGCTGAACTGGGCGGACCCGTGGCAACCGGGGAATACTTCACCAAGCTGTTTGATGAGAGCCAGCGCAGGGCAGATGCCTTGTCGTGGTTCTTGCGCAACTGGCAGATTAGTCCGGAGTTCAATGCCAAGGGGCGTGCGCCAATGACCTCTGCGCGGCAGGAGATGATGGGTCTGGCGACATCGCCGGGGCAGCTTGCGATTGAGGACGCTATCGAGAAGCACAATTGCCCGATCATCAATCGGCAGCTTCTGGATGTGACTTGGCTGAACAAGTTGTGCGAGATGGAAGGTGATGCTTTGCCGCCAGCGAAGACCCTAACCGCCATTCTGTTGGCTATGGGATATAAGCCTCTTGAGGGGCGGCGGATCAAGATCGCGAAGACCAATGGCCTGCATTATGTGTGGCACCGGGGGCTGTCAGACGATGAGGCAAAGCAGACTGTCAGGGACTATCACCAAGGGGTGTCAGACTGCCCGTTTTAGAGGTGCGCGATAATTTCGCTATCGCGCACCTAGGGGTCAAAGGTAGGTGCGCGATAACGTAAAAAGGTGCGCGATAAAAAATTATCGCGCACCTACCCTAAACCACTGTTTTTCCTATTATATGTTATATAATCTTATTAAAAGTGCGCGATAATAAGATATATACCCTTTATGCAAGACAGTTATATTTTTAACGGAAAAGGTGGGTTTTTGGGGGTGTGATATTTTTTTTAGGGTATAGAGTCTGGGTATAGGATTATCGCGCACCTCGCGCACCTAGCATGGAGAGTGACATGGGTAAGAGATCAGATTTTGAGCGTCGGGAAAGGGACTTTTATCCCACCCCATATGAGGCTGTGGTGCCGCTGCTGGGGCACCTGCCAGATCGGACTATGTTCGTCGAGCCCTGTGCTGGCGATGGGGTGCTGGTGAGCCATCTGCATCGACATGGGCATCACTGCGTCAGCGCCAGTGACATTGAGCCGCAGGACCAGTCGGTGAAGGCGCTGGATGCATTCAAGGCGAGGATTGGCGATGCGACGTTCTTCATTACCAATCCGCCGTGGGATCGGGGCATCCTGCATCCGCTGATTGAGCATCTGTCAGATCAGGCGCCAACGTGGTTGCTGTTCGATGCGGACTGGATGCATACCAAGCAGGCCCGGCCCTATCTTGATCGGCTGGTGAAGATCGTTAGTGTCGGCAGGGTCAAGTGGATAGCTGACAGCAAGATGACCGGGAAGGACAACTGCTGCTGGTATCTGTTCTATGGCGAGTTTAGAGGAAGGACCGAGTTTTATGGTCGATAAGGTTAATCACCCGGCGCACTACCAAGGCAAGGTTGAGTGCATTGACGCAATTGATGCGGCGGTTGAGGGGCTCAATGGGATTGAGGCGGTTTGCACTGCCAATGCCATTAAGTATTTGTGGCGCTGGAAGCGGAAAAACGGTATTGAGGATTTGGAAAAGAGCGTGTGGTATATCCAAAAATTGATTGGGGTTCTTGAGAATGACAACTGAGGTTTGTTCTAACTGCCGGTTCTACCATGAGGCGCATGCCGGCACGCATGGCTACTGCAAGGCATCGCCGCCAGTATTTACCAATTTGGACGATCAGGGTCGGCCACGGTTCTTTAACCCGGTGGTTGGGCCTAACAATTGGTGTGGGCTCTGGGAGGGCGAAGCCGAGTGATTGCGCTGGAGGTCGATACTTCGAGCTTTAACGAGTCGGTCAGGAAGCTGGCTGGAATGCCGGATATTATCCGCAAGGCGGTGACCGGCGCGCTTTCTGAGACGGTGGACGACCTCCACACGCGCCAGGCGCTCGAAATGAAGCAGGTGTTTAACAACCCGACGCCATATGTGCTGCGGGGGCTCAAGAAGCGCTATCCCGGCGGAAAGATGGGACGCGGTGTAGGTGGGGCTGGGACGTACTTTGAGTTCTTTCCGGTCGGCAAGTCGCCAGAGGATATTGTCAAGCCGCATGTGTTTGGCGGCAGCCGCCAGCAGAAGCGCTCTGAGCGTCGCCTAGCCGGACTTGGGCTGCTGCCGGGTAATGGCTTTAGCGTGATGGGTAGCGAGTACCCGAAAAACTCGTCTGGCGACATTTCTGGCGCTAGGTATACGCAAATGCTGCATCAGCTTGGCGGGCTGTCCGATATGGCGCGGCAGTCTATGCCCAAGAACCGACAGAAGAACCGGGGAGGGACCAGCTACTTTGTGATCCGGCGTGGCGGTAAGCCAATTGCCATTGCTGAGCGTAACGGAACCTCGACCAAAATTATCCTTGCGCTGACCCAGTCGGTGTCATATCAAAAGCGCTACGATTACTTCGGTGTCGGTCAGAAGCAGGTCGCCTACAGTCTGCCGCTGCACTTTAACCGGATCATTCAGCGTTATCTGTCTAGGATTTGATATGAACGACAATCTTCCTGTTGAGGGACCAAACCACGCCGCCGCATTGGCGCTGCTTAACGATCTTATGCTGGTCCTAGCTAATGCATCTCGGCAGGGGCTTGAGCGTTACGATGCCAATGGCGAGCCGGTTTATGATTTTGCGTTTTGGTCGAACGAATGTGCGAAGATGGCTGGTGTTAGAAAAGTTGCTTGACGACTCGGCGCACGCTGATAAGCTGGCCGCATTAAGAGTAAGAAAGGATTTAACATGGACAGGCTTATAGGTTTTGGGTTTGGCGTTGTGTTGGCAATTGGGGCGTTTAACATACTCTTTCCTGCCCCTAGTTTGGTTGGCTATGGATGCGACGGGGCGGGTGGCCCGATCTACGCATACGAGGAAAGCGACTTCCCTATGTGCGATAAGATAGAGCCTCGATAACTAATCAAGCCACATCACCCAACCGACCCCGCCATTGTGCGGGGTTTTTTGTTGCCTGCTGCCGTGGACGCAGGCTAAATGGCACGCGTCTTGCATAGCAGGCCCCGGCCCCTTCGGGTCCTTCCAGCCGCCCGGCCCCTGCGGGTGATTCGGACCCCAGTTGCAAAGATGTCACACCTATTGCCAATTGACTAAGAACCCGACCGCAACTATGATTATGGTATGAGACTAAACCCTAATCCGCGCCCGGCGCCAAAGCAGCTCGACCCGCTCAAAAAGTGTGAGCGCTGCGGAGAAACTAAGCCAAAATCTGAATGGCCCGTCGAAGGCCACAGCGATGTCTGTGTAAAAACAAACAAAACAACGAAATATTGCTGCTCAACCAAGATTAGGTCGCGCCGCGATATTGCTGCTGACATTGCGTCTTACTCCAAAGCTTGTTCTGCTTGCGGCATCAGAAAGTCATTCAATGACTTTTCGCCAAACAAGGCTGCAAAAGATGGAAGACAGACAACATGTAAGCCATGCCGATCAGCCAAGGTTCATTCTGGCGAGTGGAATGGCAATACGCGCCGACAAGCCACTATTGATGAGCGTTCAGATGGGACAATTACATCTGAACTGATGCGAGAAAGATTTTCGGTAAAAATATGCCCATGCTGCGATGGCTATATGGAGCGCGACGATAAGGTGCTTGACCACATTGTTCCGCTAAAACTTGGCGGCACTCATTCCGCCAGCAATGTCACAGTGATGTGCTGGAGTTGTAACTCTGCAAAGGCCGCGCACCACCCCAGTCGTTGGCTTCAGTTGCTTAAACCAGAGGCGGCTGCTAGAATGCGCGAGCATTACGGCAAAATGGGTCTAACCTTCTAATGACAGAGTCGCGCAAGCGGGCAGGTGAAGAAAGTATGATGCTCACTAATGTGGGCATGTCCTATGACGAAGCCCGCACCCGCAAGATTAATGCGGAAGCCGAGATCGCGGAGCTAGAGCTTCAGCGGATCAAGGCGACCATGTGCTTTACCGCAGATGTGGTGAAGGCGTGGGAAAGTGTCCTGCACGCCTGCCGGGCCAAGATGCTGGCGGTCCCGACCAAGATGGCGCCCATTGTGGCTGGCACCAGCGATGTCAGCGTCATTAAGGAACGGCTGGAAGACGCAGTCCGCGAGGCGTTAAGCGAATTAGCTAACTATAACCCTAGCGTTGACCCCGTGGCGACCGGAACTGCGGCGCCGGCAGATGCAATTGCCGAAGATGAGGCGCCCAAGAAGCGGGGCCGGCCTCGTAAGATCGACAAGCTGAAGGGATAGTTGCTCTTGGCGTAAATTTACGCTATTGCTAGTTGCACAAAGGAGCGTGGCGATGCCCTACAACCGTCAAGATTTTACGAGTGGCGCTGATACTTTTGGCTTTGGCGGGGCTCCGATTAGCCTTGCTGGCGGCAACTACACTGTTCCTGATACGGTGAAGGGCATTGTCGTTGTGGCCGCTGGTAACGTGGTCTGCACGCCAGTTGATGGCAGCGATGTTACGATCACTGGTGCGCCGGTTGGCTACATCCTGCCTTGGCATTGCGTCACGATCAAGCAGAGCGGCACCACCGCTACCCTCGCCACCATTATCGGGCGGTAATAAATGCTGCGCCTATCTAGGCTCAAAATGAATCTACTGTCCTCGTCGGGCAGGGCGGTTATGGGTGGGCCATCCATGCTGCTCAACTTCCTCTCCGG
>Ga0315903_10008863_pt1 | contig 12290 bp, 15 predicted proteins | sample LakEriMetagenome_7_FD_203524 | JGI IMG/M metagenome (GOLD analysis project Ga0315903, IMG submission 203524) | Freshwater fungal communities from buoy surface, Lake Erie, Ohio, United States - Buoy 2 MA119 | ecosystem: Environmental > Aquatic > Freshwater > Lake | place: USA: Lake Erie, Ohio...
AATTAAGCAACCATGGCCAGTCGCTGTTTCGGGGTAATGCCGCCCAATGCCATATTTGGACGCTGATTATTGTATTTATACATCCATTGCGTTGCAAAGTCTTGAACTTCATCTACGCTTTGCCAATAATGCTGCGATAGCCACTCATACCTGACGGTACGATTAAAGCGCTCCACATACGCATTTTGCTGTGGCTTTGTAATACCCCCATATAAGTAAACATTTTGTAAGTGGAATTTTCTGTTGTTTATGGCAGTATTTACAACAGGAGGTTTTATGAAGAAATCCAGGTTTACAGAAAGCCAGATCGTGGCGATCCTTAAAGAAGCAGAAGGAGGCATTGCCATTACTGAGGTGCTGCGGAGCCACGGCATTAGCGTTGCGACTTTTTATAAATGGCGATCCAAATACGGCGGCCTTGAAGCGTCTGAGCTCAAACGGGTCAAAGAGCTCGAGCAGCAGCTCTCCGACTACAAAACCATGGTGGCTGAGCTGACGAGAGATAACCGAGCGCTTAAGAACTTAATCGAAAAAAAGCTCTAGCGCCAACGGGTAAGCGAGAAGCGGTGGATTACTTGGTTGGCGAAGAACGGCTCCCAGTGCGTGTAGCGTGCGAGGCCATCGGCCTAGCACGCGCTACCTATTACAAGAAACCGGTTGGATTAAACCAAAAGGATCAGCCCGTAATAGATGCCTTAAATCAGGTCGTTGGTAAGCATGGCCGTTGGGGCTTTGGCTTGTGCTTTGCCTATTTACGTAATCAATCATCCCTGGAACCACAAGCGGGTCTGGCGGATCTATAGACAGATGGGGCTGAACTTGCCCAGACGCACCAAAAAACGCCTACCGAGAATCATCAAAGAACCTCTCATTGCACCGCAAGAGCCCAACACCATGTGGGCCTTAGACTTTATGTACGACACCCTGTATTACGGCAGGTCCTTTAGAACCTTAAACGTCATCGATGAGTCTAACCGCGAAGTGCTGGCCATCGAGGTTGATCTGAGTTTGCCAGCAGCGCGCGTAGTGCGAGTCATGGAGCAATTAGAAGAAATGGTGGGTTTGCCAAAAGCCATTCGCCTAGACAATGGGAGTGAACTACGCTCTGCCGTCTTCACCAGCTGGTGCGAGGAAAAAGGGATAGAACTCAAATTTATCCAGCCTGGCAAACCACAGCAAAACGCTTTTATTGAGCGTTTTAACCGCACTTATCGCCATGAAGTGCTCAATGCCCATATCTTTGAATCGCTAGAACAGGTTCGAGACATTACCGAGGAATGGATCCAGAGCTATAACCAAGATCGTCCTCATGCAGCACTCGGGAAGTTGTCACCGATACACTATCGACAACAAGCAGAAAAATCCGCTTTAGGAGTGTCTACTTTTTAGGGGGTATTACAGTACCAAAAGATTTGATCCCGACCCTTTAATACCAAACAAATTAATCAAAAACAAAACGAAACTGTTTTATTGAATTACCAATGTCTTCGATGTTAACCGTTTCCTTATTCGGGATCACGAATAACGCTTGTCTGCCGCATGTCTCAATCGGTTTAATATATTTTTCTACAAAATGATAATGCGGTCGGTTGTTGTAATCGTCAAAAATAATCTTTGTGCCGCTTTCGCCTTTTAAAAGGCATGTCAAAAAACAACAAACCCTAAAGCGCCCATCGATTAAAACCAGATCTGGCTTTTGAGTGTTAGTCCAAATCCAGTCTGTGTAATCATTAAAATTTCGTGCCTTTTCATAACTTTGCGGTCGACCCATCTCACCGACTAAACCTACATCAGCTAAATGTAAAGTAAATCTGTTTATTGATCTGCACTCATTTTCAACTTTTTGGATCCATTCGCTTGAGCTATCAACGCTATATATCTCACATAAAGAATTTTTTGCGACCCATATTGTGGTTGCGCCGCAACCATACTCTGCGTATATTTTTGTATCCTTGATCAACCTCTTGAATAAGCTGTCATTTCCCGCGAACAAGCCAACTTTTTTTGCTTTCAGTGCTAATAATTTCCTTACCAGGAAAAGAATAAATGGGGGAAGCAACGCTTTAAGAATCTTTTTCACTGTAATGGTTCCTGTCTATATAAATCTAATTTGACTATAGCAACCCCACCAGGGTCCTAACAACGCTTAGTCAAGATGAATAATTGTAATGCTGTTGCGATTTGACCCGCCGCTCCATTAGTAACGGACAATAATTCTGATTTAACTTGCCAACACATTTAATGTAGCTTGTCCCCTGCTCTTTAATAGTGGCATTCCCCTGATTTGGTAGACAGTTAATATTGTCAACAATGAATCAAGTGACCTCCCCCCTAAAAGTAGAGGGTTTTAAATTAGAACTTAGCCACTTTTAACGCATTTCTCTGACCTTGTTTCAGGTACTCACTCAGGGTCAGATTTCCAAGTGAGCTTGAGGCCTGATTTTTTTATAATCACATCTCCATGCTTCAATAATACGTTTGGCTTCTTCTATGGTTTTGAACTCATGCACATTCAAACATTCATCTCTGAGGCGACCATTAAAAGATTCACAAAGCCCATTATATGTTGGCTTTCCAGGTCTTGTAAATGCCAAACTCACGCGATTTACATGTGCCCAATCGTCCATCACCAAGGATGTAAACTCCGTGCCATGATCCACGGTAATTGAGGCGGGTAATTTACGACTTTGAACTGTGAACTGACCTGATTTTTAGTACCACTCCCATAGAGAGGATTTTTGATAATCTTCATCCTAAAGGAGTGCTAAATATGGCTAAAGGTCAACGTCTTAAACCCGAACAAATTGTCACCCTGTTACGCCAAATCGATGTATTAACCAGTAATGGCAAAACCCTGGCCCAAGCCTGTAAAGAGGTGGGCACGGTAGAGCAAAGCTATTACCGCTGGCGCAAGATCTATGGCGGCATGAAGGTCGATCAAGCTAAAAAGTACAAAGAGCTAGAGCAGGAAAACACCCGACTCAAGAAGCTCGTTGCAAACTTATCGCTACGAGAAGTGATGCTTAAGGAGGTTATTAAGGGAAACTTCTAAGCCTGCAACCAACGGAAGTCCCTGTGGGACTAAACGCAAGACAGCCGCTCAGGTGTTGATGCAGAAATACTCAACATCAGAGCGCTTAGCTTGTGAATTAGTAGGGCTCTCCAGAGCAGCGTATCGCTATATGCCATTGCCCAGAGATGATGAAGAGCCGCTACGAGCTGAAGTCATCCGTATGGCCGGCACCTACGGCCGATATGGCTACCGCTTGATTGCCAGCATGATGCGTAATGCCGGTTGGGGCCAAGCTACCACTGCCAAGGTGGCTCGCATCTGGCGAGAGGAAGGCCTGAAGATCCCACAAAAGCAGCCTCCTAGCGGCAGACTCTGGCTCTCCGATGGTAGTTGTATGCGCCTGCGAGCGACCCACCCCAATCAGGTTTGGAGTTACGACTTTGTCCAAATTAGGTATGCGTATGGGGGCAAGATCCGGATGCTCACCCTAATTGATGAGTTCAGTAGAAAATGCCTAACGATCCACTGCGCTAGAAGGATTGGATCGGTTCAAGTCATTGAACAACTGGCGAACGCCATGATTGAAAACGGTATCCCAAAGTACATCCGCTCGGATAACGGACCAGAATTTATTGCTAAAGAGCTGCGCAGTTGGCTATCTGGCATTGGAGTAAAGACCGCTTACATCACCCCCGGTAGTCCCTGGGAGAATGGTTTTTGTGAAAGCTTTAACGGCACCTTTAGAGACAACCTACTGGATGGGGAGATCTTCTACAGTCTTAAGGAAGCGCAGATCATCGTTGGGGAGTGGGTAAAACACTACAACCAGGTCAGGCCCCATAGTGCCTTAGGTTACAGGCCACCGGCACCTCAAGTGAAGATCCCAAAAATCATCCAAACTCAACCCATTTTGCTGCAATGATTTACTATAGAAAAACTCTCTCAAGTAGTGGACCTAAATTGACAGCAGTTCATATATAAATCCCACTTTTTAAAGTATTAACTATCCTTTTACTGTATAAAAATACAGTTTTTTATCAAGAAAAGCTATTCTGCATGGTGGAATCAAAGCACTAAGAATATGTAAACCATGTGTCCGGTACGGACCCTTGCTTTTCTGGTGGGCCCACCAGGACTTGAATCTGGGACCAAAGGATTATGAGAAAAAATACTCATTAAGACCTCAATGTTTACAATGCTCAACAAGCATTTGTCTGCGGTGTGTAAGTAAGTGTGTAAGCAGGGAAAGCTTCAAAACTTGCTTATTACATTTATAAGTGCTATAAATCAACAATTTACGCAAGTAGCCACTTTACTACTTCTAACATTTTGGGTTCATACCTTAAAATGTTAAAAAATAAATCTTCACTGATAGCTCAAAGAAATCAACTTACAGAGAATAGCATTGGAAAAAGACACGCACACACAGTATAAAGTAAGCCAATCTTACATACGCGAAACTCTAAATCGCATTGGCGCGATTAGCGATAAACGTGTTGAGTTGCTATCAAGTAAAACGAGAGATAACCCAAAGTTAAATGTTTATAGAGACTCTGTTTCTAATGTCATTTTTATAGATGACTACTATGTTGGTGATGACGAATACGTTAGCGGAGAATACAGAAAACAACCTAAACCACTTACAAAAACACTTGGAAGAGACTACGAAGATATAACTGATAGTGAACGTAGATTCAAAGCGTATCGCCAGTTTATAACAGCTAAAGACATTTGTGATTTTGGGTGCGGTGCGGGTAGTTTTCTAAAACTCTCACAATCTATTGCTCGGAGCGTAACCGGTATAGAACTACAACAAAACTTCGCTGAAGAGCTTAACAACACTGGAATCGCTTGCCATACCTCGCTTCAAAATATTGAAAAACCATTAGATGTCATTACGCTATTCCATTGTTTAGAACACTTACCAAACCCAACATCTATATTAGAAAGTTTACACGTCAGCCTTAAGAAAAATGGGTACGGAACCATAATAATAGAAGTCCCACACGCACGTGACTTTTTAATAGAAAACTTAAAGCTAAAAGACTTTATTGACTTTACAATTTGGTCGCAACATCTTGTAATACACACAAGAGAATCTTTACGACTACTTCTTGCTGACGCAGGATTCAAAAATATAACGATCGAAGGTGTTCAAAGATATAGTCTCGCCAATCACTTTCATTGGTTATCAAACAAAAAACCTGGCGGCCATAAGTCATTACTATCTACCCTACAAACACCAGAACTCGTAGCGGCATACGAGAAGGCATTAGCACGTATAGACGCTACAGATACAATCGTAGCAATCGCAACAACCTAAACCAACTCGACGGCCGCTTTCAACATAGCAGGACGTAAGTCAATGTAGCGTTGTGTAGTCGCCATATTGCTGTGTCCTGCCAATGCCATTAACACACGCACTCCAACGCCGCGTTCCGCTAAGTTTGTAAGTCCTGTTCGTCTACCGCTGTGCGACGTTGGGCCACTAATACCTGCATGTTTGTAAATGCCATTCACAATTTTCGTCAGCGTGTTAGCAGTAAACCCTGCGCTGCGTATAAAACAATAGCTGTGTAAGTTGCTTTGGTTTGTGCGTTGCCACATAAGCAGCAAGTTCCACACGCATCCTCCTCAATTAGTTAATTTTTTAAAAATTATAATTATTAGTATCGGTGAATTTGTAGTATCCCCCGTCAAGCCGACATTCCTAAAGTGTTGTTTTCTGCTTTTGCTCGGTAGTCTCTAGGCGGTATTCTTCCCAGTGACCGGTGGGGTCTTTCTTCGTTGTAAATCATGATCCAGTTTTCTGTTATTTCACGCACCTCCCTGAGGTTTTCAAATAAATAGGCATTGAGTACTTCACGACGGTAAGTACGGTTAAACCGTTCAATAAAGGCATTTTGTTGGGGCTTGCCCGGCTGGATAAATTGCAGTTCAATCCCTTTTTCTTCGCACCAGCCCATAAAGACCGCAGACCGAAGTTCACTCCCGTTATCTAGACGTATCGCTTTGGGCAGACCATGGATTTTTTCTAACTGCTCGAGCGTTCTGACTACCCTGGCTGCTGGCAGGCTGATATCGATTTCAATAGCCAAGATCTCACGGTTGGATTCATCAATGACGTTCAGGGTTCTAAAGGGTCTGCCGTAATGCAAGGTGTCGTACATAAAATCTAAGGCCCATATCGTATTGGACTGGGTTGGTGCAATGAGCGGCACCTTGGGTAGTTTAGGGATCCGTTTTTTGGTTCTTCTGGGTAAGTTAAGGCCCATCTCCTTATACACCCGCAATACGCGCTTGTGATTCCATGCATAGCCCTGATTGCGCATCCAATCAAAACAGAGCCTAAAACCCCAGCGCCCATTTTTAGCAACTACTTGATTAAGCACTTCAATGACGGCCTCATCAGCCTTAGTTCTACTATCTGGACGTTCGTAATACGATGACCTAGCCAGCCCCAGATGGGCGCAAGCCCGCGTAATCGGTACTGCTTCTTCGCCAACCAGGTAATCGACTGCATCGCGTTTACCGGCTGGCGCTAGAGCTTTTTTTCGATTAAGTTCTTGAGCGCCCGGTTGTCGTGACTGAGTTCGGCCACCATGGTTTTGTATTCGGAGAGCTGCTGCTCTAGCTCTTTAACCCGTTTGAGTTCAGATGCTTCAAGGCCGCCGTATTTAGATCGCCACTTGTAAAAAGTGGCACCGCTAATACCATGGCTTCTGAGCAAGTCTGCCATGGGTAATCCGCTTTCGGCTTCCTTTAATATCCCGACAATCTGGGTCTCTGTAAATCGTGACTTTTTCATAGTGATTCTCCTGTTGTAAATACTGCCATAAACAACAGAAAACTCAACTTCTTAAATGTACGAATCTAAGGGGATACTACACGGAGATTACCAATCTGGGTCTCTGTAAATCGTGACCTCTTCCTCAACTTATTTTTTATAAAGTTAGCTGCCTATTTAGCTGGCGGGATGTTATTTTTTTTGAGCAAGAGATAACCATTTTGGTTTATCAAATCTCACCATCCTTCTGTAGATATAGACATATAAAATCATAAAAGCGAGGGTGCCTACTATGAGTATTGGAGTGCTATACCAAAAAAGAGTGGCAGGAACTACTCCTAAGCAAGTGGTCACCCATAAAAAGGGTGCAGTCTTAGCATTCTTAACGTAGTGATGGTCATTTTGACTAAACATCGGTTTGGCCCAGCGTATCACACGTCGATAGATCAACGAATGAAAATGTGTGCCATCGGGTATGCCCGGGTTTTTGCCTTGATAAATAGTTCGACGCCAAATAGTAAAGAGGGTCTCAAAGATGGGGTAGACATTGACTAAAAGAGCAAACCACGGCGAAACGCTTGGATTGCGCTGCACCAATAAAATAGAGAGGGTTGCAATTACAAAGCCAATTAGGTATGCGCCACCATCGCCCAAGAAAATCATACCTTTGGGATAGTTCCAGATAAAAAATCCAGCGATTGATCCAAGAAAAATAAGGGCTAGATTCACTAAAGCAATGTCATTGACCTTAAAAGCTACAAAGGCAATCGCTGCTGTGGAAATGATAGCTACCATACTCGCCAAACCATTAAATCCATCGATGATGTTGTAAGCGTTAGAGAGGCCAGAGCAGGCAATCGCCAAAAAGAGACAGGCAATCCAAATGTTCGTGAATAATGTATCGAGCACCCAGATATCTAAGCGAATCGATGTGATCTCAAATAGGTATAACATCAGTACTCCCGACATCAATCCCGCTAAAAGCCGAATTTTTACCCCAACTCTTTTGGTTAGGTCTTCTGCGAGACCTGCAGTAAACACGGGGATAGCGCCGAGCAAAACAAATGCAATGAGCTTGGCTAAATCCGCTTGTTTATAAAAGGCTGTCATGGTAGCAATCCATAAGGCTAAATATATTCCCAAGCCGCCAATGCGGGGGGGATTGCTATTATGAAACTTTTGAGGGCCATTTAGGTCATGATCGCCGCTAAAATGCTCATGCAGGTATTTATAGCGGATAATTCCTAAAATAAGTAAGAGGGAGCTAAAGAAGGAAATAAACAAAAGTAACATTGATGTCTATTATAAAACTTATAGTTATTGAACCACCCTTATTCGAAATTTCCCCGATAATCATCATTAAGTCATTGATTGCCCAAAGTATCATTAAAGGCATATTGAGGCTTTAAAAAGCACCCATCTTACTCACTGTCAAAGATTTAAAATCCACATTTTGATTAAATAGCAAGTCTTACGCATTGAGACAATTTTTTATATCCACCTTCATTTGGGTGTCCGTCATTGACGAAATAATCTATTTTGCTAAATCCGCATTGAGAATGCCCATCAAATAACAAACCACCGGCGCCTTTAATTTTATTATCTGCTTCTTTTCCAAATTTATTCATATGACCGGAAATTGCCTCTTCTTTCTGCGGAATATGAACAAATAAGATATTTTCACCATATCTTTCCGTCAATTTTTTGTTTTTAAATCGCAATAATTTTGTGGTGTGTTGTTGCCCTCAAGAGTTTCAGCCTCGCGAAATTTTAATTTGCAACCCCTACATAGCCCCTACATCAAACTTAAAAAAATGCTCCAAAAGCGAGCTGCCTTTGAAGCCTTGCACATCATGGTAGGACGGGCGAGATTCGAACTCGCGACCAACGGATTAAAAGTCCGCTGCTCTACCGACTGAGCTACCGTCCCATTTTCATGACACTACAAAATAATGATCCAAGGTTTTATTGGATTGCTTGCTGACAAAAAAGACTTTTTGTAAGTTTTAGTCCAGCAAACCCCAAATTATAGCAAGATGTTGAAACCCCCTCTAACCCCTTTTTTAGGGGCCTTGGAATCTCTATTAGCCACGCCTTGCTACAGGCGGATTCTTAGAAAAATAGTCCTTAATACCCGCTAGGATGGCTTCGGCAATCCTTTCTTGGTAGCCCTCGTCATTGAGCCTTTTTTCTTCTTGGGGATTGCTAATAAAGGCGGTTTCTATCAGGATCGAGGGGATATCCGGGGCTTTGAGAACCGCAAAGCCAGCTTGCTCGACCTTATTCTTGTGCAAGGGGGCAAAATCGCCAATATTGCGCAGTACCGACCCCCCCACTTTTAGAGAGTCGTTGATCTGAGCGGTGGTTGACATATCCAGAAGTAGGTGAGCCACCTGCTTGTCCTTGACCTTGATATTGATGCCCCCAATTAGGTCTGAGGAATTCTCTTTATTGGCCATCCAGCGCGCCGTTGAACTCGTTGCCCCCTGTTGCGAGAGGGCAAAGACCGATGCCCCCCTGGCACGGGGTTCAATGAAGGCATCAGCATGAATCGAGATAAAGAGATCAGCCTCCACTTGGCGGGCTTTAGAGACCCGACGGTGTAGTGGCACAAAGTAATCTCCTTCACGGGTTAGAAACGGGCGCATTGACGCTTCTTGATCGATCTTGCTCTTTAAGCGTTTAGCAATGGACAAAACAATATGTTTCTCATAAGAGCCCCGAGCACCAATCGCCCCCGGATCTTCACCGCCATGACCGGGATCTAGTGCAATCGTTACAAGGCGCCTAAAGGGGATGCGCTGTTGGGCTACCGATAGATCATTTGCTTTGCCAGCGCCTCCTTGAGGCACAGACGGCTTGCCCCCCTTTTCAGATTTAGCCTCAGGCGTACTTCCTGACTTAGCAAACGCAGCAATGGGGTCGTCATCCCTCTTACCCTGAGCCTCGAGCAATAATTTCTCTTTCTTGGCACTCTCCTTAACGAGCTGCATGAGCGGGTCAGGGGGATTAGTGGGGTAGAGATCAAAGACCAAGCGGTGTTGGTACTCCGCGACGGGATCCAAGCTAAAGAGTTGGGGCTTTACAGCCTCTTTGAGATCAAAGACTAAACGTACCACTGTCGGTTGAAACTGCCCCACCCGAATTTGGGACACATAGGGATCATTGGGTTTGACCTTGGCCACCAGATCTTTCAGGGTTAGGTTGAGCTGCAGACCATCAATATCCACCACCAAGCGATCGGGCCCGCTTAAGAGCTGATGACTAATGGGTAAGACTTGATCAGACTCTAAGGTAATGCGGGTGTAATCTTCCGAAGGCCAAATACGTACGCCAATTAACTTCGCGCTAGTGTTGGCGCCTACTAACTCGCTCTCTGTCAGTAATAAAACGAGTACCCCCAAAGACCCCATAGACTTCAGACCGTGTTCTAGGACTAAGCGGCGTTTTGGATCCATGGATATTGATAAAGACTCAAGAACTAATTGAGGGTTATAGGCTTGGAGACTAGATTATTCAGGAGCTCTAGACCAATAGAGGTATTGGCATGAAATGTAATCAAACGCCCATACTCGCTTGAATGATCTGTTTGATTGCTTGCTTTAATCCCAACACTTAGATCCATTATCGGAAGAGTATTGCCTGCTTTCTCGGGCCACTCGACGATGCAAATCGTGGGATCATGACTAGCGAAGTGTTCTTGTAAGCCTGCCTCGATCCATTCAGAGGATGATTGCATGCGATAGAAATCAAAATGATAGAGTTGGATGGCGTGCTGATTTATTTGCAGATGATGGGGTTCACAGAGACTATAGGTGGGGCTCTTCACCTTGCCGGTATAGCCTAGTTCTTTTAAGAGATAACGTACTGCCGTGGTCTTGCCAGAACCTAAATCACCCTGCAGGCTCATATGAAGATGAGCCCTTATAGAGTTTTGACTCAGTTGAGAAATAATCGATTTAGAGAGCGCCCGAGCTAAGGATTTCACCAAGGTGACAGTAGCGGCTTCATCGCTACAATGAACCTCATAGAAGGATTCTTTATTTACTTGCTCAGTTAGGTTGCCAGTCAGATTACTGGTGGGCGCAGTGCTCACATCAAGCCTTTATAGTGAAGATTAAATAAAGTAATTTTAGACAGGACATTTCCCTCAATTCATATGCATTCTCAGGCATTTTCATCCGAATTGCACAACCAGTTAGAAGGCATTCGGAGTTGGCTGAATAGCCGAGCCCAAGAGCTGGGCTTTGGCCAATTACGGATTAGCGATACCGATGTGAGCGAGGCGGTTCCTAAGCTTGCAAGTTGGTTGGCAGAAGGTCGTCATGGCGAGATGGGCTATATGGAGCGCCATGCGAGCTTGCGCGCACAGCCTGATCAATTGCAGGCGGGTGCAATTCGGTCAATCTGTGTGACCATGCCTTATTTACCCCAGAACTCTTCAAAAACAACCGAAGAGCAGTTTTCTGCAGAGTTAGCCCGTCTACAAAAGCCCACAGAAGCAGTGATCTCTCTCTATGCACGTGGCCGTGACTATCACAAGATCTTACGAGCGAAGTTACAACTCTTAGCTACTGAACTGGAAGACAAGATCGCGCACTTGCAAGCGCATGCTGATGGCTTGCAATACCGTGTGTTTACCGACTCGGCCCCGATTATGGAAGTAGAGCTTGCCAGAAAAGCGGGTCTTGGTTGGCGAGGTAAACATACTTTGCTCCTGCATCGTGAGTTTGGCTCCTTCTTTTTCTTGGGAGAGATTCTGATAAATCTTCCCCTGGCAGTGGATGAGCCTGTGGAGACCCATTGCGGCTCTTGTCAGGCTTGTATCGATATCTGCCCAACCAAAGCCATTACCGCCCCATACGCATTGGATGCAAGGCGCTGTATCTCTTACCTAACGATTGAGCATCCTGGATCGATACCGGTGGAGTTTCGTAGGGCAATTGGCAATCGTGTGTATGGATGCGATGATTGCCAATTGGTCTGCCCATGGAATAAATACGCCCAGCGCACCTGCGTGCCCGATTTTGCTGAGCGTCATCAATTAGGGAGTGCCACTCTTGTGGAACTCTGGTCATGGAGTGAAACGCAATTTAATCAGCGCCATGAGGGTAGTGCAATTCGGCGTATTGGCTACTCACGCTGGCGACGTAATTTGGCGATCGCTCTGGGTAATACCCTTGCCTCTGATCTGGATATACAGAGTAAGAATGAGATTGCCAATCAACTGCGCGATGGCTTACAAAGTGCTGATCCCCTAGTTGCTGAACATATTACCTGGGCTCTTAATCAGTTCAATGAGCAGTCTAAGCACTAAGGAAGTAAGCTAGTAGGTAGATGATTTGTAAACATTGTATCAAGCGTGGTCATTAAAATAACTTCGTATTGGTAACTTATGTGTTACCATTTGGTATGACGAAAATAATTGAATTTACCGAGTATCTGGATGCAAATGGTACATCGCCTTTTGCGAAATGGTTTGACGCTTTG
>Ga0315903_10008866_pt1 | contig 12289 bp, 15 predicted proteins | sample LakEriMetagenome_7_FD_203524 | JGI IMG/M metagenome (GOLD analysis project Ga0315903, IMG submission 203524) | Freshwater fungal communities from buoy surface, Lake Erie, Ohio, United States - Buoy 2 MA119 | ecosystem: Environmental > Aquatic > Freshwater > Lake | place: USA: Lake Erie, Ohio...
TTGGGTCCCCATGCAAGGAAGTGAAATCAGGAAGTCCAAGTGGGGGAGCAAGCCGGTCAGAAATGATCGGTTTTTTTTATGATCCTTACCGAAGGGGTATTTTTATTAAAAAAACAGCTAAATTATTGAAATTTTCATGTTTTTTAGATGATTTTCGGGTTACGGGCATTTGATTTTTTTCTTAATTAGTATTAAAAATCTTTACTCGGAGAATTTGAAGGGTACTGGGGGGAAGAATTTGAAAAAAGTCACTAAACCTCAAACGCGTGGATAGCCGGATTATAGCCGCAGTTTATCCTTACTTCCCACCTCCCAAATATTCCTCTTTTTGAATCTGAAATCATAGGATTTTACCTATCTTTTGAAATATTCTAAAACAATGCCTCATGAAAAATTTTGTGACAGCAACGATTTTGATGGCAATAATCCTTGTTTCCTTTTCCATGGAATCCTGTACAAAAAATACGGACGAGGCCATGGATGGAGGCACTCTTAAAAAAGATTCCTGGGCCATTATTCAGGACGATATTCTAACCCTTTCTTGCGCGACCAGTGGTTGCCATGGATCTACCAGCGATGCTACCTATGCTCAGCATAACTTACTGTTAAACTCAACGAATGCGTATGAGAATTTAATTAATGTCCCTGCAAAAAATCAGGCAGCAAAAACAGCCGGCCTAGTAAGGGTAAAGCCAGGGGATCACATGAATAGTCTGTTATTCCATAAAATTGATTGTCAGTCCCCCACTACCTATGGTGCATCGATGCCATTGGGGGGGACAAATTTGACTGCGGGACAAATAGAATTTATCAAACAATGGATAATGAAAGGTGCACCCAAAAAAGGAAGTGTTGTTGATGAAAACATACTGAACAGTAATGCAGTATGCAGTCAGCCTTTTGTATCCATGGCAGCACCTGCCGCTGCAGATGGATTTCAGTTAGCAATAAATGCCTTCACGGTAAGTCCCAAAACAGAACGTGAAGTGTTTGTAAACAGAATCTCCCCCAATACTTCCACGGTATATGTAAATAAAATTACCCTACAAGGGCGGCCAAACAGTCACCATTTTGTGTTATATGGGTTCCAAAATAGTACGTTGATACCTCCGGCAAACCAATTGAGGGATTTGTATAATGCAGACGGAACAATCAACATCACCACATTTGCACAAATGCAGAACCATGTGTTTTTAGGTGGAGGAACAGATGTAAATACAACCTATACCTTTCCTGAAGGTGTTGCACTAAAAATTCCTCCTGCAACTGCGCTTGACCTGAATGCACATTATTTCAATAAACAGAATACCAATTTATTAGGTGAGAACTATATCAATATGTATACCGTTTCTCAGGCAAACGTTGTAAAAGAGGCGCAGTCTATAAACTTTGGCAACTATAATTTTTCTATTCCTGCTAATTCACGGAAAACAATCACCACCGATTTTACCTTCAACAAAGACGTAACTGTGATTACCCTTACCTCGCATTTCCATAAGTTGGGTGAAAAATTTCAAATCAAAATTCTTGGCGGAGCAAGAAATGGAGAGGTCGTTTATGAAAATACGGATTGGGAGCACCCCTTGGTAATCAACCTTGCCAAACCCATTCAACTAAAAGCAGGAGAGGGATTGACCAGTGTGGTGACCTACAACAATACCACAAATAAAACGGTGAGTTTTGGATTAACCAGTGAGGATGAGATGAATATTATTTTTGGGTATTACTATTAAATGAGTCCTTAGATTCCTGTGTAAGTAGCCCCAAAATTCAGGAATCGTCAATTGGGGGACTTTCTAATCAGACACTTACTGGATTTATTTCGCTTGCACTAGCATCTATTAAGGCTTTTTAGAACTCGATGGAATCGATTTTTCTAACTCACTCAACACCTTTCCAAAAATAGGCGCGACCGGTCCACCTGCCCAAGCTCCAGAATAATTGGCAGCCAAGTAGAGATCTAGCTTGGGGATGTATAAGACTTGCGTGCCCCAAAACCCCGAATGGCAGTAAGCCTCCATACCATTCACTTGCACGCGGTACATACCCATCTGATAGTCCATTTTGGCCTGGGTGGGATAGGTTGCAGGCTCCAGCATGAGTTCTAAGGTTTCGGGATGTTTAAAGACCTTGCCCTGGAATAGGGCTTGGAAAAAGTCGACTAGCTCTCTGGTATTCGAAAGAATTCCTCCCCCTCCGTAATAATCCATCGTCGGGCTGAAGGTGAAGGTATCTGTCCCTTGGTAGTACTGGTGGATGCGGAGTTGATCCGTTTGGGGATCCATCCGCTCAAAGTCTGTTCGCTCGAGACCCAATTTTTCAAGTCCCAGCAGTTCTTTAATTCCCCCATCCAAGGACTTTCCAGTGTAGGTTTCAATAAGTTCTCCCAAAATCACGTAGCCCGTATCCGAGTAGCTGAATTGATCGCCTGGAGGGCCAATGGGTTCCCCTTTCTCGACACACATGCGAAGTTGTGCGGTTCGGGTCCACTCGTAGTCTGGAGTTGAGAATACCTTGTCGAAAAATTCAGGAGCATGGGTATGGTCAAAAAGGCCTGCCGAGTGCCTCAAAATCTGCTGGATGGTAATCTGCTCCAAGTCATAGTCTTGTGCCAGAATAGCGGCATGGGAGGGCGACAGATGTTTTGAAATCGGATCTTCCAGTCGGAGTACTTTTTTCTCCATCAGCCGAAGGATTGCCGCGGCCACATAGGTTTTGGTCACGCTTGCAATGCGAAAGGTTTGGTAGTCTTGCAAGGAATCGCCAAGGCCCAGGTCGTTGATTCCGACTGCCCCTGACCAAGAAAACTGTCCGTCTCCCGACTCGATGGTGAATAGGACTCCCGGGTTGCTGGAGCTGAGTTCGGATCGAAGGACCTGATTGAAATTTTGAGCGGCTGCATTAGTTACTGAAAACGCTAAAAAAATCAGACTTAGTACGAGGTGGATTGGTTTCATGGGATAATTGGAATGGGGTATTTTTTAAATGGAGTAGGGTTTATTCTTCAGGTATTGCCATGGTATGGTTGGCGATCAGTTTCCACTTTCCATCCACTAGCGCGTAGGTTCGCATGAAATGGTAGGTGCTGGGTTGTGGACCTCGATCCACTACAGTAAAGCCGCTCACCACAGCGGTTTGTCCCAAGATGACTACTTGATGGTCTCGAGGACTTCGGTTTCGCGTATCGTCCTGCTGTCCTGCTCGGATTTTTTTTGCCCGACTGAGGGCTTCTGCCTTTCCGTCAATTTGGCTGGCATGGTTGTGCACCCAGACAAACTCCTCTGCCAAGAGCTGATCTAAAAATTCCACTTCCGAATTCAACAGGGCCCTTTCCCAGCCCTTATCCAATTCCACCAGTTGCTCATGGCTGCTTTGAGCCAAGGAGGAAAATCTAAGCAGAAGCAAAGGCAAGAGAAGGGGAAGAAATTTCATGGGAAAGGGGTCTTGGTACTCCTTAAAAATAGAATTTTAACTTATACAAAGCGAATAGCGAATAAAAATGTCAAGGATTATTTGCCTGCTGAAATCTTCAAATTTGTTCTACAGCATCAAAAAGTATTTTTTACTAGCGGGTGATTTCTTAGATTGAAAAGAAATTGAGTAGTCATTAGCCCAACATCCAAATGAAAAAGATCTCCCTTTTCCTCCTACTTTTTATGATAGGATTCCCTATCGTATGGTCGCCTGCTTCTGAAATGTCGGAAATCGCACACTCGCTAGGGAGTGCCGAACGTATTAGTTTTAAGATCAAAGGTACCGGATCCAAAAACATTGCGGTAACCATTGGGATCGGTTCCCAGCCTGGTAGTGGAGCCTGCTGCTCGGGAGTAAGTCCCTTCACTACGGCCAGTTTTGTGGGAAATGTAGGCGATGTAGTCTACGATGGTAAAACCAGGAGGGTGATTACCAAAATTTTTAGGGAAATGAATGGTACGACCTTGGACTTAGCACAGTACTATTAATTTTTTAATGGAAATTAAGAATCTTTAGAGAACTTTTAGCCTCAATTTTTTCCATAGATTCAGGATGGTTAAAAAAGGAATATCAAGGCAGTAAGTAGTACAACTGCGGATGAAACTCCTTGCAACTAATCCCAATTGAGCACCTCTATTTTCCTCAAATAAGGATTTCCTTTCGTACTGTTTTGAAACTAAAATTTGGTTTTATCATAAAATTTTTTTATTTCTAATCATAAATTCAAGTTAGGTTAGTAGATAGGATTCTTCACATTCATCAATTATCCCTAAGAATGCAAGGATTCTTTCCAAGAATTCATTCGCTTTTCCCAAATCCTTCTAATTATGTTGATATTTTCTTTCACCTCTTCAATAAGAAAATTCCTTACCCTTACAGCTTGGGTATTCCTTTTATGTTCCTGTTCGGAAGAAGGCACACCTACCACAGACCCGACCCTTGATACTACCGTTCCTGAGGTCTACAAAAAGATCTATGGTGCAAGCAGTATTACCAGTGATGGAACTTACATTACCATCAAAACCAAGGGGCTTCCCGATCACAAAAGTCCTTACTATGCCACCACGAATACCTTGTATCAAGCCTATTCTGGGACCACCTTTGGTGGTTTGAACTTCAATAAAAATCCCAATACGATTGTAGAACAATCCGGAACATTCAAAATCCCAGTAAATCCTAAAGTAGCGGCTTCGCATGCTGCCACTCCCTTAGGACCGATTGGGATTGCACTGAATGGGGTGCCTTTTTTCAACCAGTATGCAGGCCCAAATAATCAGGAATTGACGGGTGAAATGGCGAGCTTTGACCAATTTTATGGGCACCCACAGCAATCTGGGATGTACCACTACCACGTAGAACCCTTGCACTTAACTACGGTAAAATCTACCAAATCAGGGCTGATGGGATTTTTGCTGGATGGCTTTCCAGTGTATGGCCCCCAAGAAGAAAATGGGACTGCGGTGAGCAATTCAAACTTGGATGTGTACCACGGACACACGCATGCCACCCTTGATTTTCCTGCAGGCATCTATCATTACCATTTTACCATTACAGCACCTTACCTGAATGGGAATGGTTTTTATGGTACCCCTGGCACCGTTTCACAATGATAAAATATTTACTTCTTTTTTTGGGGTTATGGAGTTGCTCTCATCCAAATCCAGAAGCTCCCTTGACTGTAGAGAAAAAATATTTTCCTTCTGGAAAGATCATGGAAATCCGGCATTTCAGAAATGGAGCTAAAAATGGACTTCAAACGGGCTTTTGGGAAAATGGTAACAAGAGATTTGAGTACGTGGCGGTAAACGATGCCTGTGAAGGGGAATTGAAGGAATGGGCAGAAAATGGACAGTTGTTTCACCTAGCTACCTATAAAAATGGTCAAGAAGAAGGCGTGCAAAAAATGTGGCATGCCGATGGTAGAATCAGGTCCAACTTTGTGATGATCAACGGCCGACGATATGGCTTATTGGGAACTAAAAATTGCATCAATGAAAATGAGGTTCCTCTTCCTAATTAGCCTTTGCATGCTAGGAATTGGCTGTTCGGAACCGGCTCCTTCCAAGATTCCTTTTTACAACGAAGCAGATTTTACCCCATATTTTTTAACAGAAATTGCCGCTGAAAAGCAAATTACCCATCGCATTGGCTCCTTCGAATTTTATAACCAAGATAGTGTCTTGGTGACTGGAGATTCCCTAGAAGGTAAAATCTACGTGGCAAATTTTATTTTTACTACCTGCAATAACATTTGCCCCGACATGATGTCCCAGATGAAGCGGATCGAAAAAGCATTTTTGGAAGACCCTCAGGTAGCTTTTCTTTCTTTTTCCGTAACCCCCTGGATTGATGATGTAAAAACGCTCAAAAAATATAGTGAAGTAAATCAAATCTCCTCAGCTCACTGGTCTCTTCTGACGGGTGATAAGGAAGCCATCTATACACTTGCTAGGCAATCGTTTTTTGCCGAAGAATCCCTTGGTTTCACGAAGGACAGCAACGATTTTTTACATACGGAGCACTTTATATTGGTAGACCAAAAAGGGCGTATTCGAGGCATTTACAACGGGACACTTCCCCTAGATGCAGATCAATGCATCGAGGACATGAAGATCTTATTGAGTGAGTAATCACCTTTGTTCTGATTTTAATTCAGGTCGTACTCGTGAGAGTATAACTTGACTTTTTGGATGGCTTGCTTTGAGCTACTCAGAGGTTATGAGATCAAGTTAGCCTTGCTGTCGATCATGGGCTAGATCTACTGCAGAGCGTACCATCTTCCAATCTATATCACCTAATAGGGCACACTCCGCTCCTAAAATAAATTGCTCCGGTGCATGGTTCAGGACTGATTCTACGGTATGGACCAAACTGCTCTTGCTGTCTTTGGAGATAGGGCCTCTTTTTTCCAATCCACCAAATACGGGGCGCTTAAACTGCTGGTAAATGTCAGTTGGCTGAAGCAGGGAGTTGCCCAACTTCATGGAGCAATTGACGATGTGGCCTGGATAATCTACAAATGGGGAATAATCCTCATAATCAGCTACGTAGTCACAAATATGCAATACATTGCATTCACAGGCTTCATTGATTCGATTCATGACCTGTAAATCGTAGGGCTTGACATAGGTGTTGAAAATGCTAGGATCTTGGAAGCGGAAGCCTTCTCCCCCTTGGGTGGAGGCCAGAAATCCATCTACGCCAAGCTTGATGCATTCGTTGGCAAATAGGAGGGTGCTTTCGGTGATGATTTCCATACCCTTCTTCACTTTTTCAGGATCTGTCTTTAGGTGTTCGGTGAGTAATTCTCCTCCCACAGAATGTCCTGCACTCATAAAGGGTGAATAGAGGGTCACGATTACAGGGGCCGATTGTTTTCCTTTTTTCACCAATTCCTTAACCACATAGAGCTGCTTCTCGAAGAAGTCTTTTTTGTAAAAAGGCATATTTTCCCAGTCCTTGGGCTGCGTAATGCTGCTAAGTCGGGGGAATTCTGCCTCGTACTGCACCTTAATAAAGTCCATGTCTATGGCTTGGAAGTATTCTAAGTGCCTAGCCACTGCGGCATCGCCCGTCTTGTATCCTTCTCCAAAATGGACAAAAAATGCACTGGGAATATAACCGTCTAAGCGCTTACCCTCTAGCAGGGAAAATATAGCGTCTCTTTTGTTGATATTTTTTTTGAAGGGTCCTTTGGTAATGGCCCACGCTCCTGATGCGGTAGCCAAGGATAAGGCGCCTAAGGTGTAAATAAATTCTCTCCGTGATTTCATTTGCAATGGGATTTGGGATAAGGATCGATATTAAATATGGTATTTTGTGGTGGTTTATCAAATAAATTTTTTAGAAAAGTGAATAATCAAAATAGGGTAACTTATTTTTCTTGGTTAACCACAAACATTTTTAATTATATTTCCTTTTAAAACCAATTGGTAGGAATTACCCATGAGAATAAAAATTATAAAAATCAGTTTGTTGATGCTCCTAGCTACTTGCTTGAGCGGTGAAATCTTTGCCCAAGAAACAGGGGAGCAAGCACCTCCTAAAACTACTGCAGAAAAAAGTTTAGAGGCGCTAGATGCCTTGGCTACCAAAACTTGGGAGGAGATCAAAAGTATTTTTAAAAAAGACAAGCTTTTGCTGCCCTACAAGCTAGGAACCAACAAGCACGAGACGGAAATAAAGAAACACAATCCCCCAGATACGTATCTGGCTACCAAACCGGTAGTAAGTACTACTCAGCCCCAGTTTAGGGCCATTCCCATAGAGAAAAACAAACTTCCCGAGCTAGAGGCCAAGGCATTTTTTCCTAGAATTACGACATCTAAAGGCTACGTGTCCTTTCAAGTAGGAGATTTTGATTACAATCGCTTCTTAAAAGACCTGACTAAAGACAATATAGATAAGATTACCTTGCGCACTCCAGATTCTGTGGAATGTACAGTCAAAAAATGGGTACTTCTCCCCAAGCGTACGGTGAAGCGTCACTATTCTTTTGTCCTAGACCACAGCGGTTCTATGGGGGACGACCGAGCCAGTGAATTGCAGCAAAGCGTATTTAATGCCATCAATGCCAATGCTCGAAGGGAAGCAGAAGGGACGTCTACTTATACCATTCAAAAGTTTGATGGAGAGGGCAATATCAAGCAACTTGTTACTTCTACTGAGGTAGACCGCATCGCTCAGGTGCTGGTACCTCCTATTGGCTTGACTGGTTTTGGAAATTCTACCGCCATCAAAGATGCCTTATATCAGGCAGTGGTCGCCCTGGCGCAGGACAGTACATCCGAGTCAAAAATCATCATTTTATTTACCGATGGGTACACCAATACCGATCAAAACCCGGTAGCACTTAGCGATGTGATTCGCATGGCTATTTCCAACAATATCAACATCGTGCCGGTAGGGTTTGGGAGCTATATTGATGTAGATTACCTCAAGCAAATCGCCTACTTTGCCGGAGGTGATTTTTACCAAATTTACCACGAAGATGAGTTTAATCAGTTGTTTGATAATCTACTGGTCAATTTTGGACTCAACTACGAACTTGAGTTTTCTCCCTGCATGTTTGGAGATCAAATTGAAATCGAACTTGCCTTGAAAGGCTTGGAAAAGCCCTTGACGGCAAGCACTTTCTTTTCTACACCTGCAAGAGAAGGATATGCTATTGATTTGGACATCTTATTTAATGAGGCGAGTGCCCAGATTGATCAGGAAGCAGATCTAGAGGAGCTTTAGCAATTGTTACTTTTGATGAAAGCGGAAACTGATCTTCGGATTGTAGTAGAAGGCCATACAGACAAGGTGGGAACAGAGAAATATAATTTGGACCTTTCTTTGCGAAGAGCCAATGCGGTAAAGGACTACTTGGTGAAAAAGGGGATTGATTCAAGCCGAATTGAGACCAAAGGATTCGGTTGGTCAGTTCCTGCCTATCCTTACCAGGGCACTGAAAAAGAGAATCCACTTAATCGACGTATCGAGGTAAAAATAGCGAACTAGTCAAAAAAAAGCCCAAGAAATTCTCAACCGAAAATTTCTTGGGGGATTACCAAGCTGAATTTATTCTACTTTGAAGGCATAATCGCCATCTTCATCGATGTATAGCGTTAAGACTGAAACCTCACATAGGTCAATTTCATTGATGTAGATGTACTCCTCTTCTGAAGCGTCGTGGGTCAGCCTAAGATCCCATTCGCAGAGGGTTTCATCATCAACATATTCGAATGAAATGTCTACGATAGCCCCATCTCTCACGATATCTTGAGGAAGGATGTCCTCACCCCAATTATCCGTGGTGGTTTCTGTCAAATACACGCCATAAAAATCTTTACCCGTGTTATTTACCAATTTAAAATCTAATACAGTCTGTGCCTGCGTCCAAGTAGTAGCCGCAAAAACTAGGGCTACAAGAAGTAAGATGTGTTTTTTCATGAGATTGGTTATTTTTTTAAAGATTTATAATTTGTTTTTAATAGAACTCTGAAGAGTAATTGATTTAAATTTATTTTCTTTTTTCTAATTTAAAAGTAGAATAGGATTTTTTCTTCTTATTAAAATTCAAATCTCTAGTTTTTTTGCTATTGTGATTTGGTAAAAAAAACATGGGCTCAATTTTCTCCGAGAGTAATCCAAAAAATGAGGTAGATCACAAACATAGCTCCACTACTGATCCCTAAAGTTAAGCCGCCTACTCCGAAGAAAAATACTAAAAAAAGGCCTCTCAATAAACCTGAAGAGATGCCTAGGGATCTGGCAATTCCTCCAATGACGCCAGCAATCCATTTGTCAGATGAATGTCTATTCATACTAGTTTTTTATCTTATTTGGGTGAAAATTTTGTAGAATTAAAGGTACTAGAGATTCACAAGTATTCAAAAATCTGATTTCTTAGTCCAACAAATTTTGAATTAAAATCTGAGTGAGTTTTCCAATTCGCCTTCAGCCAATTTTCAGGTTTGACTCCCCTCTGCTCTGTAATTGGTTTGGCTTGGCCTTTTATTCTTTTATTCCCCAAAAAATAGTCTCCTAATGTCAAGTTATAGTTTTGCTGATTCATTTATCCTTAGTTTACTTCTTTTTTAGGATAGGTAATAAATATAGGAAAAGAAAAAAGGAGGGTCTTTAAATTTAAATCCCTATATTTCATTGAATATCAAGGCTATGAATGCACTTTTTTCCTTCCATTTGAAAGCCTTTGATGGGCTGGATCAGCACTGGGATAGTCCAAGGAGTACGCGGTGGATTAGCAACTTGGTTGTTGGATTTTTTATTTTGGGTTGTATTGTATCCCTTCTTATTTTTTTAGAAGTCCCCATTCCATTTCCTTACTTATCTCCCTTTTTTGCTGTGGAGATTTCCTTTACGATTTTATTGGTTTTTGAGATTCTGGGATTGATTTTTTTACTACCTAAGTCAGTGGCCGACTCCATTGGAAAGCAGTTTGAAATCATTTCCCTGCTTCTTCTTCGGGATGCATTTAAGGAGTTTGGACACTACATGGGTGAGCTCAATTGGGACCCCAAACTCCTACTCGAACTTCTTCCTATGGTAGCAGATGGCTTTGGGGCCGTACTTATTTTTGGCATGACGGTTCTGTTTTACCGGACCCAGAAACACCAAAAAATCACCCAAAGTAACGAGGAACAATCTGAATTTATTGCAGTTAAAAAGGTCATTTCCCTCTACCTAGCTCTGGTATTTTTCTTGATTGTTGCGCTTGATATATCCCGTGCATGGAACACTGGAGAAGTCTCCTTCAGTATTCAATCTTTCTATACCTTATTGATCTTTACTGACATTTTTATCTTGATTTTTTCACTGCGCTATTCCAGTAAATATTACAACCTGTTTCGCTATTCCTCCTTTGCCTTGGCTACACTTTTTTTGCGATTAACCATCTCTGCGCCTGCCTATTACAATGTAGTATTGGCAGTAATTGCAGGGGGGCTTGTTCTGGGAGTTACTGCTATTTACAATGGACTATTGCTTAAAGAGAATGCGGCTAAGCCTCCTGCCTAAGCCAGCCCTAGTGTCACTTTCAACGCAAGCTTCTCTTGGAGTATTGGCCTGAGTTTTTCTTTGCCCATTATTTTTTGTTCCTCAACTTACTTCCTTACATTAATCCAAAGTTTAACCACGAGCGGTTTGATGTCGGTAAATCATACCTGGGATGTAATTGTAATAGGCGCTGGACCAGCTGGGGCCATGGCGTCTTACGAATTGGCCAAAGCCGGCCTTAAAGTAGCTATTCTGGAAAAAGAAAGGCTGCCCAGGTACAAAACCTGTGGAGGAGGATTAGTTTTTCGTGGCAGAGAACTCCTCCCCATCTCAATTCAATCAGCAGTTGAAAAAGAGTTTGATTCCTTGGCTGTATATTTTGATAAGCAAAAGCAACCCTTTACTGCCCAGCGGAATTTTCCAATCCTGAGCATGGTGATGAGGGACCAGTTTGACCACCTTTTGGTGCAAGAAGCGGTCAAACAAGGAGCTGTGTTACTGGAGGGGCAGTGCTTGCAGCGACTGGACTGTGAATCCCAACTAAAAGTCCATACCCAAGAGCATATTCTTACAACGCGGTACGTGGTGGCAGCTGATGGGGTACTTGGGCCCACTGCCAAACTCGCAGGATGGAAGGAAACTCGAAAATTGATCCCCGCTTTGGAATACGAGGTAGGTGTGGAGCCTGCTGTTTTTGAACGACTAGCCAAGGAAGCTCGATTTGACATTGATGCCATCCCTCAAGGGTATGGCTGGTGCTTCCCCAAAGCCCATCACTTGTCGATTGGGGTAGGCTTATTTGCCCCCAAAAAAATTCAACTTCGTGATTTCTATAAGTCCTACCTCAACAAACTGGGTATTGAATCTACCACCTTCGAAGAGGCACATGGCTTTCAAATACCCGTAGGAGCGAGGACGGATGGATTTACCAAAAAGGGAGTATTCCTGACCGGTGATTCTGCTGGGTTCGCTGATCCCTTGACTGCAGAAGGCTTGACCAATTCGATTTATTCCGGGATCTTGGCCGGGCAAAGTATCGTTCGAGAGTTTGATCAGCCGGAGCTTGCTGCCAATGCCTACCAAGCAGCCTTGGAGGAGCGGTTACTTCCTGAATTACGGTTTAGCGAAGTGATGGCCTCCTTTTTTTACTTTATGCCCGCTGCAAGAAATTTACTCCTGGGGAAGTACGGGCAGCGAGCCTGTGAAATTTTAACGGATGTATTCACCGGACAAACTGTTCTCAGCCAAGACCTCAAGAAAAAGGCACTCAAAAAATTGAAAATTTGGTAGTTAACCCTCCCTCATGGGCTGGGAA
>Ga0315903_10008878_pt1 | contig 12277 bp, 16 predicted proteins | sample LakEriMetagenome_7_FD_203524 | JGI IMG/M metagenome (GOLD analysis project Ga0315903, IMG submission 203524) | Freshwater fungal communities from buoy surface, Lake Erie, Ohio, United States - Buoy 2 MA119 | ecosystem: Environmental > Aquatic > Freshwater > Lake | place: USA: Lake Erie, Ohio...
GATAATTTGTTGCCGTGTCAAAATTGCTATTTGTATCAAAAAGTTCAGCATTTAACTGCACCTTAGTAAAGGTGGATGAAGTAATCGTCTGGTCTGCCGATAGATAGGCACTAAACGCAGGTCCATTGCCAGCTACATTTGTGCCAAGCATCGCCTGCGTCACAACAGCAGAACTACCAGTAGTCACCACATTTCCCGTATTCGCCGGAAACGTAGCCGTGTAATCCGTCGCCGTGCTGGGCGTGGTTAGGGTGACGCTGCCGCCACCTGTGGAGGAAAGTTTTACGGGCATCTTAAGTCACCACCCATGTGCTGCCAGAGGGAACCGTTACCGTCACACCTGAATTTACAGTGATCGGTCCAGCCGTCATGGCGTTGTAATTGGTTGGGATTGTGTAATTCGCGGATACGGTTGTTGGATTTATGTGAAACGCCGCAGCGACAGCGCCTGTAGTTTCAATGGAGGAACCAGGGCTGGTTGTGCCAACACCCAAGCGGTTATTGGTGTCATCCCAAAACAGATTGCTATTGTCTTGGCTATACACCCCAGACGCGCCAGCAAATACAACAGAGCCAGCCGTAAAGGTGGCGGCTGTACCTGTTCCGCCATTACCCACAACCAAAGTGCCACCTAGAGAAATGGCACCATAAGAAGCCGTTGATGGCGTCAAGCCAGTAGAGCCACCACTAAAAGAAATAACCGTCCGTGACGCTGGCAGAGTAATAAAGACATCCTTAGACCCAGCGCCAAAATCAACCGCGCTCCCGCCATTACTGGAAGAAAGGATCGTGGTGCGCGCAAGAGTGGATGGGCTGGTGAAGGTTGCAATACCAACCTCCCACCCAACCCCGCTCTGGTCAGCAATGGTGTAATAAGTCGTGTCGCCTGTATCTAAAACGGAATCAAACGTGCGGAACCGATCAACCGCACCAGCCAGCGTAAAGTTACCCGTGCCGGTGGTGGTGGACGTTTCTCTTACACGATCCGCAATAACAAACGCCATTTCACCAACCTCTATTCAAGCGTGATGTCGAGATCACCCGCCGGGATACGGAACACATCGCCGGAAGCGATGGTTTTAGAAGCCGTCAATTCGCCGTAAGCCAGCATATTCCCAGTGGTCAGCGCATCAAACACCGCAACATAGGTAATGGTTCCCCAAGACCCTGTCGCCGCGTCAAACTCAACCGCGCTGCTATTGGTGCTGGCGTTCCCGCTGGTGGTCATCGTGACCGCCTTGCGAGCATAACCATTGCCGGAAACTTCCGTACCGCCACCGCCCTCGCCAGGGGCCGCCGTGAACAGGCCAAGGTATAGGCTCCCAGACGGCGAAGAAAACGCCGTGCCGGAAAACACATAAGCCATGATCTTGTTTTCAAGATAATTGGTGAAGGCGTTGGTGGTCATTAGCCGAAACTCCTTGCGCGCATACGGAGGGCGCTGGTTGCCATCCGGCTCCGCTCATCGGAAACCTTCAGATCGTTAAGGCACCGCTCATAAAGCGTTCCCCAGGTAGAAAGCCGCTGATCGTCCTGCAAATACGGCGCGGCCTGCAAAAGCGCGCCATAAAGGTACAGATCAGGCGAATCCGTCAGAAGCCAATTCGTCGTATTGGAAACCGAAAGCGCGGGGATCGTGGCGTAATAGGTCAACTCGCCAGTATAGGCAGACCCGCTATCCGGCGCCGGGACAACCTGAAACTGCTGGCCAATCTGCGTGTAGTAGATCGGCTTGCCGGTGGTCCCGTTAGCCCCCTTCAAAAGCGCCGCCTGATCTGGCGAAACGAACTCCATTACCGTGATCGGGTTCGTGTTGATCTGGTAGCGGATGCTTTCCAACCAATCAGCCGGGACGGCGCTGTACTCGCTATCCAGCGTCGCCGTAGCCCGCTCCACCATGCGCCTGTGGCGGATGTTGCGGTTAAACTGGGCCTCCGCCAAAGTGATGAAATCAGGAATAACCGCCGTCAAATCGGACCTATTCAGCCAATCCCCGATAGAAGCCTGTAGGGTGGAATAGTTGGAAATCGCCATATCTATTCACCCCTTGAAGCTGCCGCATGGGCACAGGAAAACTCAAAGCCCCCGATATGGCGCACCTGATGGCTAATATCGTGGTCTAGCATCACCTCGAACCCTGATTCCCTGGCAGATCGGCAAAACCAAATATCTTCGCCACTATATACACCATTTTGGTAGTGTATGTGAAACCAAGGCTTCGGCATTTTCTGGAAAACTTCAGCCTTAATCAGCATCAGCCCCATGCCGATAGCTGCCACCGATTCCAGCCCCGTATCATCCTGCTCCGTATAAACCCGCTCAGTGGTGGTATCGTCGCGGAAAGCCACCGGCTGAAGGGGGAGTTTACGCGTACTGTAATTAGCGGCGACAATCGCCTCGTCGCGCTGCAACAGCCTGAAAATGGCGTCCTTTGGAAACCGCATATCAGCGTCAATAAACAGGATATGCGTGGCGCCTGCATCCAAGGACGCCTGGGCCAGTTCCTGCCTTTGATTGACGATCAGCGTCCCTTGGTTCTGAAACAGAAGCACCCTGTCCCTGGTTGCCGCCGTATGGGCCGCAACGCACCGGGCCAAGTCAAAGGCAAACCCGCTATCCACCACATCGCGGCAGGGAACACAGACTGACACCGTTGCCTGCATTATACGCGCCCTGGCCTAGTGCGGAAAAACCGATTATCCGGGTCATTCAGCCATTTCTTCATGGCAACCGGGTCATCAACGATACCCTTCATTTTCAAATCATAAAAAACCGCCAGCGGAATGGACGCCACCTTGTTCCACTCGCCGTAACGCCCGTGATCTTCATTAAACTGCGCCTTATTGGCGTCAATAATTGCAGACACATCCTGGCGCTTTTCAATAATCGCCGTGTCTGTGGTGTCATCATAATGCCAGTAAGAAGAAATCCCGCTTACCGGATCAATGTTGAAAATCTTGTCAGCCATAAGCCACCTTTGAGGTGGGGCTGGCAGTCACCCGCCAGCCCCGTTGCCATTACGAAGTCGTCAGGTCAGCAGCGATACCATGCGCGGCTTCCTGGCGAACCATGAGGCCGTATTCGCAAAGCATCATACGCTTTTCAGCGTCACCGGTCTTCGCCAGGTCCATGGTCTGGATCGGACGAAGGATCGCCGTCGCCGCGTATTCCGGGTCAAGCACGAAAGCATCGCGCTCACGCTGGAAGCGGTTAGGCACCACAGACACCGCACCGAAGTCAGACACATAAACGTCAGCCGCACCGATAATCACGGACGGACGCGGAGTGGCCTGATTGTAGCGGATTTGGGCAATGCCCGCGAAGCCGCTGACGGTCTGCTTGTTGAACGGGCCGACCATCAGAATTTTCGGCGTGCCGCCCTGCGTCCACACCTGGGCAATAACGTCCTTCAAGATGGTTTCCGTGAAGGTGCGCTGCGTGCCGTCAACGCGGGTAGCGTTCACCACACCGTTAGACACCGTCGGGTCAGAACCGCCGGAGCCGTAGTTGGTGTTGGTACGCAGGAAGGCAGGCAAGCCAGCCGTCTGACGCGCCGTGGTGTTGTTACCAGCGTTCGCGGCCTTGGACGCCAACAGCGTGGCTTCCATGTCGCGCTTCAGTTCGGCGCCGTTCTTCGCCATCTGATAGGCGAGTTCGGAACGGCGACCAGCCTTGTCCACGCTCTCAAGAGTGCCGGAGATAACAACCGTCTTGCGGCTGATCTGCGTGTAGTTACCCAGGCGAGAAGTGGCCGTCACGGCATCGAAGGACGAAATGTCGTCACCTTCAAGCGCCGCGTTGGTGGTGGAAGCCGCCGCCAGGCTGTCCGTCTGCCATTCAAAGAACGTGTTCTTCACGTTCACGCGGGCAGTGTTAGACTGGAACGGGGTTTCTTCCGGCGAGATGTTGTAGATCACATTCGCCAGGTCTTCACGGATGCCCTTGGCATCATAGCGCGTGAAGGTATTGGTAACGATAGTCATAGCCTATATCCTTTCAGAGAAGCGCCGCTAGAACACTAGCAGCATCGTTGACAGTCCCGGTTTTAGCGAGACGCTGCTTTGCACGGGTTACATCTGAAACACTTCTATTCCCCGGCGCGGACGCCTGAGAACCCGGCTTAACTGGACGCATTACCTGTTGAGGCTTCACCGCCGCCTGCGCCTTGCGCTGGCCTTGATCGTAAAGCATGGCTTTACGCAAGATCGCAACGTGTTCAGCCTTGTGCAAACTGTTGATCTCAACTTCATTAAGACCTTGGTTTGTCAGCCAATCACGAAGCTGCTTCTTGCCCTCAGTGGCAATTTTCTCATCCTTCCATTCGGGAATAACCTCTGGAAGGCGAGCCGCCTGTTCAACCAGAATGGCTTTCATCTGCTCGGCAGTCTGTTGCTCGAAAGTCTGGTTCAAACGATCCTGTTCAGCCTTTATCGCTGACATTTTCGCTGCCCGGTCTTCCTGAGCCTTTCGCCATTGCCGCTCCAATCGAGTAGCGTTAATCGGGTCTTCTTCATAAAGACGATCCCAATCAGGCTGCTGCTCGATCTGCGCGGTGGACTGCAACTGCTGCTGTAAGGCCCCTAGAAGCGTCGCATACTGCGCCCGCTCTTGCCGGATGGCTTCAGCCTCCGCATGGAACGCTTTGCGTTCTTCCGCCAGTTGCTGCGTCTTCCGGCTATAGTCCGCCTGCCGCGAATAACCCCGCGCCAATTCGTCAAGCGTGACCTCTACTTCCTCGCCAGCGACCTTTACTTTGATCGACTCGGGAAGCCTTTCTTGAGGTTGCTCCTCGTCCTGGGCTTCGTCTTCACTTTCAGCGGTTTCCTCAACGGTTTCATCAGAAGCCTGCGCCTCTGTTGCCTCCGTCTCGGTGCCCTCCGCTTGCGCTTCGGGCTGCTGCGCCTCACCGACCTGGGTGTCACCGTCATCGGTGGCCAGAATATCGGCTATGGCATCTTGTGCCTGGTGGATGCCGATCCCTTGTACGGGGTTGCCGGACGATTCAGACATCAAATTTCATCCTCTCTCAAAAACGCCTTTCGGCGATGGCTGCGGCCACTTTTCCGCTATCAATAACGGATTGAAGCGCCCGCAAGAACTCCTGCATCCCACGCATCGTTGCGTGGATATACTTCTGGTCAGCCTCAAACTTGGCGACCTTCCACTCATCAAACAACTGCTTTTCGACCAATTCCACCGCCGCCTTCAGCGTCGGATCATTCATCAGCCGGAGAGCGTCGTTCCCTGCCGCAATCTGCGTGGCAAAATCAACCATAAGGACCACCCGCCATAGAACCCGGCGCCATATTGGCCCCCATCACTTGCGGCACTTGTTGACGCTGCATCATCTGCATCTGGCGCATCGCCTCACGATCACGCTCCATAGAAGCCCTGATCTGCGCCACATCAATCTGCGCGCCATAACGGGCCTGCATTTCCGCAATCTTCACCATTAGATCGGCTTCCATCTGATCGCGCTGCAAGTCGTCCTTGCGGACCATTTCCTCGCGGCGCAACTCCAATTCAGCCGCCTTCTTCTGAATATCAGCCTGGATCGCCGCCATCTGCGCCTGGGCCAGCATTTCTTCCGGCGAAGGCTTGGGCTGCTGCGGCGGCATTGGCGGCATCTGGGCCGGATCGCTGAAGAACTGCGTGGCGTCCTTGAAGCCAGAAAGCGCCAATATCTGCGCCAAGGTATTCCGATACTGGGCCAAGCTGACCAGCGGATTATCCATCCCCGCCTGCTGCAAGATTTGCTCCTGCTTGGCGAGAACCGTGGTCAGCACCGCAACCTTTTCCTGCTCAGACCCACCGCCAAGCGCGATATTGATAATCACATCCATATTGGCGTCCCAGCTGCGCGGATCAACCGGCACAAACTGCCCACGCAGCCGAACCATACGCTCAGCGCGCTGGTTCTGGACCGCTAACTTCAGCAAGCCCGTGAACAGCCGCTTCATGCCGCTTTCCGCAAAGATACGGGCAATCAACTCAATCCGCTGCTGGGAAGCCGATACAGTAGCCGCAACCGCCGCGCGGGTAGAGGACTGCAAACTATCAGCCGCCAAGCCAGCCGCAGCCTTGGTGATGCCCGTGCGGCTTTCCCTCATGCTGTCCATATAGTCCAACATCGGAAACGCCTGCTGGCCCACAAACGGCATGGAGAACGGCTGAACCATCCCCGGCGCCCGCATACGGATAACACCACCCACTTCCGTATTCAGCACATCATCAACATTCACCTGACCCTCGACCACGCCAACACGCGGATGGATCGCAAGCGCCAGGCTGTCCAGCATATTCCGCTGGATGTTGGACTTGATAAGCTGAATGTCCATCACCTGATCGGCGACAGACAAACCAAAGAACGTATGTGGCTCAGGGTCCGGGCAGAACACCGCGAACGGAATCATGTCCGCCGGTTCATTCCGCATAACCTCATAACCCTGGCCAACCGTGCAAATGCGGCGCAATTCCGCAATGCCATCGCCATCCATGTCGATCCGTACATAGGACTCAACATAGAGAACCTTCTTCGCCGCAATGTCAGAACGGTTGGCGAGTTCAATGGTGGCTTGCGGATTACGAATAAACCGCTCCTCATTGTCCTCTAACTCGTCAACTTCATTGGCGTAAGGCTCAACCTCGTCCTTATCATACCCCATCGCCACCAACTCGCTCACCGTGGCAATACGGCGATGGGCCACAATAGACGCATCATCCAGGCTGATGGCGTCGCGGCTCACCAGCAATTCTTCGGGAGGCACCGCCGCAATACGCAGCCGCCCCTTATCTTCCCGGCGCACCACACGCACATCATACATGGCTGGCCCCGGCAGACCAGTTTGCGGATCGACGTCACCAGCGTAAGCCACCATAACCTGAACATCACAAGAAGGATCAGAGTTAAGGACCGCCAGCGCCGTATCATCCAAGCCACTCATATCAACGGTTTGCACTTCAACCTGGGAATCCCAAAAGAACTTGATAATCCCCATCTTCCGCACCAAGGCGTCCTTGAAGGCGGAATAGAAAATCTCAAAACCCGGATTGTCCCGCGTCAGCACATAATTGATGTAATCCGTCGCCTGCTCCGCCGCCGCTACATCTTCGGCGCCATTGGGGGCGAACTCCACAATCTTCTGGCTACCAAAGAACACACGCATCAGGCTCGGCAGGATCGCCTGAACCGTGTCCCGCACATCGCGGCTGACAACCTGAGAACGCCCGTCTTCCTCATTCCCAAATGGCGCACCCCGGTAGTACTCAGTCGCCATCGCCCGCAACGGCGAAATGGTGTTATCAATGTAATCCACCGCATCGTCGATTTCCGAGGCGACAATAGCCTGAATGTCTATCTCATTCGGCAAGTCAGCATCCATCCCCGCATCAACCGCCATATCGGTCATGCTCTCGGTGATGGTTTCGACCAAATCGGAAATCTTGGGGTCCATTGTCTATCCAATCAATCTTTTGATTCGGCCTCGGTTTCTTCCTCACTCTCGCGCGGAAGCATAACCTTCGCCATCAACACAACCTCACGCTGGCGCTTGGTCATCGGCTTGGTAATCGGCCCGCCAACTAACCACGCACTACACGTCCGCGATGCCGCGCACTTGAACTCCAACAATTCGCAATAACCCAAATTCGCCGCTTCAGACACTTCGGGCGCATACGTCTCATCGTTGCTTTCTTCTCCCTGGATGCCCTTAACAATGCACGCCATCATTTCCGGGGTCTGGATGAACGCGGCGCAATTACCACACCGCATCGTCTTAGCCTCATCAGCAGTCGTATTCCATTCCTTCGCCCGGAGTTTCCAGAAGAAATCATCCTCGCTATTCGGGTTCGCAGGACCATAACCGAAGTCCTTAAACGCCCGGTCACGGTACTCAATGTTTTCTTCAAGATCATAGGTTGCCTTCGGGCATTCCATCACACCAACTCCGTAATTGATAGAATAGGCTGACCCGCGCCATTACCCTTGATGACCGCCAGCTTGTGCCCAGGGCGAACCGCAATCGTCTCCACCCAATCCTTGGGAATAATCGAACTGGAAGTGGTGGCAACCGGATCGGTATTCACCGAAAAATGGACATGGTGATTAGTAACCGCAATTCTAATCGCCGTGGTTGTGGAAGCAAAAGCAGCAGACTGCTGGCTGGTGTCAGAAACCGAAATCACCGTGGCGCCATCCAATTCAAAAACCTGGGGGATGGAATACCCGTTGTCGTCCTTTAGCTGGCGGCTCATTTGGATTTTCCTTGGTTTCTGGCTGAAATGGCCTTCGCCTTGGCCTTGGCGTCCGCCTTACTGGAAGCACCCCACGCCTGCAACGATTTCAGCAAGCGGGTGGGTTCGCCCTTCGCGTCACGCTCTGGCCCCGGCATATTGCCCATCCGCGCCAGGAAACTAGCCCGGCGGGGATTGTCCCCCGCCTTCACCGGCGCCTTCAAATTAGAACCCGGATTAGCCGCCTCATAAGAACGGCGCCCAGCCTCATTCAAACCCCCTGACGGGTTCTTTCCGGCTTTCCGCGTCCAGGCTGGGGATTTCATCCAATCCGCCCCTCAAAAATCATGTCCAAGGCCCCAATCGGCAACCGCAACACAACCGCCGCCGCATCCATGACCCCGTAACTAAATAACACATTTTCGGGGGTAATTACCAACCCCGCGTTAAATTCAATCTGCTCGCCCTCAAACAAGAAAATCGGGGACACCCGCGTCACATCCCAAGTGTCAGCATCATACTCCACCAGCCGGTGCGCGTAATAGATCGGCTTCCGCCCGTTCTTCTCGCCAAAACGGCGATGTAAACACGTCACCAAACGGCCTTTATACGGCACAATCTGGCTGGATCCGCTCCACCCCACCAAATCTGCCCGGCCATCCCCGTAAAACACGGGCTCCAACATCTGGCTACCGCCAAACTTGTACACAGAAATCGGGCAAAACCAATGCACTAGCTTCAAATCTTGATTAGATACATAAATACCCCAGTTTTTTTCCTTTTTCTCGTTTAGCGGCGACAAAAGCACCTGTTTCTCCGCCATAACCGGCGAAACTGGCGCTAAAATCATCGTATTGGCGTCATTTCTGGTGGAATGCCCGCTGGCCAAGCCCCACCAGGCGCCTTTCCAAGCGAAAAGCCGCATATCCTCCAGCCCATCTTTGCAGATGGGGGACTGCCGGATCTCCGTATCATCGATCTGGACCGCCGATAACTGCGCCAAGCTGGCGGCATCCAAATCCACCAGCCAATTCACCGTATCCGGCGCGCTGCCCTTGATCCAAATAGACCCGGTGGGGAGCAAACGGTAATTCACCGTCCGCACCACCGCCCTGATCTTGTCGCCATCCCACGCAATAGATGGATTACAAGCCGCCAATTTACTTGGCAGCTTGATCTCCACCCGCTCCGCACCAGGGAACTGGCTTAAAATCACGCCACTTTCTCGAACAGCATCAGCGTATTCCGGCCCCAGGGCGCCGGTTTGCGCTTGGTACTCTCCTGAAACATGGCGCTTTCCACCACCAGATTACGGAAACCATGCTGGCCAAACTTCTCTATCCAGTACTCCGCCGTCTGCTCATTCACATGGTGGTGCCCACCCTGGCCGGGCACCGCATGACACATCAACACCCGATCCGCACACCGCATGGTGGCAAACCAATTGTCCTCATACCGCGCGTCAACGTGTTCCACGAACTCCGTCGATATACACAAGTCAAACCGCTGCCCAATGTCCAGCGGTCCCTTGGTATAGTCATGCAAGATAATCGGCCCACACTTCGCCTTCAGAATGGCGTCGGGGTGCCCCTCTACCCCCAACACCCGGCACCCCATGTCCTGGAACCACTTCAGATTGACCGCCGTGCCACACCCGACGTCAATCACCGATTCAACGCCATACTCCAGCAACAGCCAGCCCCAAATATCTGGCGTGAACGTGTGCCCATCGCCTTCCTCATAGTAGCCGCCCAAATGCGCCATATCACTCATGCGTGAACCTCGCTCGACATTTTACCCTGCAACGTCAACTGACTGACCAGTTCGGGCAACACCGTCAGCACCTTCAGCTTGGGCAACACCTTCTGCTCCAGCAAAATATCAACCGGCGTATTCGCTGGCTTGGTGTACTCAATCAACGTTGGAATAGCCCTGGCACGCCACCAAATAGCCGCCGTGCAAAGGGGATATCTCACATCCCACAGTTCATCCCTGTGCTTGCGTTTCCACTTTTGATCGTCAACGCAGCAACTCTGCAGGTAAACCCCATCCACATCCTCATCCACCTTGGCGCGGATAGCGGCCCACTTTTCCAGAAAGTTTTCCGGTAATACTACATCATCCTCGAACACCATGAACTCGTCCGCTTGGTCATGCTCCGCCAGGTTCCAAGCCATATGATGGCTCAACACCAGCGCCGTAGCACCACGCGTCACAAAGTAATCCGAGTGCATCGGTATCTCAGACTTGATCTGCATCGACTTACCGTAGATGCCCCAAACCCAAGTTACCGGAACGCCTTCGCGCTCAAATTCCTGCTGAACACGCGCCGTGCGTTCCGGGGTCTCTCGCAGCGAAATACAATAGTACTTCACTTCTTCTTCTTCGCCGCCGCCATGTTGTCAATTAGATTGGGGTACGGGCGCCCCGCTGCCTTGGCCCTGGACATCGCCGCAGCTTTCTTGCCAGGCGATAACTTCTTGGGCTTCGGGAGGTCTTTCGGGCGATCTTTGTCCCACACTTCCTTCATCACACTACCCCTTTCACATTCCGCCGGATTGGCTGGCCCCACCTTATAGCATACCCACCACCACCACTGGCTACCGCCGCCGTGGTGGCGAAGGTAAGACAAAACGCGTCCGCCTTGTCAGGGGATCTTCCTAGCCTGCGCTTCATCTGCGCCTTCGGCTCAATCTGTATCTTGCCCGCACTCGTCACCGTGTACAGCGGACCACACAACTCATCCACCAAAGCCTCGTCATTGGGAATGGTGCAATCCCGCTGCTCAAACCACTCTCTGGCCTTCCACCAGAGTTCGTCCCGTAGCCTGCTGAATCGGTGCCCATCCAAGGCGGGCAACTCAGCGACGTTGATCCCACGGACGGGGAGGTTCAATTCACGCAGCCGATCCACCACGCCAGCGCCAAGGCCAATCACATCGACCAAGATTTCCTGGGGCCGCATACCGCCAGGCGTCGCATCCCACTCCACCTTGATCATGCCGCACGTTTCCATGAGGTCCTTGCCGCGCCACATCTTAATCGGCTCCGTGATCGCATTGCCCCGGCGCTTGGCCAAGGTCGTACTGTCATCGCCAAACCGCGCCACATCCAAACCCCACACCACGGGCGCCGTCTGGCTGGGTTCCACCTGTCTTGTGGTGGCAGATTCTATGAGATGGCGCGCAATCAACGCATCGTCGTCGCCACTGGGGAACTCACCCAACACACGGACCCGGTACTGGTTTGACCCGTCGCCATACTGGGACGCCATATCCTCAAGAAACGCCTTGTCCACCGTGTCCGCGTCATGACAACTGACCCGCTTGCCCCACCACCGCTTGCGGTTCTTGTTGAACGCATCATAGAAATAACCCTGGCTGCGCGTGGGGTTCCCGGTCATTACCACCTTGGCGCCTTCAGTGGACAAGGCGCCTTGGCCGACCTCGAACACAATGTCGGGCACACCCGAAGCCTCATCAATCACAAAGAGGAGGTTTTCGGAGTGGAACCCCTGTAAGGCTTCCGGTTGTTCCCGGCGGCTGGTTCTGGCCACCGCAAAGCTGTCGGGGACGCCAGCGAGTTCAATCTTATCCGACTTGATCTCCAACAAGCGCCGCATTCCCTCGGGCAGCTTGCGGTGCCATTTGCCGATCTCAGACCAAAGCACGTCCGACAACTGGTGCGCCGTGTTGGCAGTGCAGACCACCTTGGTGGGAAGCCGCGTGAGCAACCACCACAACACCAGCCAGGACAAGAACGCGGTTTTGCCGACGCCATGGCCAGAGCGAATCGCCACACGGTCATTACTGGCGATGGCCCTGAGAGCGTCCGCCTGCCACTTTTGCGGGGTGGCGCCGAGCATGGATTCGACGAACAACACCGGGTCTGTCGCCAGTTGCTCAATGATCGCCGCCTGTTCGTCGGCAGTCGGGGCGGCAGGGGGTGGGGGTGCTTCAGACCATTTTGCTGATGTCAGCGAAATGGTTTCGGCTGGTGGGGCGCCGCCATTGGTCTCCGCTTCGGCAGCGGCTCGCGCCGCTGCC
>Ga0315903_10008879_pt1 | contig 12276 bp, 3 predicted proteins | sample LakEriMetagenome_7_FD_203524 | JGI IMG/M metagenome (GOLD analysis project Ga0315903, IMG submission 203524) | Freshwater fungal communities from buoy surface, Lake Erie, Ohio, United States - Buoy 2 MA119 | ecosystem: Environmental > Aquatic > Freshwater > Lake | place: USA: Lake Erie, Ohio...
TTGTCGAGCGTATGGTGGAGGAAGCAGACGGCACCAAGCGCAAGCAGCAGATCATGATCCTGCCCTACGACCTGTTCGTCGTAGACCTGCTGAACAAGGACGGTGAGCACACCGTGCACATGGTCGCCAACCGACCCGGCGCTCCCATCGACGTGCTGATGGCACAGCGCTACACCGTGTCCAAGGATGAGTGCCTGAAGACGCTGGCGCAGCAGAACATCATCGCTTCGTTCGGTGCAGGCAACGACAAGAACCTGTTCGAGTACATCCGCGCTTGTATCGAAGACGCCAGCGTCACGAAGAAGGCCATCAAGATCCCAGGCCAGTACGGCTGGCAGGAGGATGGCACGTTCGTCTATAACGGCAAGGTGTATTTCCAAGACGGCAGCACGCGCACGGTGCCGATGCCCGACCTCGTCAACATCACGCGCATCACGCGGTCGCAGGGCACGCTGGAGGAGTGGAAACGCTTCCCACAGATGCTCATGCGCAAGAAGCAGTTCGACCTGCTGGGCATCGCCAGCATTGGGTTCGGTGCACCGCTGATGAAGTTCACGCAGATGGCGGCGCTGACGTTCCACGGCGGGTCCACCGACAGCGGCACGGGCAAGTCGTTGGCGCTGAGCTTGCTCAACTCGATCTGGGGCCATCCGGTCCGCTACCGCACCGGCAAGAGCACCTCGCCTGTGACCATGCAGCAACGCATGGGTAACCTCAACAGCCTGCCGTTCACGTCGGACGAGATCACGCACAAGTCTCGTCAGGACATGGAGTGGTTCCCGGGCTTCATCTTCGACGCCTCGGAAGGCCAGGGCAAGGAGAAGAGCGAGGCACATCACAACCGTGAGCGCTTGAACCTCGTATCGTGGGCAACGCTGGTCTTCCTGACCTCCAACACCCACATGCAGGACTACATGTCCGGCGCTCGGCAGCACACCTCGCAGGGCGAGTTGCTGCGCATGCTGGAGTGGACGCCTGAGGTCAAGCTGAACTGGACGCCGGAGGAGGAAGACCTCCTCAAGATCCCGGTGAACAACCACGGCGTGGCTGGCGATGTGTACGTGCGCTGGCTGGTGCAGAACCAAGAGACGGCAGAGCGCATCACCAAGGAGTGCATCCGCAAGATCAAGGTCGAGTGGAAGATGTCGGGCGATGAGCGCTACTGGGCCGCTGGCTGCGGCGCAGTCATTGCCGGTGCCATCCTGGCATCGAGCACGTACGCGAACATCATCGACTTGCCGATAGACAAGATCATCGAGTTCCTCAAGGGCTTGGTGGAGAAGGCCCGCAAGGTAATCAAGGCTGGTGGGCGCACAGCAGAGGATGTGCTGAACGCTTTCACCCGGGAGAACTACGGTCAGTTTGTGGTGATCCGCCAGAGCAACGGCGCTCTGTTGGCAGCGCTGGGCTCAGGGCAGGAGATCGACCAGACGGTCACACGCAGCAAGGTCATGGGCCGCGTGGAGCACGGCATCAACAAGAAGAACTACGTGGAGTACTTCATCGAGGAGCAGATCCTCAAGGCGCACTGCGTAGCACTGTCCTTCGGGTACGACGCGTTCAAGAAGCAGGTGCAGGCCATGCCTGGGTACACAGTCGGCTTCGAGCGCAAGGACATGATGGCGAAGACCAAGGGCCCACAGATGCGCGTGCGCACGATCTGCATAGGCCGACCGATAGACGAGGACCCCCACGATGCTGCGGCACTATCCGTGGGAACACCTTGAGAAGGGTCAGGGGTTCTTCGTCCCTGCGCTTGACCTAGAGGCCGTGCGACAAGCGGGACTGCTGGCTGCAGTCCCGCTTCGCATCAAGGATGCCCGCGCTCGGTTCGGTATCAGGCAGGGACGGCTTGGGGTGCTTTTCTATCGGCTGCCGCCCGTACAGAAGTAGCCAGTTGGATCTTGGCTTGGCGGGCCTGATCCAGCGCTTCGCGCTTCTTCTCGGGCGTCATGTTTGACGCACGGATCTGCCGCTCGTACTCGGTGATCTGCCCCATGTACTGCTTGAAGCTGCCCGCCACGGACGCCAGCGCCATCTCATCGATGTTCTCTTTGAGGTACTTCTGCGCGTCGGCCTGACGGCCCTTGTTCAGCAGACCCTCGTAGGTCTCCTTGACTTGGTTGACCTGCTTCATGCGCTCGTAGGTAGCGTCGATGATGCCGCTGGCATCCTTGGGCTGGAAGAGCGTACCCACCACCGGCATGTCCGACGCCCGCTTGGTCGCGGCCTCGGGCCCCTCACCACCGAACGGAGCGCTCAGCGCAGCCAGCAGCGCCATGCCCATGCCGCCCGTATAGCCACGGATCAGGAACTCCATCTTGATCGGAGAGAAGCCCGTGAGTTCGCCCACGAACTTCGCGGCCTCGGTGGTGTTGTCGCGGTAGCGATACCCCGACTCCATCATCTGCTCTTGGGTGGACTCGATACTGCGCCCGGTGTAGAGCGACGTGCCGATGAGCGTCTCCAATGCAGGCTTGACGGCCTGGGGGAGGAAGTACGACGAGGCACCCGGCACCATCTGCTGCGCGATGTGCTTGAACGCCTTCATCGCCTCTTCGCCACCTTGCTCGTTGCTCAGGGTGTTCACCAGCGCCTCGGGCAGCGCCTTGAAGATGTAGCCCAACTCGAACGGAATGGGCAGGCGCACCATCTGCTCGAAGCCTGGGACCTGCACGAACCAGTTCCCGTACTTCTCCTCGGGCTTAGCGTTCTTGTAAGTCTCGTCGTCCTGCATCGCCAACGCGTACGCCATGCTCAGGCCAGCCAGCATGAGGCCACGGGTCCAGAGCTTCTCGCGGATCGCCAAGCGCTCGTTGAGTGGCATCTTGCCTGCGAACGCCTTGTACAGCACGTCCAGACCCTGGATCTGTGCGTTGAAGAACGGGATCAGCGTGCTGACCATATGCATGGTGGGCGAGAGCCCGCGCTTGCTGAAGTTCATCGACTCCAGCGCCATGTACGTGGCCTCCATCTCAGAGAGCCCTTGGGCAAGGTAGCTCTCGTACTGAGCCTTGCGGGTGAGCGCATCGACCTGCGCAGCCTTGGCCTCCAGATACGACAGCCCGTTGGTCACGCTGATCTTGCCCGCCTGCATGTCCTTGAGCATGCGCGTGACATCTTCTGGCATGCCAGTGAAGACCTGACCACCAGTGATGCCTCGGCTCTGCAGAGCGTTGGGCTTGCCGATCTGCTTGAGCGCACCCAGCACCGGGGTGATATCCGCGCCGCTGGTCATCGCTGCAGCCAGCGAGTCACGGAACAACTGCCGAGCCATGTACACAGGAGAGGCCACCACCACGCGGCGCAGCAGGCGTGCAGGCACGCCCAACACACGCACGAAGGCCGGGAACATGGTCGGGATACCCGCCAGCCCCTTGACCAGCAACTCACTGTTGATGCCGATGGTGTCGGTGTCCACCACTGCGTAGTGGTCCTCGCCATCGCGCTTGAACGTCACAGCGCCCTCAGGCGTCTTGCCGCTCTTGGGCACCTTAGCTACGGTCGCCAACCCCACGTCGCGCAGTTCGAACATGAGGTTCTTGACGGCAAGGTTCTTCGTTGCCATGTCGAGCAGCATCGACGTGTTCTGCACGCTGCTGGTCAGGAAGTCGAAGATGGCCTCATCACCGCCCACCAGTTCCTTGAGGTGCGGGCTGTCCTTTAGGTTGCCGATGCGGATGGGAGTCTCACCACCAATGACCATCTCCGCCACACCATCGCGCATGCGGTAGTACGGGATGTAGTCGTTGTTGCTCAGGTACTTGTTGGCTTCCGCACGAGAGATAGCGCCTGTCTGTACCGAGAACTCCAGCAGATTGCGGTTGTATTGGTTGTAGATGTCCCGGGCCTCATCGAACGCCTTCTTCAGCGTCGGGTCCGCTTCGATCTCAGCGCGTGCAGCCTTGATGTCGGCTTCACTGATCTTGAAGTTCAGCTTGTCGTAGCCCTTGCTCTCTGCCCGTCGAGCAGCCAGATACAACGTGAAGAGCTTGTTGGCAGCATCGGGGCTGCCTGCGGCCTTGACCACATCCTTGCGCTTGAGGATGTCCACGATCTGCTGGATGTTGGCACCGGGCTTGGTCTCGATGAGGCGCTCGGTGGTGCCGTCACGCCGGGTCTTCTCCACCAACTCAGGCACGCCTTCGGTGATGGACTGCGACGTGAAGTGCATCCGCTGGTCATACATCCGCAGGTAGTACATGGCCTGCAGTGCCTTGGTCGGGTCGGTGCCGCTACGCTTGAGCGCTTCTTCCGTTGGGTAGAGCTTGTCCACGAACTGCGTGCGACCACCCATGCCCAGGAAGTTGTCCTTCAGCTTAGTGAGCCAGCCCTTCTCCTTGGCAATCAGGGAGTCGGCTACGCGTGCCGCGACGGGCAGCTTTGCACTAAACGCAACGTCAGGGGGCCCTTCTGCACCAAACGGAAGTCTTGAGCGTTGGACACCGGCCAACGCAACGTCTGTCCCGTAGATCTCCCGGCGTGTGGTCTCCAACACTTCTTCCGATAGCGCCACAGCTTCCGCAAAGAGAGACTGCTGCGCTTGATCGGGCGCAGAGAAGAACGAAGACATGAACTCCACGAACCGCGTGAACAAGTTCTTCTTCGGCGCATCAGACGGGATCTGCGTCAAAAACTTCTGGAACTCCCTGTCTGCGTAAAGCTCCGACAAGAACTCGTCAATGTTCTTCAGCCCGTAGATACCGCGCTTGCCTTGAGTATCTTTAGTGATAAGAGAAAACGCGTGCTTGCGAACGTATTCCTTGCCCTCTTTAGTTTCTGCCCAGGCAGCCGCTTTCCTACGCAAACTCTCCACACGCCCCGCAAGACGCTTATCCACACTCAACGCATACCAAGAAGCTGCGTGCGTCAACTCGTGCAGCAGCGTTTCCAAGTAGTTTGTTCTGCTGGTGCTGGGAGTAAAGACCACGTTGCTCTTGCGATAGAAAGCCCCCGCTGCGCCTTCAGGATTCCCACGTCCGTTTGTTGCAAAGACAAGCCCTTGCTTTTCCGGCGTCGTAGCTTCATCAAACAGGTCTGCGAGGCGTGTAAAGAGTTCTTTACGCTGCCCTCTGGCTTTGCTTGCGCCAAAACGTGCAGCATCTGCAAGCGTCATCTTGTGGAATGGCGCAGATGTATCGGGTTGGAATCCCGACACGCGGTAGTAGTCATTATCAGGACGGCCCGAATCTATGCTGGGCATACCTGCAGCATCACGAACTACGCGTACGGCCTGCCTTGCGTCTGCGGACATAGGCGGGCGCTTGGCAGTGAAGTACACGTCCTCTTCAGGCCCACCAAGAAGCTCCGGCTCGAAGTCTTCCTCTACGGACTCCGAGATGACCTCGCCTTTCAGACGTGCAGGCTTTTCCGAGCGCAAGGGTGTGACCTTTGCGGGCTTGGGCTGCAGCTTGGCCTGCTCTTTCTGAACAGCCGCCTCTTCCTTGGCCGCAGCAGCCTTCTGCTCCGGTGTCTGCTTCTTCAGCGCCTCCGCAATCCGATTTGCTTCCGCTTGCTCACTGGCCTTGATTGCAACATCGCGTTGCTTCTCGCCCCGAGCTTCGGTCAGCTTCTGCCGCGTATCGGTAGCGGTCACACCAGCACGACTCTCCGGCGACTCTGTGCGCAGTGCCTTCGGTGGGATAACTTCAGCGCGGGTCACGGGGCCAATGGCCCGCTGTTGCGTACCTTCAGCAACGCCAAGACGTTCGCCTTCAACACGACGCCCCGACGCCTCTGCCAACAGGCGATTACGCTCTTCGCGTTGCGCCTGGATGTCCGTGCGCTTGATCTTCATCTCACGCGTGTTCAGCGTGTAGCGGCGCTCGTGCTCCGCCATCTTGCGCTTGGCCTCCGCAAGCTGTTTTTCTGCAGACTCTTTGCGCTTGGGCGTCAGGTCACCCTTGAGGCGCTCGGTCAGTTCTGCCACAACCTTGCGCTGCGTATTCAGGTCTTGGACGTTCTTCGCCGCCCTGCGCTTCATGTCGTCCAGTTCCGCATCCTTGCGGACAACAAGGGCTTTCAGGTGCTCGTCCAAGGTCTTGCGTGCGGCTGCACGCGCTTCGGTACTAGGTGCATCCGCAACCGCTTCCAAGAGCGTGCGGGTCTCTTGGTTGTCTGTCTCAGCGCGTTCGAACTCGATGCGTGTGGCGGGGATGGCTTCCTGCCGCTCAAGCCGTGCCTGCTCTTCACGCCGCTTCTCAGCGTCCTTGGCCTCGCGTTCGGTCTGTGTTTCTACAGGCGGCTTTGCCTGCCGTTGAGCAGCACGTTCTTGTGCGTTAGCCAGCACCCCTCGTATCACTGCTTGCTGTTTACGCATCGGCTCCGCAATGCCCTTGGCCTCCTTGGCAAGCTCACCAACCTGTGCTTGACGCTCGACTGAGCGACCCATCGCCTCTTCGCTGATGTTCTGAGCAGCCAACAAGTCCTGACGCAAGCGCATCAGGTTCTCACCAAAGCGCAGGTCGGGGTTGTTCTCCGCACGCACGTAGGCGTCGTTCAAGCGGTTGGACGCGTTGCGTACACCCAGGCGTATGGCGCTCAAACTCTTTGCTGCCTTCGCCATCTCCGCGTCGATGGTCTCTTTCTCTGTCAGGAACTTCGAGAAGTTGTTGTTGAGCACCTCTGTCGAGGGGGTGCGCTTGTACGCCTGCAGCATGGCAAAATGCGCTTGCCGCGCCGCACGCTGTGCTTCATCCTTGGCCTTCTTGGCTCTTAGGTACGCAGTGAGCGTGGGGGAGCCAGTCTCCCAGCTTTGGCCGATGCCTGCCCGAACAACCTCACCCAGCTTCTCGTCAGCCGCGACAAGCGCGTTGCCCTTGGCCTGCATATCAAGCTGTGCCTTACGCAATGCCTGATACCCCGGCAGTTGACCTCGGGCAACAGTCTTGACCGCTGCCTTCTCGTTGGTCGTGGCGTTGCCGTTGGCATCCACCATGATGGGCTTCGCCGCTTCTTCTGCCGAAGCGATATTGCCCAACGCTTGTGCGAGCTGATTTCGCAGGTTGCTACTATGCGCAAGTGCCGCGTTCAGCCGCCCGTGCGCTTCGTCCAGCAGGTCTACGAGGTCTACCTTCTTCAACTTCTGTCCGACGTACGCGGTGCGTGCGGTGTCGTCAAGCGACTTCACCGTGGCCTGCAGCCTCTGCTGGGACTCTCGCAACAACTCGCTGGCCGCCCCGCGCTCAGCAGCGTCGGCTTTCTGTAGCGCATTGCGCTTTGCGTTCACATCGTCAAGCTGTGTCTGCAGTTCTTGCACACGGGCCTGGATGGGGGCCAAACGCCGTTGCAGGTTTGCCAGAGTGGGGAACACCAACCCCTTCTGCGTGCGGTATGCCTGCAGCCCCTCGCTGGCAAGGAAGTCATTGAACGCACCGAACGACTCAAACGCCTTGGCCGTAGGCTCAGGCATGGCGATCTCGGTCTGCACAGCGCGGCGCACTTCGCCGGTAGGCTCCCGGGTCATGACGCCCTGACGCCCTTCCAGAGACGTGCCTGCAAGTTGCTGTTGCTCGGGCTGAGTCAGCGCACGGCCTGCGTACTGCGTGGCTTGTTCCGTCTCTGAGCGCTTGCCTGCTTCCAACGCCTGCACCGCTGCGCGAATGTCGGAGGTCATCTCCGGCGAAGCCCTGCCCTGCAGCACGCTCTGCGCCCAATCCGCAACCTGCGCCAACTCATCGCCCTGCGCCATGCTGCGTGGAGTAACACGCGGAGCCACGCCCCGCTGAGGGGCACGTTGAGACAGCGCCTCAGTCTGTGCACGCAGTTGCGCGGCTACCTCAGGCAAGTTACCTTGGACCTGCTGCACCAAGTCTTTGGTTGCGTCGTCTACATTCGGTGCCGCCAGTATCCGTGCTGCCAGCGTGTCGAGTCGCTGCGTTAGCGGCTCTTGCGGACGGACATCACGTTGCGTTGTTTCTGGGGTGCGTGCAGGTGCGGGCTCGGTGAAGAACTGCTTGAAGCCCGCCTCCAGTTCTGTTGCTGCTGGAATCGCAGGAGGCGTACCTTCTCCAACACGCGTTGTTGGCGCTTGCTCTTCAGGGAACATCGCCAACTGCGGTGCGGTTCGCAGTGCACCAAGCTCACGAGCCCGCATATCCGAGGCACGGTCTGCTGCAAGACCTTGCATAGCCTCACGCTCTGCGGTGCCTTCCAACTCCAGTTGCTGTTGCGTGGCTGCAAGGCGTGCTGCCTGCTCACGGGCCACTTGCTGCTCGATATCCGTTTGCTTGCGCTCATAGCCTGCGGCTTCACGACCCGCTGCAATATCGCCGCCCAACTTATCCAGTTGCAGCTTTAGCAGGCTGTAGAGCGTGTCGCTCTCTTTTCTGTTCATCCCTGGTAATGACGGGCGCGACTTTAGTAGCTGCTGCGCCATCCCTGGATCTTGTACAAGTACCCCTACATTTAGTTCCCGCTGCTCATCCGCATTAAGCGTCTGTAGCTCGCCTTGACGTTTTGCGTAGTCGAGTTGGTCATTTGCATAGGCAAGCTCTGGGGCTAACGCAGGTGGTGCTTCTTCACGTAAAAGCGCAGCTTCTTCAAGTGTTGCTGGGCCGGTATCCGTTGGAGGCTTGACCCCCATCTGCTCCAAGAAAACGTCTTCTGGAGTCATGCCAGCAACGCGCCGCTGCTCCTTCACCTTTGCAATCTCAGCCTTGCGAGGTGTGTACTCCGCCGTGATCGGGCGCATGGTGTTGGCGGTGAACTCCTTGAGTTCAGCAACCTTCTGGTTGTACTCCGTCCACTGCGCCGGATCTGCGTCCTTGGCAGGCTTCTGCTTGACCGCCGTCTGAAGCTCCCGCATCTTGGCGACAGCATCGTTGTACTGCGTGTCGAGACCGAGCAGGTACTCCGGCTGCTTCTTCCGTTCCTCTTCTGCCTTCGCTGCGGCTGCACGCTCCTCCTGTGCCTGCTTCTCCAGCAGACCACGGGCTTCACGCTTCTCACCACCTCGCTCAACGGCGCGGCCCACAGGGGCCAACGTGCCGCCCAGGACGGCACCGCCGATGAAGCTATCGAAGTACTCCTGACGTGCTTGGGGATCGGCAATGTTCAGACCTGCCTGCAAGCGCTCGAACACTTGCTGCGTGGCCTCGGTGATACCTTCGATGCCTGCAGTCTTGCCCGTCTTGGCGGCGTAGTCAGCCAGCGTCTTCTTCAGGCCCTGCTCGGCAATCTCCTTGGCGTTGGCCGCAGTGATCTTGACGCCTGCCTGACCGAAGATGCGCCCGATGCCGGGGATCATCCGCATGGACAACGTGTCCAGCGCAGCCTGAGGGACTGCTGCCAGGGCGGCAGCGCCCAGATCAGTCTCGGCAATCTTCTTACCCTCCTCCATCTGACGAGCGAGGTTGGTCGCTGTGAACTGACCCGCAGAGGTCAGACCGGCAGCACCGAGCGTAGTAAGGGCGGCAGCAGTGCCCGTCACGGGCAACGCAGCAGCGGCGGCACCAGCGGCAAGGGGCGCGGCCATGTAAGGCACAGACCCGCCCAGCAACTCTTTGAACTTGGTGAACGGCGCTTCGGTCCAGCCCTCTTCGGTGGGCTTGAAGATCTCCGCCGCACGCTTCTTGGCCGCTTGGTACTCGGCTTCAGCCTTGGCCTCATCCTTGAGGCCCACCTTACCCATCAGCGCAGAGATGCCGCCACCTAGCTCGGTGGCACCGGCTTTGGCCGCAGCAAGGAACCCGCCTTCGGGCTTGGGTGCGGGGGCCTTGGGCGCAAACGCCTCGGGGTACTTTTGCTGTGCCCGTTGCAAGCCCGCAGCGGGGCTCTCGCCCTCCTGCAGTTTTAGATACGAGCCGTCAGGAAGGGGGAGATATTGGGCCATGTTTTATTCTCTCACCGCAGCGCCTCGGGGGATAGCGCCGACAACACCGAGCTTGGCGATTTCGTTGCGGACAAGCGCCTGAATTTCAGGCGGGTACTGGTTCAGCATCAGCGGGTTCTTGATGGCTTCACCGACGATAGCCTTGAGCATCGCGGCTCTCTCGGATGCTTCCGTCTTTGGCTCTTGCTGTGCTTCAAGGAACTGCTTGAAGCCTGTCGGATCGCGTTTGAACAGGCCGTACGTCGCTTCTATGCTCGTAGGCTTACCTGCACTAATGAGTGCGGCACGTGCTTGGTCTTTTTGGGCCCCAAGTTTCTCTGATTCAATCCGCTGTTCAAACGCCTTGTTCTGAACATCCCGCTCCAGCTTGGCACGCTCTGCTGCGTTCTGGTTGATCGCGTCATCGATCTGGTTGACACGGTTGTAATCGCCTTCACGCAGCGCTTGTATGCGCTGGGCCTCCAACATGCTGCCCTGCCGGATATTGGCCTGGAGCAAGCGCTCAGTCTGCTGTGCAGTGGCGTACTCTTTACGTGCAGCTTCAGCGGCGGCTTGGCGCTGCCCCAACACGCCTGCTGCACCTTGTGCAAGAGAGCCGATGCCCCGGCCTCTACGGGTATCCATGCCGCCAGCAATTGCCAGCAGTGCCTGGGGATCATCGAGCAGGCTGCGCTGGGACCGCGCAATGGCTGCGTCACGTGCAGCACGTGCCTCGTCACCGAAGAGCTTGGCCTCTGCACGCTGCGCTGCGAGGTTCTCCTTCATCAGGGCTTCGAGTCCTGCGCGGCCTTCGAGCAGTTCAGGAGGCAGTGTCTTACGCCCTTCAAGCGCGGCTTTGCGTGCCTCAAACAGGCGCTGCTCATCGGGGCTCAGCGTTGCGGAAATACCGGGCATGGGGGCTGCCGGGGCGGCAGCAGGCGCTGCTGGGGGACGTTGTCCTGCACCCAAACTGCGTGGTGCGGCTATCCCTCTAGGTCCTTGGCGCTGCATCATTGCTTGCGCTTCGGGCGAAACAGCCGGGGTCGGCGGCGGAGTACGCGCCAACATCCGCATCAACTCGTCACCCGTGTCCGTCGTGCTCTGTGCTGGTTCAGGAAACCGCTCGGCAAACGAACGGCCAAACCCTTGTTGGCGTGATAGTTCTCGCCGCTTCTGCGCACGCGCCATGCGCTCACTCAGGGGCAAGCTGGGATCGTCAGCCAGATCCTCCGTTTCTCCACCATTCTCAAACGCCACCGCACCGCCACCTGCGTAGCCTTGTGCAGCAGGTTGCTGTTCTGCCGCCTGCATCACTTGCGCTGCCACGGGAGGCTGCTGCTGCATCTGGGCGTTCTGAGCCATAGCGCTCTGCCCCCTCGCCGCCTGCATGGCCTGGGCTTCTTTCTGCTTCTCGGCCAGTGCAGAGATCACCGCCCACAACGGGGGGCTGTTGGGCTGCGGGTTCTGGTACAGCATCTTTAGCTGCTCCAGCGGCATGCTCTTGAGCGACCCTGTCAGCGCTCCGGGCGTCGGAGCGCCTCGCTGCGGCATCATGCCCTGCATCGGAGCCTGGGGAGCTTGCCCTGGCATCGGGCTCTGTTGCGGCATCAGCGACTGAAGTCCTTGCATGTTCATTCCTTACGGCTGCTTGTTCAGCATGTTGTACAGCGCCAAGCCGGAGAGTCCGCCCTGCAACAAAGATGCAAAACCAGACTGCCCGGAGTCATAAGGCCGCGCTTGGAGCGGTAGACCTTGCAACAGACTCTGCATGAACGTGGCTTGCTGGTACGGGTACTTCATTGATTCTTGGAACTGCTGGTACGCGAAGTCAAGCGGAGACTGCGCCAGTTGCTGCTGTTTTTCGCCCGCACTGAGTTGTGCTTGCAGCCCCGCAAGACCTGCCTGCTGCTGTTGGGTGCCGAGTGAGCCAAGAAGCTGTGCCGCCTGAAGCTGCTGCCCCAGACCTTCAAGGCCGTATTTGGCACCGAACTGGCGTGATGCCTCTGCTTGCCGCGCCGCTTCCAGCGCCGCTTGCTGGTTGGCTTGCTGTGCTGTTAGACCGAACTGCGCTGCCTGCTGCGCCGATGTCAACCCTTGCTGAGCACCGAACTGGCGAGACATCTCTGCCGCCTTCTGCGCGTCCAGCCCAAACTGCGCTCCAAGCTGAGCGCCCTGCATCCGCTGCCCTTCAGCAAACTGACGAGAAGCCTCCTGCGCCTGCTGTGCAGACAGCCCGTAACGAGCAGCAAGCTCTGCAGACGTCATGCCCTGCTGAGCGCCAAATTGACGTGACCGCTCTCCAGCTTCTTGTGCTTGCAAACCAAGCCCCGCCTCTTGCAGACGTTGCTGTTGTGCACGGTCGAAGGCCGACTGCAAACCCTTGGTGGAGATGTCCTCAATCTGTTGGTTCAGATTCCGTTGACGCTCTGCCTCCATGATGGCTTGACGAGAACCACCATATGCAC
>Ga0315903_10008881_pt1 | contig 12275 bp, 9 predicted proteins | sample LakEriMetagenome_7_FD_203524 | JGI IMG/M metagenome (GOLD analysis project Ga0315903, IMG submission 203524) | Freshwater fungal communities from buoy surface, Lake Erie, Ohio, United States - Buoy 2 MA119 | ecosystem: Environmental > Aquatic > Freshwater > Lake | place: USA: Lake Erie, Ohio...
ACCCACAGCAAAGAGTGTTAACGGAAAGACCTCAGTCTGCTGCAAGCCAGAAGCTAACGCGCGTTGCTCGTCTGCAGAGCCAGGAAGCGCAGAGGCTTGCGCGGTGAAAGATTGGAAACCACGCTCGGCAATCAATAACAATCCAAGGAGCGCAAAAATCAAGATTGTGCCCTGCAGGATGACCGTTACGCCATCGACTGCAACTGCACCCTCAGCAAATCGACCAGAAACATCTTTATTGAGTAGAACTGCAAGGAAACCTAGCGCGATTGCAGCAAAGCTCAGAGAAGTTTGCACGACATATCGCTGGCGACGAGATACAAACGCTTCAACTAAGACGGCAAGGACGGCACAAGCGAGAACGATGAGTACTGGGGCGAGCGCCCCATATTCAATCTTCGGAGCGGTTATCACTTATCTCCTCCTATGTTGAGAGCAGAAACTGAGGCTTGCGCTCCAGGATTAATGACATTCAAGAGAATCTGCGGAAAGAAACCAAAGAAGATAATTAGCGCGATTACCGGAGCTATCGCAATCTTCTCCCGCACATTCAAATCTTTCAGATTTTCGTTACCTGGCGTTGTCGGGCCATGAAGAGCACGTTGCACCGGAATCAAGATATATAGCGCAGCGAGAATGATGCCGAGCGTTCCAATAACTGCAGCCACCGGATAGTGAACGAATGTCCCAACAAGAACTAAGAATTCACTGACAAACGAGGAGAGCCCAGGTAGGGCCAAACTCGATAGGCCTGCGATGAAGAACGACCACGCCATAAGTGGTGTGACTCGTTGCAAGCCGCCAAAATCTTGAACTTTGGAGGAGTTGCGACGCGCAATCATCCAACCAGCGATGAGGAAGAGCGCCGCAGTCGAGAACCCATGATTGACCATATAAAGGATCGATCCGGATTGACCTTGAGCAGTGAAAGCAAAGATTCCTAGGGTGATAAAACCGAAGTGCGAAATGGATGTGTAGGAAATCAATCGTTTGATATCGCCATTACTCTGCCAAATCGCGAGGAAAGCGCCATAGAAGATTGAAATCAAAGAGAGCACGATGATCGTTGGCCCAAGTTGCTTCGATGCGTCTGGGAAGAGAGTAAGACAGAAGCGGATCATTCCGTATGTGCCTACCTTGTCGAGCACACCAAGGAGAAGGACAGAGGTTCCTGGGGTAGCAGCTTTCGCTGCATCAGGGAGCCAGGTATGAAATGGCCAGAGCGGCGCTTTGATAGCGAACGCGATGAAGAAGCCAAGGAATAGCAAAATTTCAGTCTGATTATTGAGGCTGAGTTTCGAGAGCTCAGTGACATCAAAGGTTGAGGCCCCAAGTTGATCACCGCTGACAACGTACAGACCGATTATTGATGCAAGCATCAGCAAGCCACCAAAGAGCGAGTACAGCAGGAACTTCACTGCTGCTGCAGCGCGCTCGCCAGAACCGTATCCACCAATTAAGAAATAAACCGGAATGAGCATCGCTTCGAAGAAGAGATAGAAGAGGAAGATGTCGGTTGCAGCGAAAACGCCCACCATCATCGTCTCAAGAATGAGCAAGAGGGCGAAGAATGTCTTCACGCTCCAACGGCCACCTTCTGCCTCATTCCAGCAAGCGAGAATGACAATTGGCGTAAGGATGAGCGCGAGTAAAATAAGTAAGAGCGCCATGCCATCAACACCAAGGCCGTAATTAATACCGAACGCGGGAATCCATGAATACTTCTCGACGAATTGGAAACCAACTTGGCCACGATCGAATGACGTTGCCAGCAAAAGCCCTGCGATAGCAACGACCGTTGATATGCCGAGGGCAACTTGCTTCGCGAGCAACTCACGCTCTTTTGGTAGTAAGAAAAGCGCGAGGCTTCCAATTAATGGGAGTAAGCCAAGAATTGTCAACGAACTCATAGCGTCACCAACGTAATCGCTGCGAGAATTGCCAGCGCGCCGACAACAATCCAGAGCGCATACGAGCGAACAAATCCAGTTTGTGTCTTACGCACGCCACTGGCCACATCAAGGGTGAGTGAACCCACGCCTCGGACCGCGCCATCAATGACTTTCTCATCGACGATGGCCAGCGCTTTTGTCAGTTCTTGGCCAGGGCGCATGAAGAGCGCTTCGTTGAGATCATCTTGAAGAAGGTCGCGACGGGCAACCTTCGTCCACACTGAAACGTCACTTGGTGCCACTGTTGGAATCTCTTTTCCTCGACCATACTTTGCGATGGCAATCGAAACACCAATAGCCACAGCAGTTAGCGCTAACGCAGAGACAACAATCGGTGGGAGCAAATGCGCTTTCTCGCCGTGTCCACCGTGTTCGCTATGAAAGACCGGTTCCAAGAACTTCACAAATCGATCGCCCATATTAAAGATAAAGCCTGCAGTTACTGATCCGATTGCAAGGATGATCATCGGAATAGTCATCAACGACGGAGATTCATGTGGGTGCGTTCCGGCATCCCAGCGCTTGCTTCCAAAGAAGGTCATCAACATCACTCGTGACATATAAAACGCTGTTATTGCTGCACCAAGGAGTGTGATGGAACCAAGAATGATTCCCTTGGCGCCTCCCGCATCCAGAGCGATTTCAATAATTTTATCTTTTGAGTAGAAGCCTGCGAACGGTGGTACGCCGATAATCGCTAGATAGCCAAGTCCGAAAGTTACAAATGTGATCGGCATGTATTTTCGGAGTGCTCCGTATTTGCGCATATCCACTTCATCATTCATGCCATGCATAACTGAACCTGCACCGAGGAACATTCCCGCTTTGAAGAAACCGTGTGTGAGCAAGTGCATCATCGCGAATGCATATCCAACTGGCCCAAGGCCTGTTGCAAGAATCATGTAGCCAATCTGGGACATTGTTGATGCTGCGAGCGCTTTTTTGATGTCATCTTTTGCCATACCGATAATGGCGCCAAAGAGGAGCGTGATTGCACCGACGATTAGAACTAAGGTCTGCGCAATGGTGGCAACATCGAAAACAAAATGTGAACGAGAGATCAGGTAAACGCCTGCGGTAACCATCGTTGCTGCGTGAATGAGCGCCGAAACGGGCGTAGGTCCCGCCATCGCATCGCCAAGCCATGCTTGGAGCGGGAATTGCGCTGACTTACCAACTGCTGCGAGCAAAAGCGCCGCACCAAGACAGTTAAGTGCTAATGAGCTTGCCTTTCCTGCTTCGACTCCCTCAGCGACTCCGCTAAATGAGACCGAGCCGAATTGAACGAAAGCGATCATGACGGCGAGTGAAAGTCCGACATCGCCGACGCGATTGGCTACGAATGCTTTCTTCGCGGCAGTGGCATATGCCGGCTTCTGATTCCAGAAACCGATAAGTAGGTAGGAGGCAAGGCCAACGCCTTCCCAACCTACATAGAGACTTAAGTAGGAATCACCGAGCACCAAGAGCAACATTGCGGCGATAAAGAGATTGAGAAACGCGAAGAAGCGGCGACGATCGTGATCGTGCGACATGTAGGCGATTGAATAGATGTGAATCAACGTGCCAACGCCCGTAATGAGCAGAACAAAGCACATGGAGAGTTGATCGAGAAAGAGCGATGCGCCAACGTTGAAATTTCCCACTTCAATCCAGGTGAAGAGGCGCTGGGTTACGCCCCGATTCTCAGGAGCTCGGCCGAGCATCGCAAAGAATTCAAGGAGGCCGATGACAAAGGCTGCCGATGATGCAAGGGTGCCAATGATGTGACCAACCTTGTCGAGCGCACGGCCACCTAGCAATAAGAAAGCCGCGCTGAAGAGCGGAATTGCGATGAGATAAACGAGCATCTGTGAGGTTCCGTTCATTAGAGCTTCAACAATCTCGCATCGTCAACGGAAGCAGAGCGACGAGAGCGGTAGATGGTGACGATAATTGCCAGGCCAACAACTACTTCACAAGCAGCAACGACCATTGTGAAGAAAGCGAAGAGCTGGCCATCGATATTGCCATGCATTCGCGAGAAAGTGACAAACGCTAGATTCGACGCATTAAGCATTAATTCAATACACATGAAAACAACGATTGCGTTACGTCGAATAAGTACTCCGGCGGCGCCAATAGTAAAAAGCAGCGCAGAGAGGTAGAGGTAGTTATCTAGTGACATGTTCGACTACTCCTCCCCTGCTTCGCCATTTGCGCTATTCCCATTGCTCTCTTTCATTCGGAAGTTTGCTGGATTAGCTAATTCACCACGAGCAGCAATGACTTTCGAGACAGATGCATCGGATGGAGAGCCATCAGGTAGGAGCGCAGGAATATCAACCGCGTTATGTTGCGCGTACGTACCTGGTCCAGGAAGCCCTGCGACCGGAATAGAGGTTTGCCGTACCCGCTCTGCCGCTAATTCGCGCTGGCTCTTACGTGGCAAGATTCGCTCGCGATGAGCTAACACCATTGCGCCAAGCGCTGCGGTAATCAAAAGTGCAGAAATAACTTCGAATGCCCAAACGTATCGAGTAAAGAGCACCTTAGCGATGGACTGAACGTTGCCTTCGCTATTAATCAAATCAAGGCCAACATAATCTTGGCCCAACTCAGCTCGACTAAGTAACGAGATCAACAAGAAACCAACACCAACTGAACCGAGAACGCCACCAATACGCTGGCCCTTGATGGTCTCTTCAATTGAATCTGAAGAATCGACGCCCACTAACATCAAAATAAAGAGGAAGAGCATCATCACGGCGCCGGTGTACACAACGACTTGGACAATGCCTAAGAACGGCGCTTCATTTGCGATGTAGAAGATTGCAAGCCCAACCATCACTACCGCTAGCAACAGCGCAGAGTGCACGGCTTTCTTCACAACCAGCATTCCTAGCGCTGCAAGAACCATAATCGGCGCGAGAATGAAGAAGAGCACCGCTTCGGGAGATTGCGTTTGGTTATTTACGATTGCGGCAATATTCACTTTTGCTCCTGTGACGGATGCGCCTCGGTTACTCGTCCGTGGTAATAATCCTGGTCATCGGTACCTGGGTAATAAGGATGCGGCGGCTGCAACATTCCGCTACGAAGCGGAGCGAGCAGATCTTCTTTCTCGAAAATCAATTTCTTACGTGAGTCATCCGCTAATTCATACTCGTTAGTCATCGTAAGCGCGCGAGTTGGGCACGCCTCGATACATAACCCACAGAAGATGCACCGTAGATAATTGATTTGATAAACCTTGCCGTAACGCTCACCCGGCGAATATCGCTGGTCATCAGTGTTCTCGGCGCCTTCGACATAAATTGCATCTGCAGGACATGCCCACGCGCACAACTCGCAACCGATGCACTTCTCAAGTCCATCAGGATGGCGATTTAGTTGATGTCGACCATGAAACCTGGGCGCGGTCGGTTCTTTGACTTCTGGGTACTCAACTGTGGTGACCTTCTTGAATTGAGCAGCAAAGGTCGTCCAGAAACCCTTGAGTTGGGTAAAAAGTGGTGCGGGACCATCAATCGGAATGTGGATTGATTCTTCTGCGGCGCCATCAATGGCGCGCTTTGGCTCTAACTCACTCACGTTCGCGCTCCGCTCTTGGAACTGTAAAGGTTGAAATCTTCATAGGTAGCTCGGGCACTGGATATGGAGCCGGCGCATCTACGGCGGATTGGTCGACGGTGATTCGCTTGCTCTTGGCGCGCTCATAAAGCGAACTTCCAAGAAGGAATAACGCCAACACTGCGCCGCCGAAGATGAGAATTGATGTTCGCGATGCGCCATTAATGGTGAAGTAGCGCAAAACCGCAACGATCATGATCCACGCAATATTTGCTGGAATCAGCACCTTCCAACCGAATTGCATGAATTGGTCGTAACGAAGTCGTGGCAGCGTTCCGCGTAGCCATACGAAGACAAAGAAGAAGAGCACGACTTTGATGAAGAACCAGATAAAGGTGAACCAGCCACCTAGCCAGCTTTCAGTGAAACCAAGTCCTGGTGGTGCGTGATAACCGCCAAGGAAGAGCGTGGTGGCCAGCGCTGAAACACCAACGATATTTACATATTCGGCAAGGAAGAAGAGTGCGAATTTCAGTGAGGAGTACTCGGTGTGGAAACCGCCAACTAACTCACCTTCGGCTTCTGCCAAATCAAAAGGTGCGCGGTTAGTTTCACCCACCATAGAGATTGCATAAATAATGAATGAAGGGAAGAGCACGACTGCATACCAGAACTGATCTTGCGCATCGACAATATCGATTGTGGACATTGATCCGGCATATAAGAAGACCGCAACGAGCGAGAGGCCCATTGCGATTTCATAAGAGATTACTTGCGCACTGGAGCGCAGTCCGCCTAGTAATGGATAGGTTGAACCTGATGACCAACCCGCAAGCACGATGCCGTATACGCCAACTGATGCAACCGAGAGGATATAAAGCACGCCCACTGGAATATCAGTGAGTTGGAATGCGGTCTCCTGGCCAAACATTTTTACTGGGCCGCTCATTGGTATCACTGCAAAAGCCATGAAACATGTGGTCGCGCTGATAATTGGTGCGATGATAAAGACCAACTTATCGGCGGCAGCAGGAATGAGATCTTCCTTCAAAGCTAATTTCACACCATCGGCAAGACTCTGCAGCAACCCAAACTTACCGACTCGATTAGGTCCGAGGCGAAGCTGCATTCGAGCAACAATCCGACGTTCAAACCAGATAGCAAGCAGCGTACATACGACGCAAAATACGAATACTAAAAGGCCTTTGATGGCGATGAGCCAACCTGGATCATCCAGAATCGCATCTTTCATATTCGTCATCTCTCTCATAGCCCCTTACGTACTTTTACTTCTGCACCGTTTAGGGCGCCGAGCATCCGAAGTGATTGCGAACCGACTCCATTTCTGGGCAACCAGACGACATTGTCTACGACATCGCTAATCTCCACGTTAAGAGAGAGCGCGCCTCGATCTGTTGAAATGGTGATGAGATCACCATTGACAACTGCAAGTGATTTCGCAAATGCTGCATTGATGCGAGCAACAGCGGATCGCGCAGTTCCAGCGAGATTCGGTTCGTTAATTTGAAGTGTTCCGTTATCGAGAAGTTGACGCCAGGTTGCAAGCGCAGTGGAGCTGGCTGCTGTAGATGCTGTAGTTGCAGTAAAGCTTTCGCGCGCGCCATCCCATTTCGCTAAAGTGCCAAACTCCTTCGCGGCGCCTTTCACTGTACTGAAACCAAGTGGAGCGCCTAGCGCTTCTGCTACAAGCGAGAGAACATAGAGATCGCTGTGATGTGGGGTCTCTGGAACAGATTGCTCAAAAGCGCGAACTCTGCCCTCCCACGACATAAACGAACCAGATTTCTCAACTACCGCAGCAATTGGAAGAACGACATCGGCTCGTTCAGTGATCGCACTTGGTCGCATTTCTAACGAAAGTACGAACGCCTTATCAAGGCCAGCAATTTCTGGAGCATGCATATCGAAAGGATCAATGCCACCTACAACAAGCGCTTCAATTGCACCGCTTGCTGCGCCAGCAAGTATTGCTGTGCTATCCAAACCAATTGCGCTCGGTAGCGACTCAACAGACCATGCCGCAGCGACATCTACTCGAGCAGCAGCATCTGAAATCGGACGCCCACCAGGAAGTAGATTTCCAATCGCACCAGCTTCAAGTGCGCCGCGTTCGCCAGCGCGACGAGGCACCCATGCAATCTTTGCACCACTCTTGCTAGCAAGCTCTGCCACAGCAGATAGCGCACCAGCAGATTCGCAGAGTCGCTCGCCTACGACGATTACAGATGCGCTAGTCAGAGCTAATTGCGCAATCGCACTCGCTTCGGTTCCTGGAACCACACCAACATATTTCGCATCTAGCTTCTTGAAACCTCGAGTCTGCCAAGGCGCGATTGCGGTAACGACCAAACCACGTTGACGAACTTGCTTGCGAATTCTCAAGAAAACAATTGGCGATTCCTCTTCAGGCTCAATACCAACAAGCACAACATGGTCGGCTTGATCGATATCGCTGTAGCGCACCGCCGAACCAACAACGTGGCTGGCAAGGAAGTTGCGCTCCTCTGCACTGTGAGGACGGGAGCGGAAATCAATGTCATTAGTTCCTAGAGCAACTCGAGAAAATTTCGCATAAGCATATGCATCTTCAACGGTTGCACGGCCACCAACGAGCACGCCAGCTTTCTTACCTTTCAGACCTGCAGCTGCTGCAGCTAACGCTTCTGGCCAGGATGCCTCACGTAATACTCCGTTTTCACGAATCAATGGCACAGCGATTCGATCTTTTGCCATCGTGTATTGGAACGCCCATCGACCTTTATCGCAATTCCACTCTTCGTTAACCTCTGGATCGTTGCCAGCGAGTCGACGGAGCGTCTTATTCCGACGGACATCGGTTCGCATTGAACATCCTGACGCGCAGTGTTCGCAGACAGATGGTGTGGATATCAAATCGAATGGTCGAGATCGGAATCGATATGCAGATCCAGTGAGCGCACCTACTGGACAAATTTGTACAGTGTTTCCAGAGAAGTACGAATCAAACGGATCTTTCTCATAGATTGAGACTTGTTGGAGCGCGCCACGTTCACCCATGTCAATGAATGGATCGCCAGCAATCTCTTTTGAGAATCGAGTGCAACGTGCACAAAGGATGCATCGCTCGCGGTCGAGTAAAACTTGGGAAGAGATATGAATTGGCTTTTCGAATGTTCGCTTTTTTCCTTCAAAACGACTTTCACCACGACCATTGCTCATGGCTTGGTTCTGCAATGGGCACTCGCCACCCTTATCGCAGACCGGGCAATCAAGTGGATGATTGACCAAGAGAAATTCCATTACACCTTCTTGCGCTTTTTGGGCGACGTCAGAGGTGAGTTGCGTCTTTACAACCATGCCATTTTCAACAGGAATAGTGCACGAAGCTTGCGGCTTTGGAAATGCACGACCATTGATCTCGATATAAACCAAACATTGACGACAGGCGCCAACTGGTGAAAGCAATGGATGGTCGCAAAAACGCGGAACTTGGATTCCCAACTGCTCGGCTGCACGAATAACGAGCGTGCCTTTCGGAACGGTTACTTCAAATCCATCGATCGTCAACGTTATTTGATCTGTTTGGGGTTGTACGGCAGTCATTGAGTTATGCACCTACCTTGCTTGAAGCGAAGAGCGTTGATGCCACTGGATCGAATGGACAACCACCGTGAGTGAGATGTGCGAGGTACTCGTCCCTGAAGTATTTGATGGAGGACATAATCGGACTTGCTGCGCCATCACCAAGAGCGCAGAACGAACGACCCAAAAGGTTGTCGCAAAGGTCAAGCAGCTTGGAAAGATCTGCCTCACTACCTTTGCCATTCTCGAGGTCGCGAAGAATCTGAACCAACCACCAGGTGCCTTCTCGGCAAGGGGTGCACTTGCCACACGATTCATGCTTGTAGAACTCGGTCCATCGAAGTACCGCACGAAGCACGCAAGTAGTTTCATCGAAGATTTGTAGCGCTTTGGTACCGAGCATCGAACCTGCCGCGCTCACTGATTCATAATCAAGGGGTGTATCTAGATGTGCGTCGGTGAAAATAGGCGTGGACGATCCACCTGGTGTCCAGAATTTCAAAGTGTGACCTGTTCGAATTCCACCTGCAAGATCAAGAAGCTCACGAAGTGTGATGCCAAGTGGCGCTTCAAATTGCCCCGGGTTATTTACGTGGCCTGATAGCGAATAGAGAGTGAAGCCTTTGCTCTTTTCTGTGCCAAGGGATGCGAACCACTCTGCACCTTTTTCAATGATTGCAGGAACGGAGGCGATTGACTCGACGTTATTAACCACTGTTGGTCTGGCATAAAGACCTGCAATTGCAGGGAAAGGTGGGCGAAGTCGTGGTTGACCGCGGAAACCTTCGAGTGAATCAAGAAGCGCCGTCTCTTCACCGCAGATATATGCGCCCGCACCAATGTGGAGCGTCAGTTCGAGATCAAATCCAGTTCCCAAAATGTTCTTACCAAGGAATCCTGCTTTATACGCATCATCAATAGCTTGTAATAATCGTCGCGTCACGTGTGTAACTTCACCACGAATATAGATGAAGGCATGCTTTGCGCGAATGGCATATGAAGCGATGATTACGCCTTCGACAAGTACATGTGGATTTGCTAAAAGTAGTGGGGTGTCTTTGCACGTTCCCGGTTCGGATTCATCTGCATTAACAACTAAGTAGTGATCTTTGTTATCACCTTGCGGGATAAAACCCCACTTGTTGCCAGTTGGGAATCCTGCGCCACCACGACCGCGCAAACCAGAATCTTTCACGGTTTGGATGACAACATCTGGATCCATGGCGAGCGCTTTCTTGACCGCGTTATATCCACCGTGGCGTTGATATCCAGCCAAGGTATGTGAATCTTTCTCATCCCAATGTGCAGAGAGGACAGGCGTTAACTTAGTCATTTATTTCCGCTCCCCCTTGGCAATCTTCAAACCCAACAGCGTTGGTTCTCCCGCTTGCACGCCTTCGTTTGCACGGCCGTCATTAAATCCAGCGAGTACTTCAGATGCCTCTTTAAAGGTAGGCACTGAATTTGGGCCACGGGTCGGCGCGGGCTTCTTGCCTGCGCGAAGATCATCAACAAGCGTCTTTGCGCTTGCGACCGTTTGATTATCGAAGAATTCCCAATTGACCATCACAACTGGCGCGTAATCACACGCGGCGTTGCACTCGATATGTTCCAAGGAAACTTTTCCATCTGCAGTGCGCTCGTTATTTTCAATGCCGAGATGATTTTTCAGCCCTGCGAATATCTCGTCGCCGCCCATAATCGCGCATAGGGTGTTGGTGCAGACACCTACGTGATACTCACCTGCTGGAGTTTTTCGGTATTGGGTGTAGAACGAGGCAACTGCATGTACCTCTGCAGTGGTGAGGTCGAGTTTTTCTGCAATAACTTCAATGCCCTCTGGGGTGACATATCCATCGCGAGCCTGGACTAAGTGCAACATCGGCATAATCGCAGAACGCGAACGTGGGTAGCGCGCGATGATCGCATCGAGCCTGGAGAGGAAGTTCTCATCGAATTGGTTAGGAGTAGGAGTGAGCGACATTAGCGATCCACACCTCCCATAACTGGATCAATAGATGCAACAGCTGCGATGACATCTGCAACAAGGCTGCCTTCACACATGGCTGCTGTTGATTGCAAATTATTAAATGATGGTTCCCGGAAGTGGACTCGGTATGGCCGTGTGCCACCATCAGAGATGATGTGCGCGCCAAGTTCACCACGTGGTGATTCGACCGCCGCGTACACCTGACCTGCTGGAACACGGAAACCTTCAGTGACCAACTTAAAGTGATGAATAAGCGCTTCCATCGAGGTTCCCATAATTTCGCGAATGTGATCGAGGGAATTGCCAAGTCCATCTCCGCCAAGTGAGAGTTGAGATGGCCATGCAATCTTCTTGTCGCCAACCATGACTGGTCCTGGTTCGAGCCGATCGAGTACCTGCTCGATGATGCGAAGGCTCTGCTCCATTTCGTAGACACGAATCATGAAACGACCATAAGCATCAGCGGTATCCGCGGTGACCACATCGAATTCGAAATTCTCATAACCACAATAGGGCTGCGTCTTTCGTAGATCCCATGGCATTCCGGTTGAGCGCAATACTGGGCCAGTTATGCCAAGTGCGATGCAGCCAGCAAGATCAAGGTGTGCCACACCTGCGGTGCGCTTCATCCAGATGGAGTTACCAACGAGCATCTTCTCGTTATCCTTTAAATTCTTGCGAATTGTTTTGACAGCTTCGCGAATCTTTGGAATCGCATCCTCAGGAAGATCATTCGCTAATCCACCGGGGCGAATGTAGGCAGTATTCATACGCAGGCCAGATGCCATTTCGAAGATATCAAGAATCATCTCGCGCTCACGGAAAGCGAAGAACATCGGGGTGATTGCACCGAGTTCAAGTCCGCCAGTACCAAGGCAGACAAGGTGCGAGGAAATTCGATTGAATTCCATCATCATCACGCGTATCAATGTTGCACGCTCTGGAATCTGGTCTGTGATGCCAAGCAACTTCTCGACAGCCAGACAGTATGCAGCTTCATTAAACATGGGTGAGAGGTAATCCATGCGCGTGACGAAGGTGACCCCTTGCGTCCAAGAGCGATATTCGGTGTTCTTCTCAATTCCGGTGTGGAGATAACCGATTCCGCAGCGAGCTTCAGTAACTGTCTCGCCCTCGAGTTCCAAGATCAGACGGAGCACGCCATGTGTTGATGGATGTTGTGGACCCATGTTGACCAC
>Ga0315903_10008884_pt1 | contig 12274 bp, 10 predicted proteins | sample LakEriMetagenome_7_FD_203524 | JGI IMG/M metagenome (GOLD analysis project Ga0315903, IMG submission 203524) | Freshwater fungal communities from buoy surface, Lake Erie, Ohio, United States - Buoy 2 MA119 | ecosystem: Environmental > Aquatic > Freshwater > Lake | place: USA: Lake Erie, Ohio...
CAAGTTGGGTAAATTAAGTGATGTGGTTTCACTTATCGGCACCGATTTCAATCCTGATGGATTTGCTTTTTTAGGTGTAGCTGAGGTGGAGAACCGAAAAGTGTTGCAAGACTTAGTGGCTCAACCCAAACTTAAAGATAGAAACTTGAAGATAGTACATTACAACTCACCGGATGCCAGAGGTATTGATGTTGGGCTGTTGTACCATCCCAAATACTTCAAAGTGAAGCACAGCGAGTCGCTTTACGTTAGACTTGAAGGTAATAACAATGAACTATACTACACCCGCGATATCCTTTGGGTGGCTGGAGAGATGGATGGCGAAACGGTACATGTTTTTGTGAATCACTGGCCGAGTAGAAGAGGAGGCGAAGAAGCCAGCGCCCCCGGAAGAGCTGCTGCTGCAGGTGTGGCTAAGCACGTTATTGACTCCTTGATGGCAATTGATGTAAACACAAAGGTTGTGTTAATGGGCGACTTAAATGATGACCCCGTAAGCCCTAGCATGACAGAGGTAATCGGTTCTAAAGGGAAAAAAGAAGAGGTTAAACCCGGAGGGATATACAATCCTTGGGTAGATTTTTATAAAAAAGGAATAGGTACTTTGGCCTATAATGACTCGTGGAATTTGTTTGACCAAATAGTAGTGAGTTCCGCCTTTCTCGATCCTAATCAATCCGGTTTTCATTATAAAGACGCACACATTGTCAATCGCGATTTTATGGTATCTAAAACCGGTCGTTACAAAGGTTACCCGATGCGGACTTACAGCGGCTCGCTATATGTAGGCGGCTACAGTGATCATTTTCCTACTTACTTGGTTACTTTAAAAGAAGTAACTGCTAAATAAAAACTATGCTTCGTTTTTTTTCTGTTCTATTATTAGTAGTAAATTTTACTTCACTATCGGCTCAAGCACCTCCTGCAAATCCTACTAATATGCAGTTTAGTGCTGTACGGCCTTATGCCTTCCAACTCATTTTTACGCCTTCTACTGCCGATGGATTTTTGGTGTTGAAAGGCACTTCGCCAATCACCGATGAACCGGCCGATGGAATTGTGTATGAAAAAGGGCAAGGCTTGAGCGGTTGCAAAGTGATGGCTGTAGGTAATGTGAGCGGATTTAATGTGCGTGAAGTGATTGAAAATACTACCTATCATTTATCGGTGTTTGCCTACAATGGCACAGGCGCAAATATCAAGTATCAAAGAATAAATCCATTGGTGGGTAGCATCACTACTCCGGCAGTGAATCCCGGCAATTATTATGCAAACATTGATAGTAACAGTGGGACATTGCTCGCTGATTTGAAAAACTTGATTAACCCACACACGTTGGTGGCTTACACACAATATCGAAATAATGTAGTACCCACTATTTTTGAAAGAGATACCATCGGTAGTCAATCAGTGGTTAATTGTGAGTATAGTGGATTTACAAAAATATTTACACCACCTTTTGATTTCACCATTCCACCACTTTTCAGTCGCGAACACTCGTTGGCCAAGAGCTGGATGCAAACCGGAGGCAACACTAATACCGCTGAAGGAGCTGATTATCATAATTTGCTGTTAACGGAGTTGAATAATGTAAATTCCAAACGTTCCAATAATCCATTGGGAATAGTGGTGACACCTACCTCCACTTACCTTGGTTGCAAACTTGGATTAAACAGCCAAGGTCAAACGGTTTTCGAACCTATTAATGAGCGAAAAGGTGATGTGGCCAGAGCGATGTTCTATCAAATGGTTTGCTACAACGGCTTGAGTGGAAATTGGGGTTTTGACTTCTTACCTTCACAAGCCACCGAACAAGACCAAGCAGTGCTTAAACTTTGGCATCAACAAGACCCGCCCGATAAGTTTGAGCGTACTAAATCAGATTACATAGCCTCTATTCAGTTTAATAGAAATCCTTTTGTTGACCATCCGGGTTGGGTGAATTGCATCAACTTTGATAGTTTGGTGAAAACTACATTCTGCGGTGCGGTTTCTTTTTTATCGGAAGCAGGTGAGACAATTGAATTTTCGGTTTTCCCCAACCCATCTAGCAGCGAGCTAAACGTAGTGTTGCCGGATTATCTAAATGAAGCCGTACAGTTCACGGTTTACAACATCGTGGGCCAAGAAATGATAAACATAACTTTACCAAATTCTTTCACAAAAGTGGATATAAGTAAATTAAAGTCATGCAACTATGTGGTTAGAGTGAATGTGGATAATCGCCAATCTTACAAGCGAATTGCTGTGCTGAATTAATGGTTCAGTAACAAAAGAATGATGCTATAACGCATATTTCGGCTACATTTGCCTCGTTTTAAAAATCAATTTTATATGAAAAAAATCTATTCTCTCTTTATTGCCGCGATGGCAATAACAGCGGCATCAGCGCAATGTACTGACCTTTTCTTTTCTGAATATGTAGAAGGTTCAGGCAACAACAAGGCGCTTGAAATTTATAACCCGACAGCCACTGCCGTAAATCTTTCTACATACAAAATTTTGCAATACAATAACGGTTCAGGTACACCTACTTCTACTTTAGGATTAAAAGGTACTTTGGCTGCCGGAGATGTTTATGTGTTGTGTAACAATAGCTCGGCTACCTTCATTAAAAATGTAGCTGATTCAAGCACCACTAGTTCAGTAATGACATTTAACGGTAATGATGTATTAGCTTTAGTCAATGGAGCAGATACATTGGATAGATTAGGTGTTGTGGGCGTTTCTACAAATATTAAATTTGATACAACCAATGCAGTTAACTTTACTTTTGTTCGCAAACCTAATGTTCAACAAGGTACTAAAGATTGGGCAGTGGGTACTTTACAATGGATACAGTTTCCACAAGACACTATTCGCTTAGGTGCACATAATATGGACGCTTGCGGTGCAATAACTGATACTATCGCTCGTTTTTCACCTAGCGCCTTGACTGTAAGTGAGAGCGCAGGAACTGCAGTTGTGAATGTTGTATTGAATGCCGCTAGTACAAGTTCTACGTTTACTGTAGATGTAGTATACGAAGGCGGAACAGGAACTATTGATGATATTTCTAACTACACCACTCAGACTTTGACCTTTGCACCAAACTCTTCTAGCCAAGCGTTTTCAGTGAACATCAATGATGACACTAACAACGAAGCTGCTGAAACATTTATTTTCAAACTACGCAATGCTACAGGTGGTATTTTGATAGGTGCTGATTCTACTTATACCCTGACAATTTCTGCTAGCGATGCGCCAATTTCAATCGTTACAATTAGTCAGCTTACTAGCTTAGACTCTGTTTCTAGCCCCGACTCTTTAGGTAAAAAAGTTCAAGTTACAGGTACAGTTTACGGCATTAACAATCGCGCTACAGGGTTGCAATTTACCATACATGATGGCACAGATGGCATTCAAGTATTTTCTCCGGCTTCTAATTTTGGTTATACAGTTTTAGAAGGTGATTCGGTAACTGTTAAAGGTGAAGTAGGGTTTTTCTCCGGTGTAACTCAATTAGTTTTCATAGATACAGTGTCCAAAATAGGAATAGGCACAGTGCCGACTCCGGTGTTAGTTCAAGATTTGGACGAAAGCACAGAGAGTGAATTAATCCGATTGAACAATGTATCTTTAGTTACTCCATCACAATGGGACACTACAGGTAAACCAAGTGGATTTAGCTGTACGGTTTCTGATGGACAAAATACTTGGGAAATCAGAATTGACGAGCAAACTAATATTTTCAAGACCAACATGCCACGACCAACCGGCAATTTTAATGTGTCAGGCATTGGTGGACAATTCGATAACTCTTCTCCCTACACTTCAGGCTATCAAATTCAACCGCGCAATATTCAAGATATTGAATTGATTAGCAGCGTTAGAGAAATTGAAACTGCCAATGTGCAAGTATTCCCAAATCCAAATAACGGTCAATTCACCATCAATTGGTTAGAACATTCAACTGATTTCACAGCTACATTGTTCAATCTAAATGGACAAGTTATAACTAGTGTTCAATCGAATGTGAACTCAATAGCAGTTTCTGCCAATGGTATCGCAACAGGTCTTTATATCCTAGAAGTGAAAGGTGGAGATAAAACATTCAGAACAAAATTGACTATCAATAAATAAGATTTGATTTTATTCTTTCTTTATAAAACCTACGCGTTTTTTGTGTAAAGATTAGCTAACTAAAAAGAGAGGCACATAGCCTCTCTTTTTTTATTTCTCCTGTACACTCCATACTTGCGCGGGTGCAGCAAAAAGTGGTTTAACCAGTTTCCATGTTTCTATAAACAATTCAGAGTCACGATAATGGTTGAGCGAAGTTTCATTGTCCCATTTGCTGTGGGTAAACAAAATATTTGGATGCTTTATGTCTTGAAGCAAAGCTACACCCAAGCAGCCCGGAGAATGAGCAATTCGTTCTCTTCTTTCTTCGAAGATGGCTTGAAATTGATTGATATTATCTTCTTGAAGCGTTAATTTGACGAGGCGTATGAGCATGGAAAGTCTTTAAATTATTCCGGCATAATCATCACCGGAGTATCAATTTTAATACCGAGTAATTTCTCGGCTTGCGCTCGGTTGATGGCAATTTCTAAAAATCCTGAACTATTGTACAAGCAAACAATTTCACCTTCCTCTACATCGCTGTAGTTTTTGCTGATGCCGCTGGCTAAGCCTACATTAGAGTTGACACTGACTTTTCGGTCGCCAAAATGATCTTCTACCATTTTGCGCGAAATATTGCTGATGCAATTGCCATAATTGTCAATGTAAACTACTGTGCCCCGGATATTCCCTTGCATTGTCATGGGTTGCAACAAGCGAAACTCTTTAATGCTTCCTGCCGGATGAGCAAAGTCTGTGGGCAAATATTCTTTCAGCAAAAAATCAATCGTTCGAGCGATGGATTGCTCGTGAAGCAAAGAGTGCGTGTCAATGATTTCTTCATTGACCTCAAAAATTTTGCATTGCGATTTTTCAAATGCAATAGACAATATGCCGGTATCAAAGGTGATGATATAATGCCCAGCAATTTCACACAATAGAAGTTTATTGCTGCTGCTTCCGCTCACGTGCACCAAGTGAATAGTACCCTTGGGAAAATGGTGGAAACTATTTTTGAGAATGTGAGCCGCCTCTTTGATATCAAATGGCTTCACTTCATGACTAATATCTACCATTGGCACAAAAGCATTATACTGAGACAATATAGCGCCTTTAATGGCTGCCAAGTGAAAATCTTTTGTTCCTAAGTCGGTAAGCAGGGTAATTAGCGGCATAGTAATGTGTACTCACAAATGTGTGAGATATAATCAGTAATCAGAAATGCATTTAGTGGAAAAATATGTGGATAGTTATAATTTGCTATACACTTTTGAACCGTTCTGTTTCATTAGATTTGAGCAATCTAAATTTGAAACTTTGACAGAAGCTACTTATCAAATTGAGGGTATCGACCCCATCGACTTTTTTGGTGTAAACAATTCGCGGTTCAATTTTCTTAAAAAGAGTTTCCCAACCTTGCGCATGGTGTCGCGTGGCAACTTGATTAAGTTGGAGGGTAATGTGGAAGATATAAACGTGTTTAAAGACAAAGTTAAACGCATGGTGGCACACATCGAGCGTTATGGTAAGTTGACGGAAGATAACATCGAAGCCATAATCAATTCTAGCGGAGAAGGTGAGGAGAAAAAAGCTGCGGAGTTGAAAAATGTAATCGTCTATGGCAACAACGGTTTGGTGGTGCGCGCACGAACAGAAAACCAAGCGCAGTTGGTCAAAGAAAGTGAGAAGAATGATATTGTATTTGCTGTTGGTCCAGCCGGAACAGGGAAGACATACACCGCAGTGGCTATTGCCGTTCGTGCTCTGAAAGATAAAAGCGTAAAGAAGATTATTCTCACTCGCCCAGCTGTGGAAGCCGGAGAGAGTTTAGGTTTTTTGCCCGGTGATTTGAAAGAAAAGATTGATCCTTATTTGCGCCCATTGTACGATGCGTTGGATGATATGATTCCACCCGATAAGTTGATTTACTTTATGGAAAATCGAATTATTGAAGTGGCACCATTGGCATTTATGCGCGGTCGAACTTTAGATAATGCATTTATACTTTTAGACGAAGCGCAAAACTGCAGTGATATGCAATTGAAAATGTTTTTGACTCGTATTGGGGCAAACTCAAAAGTAATTGTGACAGGCGACCCTACGCAAATAGATTTGCCACCAAAAGTAAAATCGGGATTAGGTACCGCCTTGCGTATATTGCGCCCGGTCGAAGGCATTTCACAAATTCAGTTGAATGAAAACGATGTGGTTCGCCATCGCTTGGTGAAAGAGATTATCAAAGCATATGAAAAACTCACTGCCGAGACCAGAAGAGATGAAGAATAATTAAATCGAATAAACAGTACGAAACACCTTATGCCAAACCAAACCATCACCCAAACTAATTTCAATTTTCCCGGACAAACTTCGGTCTATCATGGTAAAGTACGCGATGTCTATACACTCGATGATAAAATCATTGTTATCGCCTCAGACCGTATTTCTGCATTTGATCATATTTTACCTAAGCCAATTCCGCAAAAGGGCGCTATTCTCAATCAGTTAGCTGCACATTTTTTGAATGCCACTAAAGACATTGTACCGAATTGGTTATTAGCCACTCCCGACCCAAATGTTTCCATAGGCAAGCGTTGCGAACCGGTACGCATAGAAATGGTGATACGCGGCTATTTGGCCGGACACGCAGCTCGAGAATACGCTTTAGGTAATAGAGTACTTTGTGGTGAAAAATTAGTTGAAGGGTTGAAGGAGAACGATAAGTTGCCTAGACCAATTATCACTCCATCTACCAAAGCGATGGAAGGTCACGATGAAGATATTTCTCGAGCCGAAATTTTAAGTAGAGGTTTGGTACCTAAAGACATCTATGAGCAAATGGAAAAATATACGTTTACTTTATTTGCGAAAGGGCAGCAAATGGCCAACGAGCAAGGCTTGATATTAGTAGACACAAAATACGAATTCGGTATTGCCGATGGACAAGTGATGCTAATAGATGAAATTCATACACCTGATTCTTCTCGCTATTTTTATTTAGAAGGCTATGAAGATCGTCAAGCAAAGGGTGAACCGCAACAGCAACTCAGCAAAGAGTTTGTTCGCCAATGGTTGATTGAAAATGGATTTCAAGGTAAAGAAGGACAAAAAATTCCCGACATGCCGGATATGTTTGTAGACAACATCACGTTTAGATATATAGAGCTTTTTGAAAAAATGGTGGGCAAAAATTTTATGCCTAGTACATCAGAAAACGTATTGCATCGCATTGAGCAAAATGTGTTGAAGTATTTGGCCAGCAATTCCTAATTTTTAGTTTATATTGCTGTGAATATGACCATTCTCGGTATATCAGCATTTTATCATGACTCCGCAGCAGCTATTGTGCAGAACGGCAGTCTTGTTGCCGCAGCGCAAGAGGAACGCTTTACGCGTAAAAAGCATGATGCAGATTTTCCTATTCATGCTATAAAGTATTGTTTGCGCCAGGCAGGTGTAAGTATTAGCCAAGTTGATGCCATTGTTTTTTATGATAAACCATTGTTGAAGTTTGAGCGTTTGCTCGAGACGTATTATGGTTTTGCGCCCAAAGGATTATTGTCTTTCCTTAAAGCCATGCCCGTTTGGCTCAAAGAAAAAATGTTTTTGAAGCGTTTGATGCGTGAACATTTGGAAGAGTTGGAAGGCTATGACAGCAAGAAAGTAAAGTTCTTATTTCCTGAACATCATCTATCTCATGCAGCCAGTGCGTTTTATCCTTCGCCTTTCCGCGAAGCAGCAGTGTTGACGCTCGATGGGGTAGGAGAGTGGGCAACAGCTTCGATTAGCTACGGCAATGGCGAATCGTTAGAGATAAAAAATGAACTACATTTTCCTCATTCGCTTGGTCTGCTTTATTCTGCGTTCACTTTTTTTCTAGGGTTTAAAGTAAATTCAGGTGAATATAAATTGATGGGATTAGCACCTTATGGAAATGCGGATGCGCAAGAGACCAAAGATTTTGTGCAAAAGATTAAGGCTAGCTTAGTGGACATCAAGCCAGATGGTTCTATTTGGCTCGATCAGTCTTATTTTGATTACGCCACAGGCGACCGAATGGTAAAAGAAGATAAGTGGAAAGATTTGTTTGGATTTGAGCGAAGAAACGAGGAAAGTGAGTTAGCGCAAAAGCATTGCAACTTAGCTTATGCTATACAGCAAGTGACAGAAGAGATTGTGCTTTTGTTGGCCAAAGAAGCAAAACGAATTACGGGTAGTGAAAATTTATGTATGGCCGGAGGAGTAGCGTTGAACTGTGTAGCCAACGGAAAATTGCAGCAAGCCAACTTATTCAAAAATATTTTCATCCAACCCGCCTCAGGTGATGCGGGCGGTGCTGTGGGTGCAGCTTTTGCAACTTATCACATCTACTTCAAGCAAGCGCGAGATGCAGATAATTTGAATGACAAAATGAATGGCGCTTACCTTGGTGTTCAGTACTCGGATTTAGACATTGCTTTAGATTTGAAAAAGTACAATGCTGTAACTTATGCATTTACTAACAAACAAGAGCGCGATAAAAAAACTGCAGATTTAATTGCAAAAGGAAATGTAGTGGGGTGGTTTCAAGGCCGAATGGAGTTTGGTCCAAGGTCATTAGGCAATCGAAGTATTTTAGGTGATCCACGAAATCCTGAAATGCAGAAAAAACTCAACCTAAAGATTAAGTTTCGTGAAGGGTTTCGTCCTTTTGCGCCAGCTGTGCGTTTAGAGGATAAAGATGAATACTTTGAAATGAGTTCATCTTCGCCTTATATGCTTCTTGTGGCTCCGGTTAAAGCCGTAATACGAAAACTAGTGCCTGAAAACTACGGAAGTTTGCCCATGATGGAGCGCCTTTATGTGGAGCGGTCTAGCCTCCCGACTATTACACACGTGGATTTTTCAGCTAGAGTGCAAACCATTGATGTAAAAACAAATCCTGACTTTTGGAATTTGTTGACCGAGTTTAAATCGCAGACTGGTTGTGGTGTGCTAGTAAACACAAGCTTCAACGTGCGCGGAGAGCCGCCAGTGTGTACTCCCGAAGATGCCTACAAATGTTTTATGCGAACAGAAATGGATTATCTGGTGATTGGGAATTACTTACTCAGTAAAACTGAACAGCCAACGTGGTTAGAGAATGAAAATTGGGAAAAAGAATTTACTTTAGACTAAAATTTAAAAGATGGAATTTTTAAGTGACTTATGGTTGTTTTTGCGTGAGCGCAAAAAATGGTGGCTGTTGCCCATCGTTATTGTTTTGCTATTGGTAGGTATTTTAGTGGTGATTGGTGGTGGCTCTGCGGCTGCACCATTTGTTTATACCTTGTTCTAAACCATGCTAGATAAACAACGAAGTAAAGATTTGGAAGCAATACTGCTTATAGTAGTAGTGTTAGTTTTTGTCTATCTATACACCGGAAAAATCCATAATTGGTTACTGATTGGAGCCATCGGTTTAGGTTTTGTCGGCTTATTCATTCCGATTTTAGCTAAATGGATAGTGAAAGTATGGATGAAAGTTGGCGAGTGGATGGGTGCTGTCATGAACCGTTTAGTATTGGGAACTGTGTTTTATGTCTTCTTGACACCTATTGCTCATCTCGCTAAAATCTTCAAAAAGCAGGACACTTTAACTTTGAAAAAACCGCAAACGACCACTTATTTTGTGTCAAGAAATCATACATATACTGCTGATGATTTAAATAACGGCTGGTAATTAATCACTTAGGTTTTTTATTTGTGATTTTGAAACCTTCGCCTTTTTATGATTGTTTATTTGCAATTAATTACTAACTGAACTATATTTGCACACTTAAAATTTAACTATGTCAACAATAACTGAAACTACTGTAAAGTACAAAGTAAAAGATATGAGCCTCGTTGCATGGGGTCGTAAAGAAATTAAACTGGCAGAAGACGAAATGCCGGGATTGATGAGCCTTCGTAAGGAATTTGGTGCATCTAAACCATTGGCAGGTGCTCGCATTGCCGGTTGTTTACACATGACAATTCAAACTGCGGTACTTATCGAAACCTTGAAAGAACTAGGTGCGCAAGTATCTTGGAGTTCTTGTAATATCTTCTCTACGCAAGACCACGCTGCTGCTGCTATCGCTGCTGCCGGCATTCCGGTTTACGCTTGGAAAGGAATGAACAACGAAGAATTCGATTGGTGTATCGAGCAAACATTGTTTGCTTTCGAAGGTGGTGAACCATTGAACATGATTTTGGATGATGGTGGCGATTTGACCAATATGGTTTTTGATAAATATCCTGAATTGGTACAAGGCATCAAAGGTATTTCTGAAGAAACTACGACTGGTGTACTTCGTTTGTATGAGCGTGAGAAAAATGGAACTTTGTTGCTTCCGGCTATCAACATCAACGACTCTGTAACTAAATCTAAATTTGACAACAAGTATGGTTGCCGCGAGAGTCTAGTAGATGCAATCCGCAGAGCTACTGACTTGATGATGGCAGGTAAAGTAGCTGTAGTTGCCGGTTTTGGTGACGTAGGTAAAGGTTCTGCTGATTCATTAAGCAATGCCGGTGTTCGTGTTATTGTTACTGAAATCGACCCAATCTGTGCACTTCAAGCAGCCATGGAAGGTTACGAAGTAAAGAAAATGGATACTGCTATTAAAGAAGCAGATATCGTTGTAACAGCTACCGGAAACCATAATATCATTGTAGGTCGTCACTTCGAGGCGATGAAACACAACGCTGTAGTATGTAATATCGGTCACTTCGATAATGAAATTGACATGGCTTGGTTGAACAAAAATCACGGAGCTACAAAAGAAGAAATCAAACCACAAGTAGACAAATACACTATTGGTAACAAAGACATAATCGTGTTGGCAGAAGGTCGTTTGGTTAACTTAGGTTGTGCTACTGGTCACCCATCTTTTGTAATGAGTAACTCGTTCACTAACCAAACTTTGGCGCAATTAGAACTTTGGACAAACACAAGTAACTACGAGAACAAAGTTTACGTTTTACCTAAGCATTTAGATGAAAAAGTAGCTAAATTACACTTGGAGAAAATCGGTGTTGAATTGGAAGAATTAACCCAAGATCAAGCAGATTATATCGGTGTGCCGGTGAATGGTCCTTACAAATCTGACCAATATCGTTACTAATATTTTTTAAAACTATACAGTTGAAAAAAGCAATCTCCTTGAGGTTGCTTTTTTCTTTTTATAATCGCACATAAACCGTTAAAGACCATGAGTGTAACCGCAGTGCAAATTTTAGAATCTATTCCTTATCGTTTTCGTGAAGAAAAAGCTACGGGCTTAGATTATTTATTTCATTTTGATATATCAGGCGATGAAACCTTACAATATACTGTTGAAGTAAAAAATGGAAGATGCAATTTGACCAAGGGACTAAATGGCTCACCATCTTGTACGGTTAAAACTAAAGCGAGTGTTTATGTAGATTTAGAGACAGGCAAAGCTAATCCGCAAATGGCGTTAATGTTGGGTAAAGTTAAGATTTCAAACATTGCGGCCATGATGCAGTTTGCAAAATTTTTTAGAAAGTTTGATCCTACTATTAACTATGAAGCTTCTGCAAACACAAGTACTACAACAACGCTAAACTTCAAAGAAAGAGCACCGAAATCAGGTCCGTTGATAGGTGTGAAGATTATTGATTTTACTCGCTTATTGCCCGGCCCATTAGCCACCATGTTTTTAGGGGATTTGGGTGCTGATGTCATAAAAATTGAAGACCCAGATAATCCGGATTATGTCCGTGACTTTGAGCCGCGAGTAAATGGCATGAGTTTGTTTTATCTTTCGCTTAATCGCTCTAAGCGAAGCATGGCGGTGAACTATCTTTCTGCCGAAGGCAAACAAGTGATTTATGATTTGGTAAAATCTGCCGATGTGTTGATTGAGCAATATCGACCGGGTGTGATGGCCGAACTAGGTTTTGGATACGAACAGTTGAAAGCCATCAATCCTAAATTGATTTATGTGTCAGTAACCGGTTATGGACAGCAAAGCAGTATGGCTATGGCTGCCGGACATGATTTGAATTACATTGCTATTTCGGGCGCATTAGGTATCACCGGTCATGGACAAACGGGCGAACCGACTATTCCCGGCTTTCAATTGGCAGATATTGCCGGTGGTTCATACATGGCGATGAATGCTATTACTACCGCTTTATTCCAACG